>Ga0155436_102_pt1 | contig 1818 bp, 1 predicted proteins | sample RifCSPhighO2_02_FD_106404 | JGI IMG/M metagenome (GOLD analysis project Ga0155436, IMG submission 106404) | Candidatus Sungbacteria bacterium RIFCSPHIGHO2_02_FULL_52_23 | reverse complement strand
TTTGGTAAGCGCGCTTGATGCCTCAATCCGTACCGACTGCGTGCGACCCGATGCTTTGTCTTTGGCGGCTACGGTCAGGATGCCGTTGGCATCTATGTCAAAAGACACTTCCACCTGCGGGATGCCGCGGGGAGATGGCGGGATGCCGTCCAGGATAAACCGCGCAAGGGTTTTATTATCCCCTGCCATTTCGCGCTCGCCCTGCAGGACGTGGATCTCCACCGATGTCTGATTATCCGCCGCAGTGGAAAATACCTGCGTGCGACTCGTCGGCACGGTGGTGTTTTTTTCAATGACTTTGGTCATGATGCTCCCAAGCGTCTCAATCCCTACCGAGAGCGGAGTTACATCCAGCAGGAGCACGTCTTTGACATCGCCCTGCATGATGCCTGCCTGCACCGCAGCCCCCAGCGCTACGACTTCATCGGGGTTGATGGAGCGGTTGGGGTCTTTACCAAAAAGATTTTTTACGGCGTCCACGATTGCGGGCATCCGCGTCTGGCCGCCGACCATGATGATCTCGTCAATGTCTGCGAGCGTAAATCCCGCATCTTTGACGACTTGCGTCGTGATTGCGATTGATTTATCAATCATATCGCGCACAAGTTCCTCCAGTTTGGAGCGCGAGATCTTTTTTACCAGATGCTGGGGGCCCTCCGCGGTCTGCGTGATAAACGGCAGGTTGATCTCGGTCTCAATCGTCGTGGATAGCTCATGCTTTGCCTTCTCCGCCGCTTCTTTGAGACGCTGGAGCGCGAGAGTATCTTTGGCGATATCCACGCCCTGCTCTTTTTTGTACTCATCCGCGATCCACTGGATGATGCGCTGGTCAAAATCATCACCTCCAAGGTGTGTATCGCCGCCCACAGCCTTTACCTCAATCGTGTCTTCGGCAACTTCCAACACCGAGAGGTCAAACGTGCCTCCGCCGAAGTCGTACACCACGATCTGCTCGTTTTTCTTTTTATTAAATCCATAGGCAAGGGCCGCCGCAGTAGGCTCGTTTAAAATCCTGCGCACTTTGAATCCCGCGATCTCGCCTGCGGCCTGCGTCGCTTTTCTCTGCGCGTCGTCAAAGTACGCGGGTACGGTAATCACCGCCTCCACGATCTTCTCACCTGTCTTTTCTTCGGCATCGGCTTTGAGCTTCTGCAGTACCATGGCGGAGATTTCTTCAGGCCTCAACCATTTGTCCCCCATCTTGATCTCTACGCCACCGTTTACACCCTCCTTTATTTCATACGGCAACCATTGCTTATCGCGCTCAAGCGCGGGATCGGAAAACTTACGTCCGATGAGCCGCTTGATGGAAAACAACGTATTTTTCGGATTGGTGACGGCTTGCCGCTTGGCCAAAAGCCCCACCAGACGGTCGCCGGATTTGGACATCGCGACCATGGAGGGCGTCGTGCGGACACCTTCTTTATTTTCTATGATCTTCGGCTCTCCGCCTTCTATGACAGCCATTGCCGAGTTGGTAGTCCCGAGATCAATCCCCAATATTTTTGGCATAAATTATTATGGTTTTAAAATGGATTTTGTTCAATCACGATAGTGAAATCATACATATCGTCTAATTATCGCTTTTTGATAATCTTACGCGCGCGGGGCGGATCACGCGGCCTGCAAGCTCGTATCCTCTTTGTACGGCTTCGGCGACGGCACCCGCGGGCTTGTCCGATTCCACTTCGCCGATGGCTTCATGTCGCGCGGGATCAAATGCTTCTCCCGCTGACGCCTGTATCACCGCAACACCGCGCTTTTTCAAAACATCTTCAAGCTGTGAACGGATCAGCATGATGCCGCGCTCCATTCCTT
>Ga0155436_132_pt1 | contig 5006 bp, 6 predicted proteins | sample RifCSPhighO2_02_FD_106404 | JGI IMG/M metagenome (GOLD analysis project Ga0155436, IMG submission 106404) | Candidatus Sungbacteria bacterium RIFCSPHIGHO2_02_FULL_52_23 | reverse complement strand
TTTGTTTTATTTGAATCAATGAGCCAGAGCGCAATGCGCGCCCGTGTAGATTCGCCTGCATCCGGATTTTCCTCCTTGCGCTTCTCTACAGGAGCATTCCCGAGGAGCGCCAACGCGCGGCGTTTGAGACTCTCAAATTCAAGCTCGTTAAAGAGCGCAGTGATCGCGGATTCTTCTACCCCCTCGCGCCAGAGCGTATCAGGGAGGGTGACGGTAATCGGCGCATCGCGGCGGATTGTGGCAAGTGTTTTTGAAAAGAGCGCTTCCTCCTCATTGTCTTTGAGCAATTCTACAATGCGCGGCTTGATGCCCGCTTTCTTAAAGGCCTCCGGTTTTTTCTTAAGCGTTGCGTATATCCCTTCAATGCTCCCACATGCATGAATGAGCTCGCTCGCCGTCTTCTCGCCAATACCCGGGACACCGATGATGTTGTCTGAAGGGTCACCGCGCAGACCCTTAAAGTCCGCGATGAGCTCCGGAGCAAAGCCGAAGCGCTTCTTTACCGCATTCTCGTCATACATCACCGTATCGGAGAGCCCTTTGCGCAAGGTGTAAACGCGCACGCGCTCTCCCTCAACCAGCTGGAGCGTATCCATATCTCCCGAGGCAATGATGATTGAAATATCTTTCCGCCGCTTCATGACCTCCACAATGGTGCCGAGGATATCGTCTGCCTCAAACCCTGCATACGCGAGGATGGGGATGCCAAAGGCGCGGAAGATGTCCTGCGAGCGCTCAATCTGGGCCACGAGATCGTCGTCCGCCTTCATCCGGCCTGCCTTGTAGGCATCGTAGATTTTTTTGCGGAAGGTCGGTTCGGGCAGGTCATAACAGGCAATGATGTGGTCAGGCTTGAGTTCCGCAATAATCTTCATCAGCATTGAGGCAATGCCGTAGAGCCCGCCAGTGGGTTCCCCCGCCTTGGTGCGCAAGTCAGGGAGCGCATGGTAGGCACGGTGGATGATGGCATGCGCATCCAAGAGTACCAGTAACTTTTTGTGCAGCGTGGCTTTAGTTTTTGTGATAGTTGATTTCATGAACAGTATTGGTGACGAGCGTAAGCGCAATGCGCTTGGCCTGTTCTAAAGGGAGTCCTTCAACACGCTCTGGCCACTCAAGCACAATACAATTCCCTGCATCATACGCAAGCTCCTCCCAGCCAAGACGCAGGAGTTCTTCGGCGCTTCCCAGCCGGTAGGCGTCAATGTGCACAAGACGGGCAAAAGGATTATCTTGAAGTCGGACTCGCCGTGGCGAGTCCGACTTCGGAATGTGGTACATACGCATAATGGTGAAGGTGGGGCTCACCACGGGCTCCTCCACTCCAAGCGCCTCGGCAAGACCTTGTGCAAAAGTGGTTTTGCCCGCACCCAGCTCGCCGGAGAGGGCAAAGATGAGCGCACTGTCACGCGGAGAATCTTGCAGGGAAGCAAGGATTTCCTGTGCCGCTTTCCGCATTTCATCAGCGTTCTTCACCTCTTGCTTCATTGGAGTATTGTATCAAAAAATACAAACCCCATCCCCCTGCCCCTTCCCCAAGAGAGAAAGGGGGTAATTTGTTTCCCCTCCCCTTCGGGGAGGGGGAGGGGTTGGGTTTCTTATCAATAAAAAAAAGCCCCCAAGCTGGATTTGGACCAGACAAGAGGGCTTAGAGAAGAGACGATTACCAGTCGCAATGGTCGTGATGGTGATAGGATTGCCCACCGTAACGCGGACGATAATTATCGTACCGAGGGCGATATGACGGACCGTAGGATGGCCGATACCTATCATGTCTATCGTACCGGTCATAGCGATCGTATCTGTCGTAACGATCATACCGGTCATACCCGTCGTAACGATTCCGCCTCCCGCCGAAACTGAACCCGAGATTGAATCCCATGTTCAGCGCCGGAATAGGATTTACATACATGGGCGCCGGCATAGGGGGTGGCGATGGGATGAATACCGGGTACTCTTCCACCGGTTGGGGCACGTACTGCGGCACGTAGACCTCGCGGTCCCTGTACACCGGGCGGTTGCGGTAGACAAGTTTCTCTACCTCGATGTATCGGTATTGAGTTACGGGAGAAATCTCCCGTACTACCTCCCTGTATACCTGCGGTGGCGCTTGCTGGGGTTGCGATTGCCACGCTTGTTGAGGCGGCGCAGGGGGCTCCGGAGCAGGAACTGCGACTCTCGTTCTAGCCGCGTGTTCTTTCCCTCCCGGCTCACTTGCGTTTGCCTTTATGAGCATCGTCAGTAATATAACACCAGCGACAACAAACAGCAGTAGTATCCTATTTTCCCTAGACATTTCTCTCTCCTCTCTGATTTCTCGCGCAAAGCGCGTATTTCAACGTTCCCTATACTCCTATATCCATTATAGCATACCCACATTTTTTGTCAATCCCGTCCCGCCAGTTTTTGCCCGTTCCCGTGGCTTAAGATGTCCAAATATGACTGGATTGCGTCTTGTTTTGGGTTTTTCTCCAACATCGCAAACATCCGCCGCTTGCTAGCGGTACGCAGAACGCGGTGGTCGGGAAAGTGTACCCAACCGAGAAAGTCAACACCAGAGGCGATGGTTTTGAGTATGATTTTATGAAAAAAATTAGCCCCATTCCGATCCGCCAGTTGGCGGAGAACAGGGCTAAAGACTAAGGTCAAAGGGTGAGAAGTGAACACCTGGAGCTTCGCAAGACCTTGAGCGTTCTGTAATCAGAAAGCGAAAGGTGTACAGGTCCTGTAAGGACTGAAGTCCCGAGAGTCTTAGTGTTGAGAACTGACTTGCGACACGGCGAACGCGAACCCGAAGTCACGATGCCACCTGTAGTTAGACTTGCCGTAGCGCGCGTCGAGCCAGAGACCATCGTCGCGACGGTTCGCGTTCAGCAAAGCCGGATCGCCTTCGGAGTCGTTGATCGGCTCGTGCATGGCAACGATCCAGATCAGCCCCATGGCTTTGATCTCCTTGTCCGTGAACTTCTCACGGATGAGGCAGGCCAGTTCGGGTTCAGGCTTGCCGAGCTTGCGCTTGTCGGCCTCGGCACGAATCTTCTTCGTGATTCGATCGTTGTCCTCGAAGAGCATGCCCTTGAGAACGGCGACTTCGGTCGTCATGCCGTTGGTCGGCTTGAAGAAGGGCGTTCGGAGCACCTGCTTGGCGTAGTCTCCGACGCAGAAACCGTTGCCCTCCAGACGCGTGATCCAGTCCTCGCCAATCGTGCCGTCGCTCGTGACCGAGAAGTAGATGACGCCGTCTTCCACGCGCCACGAACGGGTCGGTTCGGAAACCAAGAGTTCGTCGCGGAGGAATCTGTTTACTCCCTCCATCCCGCCAAGTTTATTCACCACTGCCTCAATTTGCCCGAGATCTAGTTTGGGGTATTTCATGAGATTATTCATCCTTTCTCCGGCTTCTAGCCGCAGAATTTCTCACTGCCCGTGAGTTGAAGGGGCTCGCAAGGCAAGCCATATGTCAAGGTATCTTCTATCATTATATCATACCCATCTTTTTTGTCAATCAATTCGTCAATTTGAAAAGCTTTACCCGAGAGCTCATTTTGTATAGAAATGTCGACGTAGGTCCGCTTCTGGGATGTAGCGGGAAGCCTGCATAAAAATAGCGCGGACAGTGCCACGCACGAGTTCAGTGTGATTGGGAACGGTAAGCACCGCTCGTTCCCCTCCCTGTATGCGCTCTAGCTTTACATGACTGCCCTTTTGCTGGATGACCGTAAAACCGAACGTGCCGAGAATTTTAATGACATCACCTCCAGAAAGCGTTTTGAGCCTAGGCATTGCCCAGCGAGAGTTCCATATTGGCAAGGATGGATGGCCGCGGGGCAATATCCAATTCAGAGAGGTCCTCATCTTCCAAATGGAGCTCAACTGCTTCTCGTATATTCTTTGCAAGCTCATCTAACGTCCTGCCCTGCGTCACCACGGGTAAAACAGAACCTTCGGCCACATAGTGCGTGCCGCTTTGGTAGATATTGAAGTGGAGAATGTTGCGCATGGGTATATTATTATTGACTCTGATTCTTTAGTCAAGCTTATATGGGTAGAGGAGACTGGTGCTATACTGGAGCCATGGTTTACTTTGATGAAGAGAAGCAGGATGCCCGCATTAAGGAACTGCAAATCAGCCGATGAGCTGATTCGTTATAATAGGAATCTTCGATTCAAAAAAGTTTTTGATTGTTCCCCAATCGGCATCAAAAAAAATTTCCGGCTCTGGGTCCGATTCTGCGTCCTCAAAATATACCAGAGCTTTCAAAATATGGTGATAATCGTGCGCAACTGACGGATACTGCTCGGGAAGATGCCTGATTGTTTTCTCCAACGGCTCAAGGTGCTGCGCGATCCAGTACAGATCAAAAAAATCCCGCTTTTTGCCGCACTGGGAAATGGCAATGATTTTCATGACAGCAATATCATGCGGCCCCAGAATGCGTAGCGAGCCGTATTGGATACGCTCTTGTTTTGATATGAAAAAGGGATACGCGATAAAGCTTACTTTTGCGCCATACAGCTCTCCGTAAATCGTATTTTTTCGGTCAATTTCTGTTTGCCAATCTTCATTGCGGTCAAAATGAGAAAGCACATCCGCCCCCAAAAAATTGCTCTCGGGGGTAAAAAAATCCAAGTCGAGCGACCGGCGATGGCCGGCGTGCAACGCAAGCGCTGTACCGCCGGCAAGGTACCACCTTCCCTCAACGAGCCACTGTTGTTGTGAAAGATACTCAAACGCCTTTCGCGTCGCCTCGGGTACTGTCTCAAAGTGAAGCGCTACGTTTTTTGAAGTATCAGCGTCCATAATTTTTTTGTATCTGGCCTCAAGCTGCGCGATTTCTCAACGGCTTTTTTGATGCGGGCGGAATTGTACTGCTGTTTCAACCACCGAACCTCATCATCGTGGCCAAAATCTAAAATTCGTTCAATGATATATTGAGCATTTCGTTCTGGATCCAATTTCTCCGGATTCGCGTCCCAAAAGAGCGACTGCCTAAATTTCATAGGTG
>Ga0155436_102_pt2 | contig 7047 bp, 10 predicted proteins | sample RifCSPhighO2_02_FD_106404 | JGI IMG/M metagenome (GOLD analysis project Ga0155436, IMG submission 106404) | Candidatus Sungbacteria bacterium RIFCSPHIGHO2_02_FULL_52_23 | reverse complement strand
CATTGAAATTGTTACCGAACCTTCTCCGGATAGGCCATAAATCGGTTACCGTGGTCGCATATGACCATGAAAACCAAAGAGGAGATATTTGCAGAGCATATATCTGACTGGCTCAAAGCCAAAGGCGACAAAAAGAAGCGTGGGGAGATCGCAAGACACATGGTCTATGTGACCACATGCCACAAGAAGTCGGTCGCACGCACATTCAAGCGCCTGCAATTACGCGACAAAACGCACGAAGAGCGGCGCGGCCGTCCCACGTACTACGACAAAGCAACTGACGCCGCTCTGCGGAACGTCTGGGAAGCGGCAGACTATGCGTGCGGCATACTCCTCCATGCCATGATCCGCGACTATGCCGCCGTCCTTGATCGTGACGGCATGTGGACGCATGGAGACGAGGCGACGGGAAAACTCCTTGCCATGAGCGAGCGGACGGTACGCCGCCGCGTTGAGAAGTTCCGCGCCGAGAACGGCAAACTTAGAAAAGGACGTTCGGGCACGTCCCCCTCAGCGCTCAAGCACATCATTCCGATCTTCAAAGGTCCATGGACGGACGTATCACCCGGACGCGGACAGATTGATACGGTGGCGCATTGCGGGGAGAGTCTTGCGGGATCGTTCATATGGAGCGTAAATTACACTGACGCGGCGACATATTGGTGCATTCCACGTGCTCAGTGGAACAAAGGTGAAGAGGCAACCCGCGCGTCAATCCAGGAGATTGAGCAGAAGCTCCCGTTTCCGCTCCTTGAGCTTCATCCTGATTCCGGCGGCGAGTTTGTAAACTGGCATCTCAAGCGTTGGTGCGATGCGCACGATCCACCAATTGCACTCACCCGTTCCGAACCGTACAAGAAGAACGACAACATGTATGTGGAGGAGCGGAACGGACACGTTGTCAGGAGATACGTCGGTTGGGAGAGACTTGATGATCTGGAGATCGTCCCCGTGCTGAACGAATTGTATGATACGCTTGCGCCGTATCTCAATCATTGGAAGCCGGTTCGGCGGATGATTGAGAAGAAACGCATCGGAGCAAGGTATGTCCGCACGTATGAAAAGCGCGCCTTGACCCCGTATGAACGAGTATTGGTGCGCGGCGACATTACGGAGGAGATCAAGGAGAAATTGCGCAAGGAGCATACAACGCAGAATCCGTTGCTCCTCCTCGGAAAGATTGCTACTCTTAAGAAGCGGATGTACGATATTCAAAAAGCGTCGCGGAATCGCGAGGCCACCGGATAGATTACGGTAACCGTTATTTATGGACTAGAGCGCAATAGACCTACTGCGTAAAGATTGTTCTGCTGCAATTTCCAGATTTCGGCTACGACTTTGAAAAAATTATTCAACATATACGCCGTATATGCCTCATAATTTTTTCTGCGTCTCGCACGAAATCTGACAATTTCGCTACGAAAATCTTTACGCAGTAGGTCTAATATACAAAAGAGGGAATCCTGTGGATATCTAAATCAAAACGTCCCGATACGAATCGGGACGTTTTGAGGTATATACTTGAACCCATCTTAAAAATACATTCGGGCTTCAATCGGCGAATTTCTGCTCAACCGCCTTCTCGGGGATCATCGTACCTCCAGTACGAATCGCCCCTGCGGCGGCAGTTGAGCAGACGAAATTCGCTCGATCTCGCCTACGAAGCTATTTTTGAGATGGGTTTTAGCGTTTTTGCCACTGGGGGGCGCGACGGGCTTTTTTGAGACCGAATTTCTTTCGTTCCTTCATGCGGGGATCGCGTGTAAGAAACCCTGCGCGTTTGAGTCGCTTGCGGAAATCAACATTGAATCGGATCAGGCATCTAGCAAGTCCGTGGCGCACGGCTTCCGCCTGCGCATGCGCGCCGCCGCCCGTAACCATCGCCGAGACGCGGTAGCGCTCCCAGAGCTTCATCTCCTTGAGCGGATCTTCCACGGTCTTTTGCAGATCAAGAGTCGGGAAATACATGCCATACGGCTTGCCGTTGACGGTAAAGTGTCCGGATTTGGTAAAGAGCCGCACGCGTGCCGTAGCGGTCTTGCGGCGTCCCACGTCTTCAAAATATCTGTCGGCCGGCGTGGAAGCCGTTTCCGGCTCACGCGTATCCTCCACCTTTACAGCCTCCACGACAATAGACTCTTCCTTTGCAGGCGTTTTTTCTGTGTGCTCTACGCGAGGCGCCGCTTTTTTGGCAGGCTTTTTTGCGGTAGTACGGGTAGTGCGTTTTTTTACGGTCTCGGACATACTTTTTACTGGCGCTCCGGCCCTTTATACAAAATAAGATTCTTCATCATGCGCGGGCGAAGGCGGTTTTTCGGCAACATACCCATCACCGCATGGCGCAGGGCAATGCGCGAATCGCGCTCCATGACGCGCTCCAGTGTCTCTTCCTTGAGTCCTCCCGGGTATCCTGTGTGGTGGCGATACTGCTTCTGCTCGTGTTTCCGCCCCGTCACGCGGATGTGGTCGGTATTATATACGGAAACTTTGGGCGCGGAAAACACGGCCGGATCAAATTGAGGCTTGTCTTTGCCCTGCAGGATTGTCGCGATCTCCACCGCAAGGCGTCCGAGTACTTTATTTGTCGCGTCAAATTTGAGCTCTGTCATGCTGGTCATACTGTGTTATACCACGAATTCAATGATCGCCATGCGTGCGCTGTCGCCCTTGCGTGCTCCAAGCTTGGTGATGCGGGTGTAGCCACCCGGCCTGTCTTTCATGCTTTCCGCACGGGTAAATGCTTCCTTGACCGCCACTGCGGGGAGTGCCGCAAGCAGGGCACGCCTGTCGGCAAGGGTCGCGCGGCGCGCACGAGTCACAAACTTTTCCACATACGGGCGCAGTTCTTTTGCCTTTGCTTCCGTGGTCTGGATTTTGCCGCACAGAAAAAGAGATCCTGCCATGGTCTTGAGCAGAGCCGCGCGCTGTCCCTCTTCCCGTCCGAATTTTCTTCCTTTTTTGAGATGACGCATATCTTAATGGAAGTATGAATTATGAATAAGGAATAATGATGAGAATTGACCCGTTTTTTCCTGATTCATAATTCATACTTCCTAATTCATGATCAGGGTTTGAGTGTGATGCCGAGATTACCCAGAGCTTTCTTGATCTCCTGGATGCCTTTCTCTCCGATGCCTTCAATCTCGCCCAAAGCCGCCCCGCGCTTGCGCGAAAGCCCGGCTACGGTCTTGATGCCCGCTTCGCGCAGGGCATTGAGCGTGCGGCTTGAGAGCTTCACATCGTCAAGCTTCATTTTCAGTACGTCATCCGATCCTTCCTCGCCGTCGTGCTCTTTTTCGGACACGATGTGCTCCGCTCCATGAGCTCCGGAGGATTCTTTTTTGGCTTCGGCAAAGCCTTCGCGCAGAGCCGCAAACTGATCCGTCAGAATTTCCGATGCGCGGGTAAATGCTTCGCGCGGAGTGATGGATCCGTCCGTCTCCACGATGAGACGCAGGCGGTGATAATCGGTCCTGTCTCCCACGCGCATGTTTTCCACTTCATAATTTACGTGGCGTACCGGAGAAAATGCCGCGTCCAAAGCAATCGTGCCTACTTCTACTTTGTCCTTGCTACGCGCTTCCACCGGCACGTATCCCAGACCGGACTCTACGACGGCCTCAAGAGTCATACGGGCTTTTTTAGAGGTAAGGGTGGCAATATGGATATCCGGGCTTACAAGCTCCACCTGCGAGGGCATGGTGAAGTCTGCTCCCGTCACTTCGCGCTCGCCCGATACGGAAAGCGAAATAGTAAACGGCCCCTCTTCATGAAGACGAAAACGCAACTGCTTGATATTGAGCGTAAGATCCACTACATCCTCCATGACGCCGTCAATCGTCGTAAACTCGTGTCCCGCGCCCTCTATCTTGATGGATGTGATGGCCGCTCCTTTGAGAGACGACAAAAGAACCCGGCGCATGCTGTTGCCGATCGTGTGGCCGTAGCCCGGGTACAAACCCTCTATCTCAATAACGGCGCGATTAGCATCCTCACGCACGATCTCCGGTTTTGATGGGAGAGAAATCATAACGATAGAATTAAGAAGCAAGAATTAAGAATCAAGGAGAGTGGATCGAGAGTGAGTAGGAATATCTCGACGTATCATACCTAATTCTTGATTCATGATTCTTTATTCTCGCATGGGTTAGCGCGAATAAAACTCTTTAACTTTTACTGCGTCAAATGTAACTCCTGCGCTCAAGTCGCGCTCGGGGATGCCCGTGACAGTCCCTGTCTTACGCTCCGGATCCGCAGTCAGCCATGCAGGCGGCGTAGTCGCGCGCATGCGCTCACTAAGCGATGCAAAGCTCGGTGTCCGCGCACTGCGCTCGGTAAGGCCGATGACATCGCCTTTTTTGGTCTGGTACGACGGCGATCTCACGGCACGGCCGTTGACCGTAATATGTCCGTGTACAACCGTCTGGCGGGCTGCCCTGCCCGACGGGACAAATCCAAGCCGCCTGACGACAACATCAAGACGCGACTCAATCATACGCATCAGATGAGCATCAAAAACACCTGGCTTTTGCGAGGCACGTTTAACATAGCTCTTGATATCACTATCGTCAAGGCCGTAGAAAAACCGCATTTTCTGCTTCTCCCGTATGAGCTCGCCAAATTCGGACGGCGATTTGCCGCGGCGGCCTCCCTTTTTTGAGCCATGTACTCCCGGAGCATAGGCGCGGCGTACCATGGCGCATTTGGGCCCGAGACAGCGGTCTCCTTTCAAAAAGAGTTTCGTACCCAAACGGCGTTCTGTTTTTTCTAAAATTCTCATGAGGTTGTAGATGGTAGGTTGTAGGTTGTAGCTGTTATGTAGTTTCCTACTAGCTACCTGCCTACCGGACAGGCAGGCTATCTACTTCCTACAAGCTTTTTATAATTATACTCTCCGTACTTTGGGGCGGCGCGGCCCGTTATGCGGGATCGGGGTGATATCGCGGATGGAGCTGATGCCAAGGCCGTTGTTGGCAAGCGATCGCACCGCAGAGTCCCTGCCGGATCCGACACCCGATACGCGGACGCTGATCTCGGTAACCCCCAGACGCTTCGCTTTTTCCGCCACGATCTCGGCGACACGCGCTGCCGCATACGGAGTCGCTTTTCTCGTACCCGAAAATCCAACTCCTCCGGCCGATGCCGATGCCAGAGCATTACCCCGCTCATCCGTAATCAAAATCAAAGTGTTGTTGTAGGTCGCCTGGATATGCGCAATGCCCGTGGAGACATGCCGGGCCGCCTTTGGCTCGTTGTGACTCTTTTCTCCGGCGTCGTCGCCGGACTGGCCTCCTTTTGTGATAACGCGTTTTTTACCCATGGTTTGTAGGTTGTAGGTTGTAGGTTGTAGCCGTCGTGTAGTTTTCCTACTAGCTACTACCTACTTCCTACAAGCTTAATCTTTACGTTTTTGCATTCGCGTCTTTACGGCCGGAACCTGCGGTGCGCCGGACATTGCCGCGCCGCGTGCGCGAATTGGTCTTGGTACGCTGTCCGCGGACAGGCAGGCTGCGCATATGCCGCATACCGCGATATGTGCCAAGCTCCCGCAGGCGCTTGATGTTGCCTGCGATCTCGCGGCGCAAATCCCCTTCTATCTTATAGCCTTTTTCAATGATATCGCGGATCCGCCCGACTTCCTGCTGATTCAAATCTTTAGCGCGCGTATCCGGATTGATGTCCGCTTGCTTAATGATCTTGCGCGAAAGCGACAAGCCAACGCCATAGATATACGGCAAAGCGTACTCTATCTTTTTATTATCGGGAATGTTGATACCGGCAATTCTCATATACGGGAATTAGGAATAATGAATCATGAATAAAGCATATCTCTTCTCTCGTCCGTCATTCATACATCCTAATTCATACTTCATAATTCATCGTCAGTTATCCTTGTCTCTGTTTATGTTTTGGGTTGCTCTTGCATACTACAAAGAGCCGCCCTTCTCTTCGGACGACTTTGCAACGAGCACACCGTGTTTTTATAGATGCCTGTACTTTCACTAGTTTGTAGGTAGTAGTTTGTAGGTAGTAGCGGAGAGAATTTCTATCAGCTAACTCCTACAAAATTACTTCATTCTTAATACAATGCGTCCTTTGGTGTCGTCATACGGACTCATCTCCACCCGCACGCGATCGCCCGGCAAAACCTTAATATAATGGATACGCATCTTACCGGACAAGTGTCCGAGAATCTGCCTGCCATCGGAAAGCTCCACTTTGAAGAGCGTATTCGGGAGGTTTTCAAGCACTACCCCCTCTTCCAATTTTTTTTCTGCTTTGGGCGCCATGGAACTATTTAAAGATAATAACAGAAAACAGGCGGCAGCGTCAATAGTCCGCATAGCCCTCTCCCACACTCACTTAATTGATAGTGACTTTAGGCGTAAATTCTCCCGTATGTAGGTATGCTTCTACAGATGACAACCAAGTATCTATATCTGAAGAAAGTATCTCTTTGGGTGTAAGAAAAAATCCGTATTTTTCAGATTGATGTGCACTTCTCTGATGCCGTTGACGGTTACATTTTTTGACTAACTCATGCTTGCTAAACTCCGATAAAAATCTATGCGGTTCATATGCCCTTGTGAAGGAATGCGTACCAGGCCTCGGATCAAAAAACGAAGTAACGTATACTGCGAAAGCATCAGCGACGATTTGTTGCTTCGCTTTGATCCATGCAATATCTCCACGTGTTTCAGCTCGCTTGTCCAATACTTTTATCTCAATCTCAAGTTCGGTGAGAAATTTAAAGGCTTCACGCGCTTGATTAATTGCATACCCAATAGCTTGTCTAGGCGGCATGACATTTTTGTGATCAGTCATTATTTTTGGTCATAAAAACACTGGGTATCCCGCCTCCGAGCGAGGTCTATGCGCTCGCGCCGCAACGCGTGAGCGGAAAGCCGGACATCCATCTTTTACTCCTCTCCTTCTTTCTTTTTCTCCTCAAACTCGGCTTCTTTGGGTTTCTGCTCTCCCGACCCTGCATCTGCCTCTGATGGTGAAGGATTGCCCTGCATCATAGCTTCACCGATCTTCTGCATC
>Ga0155436_138_pt1 | contig 7626 bp, 6 predicted proteins | sample RifCSPhighO2_02_FD_106404 | JGI IMG/M metagenome (GOLD analysis project Ga0155436, IMG submission 106404) | Candidatus Sungbacteria bacterium RIFCSPHIGHO2_02_FULL_52_23 | reverse complement strand
GGGGATCTTGATTTTATTATTCCTTCGTAGCCACCGCACTGATTGTGATATTAATAAACACCACAAACGTAGGAAATGTTGAAAATAAATAAGGTAATTAGGAATGGAAAATGTGAAGACCCGATGCGGAGTGCGCATCGGGTCGGGATGCTCTCTCTATTGAAGTGAGACTTCAATAGGAGGAGGGTGTGGCGGCGAGAAATTAGATGTTTGAGACGAGTGCCAACTCGCCGTCCACGACTTTCATGAGGAAGTCGGGGACAATGGGCTGGGGCGTGGCATCGCGGATTGTCTTGCCATTAGCGTCTCTTGGCCGCGCCATCAGTGGGCGGCCGTCGCGGTCGCAAAACGGTTGGCGCGTGCCGAGGACTATCTCAAGACAGAAAAGGTCTAGACACTCCACATCGCCCTCGCAATACGGATTGATATAAGCCTTCACCGTCCACATGGCACCGAGACAAAGCTCCATGAGTCCCTCCATCAGGACTTTCAGGTCAGGAGCGGCTCGTCCCCTTTCCACATCCTGATTCGGGATCAGGACGTAGCGGGCGCGATTCCGTGGTGGCAATACAACCCCGGGAACCAGATCCGGCCGCTCCTGCGCGATCGCCGAGACCAATTTGTACCCGAGTCCCGCAATTTGGGCGACAAAGTCCACAATCTGCACCCGTGGAGTCTCGGGGACAACGAGCAGACCCGGCGGTAACTCCTTGCGTCTCTGTCGTTCCTTTCCAGTTTCCTGCGGGAGATACCGCAAAGATGGCGGCATGGCCGCGGGGTTTGGGATACTGAATTGTATGGCGATCAACTTAACCGATTTGTCTATCGCAACACCGGTCGTTGTCGTGGCCATGGTGGCCTCCTTGTCTCAAGGGTTTTGACGATGAAGTACTGGCGTCTTTCATACACTATACTTATATAAAAGTCAAGAGCACTTGCGAAAAGCCGCTCAAAAATATATAGTTGCAGTGCATGAAAAAATTTTCCAAAAGCCTGGTGTGGGCCATTACCATCCTGCTTGGCATTTCCCTGCTTTATTCGGCAGTGGCGGGTTTGACCGCGCAGGATAAAGAAATCTCTCTTTCCGACCTTGTCGCAAAAATAAACGCGGGCGAGGTCGCGGCGATTGATATCGTGGATGCATCCCTTGCGGTGAAGCTCAAAAACGGCGAAGAATTGTCCGCGCAAAAGGAAGCAGAGGCAGGCCTCACCGAGACGCTCCGTAACTACGGTGTAGAGCCCGCCAAACTCAAAGACGTACAGATTGCCGTGAAATCAAGCAGTGGGATGAGCTTTGTCCTGGGAGTGCTCCTGCCGATTTTAGCGCCCGTGCTCCTGATCGCGTTTTTCATCTGGTTTACGGGCAGACAGGTGCACAAGGGCTCCATGCAGGCGTTTACGTTTGGCCAGTCCCGCGCGCGGCTTATCTCGCCTGAAAGCGAGACGCAAAAGACGACGTTTAAGGATGTCGCGGGAGTCAAAGAAGCCAAGGAGGAATTGAAAGAAGTCGTGGATTTTTTGAAAAATCCGAAAAAGTATCTTGATATAGGTGCCAAGATTCCAAAAGGCGTCTTGCTTATGGGAGCGCCGGGATCCGGTAAAACCCTTTTGGCAAAAGCCGTGAGCGGTGAGAGTGGAGTCCCATTTTTCCATATGTCTGCATCGGAGTTTATTGAAATGTTTGTAGGAGTTGGCGCCTCGCGCACGCGAGATTTATTCCGTATTGCCAAAAAAGCCGCGCCCGCGATTATTTTTATTGATGAACTGGACGCGATTGGCCGCATCCGCGGGGCAGGACTCGGCGGAGGGCATGATGAGCGGGAGCAGACGCTCAATCAGATTTTGGTGGAGATGGACGGCATGGAGACCGATGCGCGTGTGATTGTGATGGCCGCTACAAATCGTCCGGATGTGTTGGATCCAGCGCTCCTGCGCCCGGGCAGATTTGACCGCCGCGTGGTGCTAGATCTCCCCGATATCAACGACCGCGAAGAGATACTCAAAATCCATATGCGCAACAAGCCCATCGTGGACGAAATTACGCTTCGCGTGATCGCGGAGCGGACACCCGGGTTTTCGGGCGCCGATCTTGCCAATCTCGTCAATGAAGCGGCGATCCTCGCCGCGCGTGGAGACCGCAAGAAAGTAGAACAACAGGATCTAATCTCGTCCATTGAAAAAGTCCTGCTCGGACCCGAGCGTAAAAGTCATTTGCTCTCGCAGGAGGAGAAAAAGATTTCCGCATACCACGAAGCGGGTCATGCACTCGTCGCGGCCTCTCTCCCCCATGCGGATCCCGTGCACAAAGTATCTATTGTCTCGCGCGGCCGCGCCGCAGGGTACACGATGAAATTGCCGAGCGAGGACAGGCATCTTTATACGCGATCGTATTTTCTTGATGAGCTTGCGTCAGCCCTAGGTGGCTACGCCGCAGAGAAGCTGGTATTCAATGAGCTTACGACAGGGCCGCACGATGATCTCAAAAAAGCGACTGACTTGGCGCGGAGTCTGGTCACGCGGTTCGGTATGTCCGACAAAGTGGGACCGATGACCTTTGGCGAGCAGGAGGAGATGATATTTCTCGGCCGCGAGCTTGGGACCAGCCGCAACTACTCCGAGGAGACCGCGCGCATGATTGACGGCGAAATAAAGCGCCTGATGGATGAAGCGTTTGAGCGTGCCAAAAAGGTTTTGACCCGCCGGCGCGAGACGCTGGATGCAATCGCCGCAGTCCTGATAGAAAAAGAGACAATAGAGCGCGAAGCGTTTAATACGATAGTGAAAGAGAAAGTATAAAGTTGATATTATGCGCGAATTAACGCCGCATACAGTCGAATCTCCTGAAGAGCGTTTCAATCAGTATCATCAGGAAGCTTTGGCAATCGCGCAGAGGATGAGCCAGCAGTGGCGATCTTTGCGGGAAAAGTTGAAGATGGATCCGGCTGTGGCAGCCGAGAGTCCGAATCTTGCAGATATTGATAGTTTGAGCAGTCCGCCAGTTACAGGCATCCAGCGATACTTTGAAGACAAAATGGAACGAATCTCCGCCACAGGCGGAGATGATATAAACGCAAAAAGCAGGATGATGCATAGACTTGTAGAAGATCTTCAGCGAATCGAACTTGAGTTCAATATCGTCCTTGGTATCACATCGGGATAGTACATACGAGCGCCTATAGCTTAATGGTAGAGCGGCTGTCTTATACACAGCTAGCGGGGGTTCGATTCCCTCTAGGCGCATTTTCTATAAGAATTGTAAAGAGAAAAAGTAACATTTGATTATGCCGAACGCATAATGTAGTTTTGTATCGGAGGGAGGACATTATTCCAAAAGGAGGGACAGATGCAGATCTTTCATGTTTTTGAGTGCCAGAAAGAGCGGTCGGACGGGACACTGTGCGCATGGCCGATGAGAGTCGGCGAACGCAGAGTACCGCGCGGGCCGGACGGCAAGTGCGTACATGTGATAGAGGATTTCTGCAGGCGCTGTCGCGTGCAGGATAGGGTGATAGAGGGCGAGCGAAGCACATTTTGTTGTGTTCGGCGCGAAACCAAAGACCGCCGGATACTTGAAGATGTCTCTCTTGCGCATCTGTAACGCTGAAGTCGGGCTTGCCCCGACTTCATTCATTTTGGGACGAGCATTATTCCAGATGCAAGGTCTTCTCCATGCGGGCGAGGCGTTCCGCGAGCGCGGGATATGCTGAAAGATCGGGACTTTTTTTGACGAGCTCCACTGCTTCCTGTCGTACGTCGCGGACGAGCTTGGGATCGCGCACGCCGCGGATCGCAAGGCCGGCTTCGCCCCATTGGCGTGTGCCGAAGATATCTCCCGGGCCGCGGATTGCCAGATCCTTTTCTGCGAGCTCAAATCCGTTTTTGGCATTAGCCACCGCATGCAGGCGCCGTGACACAGCACCGTCTTCCGTGGGAAATAAAAAGCAGTACGATTGATCGCTTCCCCTGCCGACTCTGCCGCGGAACTGATGCAGTTGCGCCAGGCCGAAACGATCCGCACCCTCTATCATCATAATGGTGGCGTTGGGTATATCCACGCCGACTTCAATGACGGAGGTTGAAACAAGGATGTCGGTATCGCGACTGCGGAATTTTTGCATGATCGCGTCTTTTTCTTTTGCTTTCATACGGCCGTGCAGCATTGCGATGCGGAGATCGGGAAAAATCTCGGTCGTGAGTTTTTTGTATTCGTCCATTACGGTCTTTACTTCGGCCGCAAGGAGAGATTTTTGCTGTCCTTCCTGATTCTTAATTCTTGCTTCTTGATTCGGCGTCTCAATCCTCGGACATATGACAAATGCCTGCCTTCCGCGGGAAACTTCCGCACGGATGAATGCGTAGGCTTCGCGGCGTTTGCCGGGTGACACGATCCGCGTGATGATCTCTTTTCTATTTTGCGGCATTTCGTCAAGCAAAGAGAGATCAAGGTCGCCGTATACGGCGAGTGCGAGTGTGCGCGGGATGGGAGTCGCGGTCATGGACAGGAAATGAGGAAGAAGGAATTGTGAATTATGAATTATGGGATGACCACTTTTATCATTATTCCTTATTCCTAATTCCTTATTCCTTGTGAGAGCGGCGCGTTGGCTGACTCCGAAGCGGTGCTGTTCGTCCACGATTACAAGATTGAAATCGGCAAAATCTTTTTCGCGGTGTAGGAGCGCGTGAGTGCCGATGACGATATCCGTGAGCGCGCCATACTCTTTTTTTGCTCCGGTGAGCAGGCCGATGGTGGCATGAAAGGGCGCTAAGATACTCGTAAATGTCGCGTGATGCTGGCGCGCGAGGATCTCGGTTGGCGCCATGCAGGCGACCCGGCCGCCTGCGCGTACCGCAAGCAGGGCGGCCGCGGCGGCGACTACGGTCTTGCCTGATCCGACGTCGCCTTCAAGCAGGCGGTTCATGGGCTGGTCTTTTGCCATGTCATGTCCAATCTCCCAGATCGCACGCCGCTGTGCGTCGGTGAGGCGAAACGGCAAGGATATCACAAATTCTTTTACCAGAGGTACGTCAAAAGGGATTTCGCGCGCGCGGCGCGCTTTGAGCCGCGCGCGCTCGCGAAGCGAGTGCATCTGCAGGAGAAGCATCTCCTCAAAAATAAATCGCTTCTCGGCGCGCAATGCTGACTCGCGCGTGTCGGGAGTGTGGATCGCGCGAAGTGCTGACGTGAGCGGTGGCAGGCCGTGCCGCGCGAGTGTTTCCTGCGGGAGAGGATCGGGCATGTCTGATGTAGCACCGATATAGGTGCGGATGAGAAACCGTAGCCATCGGGAAGTGATGCCGTATGTTTCCGGATAAATGGCAACAAGACCTTCGGTGTGAGTATCTGACGACCCTGTCGCCTGTCGCAGATCGCTTGTCACTTTTTCATGCGAGGGATTTTGGAGCGTGAGGCCGCGCGTGCCGCGTACAACTTTACCCGAGAGCCGTACGATGCTCCCCTCTTTCAGATTTTGCTCAAGGAATCTCTGGTTAAACCAGACGGCTTGGATCATGCCGCTTGCGTCGGCAATCGCGGCTTCCGTGATGTGCATGCCTTTGCGCGGAGTGCGAAATCCTGAAATGCGCTGTATAACGCCTTTGATCGTAACACTCTCCCCCGCCGCGACCCGCGCAATCGGGCGCTCGGCGGGAAACTCTTCGTAGCGCGCCGGAAAATGAAACAGGAGATCGCGGAGCGTCTCAATGCCGAGGCGCTTGAGTGCCGGCAGGATCGCGCGTGATACTTTGGGTAATGACGCGATGGGCGCATCAAGTATTGGCGCGCGCATCTGCTTCTGGGCGGGATTATTCATGCAGATGCAGGAGGCAGAAATGCGTGGAACAACCAAGAGTGTCCGTTGGCATCGCCACGCCGTATGCTTTTCCGCTTATGAGGAGTTTCGTTAAAGCAGGGGCCATACTGGCGGGGACGATCTGGTACGGGGCATGCGGCACTTCGGCAAGCGTAAACCGCTCGGGCGCTCTGCCTGCGTAGTAAATGATATTCGGGTTTGCAAACCAATCAAGCGCCGTCTGATTATCCGCGACAATGATACGTGCGTCTTTGGGCAGATCGCGCAGGGAGCGCACGAGCGCTATATCCGAGCGGTCGCCCCACATTTCTTTGGTGAGGAGACGGGTGTAGACGTGCACGCTGTAGAGTCCCGATGCAAGAGTGATCGCGGCGGCTGCGGCGAGCAGTACGCGGTGGCGATTTTGTACGGAGCGTACTGATCCGGCGATGCGGTCAAGCAGGAGTACCGTGCCAAATGCTACCGGCAGAGAAAAGAAATATTGGTAGTAGAGGTGGATAAATGTCGCCTGCTTGAGCGAGACGAGATAAAACATCTGACCTACTACTATGGCGATGAAAAACCACACTGCCGCCATTCTTTCGGGCGACATCGCCAATTTACTTTTTTTGATGAGCGCGCCGCCAAGTCCGGCCATACCGGCGATCCACAAAATGAGCGAGTAGTTTCTGTTTACAAAGATCAGTTCTTTGCCGAGCCATATGTGCCACGGGATTGTAGTCTCCTGTCCCGAGCGATAGCGCCAGAGATCCATGTAGCGCGCCATAAATGCGCCCAAGTCCGGAGCCGCGACGCCAAGAGACGCCTTTTGCAGATAGCTTTGTATAAAAAAGATCGCGAGGCCGAGGAGAAGTGTCGCGCATATCCAGAGTGCCGCGCGGCGGATAGCGCGAGCGCGCCCGAGCGGAGGAGCCAACATGATCAGCATAAAAAGTCCTCCGAAGACAAACCCAGACCAGTCGGACAGCGCCATGCCGAGGATGCCGGTGATCAGCAGAGGCAGGCCGTAAGGTGCTACGCGTATGACTTTGACAAATCCCCAAAACGAAACGGCGATGAAAAAAAGCACGAGCGGCTCGTGATTGAGCATCTTGCCGTACACAAAGATCAGCGGAAGCTGAACGAATATCGCCGCAAACCCTGTCGCAAATCGCCATCCGAAAATCACGCGCAAGGCTGTGAAAAATATCAGCGTCGTCCCCGCGATGAGCAGAAGCGACAACAGGCGCGGCGACCATTCGCTATAGCCCATGACGCGCGTCCACAGCGCAAAAAGCGGCCCGATGAGCTGGGGGTGGCTTTCATAATATGCAGTCGCTTCGGCACCCACGCCTGGAGTATCGGCTACACCGCTGACGACGCCAAAGAAGCTATGCGCGATGCCCACGCGGTTGGTCGCCTCGGCATTGATCAGCCAGAACGGAGGATTCCAATTGTAGTGGTAGCGCCCGTCAATAAAGGGGTCTTTGATGTGCCAGAGTCCCGTCAGGAGTTGGAACAGGACAATAGCGCTGATAACAACAAGAGGAATCGTCTGACGGCGCATGAGGAGAATATATGGATTTATCGCGGCGCGGCAATATAGGAAGCGATATCAATAGATCCGGCGATGTCATAATCACGCAAGGCAATGTCCGGAGTCGGCGAAATCAGTGTGCCGGATACGGTAACCCGCTGTCCATGGTTGATCCCTCCTGCGGCGATTACGCTTTCATGGTTTATATTTTGCAGATCGTAATATCTGCCGTCTTCCCCATAGAGGACGAGGATACATTCAAGACCATATGGCAGACAACTTATTTCCCCAGTAATG
>Ga0155436_142_pt1 | contig 7652 bp, 6 predicted proteins | sample RifCSPhighO2_02_FD_106404 | JGI IMG/M metagenome (GOLD analysis project Ga0155436, IMG submission 106404) | Candidatus Sungbacteria bacterium RIFCSPHIGHO2_02_FULL_52_23 | reverse complement strand
TGATACAATCGCAACACGGTGCTCATAGTGAGTATCGTGTTTTTGTTCTTACAATGTGAAGGAGATGGACGATGGCAGGAAATGAGTATGATGGGTATGGCGGGGCGGACAAGACGCAGTCGGAGCCATCCATAGCGGCTAGCAGGCGGAGCAAGAGGTATCACGCAACGGCCTACGTCGTGACGGCGATTGTCGCAATGTGGGTGGGGGGTCTTGCGGTCGTCGGGTACTATCTGCCGCAGGTGTCGCTCAATGTGGCATCGGAGGCGCCACACGCCGCGGAGAAAGTGCCTGACCCATATCCGCAGTGGGTCGTAGATATCCGCGGAGGGGGGCACGAGGAGTTTTTTGAGGATCTTTGCCGAGGCATCGCGTTTGTAGAACGCAATGCAGACAGGGCAAAGGCCGAGGTACCCGCGGGCGAGCTATCGGTAGACACCAATCTGCCGAAGATGACGGGGTCGGAGGTGCGGAATTATGCGCTCGTGGTGGCGCAGAGCTTGTATCAGACATTCACGTTTCGACGATCCAGCCGTTTGCATCTTTGTGCACTCGCGACCTTGAGCCCATGGAGTTTCCACGACGGGCATGAGCTTATGAAAGTCTTGCTCCTGGTCATGCAGACGGCAAATCTCACGCCTGCGGATCTTGGCACTGACGTTGATGCCAAGACTATGCGCGACGTGCTGATCGGCGACATGCGGGATCACCTGCAGGAGTATCGTGATCATGACCCACTACAGGCGGGTCATGATTCGGAGAAAGGCTCCGTCGCATATGCGCCAGTGATGGAGCAATGGCAGGCGGACTGGAACTTCACCGCGCAGGAGCTTTTTCTACAAACAGGAGAGATCGCGGCTTTGGAGGAGCTAGCCGCGCGAGATAAAGAGGGGGCTGGTATAATGCCGCCCCGCTAACCCAAACGCCCGCCGACCCCATGGGTCCGGCGGGCTTCTCAATTGTGCGGATGTGTGCGTATTTGTTTAGCATGGAGATCAGCCGTATACTGTAAGTGATGGCGCACGATATCATTATCAGATCAGGATCGGTGCTTGACGGCACGGGCGCTCCGCCTGCGGTGCAGGATATTGCGATTGACGATGGCAAGATTACGCGCATCGGAGCGCTGTCGGGCTTGAGCGCAAAGACGGAAATCAGCGTACCGGGCAAATTTGTCGCCCCGGGATTTATTGACATCACCAATCACTCGGATACGCATCTGACGATGTTCCGATACCCCGCGATGGAGAGCATGCTCATGCAGGGTATTACCACCGTCATTGGAGGCAACTGCGGCGCGTCGCTGGCCCCTTTGGTTTCGCCCGATGCGATACGCGTAGTCAGCAAGTGGGCTGATTTTTCCCAGATCGGCATCAACTGGGTCGGGATGGACGAATTTCTGGCCGCCATGAATAGCATGCGCTTTGGCGTGAATTTCGGCACGCTTGCAGGATACGGCACTCTGCGCAGGGGAGTCGCGGGCAATGACCCCGCTCCGCTGTCGCTTGAGCGGCGCGCGGAGATACGTCTCTTGCTTGAGCGGAGCATCAAGCAGGGCGCATTTGGGCTTTCGCTCGGGCTTTCATACGGGCACGAGAGGGTATCCACGACGGAAGAATTGATTGAAATTGCCGAGCCTCTGTCGGAGCTCGGAGGAGTTTTAAAAATACATCTGCGGAGCGAAGGCACTGAAGTGCTGTCCGCGGTCAACGAGGCGGTGCGGATCGCGCGGGAAGCGGGAGTTGCAGTTGTGATAAGCCATTTTAAAATAATCGGCCGCAAGGCATGGCCCGATGCCGCCAAGATATTCGGCATCATTGCTAATGCTCGCGAATCGGGAGTGGATATTTGTTTTGATGTATCGCCATATCGCACGACCGGCTCACAGCTGTACTTGCTGATCCCTCCGTGGGCGCGCAGGGGAGGCTTTGAAGATCTCTTTGCGCGGATTGATTCGCAGATTGAGCGCAAGCGTATCATAGAAGCTTTGCAGGGCAGGACATTGCATTACGATCGTATCGTGGTGATCGGAGCAAAGCATCCGTCTATCGTGGGTAGGACGCTTGCCGCCCTTGCGGAAAATATGGGTGTGTCGCCGGAGGATGCCCTGCTTGATATCGTGCGCGGCAATGAAGGTCGGGTGACGATCCTCGGGCGCACAGTATCCGGCAAAAATACGGCGGCCGCTCTACGCGATCCGAATTCACTGGTGGCGTCAGACGGCTATGCGCTTTCGCAGGATGCGATTACAAGCGGCAATCTCGCGCACCCGCGATCCTTTGGCGCGTTTCCGCATTTCTGGCATCGCATGGTCAATGATATGGGTCTGCTCAAGCCGGAAGATGCAATCATAAAAATGGCAAGCGGTCCTGCGCGCGCGCTTGGCATCACCGGGCGCGGGATGATCGCAAAAGGCAACGCCGCGGATATTGTGATCTTTGACCCGCGTCTCATTCGTGATCGCGCCACCTACGAAAATCCCTATCGGTATCCGGCAGGGATTGAGTGGGTGATCGTAAACGGCAAAATCGCGGTATCACAGGGCAAATACATGGACGTCCGCGCGGGCGCGATATTACGCAAAGGAACACGCGTATGAATCCGGAAGATGTCAGGGGAAAACATATACTGATCATGGGGCTTGGGCTTCATGGCGGGGGAGCGGGGGCGGTGGAGTTTTTTGTGCGGCAGGGAGCGCGGGTGACGGTGACGGATCTGCGTACGCGCCGCGAGCTTACACCCACACTTCGCGCGCTCGCGCGCCTGAAAGGCGTGCGGTATGTGCTCGGCGAGCATCGGGCGGAAGATTTCCTTGCCGCCGATCTTATTGTAAAAAACCCGGGCGTGCGGCGTGATTCGCCGCATTTGAAAGAAGCTCTTGCGCGCGGGGTACCTGTTACCAGCGATATCGCTATTTTTTTTGCTTTGTGTCCCGCGCAAATCGTGGGGGTGACCGGCACGCGCGGCAAATCTACGACCACGTATCTCATCTGGCAGATTTTGAAGACAAAATTCGGATCACGTGTGCATTACGGCGGCAATATCCGCCGCTCGGTACTCGGGATTCTGCCGGAGATCAAAAAAGACGATCTTGTGGTACTTGAGCTTTCCAGTTTTCAACTCATGGATCTTACGGTGGAGAAAAAAAGTCCTGCGGTCGCGGTATTGACCAATATCATGCGCGATCATCTCAACTGGCATCGCGGCATGCGCGAGTACACGCAGGCAAAATCCGTTGTCTTTCGCTACCAGCATGCGCGTGATGTTCTTTTTATCCCTGCTGGCGATGATGCGCTACGCCGCCTTGCGGCAAAAGCTCCGGGCCGCGTCAGTGAGGTACGTCTCCCCATGTCTTTGCAGGATGCGGTTGATCGGAATCTTGGCGCGCACTACAGACCCGCCGCGACTCTTGCTGTGGGAGTCGCGCGGCATTTTGGCGTGGCACCCGCCGCGATTGCGCGCACGATCACGGCTTTCAAAGGACTTGAATCGCGCCAGCATATGATCGGCACTGTCCGCGGCGTGCATTTTGTAGACGATACGACGGCCACGATCCCGCCTGCTACGATCGCCGCGATCCGGCGTTTTCGCGGTCGCGCGGGAGCGGATCATAAACTGATCTTGATTGCCGGAGGGCAGGATAAAAAACTGGATTTTGGCGCGATGATTGCGGAGATGAAAAAATCTGCTGATGCAGTGGTCTTGCTTCCGGGGAGTGCGACGGATCGGATGATGCGGGAATTAAGAAGCAAGAAGCAAGAATTAAGGATAAAGAAAGCATCTTCCATGAAGCAGGCCGTACATACGGCATACCGTATGGCGCGAAGAGGGGATTATATTCTGCTTTCTCCGGGGGCTACAAGTTTCGGCCTCTTTTTAAACGAGTTTGACCGCGGGGAACAATTTGCCCGCGCGGTAAAAGCGCTTCAAAGAAAGTAAATAGACCTACTGATTAAATAGTTTCGTTACGAGATGTTCAGATTTCGTGCGAGACGAAGCAAAAATTATGAGACATATACGGCGTATATGTTGAATAATTTTTGCAAAGTCGTAGCCGAAATCTGGACATCGGAGCAGAATAATATTTAATCAGTAGGTCTAATGAACAGACACCATCCGCACGCCGTAGATAAACAGCTTCTTGTCCTGACCGCGATTCTTTTTGTCGGAGGTTTGTTTGTCTTGGGATCAGCATCCATGATGCTGTCCTATAAAAATCTCGGGTCGGTGACCGGATATGCCGCGCGGCAGCTTTTGCTGGGCGGCGGCGTGGGTATTGTCGCGATGTATGCGACATCGCGCATTTCGTACCGGACATGGCGCAAATTTGCTCTGCCGCTTTTGCTGATGTCTTTTGTGTGCCTCGGGCTTTTGTTTGTACCTCAACTGAAAATGTCTTTTGGAGGGGCGACGCGGTGGCTGAAACTCGGTCCTGTGAGTTTTCAGCCGTCCGAGCTCCTCAAGCTTACGTTTGTCATTTATCTGGCAAGCTGGCTTGATTCGCGCCGTCGCGAGGTCGGGAGCGTATCGTACGGCATGATTCCATTTGCTTTGATGGTGAGCGTAGTCGCCGCATTTCTGATCATGCAGCCTGATGTCGGGACGCTGATTGTCGTCCTAATGACGGCCGGTTTTATGTATCTTTTGGGCGGCGGAAAGACATCGCAGGCCGTAGTTCTCGGCATGCTTGGTATAGGGGTGCTGTATCTGGTGGTTCAGCTGGCACCGTATCGCCTTGCGCGCCTGCTTGTGTTTTTGAATCCGGGAAGCGACCCGCAGGGCGCGGGATACCAGATCAGCCAGGCTTTTATCGCGATCGGGTCTGGAGGATTTTGGGGGCAGGGGTTCGGGAAGAGTGTCCAGAAATACCAGTATCTGCCCGAGCCGATGGGGGACTCAATATTCGCGATCTTTGCCGAAGAAATGGGGTTTTTCGGCGTGGCATTGCTCATCACGTGCTTTCTCCTGTTTTTCATCAAGGGTCTCGGCGTCGCCAAGCGCGCTCCGGATGTGTTTGGCAAGCTCTTGGCGGCGGGGATCACGGCTGGTATCATGAGTCAAGCGTTCATCAATATGGCCGCGATCTCGGGACTGATGCCTCTGACCGGTATTCCGCTCCCGTTTGTTTCCTACGGAGGCACGTCGCTTGCAATTACGCTCGCGGGAGTAGGTATTTTATTGAATATCTCAAGACACACTTGAATCTCGAATTAAGAATTATGAATTAGGGACTGATTTCCCATAATTCATGCTTCATAATTCATGCTTCATGATTTTCTATGCGTATTTTATTCACCGGAGGCGGTACAGGCGGGCATTTCTTCCCTATCCTTGCATTGATTCGGGAGATCAAGCGCGTCGCCGAAGACGAGCGGATCCTGGATCTGGAGCTTTTCTATATGAGTCCGGATGACCTTGGCGCGCGCCTGCTTGATGAAGAAGAAGTCGTGCGGATAAAAGTCCGGTCGGGAAAATGGCGTCCCGTATCTTCCGCGCAAGAAGCACTGCTCAACCTCCGCGATATGCTGGGCCTTTTTGTGGGCTTTTGGCAGGCACTCTGGAATATGTTTCTTGTTGTGCCGGACGTGGTGTTTTCCAAAGGCGGCTGGGGGGCATTGCCGGGGGTCTTGGCCGCGATTATATTTCGCATCCCCATCATCATCCACGAATCGGATGCGATACCCGGAAAAGTAAATATGTTTTCGGCGCGATACGCTACCCGTATCGGGATCGCGTTTGCCGAAGCCGGGCAGTATTTTCCGGCGGGCAAGACGGCTCTGGTCGGGATTCCTCTGCGCCGCAGGATCCTCGGCGGCGCGCGGGATGACGCGCGGGAAGCGTTTGAGATCATCTCTGCCACGCCGGTCGTCGGCCTGATCGGCGCGTCCCAAGGAGCGGCACCGCTCAATGATGCGGCTCTCGGCATCCTACGGGAGCTCACGGACAAATATGAGATCATACATCAGACGGGCGAAAAGAATTTTGACGAGGTCAGGGAGCAAGCAAGCGTGATCCTGGAATTCCACCACAAAGAGCGGTATCATCCGGTCGGATTTATGGACGAGACGGGCATACGAGATTTTTATGCGGCTTGCAATCTCATCGTCTCCCGCGCGAGCGCATCATCCATTTTTGAGATTGCCGCACACGGAATCCCGTCTATTCTGGTGCCGCTGTCGCACGCCGCACAGAATCACCAGTGGCAAAATGCGTATGCATACGCGGCGGACGGCGCTGCCGTGATTTTGGAAGAAGCGAATCTGACACCGCACGTGCTTCTTGCGGAAATCAAAAAATTGACGGATGATCTGGAGCGTATGAAGCGGATGGGCGAGGCAGCCAAACGCTTTGCGAGGTTGGATGCCGTGGAAGTCGTCGCCCGCGAAATTTTAAAGCTGGGAGTACATTAGAATCATGTCTGGTATACGAGTCAGAATTGCACCGAGCCCTACGGGAAATCTGCATATCGGCACTGCGCGTGCCGCGCTTTTTAACTATTTGTTTGCCAAGAATCAGGGCGGTACTTTTGTATTGCGTATAGAGGATACCGACCTGGAGCGTTCGGATAAAAAATACGAGCAGAATATTTTTGACGGCTTGCGGTGGCTCGGTATTGATCCGGACGAAGGACCGGAGCAGGGAGGCTCCTATGGAGCGTATCGCCAGTCGGAACGCACAGATAACTATGAGCGATACTTGCGGGAGCTTCTCAAAGATGGCAAAGCGTTTTACTGCTTTCATTCCGAAGCTGATCTTGAGGAAGAGGGAAAACGTTTGCTACACGAGAAAAAAGCGCCGATTCATGCCTGCGTGTATCGCGATTTGAGTTTGGCCGAGGCAGAAGAACGCATAAAATCTGGCGCTTCTGATTATATTGTGCGCTTTAAGACGCCTGCGGGACGGCAGATTGCATTCACCGATCTTATCCGCGGCGAGTTGTCTTTTGCATCCGATCTGATAGGGGATTTTTCCATAGCGCGATCTCTGCGCGATCCTCTGTATCACTTTGCCGTAGTCGTGGATGATTGCGAAATGAAGATTTCGCACGTCATCCGCGGCGAAGACCATATTGCAAATACCCCCAAACACATTCTGCTTGGCGAAGCTCTGGGATTCCTCATCCCGCACTACGCGCATCTGCCTTTGATACTTGGCCCCGACCGCTCCAAGCTCTCCAAGCGGCATGGCGCGACATCGGTGATTGAGTACAAAGAGCAGGGGTATCTGCCTGAAGCTCTGTTTAACTTCATGGCGCTTCTCGGATGGAGTCCCGGGCAGGATCGCGAAATTCTCTCGCGGGAAGAACTCATCAGCGAATTTTCCCTTGAGCGGGTGCAAAAATCCGGCGCCATTTTTGATTTCCAAAAGCTTGATTGGATGAACGGAGAGTATATACGCAAGAAATCTCTCATTGAGCTTACGGAACTCTGCAAGCCGTACCTCTCGCAACATTCTCACATTCTTGAGAATGTGAGAATGTTGGATGGGTCAATGCACGATGATTATTTGAAAAAGATTGTGGCGCTTGAACAGCCGCGTCTGAAAAAACTTTCCGAAATTGCGGATCGGGTAGATTATTTCTTCCGTGCGCCGGACTATGATCCGGAATTATTGCGCTGGAAGCAGATGACACCAGACGCCACCAAAGCAGG
>Ga0155436_127_pt1 | contig 7663 bp, 6 predicted proteins | sample RifCSPhighO2_02_FD_106404 | JGI IMG/M metagenome (GOLD analysis project Ga0155436, IMG submission 106404) | Candidatus Sungbacteria bacterium RIFCSPHIGHO2_02_FULL_52_23 | reverse complement strand
CTTTATAGCGATATCTGCCGTGGCTTTGCTCTCTCCAATAGTCGCATATGCGGCCGCCTCCATGACCGTGGGCGAGCTGATCACGAAGATCACGCAGGATGTGTTCAATCCTCTGATCATCATGATGTTTGCGATCGCAACCTTGATCTTCGGCTGGGGCGTTGTGCAATACATCCTCGGAGGGGCGCAGTCGGGCGACAAGACATCAAAAGCAAAGACCATCATGATCTACGGCATTATCGGCATGTTCATCATGGCATCTGCCTGGGGCATCGTATCGCTTTTGTGTAACTTCTTCGGCACGTGCGACGAGATAGATTTCTCCGAGCCGAGTTGATTTTGAAACACGAAATCAGCAAATCCCCTCGACTTGAGTCGGAGGGGATTTGCGTTTTTGCGTGATTTTGATACCGTAGATGGGCGGGCAGGTGGTGAAATGGCAGACACGCAGGGTTTAGGACCCTGTGCCGCAAGGCGTGGGAGTTCGAGTCTCCCCCTGCCCATTTCTGCTCTAGCACGCTCTATATCTCTTTGCCGATGTAGCTCAGCGGTAGAGCAACTCCATGGTAAGGAGTAGGTCGTGAGTTCAACTCTCACCATCGGCTTAGAAGAGTTCTAAGTGTTAAGCGTAAATTGCAAAGTGAGAGCGTAAAGCTCCAAAGAGGTTTTACTGTTTGAGTTTTTAATTTTAAGTTTAGTTTATGCCACAACCAAATCTTATCCGTCTGCAGTGTACCGTATGCAAGCGCTATAATTACTGGACCCGCAAGAATGTCCGGAAGGTGGAGCGTAAGATTGCCTTGAAGAAGCACTGTGAATGGTGCGGCAAGCATACTCCGCACAAAGAAGCGAAGAAAACATAACGGGAATTAGGAAGAAGGAATTATGAATCATGAAGCATGATAATTCCTTGTCTTTCGTGCATCCTTATTCATAATTCATTCCCCACTATTCCCGCGTCTGGGGGTGTCGGTTAATGGCAAACCAACGGTCTCCAAAACCGTGACTGCAGGTTCGACTCCTGCCACCCCCGCCGTATCTTTCCTCCTTGCCTGAAAGCGGTATTTTTCTTGTTTGTTTTGCATGCATGCCTTATAATACCAAAAGGAATTGTCGTTAAAGTAAAAAGGTCGTTTGGGACGGGAGAGACACACATTATTTTTATTTAGCTAACATGAATCATATGGAAAAAGACGTCATAAAACAGCTTTATACGGATTGTTTGACCGTAAATACGCATGCAGATCCAGCCGCTATCATGGGCAATCTTTTGGCGGATGACTTTCAGTCAATCGGCAGTGTGGAGACAAAAGGCAAAGCAGCACTTATCGGTCAGGTTCAGTTTTTTTGGAAACTGATCCCCGATCTGAAATGGGATGTGCAGGAAATGATTCAAGAGGGAGATAAGGTTGTGGTGCGGAGCATCGCATCCGGATCGCCGAAAGGGGACTTTATGGGCACGCCCACGGACGGATCAAAGTCGTTTAAGATCATGACGATAGACATCCATACAGTGGTCGGAGGTAAGATCAAGCAGGCCTATCATCTGGAGGACTGGGCGGTCGGTATGCAGCAGTTGAGGGGCTAGAGCATGTTTGAAAACCCTCTTTCGTAGCGAAATCGCAGAATTGCGAGCGAGACACCCCGGCGGAATCCGAAACGTATCGGTTGATACGGTGAGGATGAGCCGTTGGGTGTCGCAGCCGCAATTCTGCGATTGTAGCCGAATATGGGGTTTTCAGACATGCTCTAAGTAGAGAAAAAGATCGCCATGGAGCGACCTGATACTTCAATGACCCAGCAATCGGAGGCGCCGGCTTTGCGGCCGGCGCCTTTGCGTTTCCGGAAAACAGCTATGGCTATGTGGGCCTATGGTAGCACCGTGCTGGTCGGAGCGTTTTTACTTTTTTCCATCCAGCCGATTGCGGGAAAAGTGCTTTTACCTCGTCTTGGCGGCAGTACTTCGGTATGGTCCGCGACACTCCTCTTTTTTATGACTGCTCTGCTGGTGGGATACGCATACGCATATGTGCTGTGCAAGATGCGTGTCGCCATGCAGATATTGCTCCATACGGCGGTTCTTCTGGCGGTGTGTTTGTCTGCCGCGATAAATCTCTTCGGGGGACGGCTCCTGTTTCATCAGACGGCATACGCGTCATCGGCATTAGCGCCCTTTTCATACATCTTTTTGTTTCTGACGACCCAGATTGCACTGCCATATATTCTGCTCTCTGCGACAAGCACGCTTTTGCAGGTGTGGTTTGGCAGAGTAGCCGCCGGACGCGTTCCGTATCGTCTCTATGCGTTTTCCAATGCCGGATCTCTTGCGGCGGTTGCGGCATACCCGTTTGTAATTGAGCCCTATCTTCCTCTGTCTCTGCAGATGCGCGCATGGTTAGCAATGTTTTTGATCTATGGCGCCGGCATGCTGGTCTGCATGGGGTATGTGTTTGCCCGATCCGGGACGAGAGCGGTACATCTGCCGCCTTTTACGGCCGTCGCACCCGAAGGAGGTGGTGCAGGGCCGCGGTTATGGAAAGTGCTCTGCTGGATCGGGCTTGCGGGCTTCGCATCGTTTCAACTGATTACAACGACCGCGACAATGACGCAGGGCATTGCCGCCGTGCCTCTGTTCTGGCTCGTACCCCTTTCCTTATACCTACTCTCTTATGTGCTTTGTTTTAGCGGAGAGCGATGGTATAGCAGAATGGTTTGGGCGTCATTGCTTTTTGTCGGATCATTTTTTTCGGTGGCGGTATGGACGCATATGCTGATATCAGTGCCTGTGCTATATGAACTTGCGATCTATTCCTCTGCTCTTTTTTGTCTCTGTATGGTATGCCACGGAGAATTGTATCATATCCGCCCCGATACACGCTTTATCTCCGGATTTTATCTTGCCAGCGCTTTTGGAGGAGCGCTCGGTGGGTTTATGGGGAGTATCATCTCCCCGATTGTCTTTACCCGCGGCCTGTATGAGTTTCCATTTGGATTTATGGTCGGAGGCGTTGTGGGCGGATTACTCCTGCTGTATCTTATTCACGATTTATTCTCTCCAAAAAAACTCCGCATACTGCGGTATGCGGTAGTCGCCGCTTTGATCCTGCCGTTTATGGTGACCATGATCGCGACACCTCCGCATCGGATGGTTGAGACGACGCGAAATTTTTACGGAGTGCTGAAAATAGAAAAAGAAACAGATATTAAATCCGGGAAATCTCTTATGGCGCTCTACAACGGCAGGATTCTGCATGGCAATCAGTTTTTGGATCCTGCTCTGCGTAGAGCACCTACGACTTATTATGGGACGGAGAGTGGCGCGGGGCTTGCCCTGCGATTTCACCCCGCCAGAGTCCAGCACAAGCCCTTGCGCGTAGGAGTGGTGGGGCTTGGAGTGGGCACGCTGGCCGCATACTGCCAAAAAGGAGACACATTTCGTTTTTATGAAATCAACCCAGCAGTGATCCGTGTAGCCCGCGAATACTTCTCGTATCTTGAGGACTGTCCGGGCGCGGTAAGCATCGTCACCGGAGATGCTCGTGTGGCGCTTGAAGAGGAGTTGTGGGTAGAGATTCAGAATCAATTTGACGTTTTGCTCATTGACGCATTTACTGATGATGCGATCCCCGTACATCTTCTGACGCGGGAAGCGTTTGCGCTGTATCGCGCGCATATGACAGGATCGGCGATCTTGGGCGTGCATATCTCCAATAATCATCTGGATCTTGGGTCTTTGGTATCGGCGCTCGCGCGAGATGCGGGATGGGATGCCGTACGGGTAGATTCGGCCGGAATCTCGGAGCAAGGGGGCGCGCGCTCCCAATGGATGCTGATTGCGCCCACCGATTCTGTTTTTCAGGCAGACGCCTTTCGCTCTCATATCTCCCCTGCCGTGCCGGAGCGCCAGGATGCCAGGAAGATATGGACTGATGACTACAGCAGTATATTTCAGGTATTACGTAACATATGGCCTTGGTAGTGTACTTCAAAACAAGTCGGGAATATCTGCAAGAGGTGCTGAATAGTTTTCGGGAGAAAAAACCGAGGCTGACTTTTGCGGTGTACGGAATCGTATGCACTGTGATGCTTACAGCACTCGTCTTGAGTTATGCAATCTTTCTCCCGCACCACGGCAGTCGTGGCACAAAACACGTGGTGATAGTGCCCGGCATGGGGTCGCGCATGATCGGCGCATTTTTGAAGCAAGAAGGCGTCATCGGATCAAAATGGGCATTTGTCATATATGTATCTTTACGCGGTGATGCGTCCGATCTTAAGCCCGGTGCGTATGAATTTCCCGATACAGCCGCAATTCCTGCGATCGCCCGCGATCTTGTGGCGGGCGAGTCGCGCGAGCGTATCATCACGATCCCGGAAGGATGGAGCAATGCCGATATCGCCGAATATTTTGAACTCCAAGGCATTGCCGGGCGGGACGAGGCGATGAGTTTTATGAAAGCTCCCTCCGATGATATCGTATCCCTGCTTGAGCCGCTCGGGGCGTCCCGCAAGTCTTCGGGCACCGAAGGGTATCTCTTCCCCGACACCTACAGGATTTTCCGCGATGCAGGGCTTGCCGATATCACCGGCAAGATGGTGAGAAACTTTGATGCGAAAGTAACGCAGGAGGTACGGGATGCGATCGCAGGGCAACAAAAAAGCATTTTTGAGATTGTCATCATGGCGTCTTTGATAGAAAAAGAAGTGTCTAGCGAAGAAGATCGCGCGCTCGTGTCAGGTATTTTATGGAAGCGGATATCTCTTGGCATGCCTTTGCAGGTGGATGCGACGATCGCATATATAAAGAATCAAGAATCAAGAATCAAGAATCAGAGGGATGGAAAAATTTCTTTGGAAGATACTAAAATTGACTCGCCATACAATACATATCGCTATCGCGGCCTGCCGCGCGGGCCGATTGCAAACCCCGGGCTTTCCGCAATCCGCGCCGCAGTATTCCCCCGCTCTTCCCCGTATCTTTATTACCTTTCCACGCCGGACGGACGCACGATATTCTCGCGGACTTTGGAAGAACATAACGCCGCAAAAGAGAAGTATTTGCGGTAGCGCTCCGGCGAATTTTGTGGTACAATAGGAACATGTATAACTGGTCAACAGACGAAGAGGCATTGCAGAAAGATACCAAAGAGTATGCGATTTGGCGTCTGGAGCAGATGGTGAATTTCGGTCTGAATAGAGAGAAACTGTCCGAAATGGAACTGCGCAAATACTGGGAAAAGCTTTCTCTTGATCCGGCTCGTCGGGCGTTTTTGAAGCTTTTGCTTTATGGCAGTTGAAATTCTGACTTCTCGGCAAATCGCATTTCTTGATGCGGCGGGTAAAGACAATTTCATCACGCACAGTTTTTATTTGACCGGCGGCACCGCGCTTGCGGCTTTTCATCTGCGCCATCGTTACTCTGAGGATCTGGACTTTTTCTCCGAAAGAGAAGTGGATACCTTGGCGCTTGACGTTTTCTTTAAAAAGATAAAGACACAACTCGGCGTCTCGAAACTTGATTTTCAACAAAGCTATAATCGCAATCTCGTATTCCTTGAATATGGTGATGGCGAGATATTGAAGACGGAATTTACTTTTTTTCCGTTTCCGCGGATAGAAAAAGGACGGCGTGAATACGGAATAGAAACGGATAGTTTGCTGGACATTGCGGTCAACAAGCTTTTTACGATCTATCAGCGCACGAAAGCCCGCGATTATATTGATCTCTATTGCATCTGTCGGAGTGGAAAATTCGCGATCCATGATCTTGTTCAAAAAGCGCGCACGAAATTTGACTGGCACATTGATCCGCTCCAATTGGGTGCACAGTTTTTGAAAGCGCGCGATGTGCACGATCTGCCGCGCATGATTATTCCTCTTATGGATGAGAAGTGGCGAGATTTTTTCACGGAAGAAGCAAAAAAACTGAAACCGGAAGTACTCGGCGGATGACGCAATGAGATGTTTGTTGTGTCTGGGATAAAGGTTCCTCGGGGCAAGCCCCGAGGAACCTTTGATGCGTCGTCGCTCGGATGAAATGCGAGCAAGCTCGCATTTCGCTCCTCGCTAGACGCAATAAAAAAGATTGAATTGTCATACGATCCGATCCTGTTTACTTTTCCACACCGGACGCACGCACGATATTCTCGCGCACGCTTGATGAGCACAATGCGGCCAAGGTAAAGTATCTTACTTAGGTAGAGCGGCCTCTTGTGCAAATGTCAAGAGTGGGGTGCATAAGTTCACATACATATTGGACTCTCTCGGCGAGTCCAATCAATGAGAATATTCAATGTATATCGTGGAGTAAGGGGTTTTGTCGGGGTCTATCATACTGCGCTACGCTCGGCGTATATGATCACTCCACAAGCCCTGCGTAAAGCGCGTATCCTCATATTCTGGGAGAAACACGGCCTTACGGCTACCCTTGACGCATTCCCGGTCAAGCGATCAACCCTTTTTCTCTGGAAGAAGCAATTCCGTGAGGGAGGCAAGATCGCGGAGGCGCTCAATGAGAAGAGACGGACTCCCCGTACAAAGCGAAAGCGCCTGTGGCCGGACGCGCTCATCGCCGAGATCAAACGCCAGCGTTCTCTCCATCCAAATCTCGGAAAAGACAAGTTCCATGTGATCCTTGCGCCGTTCTGCTCTCAAAACAATCTCATGGTGCCCTCCGCTTCTACCATCGGAAGAATCGTGAAGGACTGTGGCGGATTGCGTATGTTCCCCCAGAAAGTGCGGCACAACGGAAAGATCGTCCCTGTGAAGCGTAAAAAGGTATTACGTAAGCCCAAGGACTTCAAAGCAGAGTATGCGGGGCATTGCGTGGCGCTAGATACCGTAGAACGATTTGTATACGGATTGCGCCGCTACATCATCACCTTTGAAGACATCCATACACGGTTTACCTTTGCGTGGGGCACAAACTCTCATGCATCCCTCGCCGCCAAAGAATTCTTTGAGTACTGCCGTATGGTGTTCCCGTATCCCTTTGCTTTTGTGCTCACGGACAATGGCTCTGAATTCATGAAGCATTTTGACGAAGAACTGCGGCGCCTGCATCTCACGCATTACCATACCTACCCGCGTACCCCCAAGATGAATGCCCATTGCGAACGATTCAACCGTACCCTCCAGGAAGAATTCATTGATTATCACGCCGGAGCGTTGATGGATACCGTTGTATTCAACCGGCAGATGATCCCGTGGCTCGTGTGGTACAATACAGAACGGCCGCACTGGGGACTCAATCTTCAATCTCCGATGCAGTTTATGCTTACTCACTCGTCTACGCGTCCGGAGAAGTCCAATATGAGGTGGACTGATACAAGGGGTTGACAAAACTCCGGCATAACCATATCTTTAAGCCAGGTGGTGCTCACTCTCCACCGCCAGCCCCTTGAGATGTACGCCTCAGAAGATCGCTCCCGATCTGATCGGGACGAATGAGGCAATTGTAGTGCTTCCATAAAAAGTGTGCAGAGGTATACCCCTGCACAATGATTGGCGCTAAGCCAACATTTACTTCTTATGGAAGTGTCCCATACAGCCCTTGCATCTTTTGCAGGGGCTTTTCAATACAACGACTCAAGCAATCGGAAGTCTTTATCACAACATTCAAACGATCGTTTGAATGTTGTGATATTGCAAATAAATACAAGAC
>Ga0155436_129_pt1 | contig 8178 bp, 10 predicted proteins | sample RifCSPhighO2_02_FD_106404 | JGI IMG/M metagenome (GOLD analysis project Ga0155436, IMG submission 106404) | Candidatus Sungbacteria bacterium RIFCSPHIGHO2_02_FULL_52_23 | reverse complement strand
CGGAGATTTGTGAGGCAAACATCTCTCCTTTAAACCGCAAGTCCTCAAGATGCGATGCGATGTCCGTACCGGAATCATGGACGCCGCAGGCAAGCACGCGGAAAAGCCGTCCGTTCATATCCGAGACAAATCCGATCTCCTCATGCGCGACCGAGCCGCGCACATCTTCGCTGGCGGCGGCAAGCAGTGCGACGAGGCGGTCTTCAAGCAGGGCGCGGCGCGAGGGAATTGTCTCGCCACTCTGCCCGTCCTGTCCACTATGGCCGCCTGCCGGCGGATGACCGGGCGTCCCGGATACAATCCCGCCCGAATGCGCTCGGGGCACATCCGCAAATGCCCGACGGCTCAAATCCTTGCGGATTGCATCTTCCGGCACATCAAGTTTGTGCGCAAGCTCCGCGATCCAATGCGCTTTTTCAATCTCGTCGGACAATTCCGCGACAAAAGGCAGGAGAGCGGATGAGATTTTCTTTTTGCCTTCGGCGGTTTCGTGATTTTCTCTGCCAAATACCTGATCAAAATAAAAGGCAACCATGGGCTTGGCGTCCTCCACTGCGGCGCGCCACGATGTAGGATCATCTTTGACGGTATCCGCAGGGTCTTTGCCCGATGGGATCGCGGCGATCAGGCGCGTAAAATCAAACTGTGCGGCAAGTGCCAGAGAGCGGCGTGTCGCCGACTCCCCCGCCGCATCCGCGTCAAAGGAGCTCACCAGCGTATCGCAGAGACGCCGCAGGACTTTCAGTTGTTGCGGGGTAAATGCCGTACCGGATACCGCGATCGTATGCGCGATGCCCGCCTGATGCGACATCACGCAATCCATATATCCCTCCACTACGACCGCGCGGTTTTTGGCGCGGATTTCCTGCTTCGCGCGATCAAACCCATACAGCACGCGAGATTTGTCGTAGATCAAAGTCTGTGGCGAATTAATATATTTAGCTTCTGTCCGCCCTGACTCCTTATTCTTTATTCCTGACTCAAATATACGCCCTCCAAATCCGATGATCCTGCCGTTTGCATCAGCAATCGGAAACATGATCCTGGAGCGAAATCTATCATACCATCGCGCTGACTCGCGCGGTGGAAATTTGTCTGCGTTGGTCTGCGTGCCTGTCTGCGTAAGTCCGCGCCTGATGGCCAAGCCCGCGTGCTCCGCATCCTCGGCGGTAAATCCCTTGCGAGCAAGCTCACTCAAAACAAAATCCCATTCATCCGGCACATATCCGATGCGAAATGCGCGCACGGTTTCTTCCTTGATACCCCGCGCTTTGAGATATTCCTTCGGAGCGGGTGTTGTAAGCAACGCCCGCTCATAGATATGAGCCGCGGCTTCACATACATCATACAGACGATTGCGCGCCGAGCGCAGGAGCGGATTCTCGCGCGTGATCGTAACCCCCGCGCGCGTGCCGAGAAGCCGCAGTGCCTCCGGAAACTCCAGACCCTCTATCTTCATCACAAATTTAAAAATATCTCCGCCCTCGCCGCACCCGCCGAAGCAGTGCCAAGTCTGACGCGAAGGTGAGACGAAAAAAGACGGCGTTTTTTCCGAATGAAAAGGACAGCAAGCTTTAAAATTGATGCCTGCTTTCTCCAAACGCACATACGACTGGATAAACTCCACGATATCCAGCCGCGCCTTGATTTCCTCCGTCTGGGATCCGCTCATACCCGCATTATATCGCGCTTTTCTAAAAATTGAAACGGAGCCCGAGGGGGCTCCGTCCTACTGCGCCGTTTGCATTCAAATCACGAATTTGTCTCAAGATCGGTGACTGCCGCTATAAGCTCCTCATGGAGCCATTGGTAATCCGGTTTTGGCACGAACTTCCTGATGCCAAAGACGACTGCAGTCGCCGCAAGACGCTCCGGGCGTCTTGCGGAGAAAATGATTGCCTCAAACTTGCGATCCATCCGCCTCAATCGGGCGATTAATTGAATCCCGGTCAAAGGAGACATATTGTGATCCGAAATCACGAGCTGGATCTCCGGATCCGACTCAAAAATCCGCATCGCGTCCTCGGGCCCCGTCGCTGGCACCGGCTGATACCCCCATCTGGCCACATTGACCATGAGCATTTTCAGCATCCCAAGATTATCATCTACGACAAGAACTTTTTTGCGCTGATCGGCCATCTTGTCTCTCCCATCGCAAAATTGAGTATACGATATCGTTCTCCGGCAAGTCATGCCACGATACATCTTTTATAGAAAATGTCAAACACACATGCAAGTTTGACCGCCGCGGCAGGTACTGCTTTAATGGATGCATTACGAATGCTAACAAATAACACCGTACACCATGAAAAAAATCATCTTCATCATCGCCGCGATAGCAATAGGAGCCATCATTGTCGCCCTGCTGGGTGCATCAGTCATGACAAACGCACCCCTGTCTTTGCCCACCTTGCCCGCCATAGACATAGATGAGAAGCCTGCAGATACCGATGCGTCCGCTGACATGACACCGGAAACACCGGCGGCTGTAGCGCCAGTCGCAGAAAATCCATCCGGCGAGGCGGTGGGTACCGTCGTAACAGAATTTATCATCACCGGAGCAAATTATTCCTTTACTCCGTCAGCGCTCAAAGTAAAAAAAGGCGATACCGTCAGGATCACCCTGAAAAACTCCGGCGGACTCCATGATTTCGTCATAGACGAATTTGGCGTTGCGACCAAACGAATCAACGGCGGAGAGGAAGACACCGTGACATTTGTGGCAGACAAGACGGGCACATTTGAGTTTTATTGCTCCGTCGGCAGTCATCGCCAGATGGGCATGAAAGGCACGATCACCGTCACCGAGTGATTTTTACGAGACCTACTGCGTAATGAATTTCGTAGCGAGATTATGATTTTTCGGAGACGGGAGCTCCCGCTTCGCGGGAAGCTCTCGCGTCTGGCAGCGAAAACAACGAAGCACGAGGAGGTGAATACGGAGTATTCATTGACGAGCGGTGAGTTGTTTGCAGCCGAAAAAGCATAATTGTAGCAGAAAGATCATTACGCAGTAGGTCTATAGAATACCATTTCACAGATAATCATATGTACGAAAAATTCAATACGCTAGACCGCTTTTTCATCAGCATCATGCAGCAGCGAAGCATTTCTCTGCTACGAATAGCACTCGGTATCGTCTTCCTCTGGTTTGGCGCGCTCAAAGTCGCCGGAGTAAGTCCGGTCGCTGACCTCATCGCAGAGACGTATTCGTTTCTTCCGGCGCAATCATTTCTCATGGTGCTTGGCGTCTGGGAGATCATCATCGGCATCGGCCTGATCTTCAAAATAGCGCTCCGTACGACGCTTGCTCTCCTCTGGATCCAGATGCTCGGTACGTTTGGAGCGCCTCTCATGGCGCCGCATATTTTCTTCCTCGGGGGCAACCCGCTCCTGCTTACCGTGCAGGGAGAATTCGTCATCAAAAATATCGTCCTCATCACAGCAGGACTCGTCATCGGCGGCTGGCAAGTAAAGCCCGAAGAGGCACGTTCTTCCTAAAGCATGAAAACATCCGGAGGCATATCGGCATTCTTCCGCTTTCTCTGTATCTCTTCCATCTTTGCATACGCGATGTCCGCTTCGGCGGACATCGCGTATGCCGTTTCCCCGGCTGATCTGCAAAAAAAGTATGCGGATCGGACGCTCCAGATCCTCATTGTTCCCGGACATGATGACGAGACCATGGGAGGCGCGCGGTTTGCGGGATTTAAAGAAGCGGATTTCAATCTCCAGCTTGCAAAGCGCCTGGCGGAGTTTTTTAAAAGCGATCCTCATTTTAAGACATCCATCACGCGCGATGATGCCGGATATCTCCCGGAATTCAGGCATTATTTTGAAAACAAAGGCGACGAAATCGCCACGTTTCGCAATGGCGCGCGAGATGCCCTCCAAGACCGCATAGACCAGGGAGCATTTACCCAAAAAGTCATTGTTGACCACAGCTATGCTCCGGAAGAAGACGCGCTCAAGCTCTACGGCATCAACAAATGGATCATAGATCACGATATTGATCTTGCGATCCATATCCATTTCAACGACTATCCCGGACGCCCATGGAATCAGAAAAGCATATATTCGGGCGTAAGCCTCTATATACCGGAGCGACAGTTTCCGAACTATGATACCAGCCGCGCGATCGCGCAATCCGTATTTACGGAGCTTACGCGCTCCACCCACCCAAGCACCAACCCCGTTGAAAAAGACGGCATCATTGAAGATCAGGAGCTCATCGCGGTCGGTCCATACGCGTCTCTCGGCACCCCATCTCTCCTCGTAGAGTACGGGTACCTCTCCGAATCCCCCTTCACCGCCAATGCCCGGATCCGACAGCCGCTCCTCAAAGAGCTCGCCTATCAGACATACCGCGGCATCAAGCTTTATTTTGATCCGAATGCCGACTTATTTCTTGCACGCTCGTCTTTTTTGCCGCGCCGCTGGGATACGGTGCCCGCATTTGGCGCAAAGGAAAATGCGGAAGTTTTGGCGCTCCAGATAGCACTCTCCCATGAGAATCTGTACCCTGCCGCAGGATTTAATCCACATGATTGCCTGCTCACGGGCAACTTCGGACCGTGCACCAAAACCGCAGTCAAAGCATTTCAAAAAAAGTATCTCCTGCCCCAAACCGGCACAGTAGGACGCATGACACTTGCCACACTCAATGAGATTTATGATTATCGCATGCCGGAGTCGGCGGAAGATTTCACATATACATGGAGGATTGATCTTGCGTACGGCATTAAAAACAGCAAAGACGTTGCCGCCCTGCAAAATGCTCTCTTTCTTGAAAACGTGTACGACGACCGCATCACGGGAGATTTTTCCGACGCCACCCGCGATGCGCTCAAAATATTCCAGGAGCGGCACGGGATCGCACCGATCCCGCCCCAAGGCATCGCAGGCCCCCGCACCCGCAAAATCCTCAATGAACTGTATAGTCAGTAACTATACATTTAGGGGTATGAAAGAGCGGCCTTGAGGGTTACCCCCAAGGCCGCCGTACTACGCGGTGTGCACACAGCGTGAATGTGTGCCGGAACACCATGACTAGCGGAGGATTTTACCCGTGATCGGGCAAATTCTTACCGCCTCTTTTGGAGATACGGCCGAAGCAGGGCCTTTAGCATCTGCCTGACCGCCGATGGTGCTCCCCTCTTTTGCTTTCGGCGAATCCGGTTTGTTCGTGTCGACGGCTTGCACCGTCTCCTTCGTCGCTTCTTGGCTTTGAACCGATGGATACCGGTTCACAGTATCGGCATACACCGCTCCTGTGCCAAGCGAAGTGATGAACATCAATCCGCCGATCGCAATCTGACGTTTTGTCACGATCCCTCCTATGAGCGCAACAAAAAAAATAAAATACCACTCCGCCACGGAGTGGCAACGTTACGCGGCATGCTTGCCACGCCGGATAAGTATACGGTGACCCAGGAAAAAAGCAACCATTCTAAAGAAATGCCTAGGCATTTCTTTAGAATATTGTACCACCGTGTCAATTTGCACCATTTGCCCGCAGATTACAGGAGCTTGACAAATGTGCATTTATTATATTATATGGATGTATAGAGTTCCCTGCCTGCCATGTGAGACAGGAGGGTCGTAGCCCTTTAAACCCACGAAAAGGTGGAAGAAAATGAAAAAGTTAGCGCTCGCCGTTGGTGTCATTGCCCTCTCCATCGTCGCGCTGTCCATCGGGACGGCAAACGCCCAAACGAGTTACCAGGATCTGGTAGGCACATGGGTGGTCAACATTGATGCGTGCCGGCCATGCGTCATGGTCATTACCGCAGTTGACGCACGCGGCAACATTTTTGGGACCCACACGTCCTTGGACGGGGAAACCACTTCCCTTGTAGGGAAAGTGGTCGTTGATAAAAATGGGGACGTCTGGCTCCGAGTCACAACCCCATTCGGAATGGCCGTGATCGAAGTGGCTCTCTGCGAAAACGAAATGGGGGGCTACTACAGTGTTGCCCACCAACATCGTCAGGTGACCTATAAAAAGGTCGCCTAACCCGCATCATGCCACGCCGAGGATCTGATCCGAGGCGTGGCTCTTCACACAGGAGGTAGTTATGAGATTCAAAGCCCTTTTAATCTCTGGATTTTCCGCCGTTGCCAGTATCCTGTTTTTTGCGAACGTGGGCTTCACATGAGGTGGCGTCGGACCCTGCACAGGAGTGCAGGAGGGCACACACGGCCACGCGTATCTTGCGGTGTACGATGCGGCACGGCATAAAATAAGTATCCCCGACAATGTGGGACGTACAGAGGTTACTACGTTGGAGGGGAAGCAGAGTTTCTGTTATGACGCCCTGCACACTCACAAGGACGCCGCGAGCGGCAAGTTCCATGTCCACGTGTCGGACGAGAACGACACCACATTGGGGACGTTTCTTGGCAAATGGAGACCGGAACTCCTCAAGGCACGGATCGTGGTCAACGGAAAGCGTGTCAGGGATCCGGCGCGCTTCAAGGTTCGGCCCGAAATGAAGATCAAAATCTTCATGAAGGCTGCACGCCGATCAAAATAGCAACCCCAGCCAACACATCCCCTGCATTTCGGGATGTGTTTTCACATTCATGACGGAATCCGATTGCCGAAACAACAGATGCATTGACATCTATGGTCATCTGTGGTAAAAAATCTTGAGTATGTCGTAGTTTTGGCGTGTATCATAGTTCCTAAAACATCCGAAGAGGAGTTTGTAATGAGCGAACCTCACGAGGCACCCCTGATCATCGGAGAAAGTTCGCAGGTACAAAAAGTGCGCATGGCTATTGAAAAGTTTGCCCCGCTCGCGGCTCCGGTCATCATCTACGGAGAAACTGGGACGGGTAAGGAGCTTTTTGCTCGGCTCCTCCACTCCCTAAGCTCGAGAAGGAACGGGCCATTCATTGCCGTAAACGCCGGAGCCATTCCGGAGACCCTTGTAGAAAGTGAGTTGTTCGGCTATGTCGGTGGTGCCTTTACCGGTGCTCTTCGTGAAGGGAAAATGGGTCTCTGGGAAGCCGCAAACGGCGGCACGCTCTTCCTTGATGAGATAGGAGAGCTGTCTCTTGCGGCCCAAGCGAAAATACTGCGCGTGCTTCAGGAGCGAGTCATTCGCCCAGTTGGCGGCACGGAAGACCGGCCCGTTGACGCACGGATCGTAGCAGCCACAAACATAAATCTCATGGAGGGTGTCCAGACCAGGACATTCCGGCACGATCTGTACTTCCGACTGCACATCTTGCACGTGACGGTACCCCCACTCCGCGACCGACAAAGGGATATACTGCCCCTCATTGACTACATTATGAGAAAGCTCTGCCCTGAACTGCATCTTGACGAGCCGCCGGTCATTGCGCAGGACGCACGAGAAAAATTGCTCGGCTACATCTGGCCGGGCAATATCCGGGAGCTAGAGAGTATTGTGACGCGCACCTTAAGTTTATGCGCGGGCATGACGGAATTGCATGCCGATGATTTTGAGCTTTCAGAATCAGATGTTAGGGTTCCGCCGGATATCCTCCATCTGTTTATAGAAAAAGGGCCTCTCCGCCGCATGAAGACTCGTGCGGAAGATGCCATCATACAGTGGGCGCTCACCGCATCAGATGACAATCAGACCGCTGCGGCCCGACTTCTCGGGGTCCACCGCAATACGCTGGTGGATAGGCTCCGCAGAAAAAACCGTTCGAGCAGATAAAACCGATACGTCTCCGACCACATCAACGCCTCATCTTGAAAGGTGAGGCGTTTTACATAGGCTTTTACCCACATGCTGCGCTCCGTTTCTCAATCACAGATTTGGGGTCAGCCACCATTCTTTTTTTGTCTTCCCGCAGATCTTAGGTTTGCTCCAATCAAAATTTACATACGCATAGCGGTGCGCTCCTTTCCCTCTTCAAGGATGGATTCAAATAACCGGTAGTCGTCTTCGGTATCAAAGATTTGGACGCGAGCATTTGCGCGGTTGATAATGTGATAGATATACCCGCCGACCGCAACTCGTTCTGTTCTTGGCATGAAGACACACTACCATAAATGGTGGCTGACCCAAAATCCACAAATAAAAATATTGACCTTATTGTTGCTCATGTGGATAAGCGCACACGTATCCCTTAACAACCTATTTTCACGTTTTTCACGTCCGTCTGCTGGAAGATTTCTCTTCTTTTTATCCGTCACGG
>Ga0155436_108_pt1 | contig 9472 bp, 10 predicted proteins | sample RifCSPhighO2_02_FD_106404 | JGI IMG/M metagenome (GOLD analysis project Ga0155436, IMG submission 106404) | Candidatus Sungbacteria bacterium RIFCSPHIGHO2_02_FULL_52_23 | reverse complement strand
GGATACCGTGTATGTGCGGCGCACCATGCCGTCAATCGCCTCATCAAAGACGCGCCGCGCCGGCTTCTCGTCGGGCACCGGCCAGTTGCGCGCGATCAAAGAGGATCGCGCGAGCACGCTTGCCGATCCCGACCCTTCGGGAGTCGCCTCAATAATATCACGCCGCGCGGGCGGACGCGCGGTTTTTGCAAGATATATGCCGGCACCCTCGCGGGAGCTTATGTACAGCGCAAACTGCCATGCGGCTGACACATTTGTAGTCGCGCGCGACACTGCGGGGAACATATATGCCCCATAGGTACGCGCGTTGCCCTGCAGAGGCTGGGGGAAAGGCGCTACGGCAAAATTGAGATGCGGGTTTTCGGCGCGGACACGCGCGATATCGTCGCTGAAGCCAAACGCCATGGCGGCGCCCTCCGTTGCAAACGCATGCAAAGATTCGGGTGCCGCACCCGTCCATGCATAATTCGGATTTCCCGAGGTTGTAAATGATGCATAAAAATCAAAGGCGCGCACAGCCGCATCTCCAAGCTCCACATGGCCGTCGCGGCGGGCGATCGGATCGCCCTGCTGGAGCACCAGCGCGCTTACAAGCTCCATGGCATGGCTTACATTTGAGGCGCTTCCCAGAGCCGCCCCGCTTCGTATGATATCCCCGTTTGGCGCTATCGTCGTCAGGCGACGGGAAATCGTGGTAAATTCGTCCCACGTCACGGGAGCACGGGCAAATCCCGCGGCATCAAACATGTCTTTGTTGTAAAACAATACAAGCGAATCCATGAAAACCGGCGTGCCATAGAGCGTGCCATCTTCGCCCATAAGTCGCGTAGCGCCGTCCACAAACATTGCGGAAAACTGCCCGGGAGACAGGGGAGAAGACGCTGGTGCCAGCGCTAGGATCTTGTCGCGCTGTTTTTCCAACTGCTCGCCCGTCAAGAAAAAGATATCCGGCCCCTTGCCCTCGGCAAGCCTATTGACCAGCATTTCCTCATAGGATGCGGGCGCAAAACTCTTATATTTTACTGATATATGGGGATTGGTCTTACGAAACTCCGTAATCACGGCATCCCAGATATCTCCTCCGCCGTCCTCAAAGCCCCACATCTCCAGATCAACCGGCTTCGGCATCGCAGGCTTTTGTCCCAAACCAAACGTCAACGCAAGCCCGATCAGTACGACGAGTGCTCCTATCCCTCCAATGATGAGATACTGGCGGTTCATCCCGTTAGAAATAGGACGCGGACGTAAATCGGCGTTCTATATGATTAACACTGATAATATCTGTCGTAATAAAAATCATGCATTCATTTTTAAGCGTCCGCGATTTCTAACGGGATTCATTTTTTAGTAAAGAGTAATCCGTAGTGATAAGGCCCCACCGCAAATTCGCGATCGTACTCAAACCCTGCCTGGATCGCATACCCGCGCACTGCTTCCTTTTTGAGACGCATCACGGGCAAAGGGCCGAGAGGGGACTCCGAAGCAGTATCCCACTCTATCATCGCAAGCCTGCCGCCCGGACGCAAGACCCGCCACGCCTCACGCAGTAGCAGATCTCTATTTTCGGTCTGAAACAGCACGTTTGCCATAAGGACGAGATCAATAAACTTGTCCTGCAGATGCGACCCGCCATCGCGATCAAGATCGGCGCGTATGTATTCAATATTGAGCAGATGCTCAAACGCGGCGCGCGAGCGCACTTCATCCAGCGCCGAGTCCTGAATATCAATCGCGTATACTTTGCCGTCGCGGCCGACCAGCCGCGCAAAAGGAATAGTAAAATATCCTTTACCCGAGCCGAAATCCGCGACATGATCTCCGGGCCGCACGCCGAGATTTGCCGCGATACGCGCGGGGTCAAAAATTCCACTCGTCACTTTTTTCGTCTGTATCTCCATATCATCCCTCTTCTGTCCGCTTGACAAGTAAAGATATATGCCCTATTGTGAAGTCACTAGACTTGGCACGGATATTTCGTATGTCCGTGCCTTTTACTTTTCCTCACGTCTCACATGCGTTTCAAGCCGTGTAAAATCCCGGAAATTCCCTCCGGCGAATTGCCGGATCTCTCTTGCCGTACGCACGCCCCGCGCAAGCACGACCACTTCTTTTTCCTGTGTTTTCAGATACTTCAGAACAGGTAGAAAATCCCCGTCCCCAGAAAGCACCACCGCGCGCTCCATATTGCCCACTTCTTGCACGAGACGCAACGTCATTTCCACGTCGCAGTTCGCCTTTCTCCGTATTGTGTCATCTTCCTCATAATAACGCTTAACCGGCTTGAGATACAGCGTGTAGCCGAATGCCGCAAGCTTGCGGTAAAAACGCACACGCTGCATGTGCCGATCAAGCAACGTGAGCCCCGCATCGCTCAACTTCTCTTTTTCTTTCGATGCAAGGCGTATGAGGTGTGCCTCCAGATCGTCAATTGGCACTGTTTCTTGCGTGAGATAGTCATACGGAAACTTGTGCAATTCTACGCCGCCAAAATAGAATGCTTTGCTGACCCCATATTTCTCCTGCAGATACTGCAGGAGTTTTTGATAATCAATTTTCCACCCCAAACTTTTCTCTCCACCATAAAACAAATTTGAAGCATCGATAAAAGCGTACGTCTTCATCAGAGGCAAGGCGCAAACAAATTAAAACATCCCCTTATACTCATTATCGCAGAAACAAAAACACCACGCAACACGCACGCGGGGAAAATTAGTAAGGGAGCATGCCGTAGCGATGCTCCCTTATATTTTCGGTCTTGAGCCAAGTATTAAGCTATAGCGGCTTTGCCCCGAGAACTTTTATTTAACGCTCTTTTTGGCGAGAATGCCCAAGAGGATGATTGCGATGGCTAAGAGCGCCCCCAAGATATAAAGATTTGTCATAATAGAGGAGAAGTTACTCATACCGATCCTATAGGGGTCGTCAATAAGGACATCTTGTTCCTTACCCATACTCTTTTTATTCCTTCTTCCCGTTAAAGAGTCGTGATGGATGCCACGGCGTCTCCGGGCTCTATTTTCATGATGCGCACACCCTGCGTGGCGCGCGAAAGAGAGGGAATTGCGCCAAGAGGAGTGCGGATCACAACGCCCTTTTGCGAGATCGCGATCATTTCTTCCTCATCACCCGCGATGATGCGTCCGCTGACCAGAGCTCCGGTTTTTGGCGTGATTTTGGCGGTCTTGATACCCGATCCGCCGCGATTCTGGCGCTTGTACTGGGTCAGCGGCGTAGTTTTGCCAAATCCGTTTTCCATCACCGCCAGCAATTTTGCGCTTTGCGCTTTGGTTTTTTCGTTTACGACAATATCCATCCCTACGACCTCGTCCCCCTTTTTCAGACGCATCGCGTGCACCCCCGCGGCAGTCCGCCCCATGGGACGGATGTCGCGCTCGGAAAAGCGGATCGCCTGTCCTTGTTTGGTGATCAGTATAATCTCGTCTTTGCCTGCAGTGAGCTTGGCCCAGCGGAGCATGTCGCCTGCTTTGAGCGTGAGCGCAATGAGTCCGGATGAGCGCACGGTTTCAAAAGACACCGCATCCACTTTTTTCATAATGCCATCTTTGGTCGCCATGACGACAAACATCTCGCCGCCCTTGGGCTTGAGCCCCTTGGGGATTGCAAGGATAGATGTCACGCGCTCTTGAGCCGCAATAGAAAGCAGATTGAAAATCGCCTTGCCTTTGGCAGTCCTACTGCCTTCGGGTACGTCGTATGCAGGCACGCGATACACTTTGCCCGTGTCTGTGAAAAAGAGTAGAGCGGCATGCGTACTGCATGCGAGCAGCTGCTCCACCGTATCTTCCTCTTTGGTCTCCATGCCGATTAGCCCCTTGCCGCCGCGCTTCTGCATGCGCCAGGATTCGGGCTTGAGACGCTTGATGTAGCCGCCGCGCGTAAGCACGACTATCACTTCCTCGTCCGCGATCAGATCTTCATCCGAGAGAGCACGGGGGGATGATTTCACGACCGCAGTCTTGCGCTCGTCGCCGTACTTTGCCTTGATATCGGTGAGCTCTTTTTTGATCACGTCTTTGATCTTGCGCGTATCTTTGAGCAGAGCTTCCAGAGCTTTGGCAAGCGCAATTTTTTCTTTGAGCTCGTCTTCCACTTTTTGCCGCTCAAGTCCCGCGAGTGCAGACAGACGCATCTCAAGGATGGCGGAGGCCTGGATATCCGAGAGGCCGAACTTACTCATAAGGTTGGTGTGCGCCTCCTCGCGGTCAGCCGATTTGCGGATCGTCGTGATGACCGCATCAATGTGATCCAGTGCCTTTTTCAGACCCTCCAGGATATGAATGCGCTCTTTTGTACGCGTAAGGTCAAATTTCGTCCTGCGCGTGACGACTTCCTCGCGGTGCTTGATAAACTCCTCCAGGACGTTTTTGAGCGACAGCACCTCGGGCTGGATGCCGCCGACGAGTGCGAGCATATTCAGGTGAAACGTCTTTTCAAGATCGGTGTGCTTGTAGAAGTTATTGAGCACTTTTTGCGGGTGCGCGTCCTGTTTAAGCTCAATTGCGATGCGCAGGCCGTCGCGATCCGACTCGTCGCGGATATCGCGCACGCCCTCAATCGTCTTCTCCTGCACAAGCCCTGCCATCTTTTCAATAAGCTCTGATTTGTTGACCTGGTAGGGAATCGCGGTGATCACGATCTGGGACGAATTGCGCGGCCCATCCTCAATCTCGGCTTTGCCGCGGTTTAAAATCGCGCCCTTACCCGACGCGTATGCCGCGCGGATTTCTTTTTCATCATAAATAATGCCGCCAGTCGGAAAGTCCGGGCCTCGGACAAACTCCATCAGATCGTCCGGGGACGCCTTGGGATTGTCTATCAGGTGCATAGTCGCGTCCGTGATCTCGCCAAGATTGTGCGGGGGGATATTGGTCGCCATGCCGACCGCGATCCCGAGCGTGCCGTTGAGCAGGAGGTTGGGCACTGCAGACGGCATGACGGACGGCTCGCGGCGCGTGCCGTCATAGTTGTCTCGGAAATTAACCGTGTCTTTTTCAATATCGCGCAGAAGCTCATCGGCGATGCGCGACATCCGCGCCTCCGTGTAGCGCATCGCAGCCGGAGAGTCACCATCCACTGAACCAAAATTTCCTTGGCCGTCTACGAGCATATACCGCAGGGAAAAGTCCTGCGCCATACGCGCCATGGCGTCGTAGACAGAGCTGTCGCCGTGCGGATGGTATTTGCCTAAAGTTTCCCCGACGATTGCGGCGGATTTACGGTATTTGGCGCTATGTGTGAGCCCCATTTCATGCATCGCGTAGAGGATCCGGCGATGCACGGGCTTAAGCCCATCGCGGACATCGGGCAGGGCGCGGGAGACAATCACAGACATCGCGTAGTCAAGATATGACTCGCGCATTTCCTCTACGATCTCCCGCGATGAAATTTTTCCTATATCAGCCATGGATCAGAGACAAGCAAAAAACAATACATAGTAGCACTATCGGTTCCTAATAGTTCGGCGCGATAAAATTGGTGGATATCTTCTGCAAAGCGCCCATGGCACTGCCGACAATATCAGCCACTAGCCAAAATAGACGCATAGCTCCGCGCGCGACCGATCCTCCCAAATCCGCAAGCGACCGCGCCATAGAGGTAAACGTCTGACCCCCACCGTCTGCGTCTGACGGGGAGAAGAGCTCTCCCAGCCCCGCAAATGTGCCTGCAATACCCTGCACAGGGGACAATATGCCATCCGAAGCATCCGCGGGTACTGCTCCGTTCACGCCACTACTGGGCACCGGCTCATATGGTCCTGCCATTGTGATCTGCGTGGGGCCAAGAGATTCGGGCTCGTCCGTTGCCGCAGGCGCCGGAGCAAGCGATACCAGACGCAGAGGAGTCACTACATTCCAGATATAAAAAAACGAAAGCATGGCAACTCCCATGATCCCCATCGCAAGTGCCGTACGGGTTTCATGGCTGAAACTATGGATGATATCGCGCATATTTTTAAAAAAGTCCATAAATAATTGATTACTAATCCCTAAACGCTAAACGCTAAACGCTTTTTCATCACCCCTGCTTCATCAGGACGACCGATGTCTTGCCCTCTTCGGGAATATCTTTTTTCTTGATCGTGAGCTTCTCCTGCGCTTCGGCGTCTTTGACACCCATCTCTTTCAAAAATTGCTCCGGCCCCTGCAGATTTGCCTTGATCCCGGGGAGTTTGTAATGCATGGGGATCACGATCACAGGCTCAATCTGGCGCGAGACGCGCGCGGCCGCGTCTCCCTCAATCGTATACACGCCGCCAACCGGCACAAACAATATATCCACATCGCCGATTTCCTCTAAAGTCTCTTCGCGGAGTTTTTCTTCGCCAAAGTCGCCGAGATGCAGGAGCTTGATCCCCTCCACTTCTATCTTATAGATCGTATTGAGCCCTCGCTCGCGGCCCTGCGAGGCGTCGTGATATGTCTCTATCCCGCGCACTACGATGCCTTTTACCTCGTACTCGCCGGGGCCCGTGATCGCAAAAGGTTCTCCTGCAAGAGTCTCAAGATTGGCATGGTCAAAATGTCCGTGGGTGACGAGTGCTACATCCGCTTTGAAGCGGGGCGGAGTAAAGCCGATTTCTTTGGCAAAGGGGTCAATCGCAATAACCAGATCTCCCGACTGGATTTTGAAGCATGCCTGTCCGTACCACGTGATGACCATAGATCTAGAATAAGGACATAGGAATTATGAATAAGGAGTGGCGTGAAAAGCGGAACGAATGATTATAGTTTAGCAGAAAAGCATACGATTGCCAATAGGATTTATGCAGGCCCGACTGATACTAAATGAATAGGCGCTGAAGTTCCCTTCAGCGCCTACAAACTACTCCAATAAATCCTACGTGGCATCCCCAATCACGCCGTTCACAGCCTTGCCTTCCGGCAGTGCCATACGACCGCGAATTGCGTCAAGTTCTTGGAGAACTTCCGCCTGATAAAGAACGTCGTCCGTGCTCCCGTTTCTCCGATGCGCCATATCCAGGAGCTTGCCCGCTTTTATCCTCTGGTGCGTGCTTGTCTCCAGCAGATGCTTCAGCTCACCCTTGGGCGTCATGCCGGTCGTCGCCGCCACATCGGAGACCAACTCGTAGAGCTGCATCTTTGCCGCGGCAACGGCCTGATTCACGGCTACGGTTTCCGCCTGGGTCTGCACCGTCTCATAGCGCATCTCTTCGCGATCAAGCTCGCGTTGCAGTTCCTCGCCGACTTTTGCCTGCGTATCAGCACTCTCAAACAAGAGGCGACTGCGCTTGTCCGCTTCCACGGCTGCTGTTACTGCGGCCGCCGCGGCATCTTCATCGCCTGCACGCAATGCGGTTTCCGCCAGAGCGCGAAAATCTCGGGCAAGCTTCTCCTGCTCATGCCCGTGCTGTGTATCCAGCTCGCATCGCGTCTGGATGCTGGCGACTGCTTCGCGTAGCGTCCCGAGGTGCGCGGCAAATCGCGCCACAATCAGATCTGCACGCTTCACCTCATCGCGCTCCATGCGGAATATCTTCATCCCGAAATCGGTCGCGCGATCTATGAAGTGCTTGAGGGACGGAAATCCCCGGCGGTAATCAATCCAGAGATAAAATCCGCCGACCGCGACAACCGCAAGCTCCATCACTGCCCACAAAAAACTGATGATAAACATGTCATACTCCTTTCTGGCTGTGGATTATCCGCTCTCGCAGGCGGATTCCCTTGAGATGCCCCTCAACGTACTTGTCCGATACCATCATGATCGCCCCGAGTGCCACGCCGCATTTTTCAAGAGCGGCGTTAAGCACTTCCTGCTCTTCCTTCGGTGTCGGATCCTCCAGTCCTTCAAATGTCGCGGGTGCTAACTGTTCCGCAGGCACCGGCACTCCATTGACATCCATGACTGTGCAGGTAAGGCGAGCATAGTCGGACCCTTTTGCGCCCTCAAACTTCACCCGCACCAGCACTGGCCCTACCAAAAGGTAAAGGGTCTTCTCCTGATGCTCCAGAAACGCATCAAAGAATTTACCCCAGTAGTAATCGGGCGACGGATACGGACGCCCGTATCGCTCGTACGCCCACGGCCGCCTATAGCTATTTGCGAAGTGATCCGGCATCGTTTTCCTCCATGCGGCGATCCGCGCGTTGCTGCAGTTTTTTGAGGAAATCCCTGCTCTTGCCTCTATCCGAAGCGTTGGATAGCCCCATGCCTTGCCGATGCGCACCTCTGCCGCCTCCGCGCCACTGCTTTTTCATGTGCCTCACTATCGCGACAAGAGCCATAGGCACCAGCAGCGGAGCCGCACCCGGCAGGAGAAAAACCATGCACAGACGCGTCGGTATACCCAATTCATACCACTTGTAATCCTCTTTCGCTTTAGACCCCCAATGTATGAGGTACGCCCAAAACGCAATAAACTGGCAGACCAAGAGCCACGTGATCAGGAACGATGTCGGTACATCAGGACTTGTATCGTACTTCGCGTCCGGCACTTCGCGTGTCTCCCCCGAAAGCAATCTCTTGAGCGTGTCTAGTGCGACGGCGTCGTTGCGCAACGCATGCCATTCAGATGCGTTGGACATGAGAAGCAACGGCTCAGGAAATCGTTCGGGGCTTTGCACATACAGCATTATCCTTTGCTCTTTGGTCAACGATGAGCTAATCAGCCGCTCGCGCTTTACGATCTCATCCAGACTCCCGTTCTGCTCCCGCAGATAAGCGACGATGGATACGATAGCGGGGTTATTGGCAGTTCCCTCGCTTGTCTCCATTGTCTCCGCGATATGCCGAAACAGCGAGTGCTGGAACCTCACGTTCTCATTTAGCGTGATGCGTTTTTTTATCCGCTCAGTTGCCTCAAACGCAAACCCCAACCACATGAGCACTGATACTACGAGAAACATCCACAGCACCGGAGACCAAAATATTTGAGCGGAAATTCTCTTGCCTCTTTCCATCTCTCTCCTCCTTACGTAAAGAGTTTGAAAAGCGCGATCACTTTGCGCACCGTGCGCTCAATGTTTTCATGATCTTGCCCCAGCGATGCCAGGGCTTCCGGCACGCCGGAGTAATCGCCTTTGGGCAATGCAATACGCGCGTCCAGACCGCTTACGCGGTCATGCACACACAGAATCGGCTGTTGCTCGCTCGTACCCTCCACAGAATTCACCTCCATGATGACACTCTTGTCAGGTTCGCTCTCACTTGTGCCATACACGTCCACGCGGAATGAAAGGCCTGCCATACTCTCTCCTTTTGGTTGTCAAAGGGCGCACAGAGGCGCCGTCTCTAAGGCTCCTTCTGCCTCGTCGCTATATTGAACGAGAAATAACTCTCTTTGTCAAACCGCGATATGTATGCTATTGTCTATCCGCTTTTGGATCTTTCTATAGTAGACCACCTGCGTAAAGATTATCGTAGTCAAGACGCGAGGCGTATTTCGCACCGGCGAAATCGCCCCGTCTCCGAAATTGTCAGATTTCGTGCG
>Ga0155436_107_pt1 | contig 9711 bp, 9 predicted proteins | sample RifCSPhighO2_02_FD_106404 | JGI IMG/M metagenome (GOLD analysis project Ga0155436, IMG submission 106404) | Candidatus Sungbacteria bacterium RIFCSPHIGHO2_02_FULL_52_23 | reverse complement strand
ATTGTCGCGGAGCCACCAATGCAAAAACTTCTCGTTTGCCAACGGATGATCCTGCCGGTATACCCAGCGGTAAAAAGCAAGGATGTCCTGCTCCTGCTCTACTTTAGCATCAGTTATGTGTATAGCCATGTGTACTTACTATATCGTTATCCCAGAAAATGACAAAGCCGACGGGTGGTATGCCCGTCGGCTATTACTACAATGTGCTACTCACACTTACGCCACCAACTTTCACGCCGAGCGTTGAGCAAACTCGCGTGGAAATACAGCCCGGATGACAATTTTTTCTCATCATCCGTGTCTGCTCGCCGCATCCACCGCAGAAGATCGCCTCCACCGGCCCGACGGAAAGGTCTGGCATATGCTTCCAGCCCATCGCGATCAAGCATATACTCCACGCTTGCTACAAAGACCTCCCACAAGTTTTTATTCACCTCGCCGGTCTCGTCCATGACCCTCTTAAGCTCCCAGCCGACCGCATGATAGACTAATGTCTTATGGCCCTCCATCAGCATAGTAAACACATCCATATGCGTGCCTGTCTTTGCCGCGACTGTTAGTGCCCTCTGCACGCGATCAAAATACTGCTTAGTGATCGGGCTATCTTCCGACACTTGGGCTATCGCCGGTACGTAGGTTGTCATTGGGGACTCCTTATAATGTAGTTGGATTTTGCTGCGCTTTCAACTGCTCCGCATCCTCCACCATAGCCCGCCAGAAATCACTGATCCATTGGAGCGCTTTAGCAGTAATTACCCATTCTACCGCATACACAAAGTCATACCTGTCGCCTACTCCTCTGGTAAGATGTTTGAATGCATTCACTCGTGCCAGAACCAAACCCGCGCATCCAGCCCTACTCACCCGCATCTGATCCCAAAGAAAAAGCAGGATTTTCTCGCGATTTTCTTCGGGCGGCAATGCGGGTTGCGAAGAGATGAGCTTTACATATCTGCCCGCCAAGCTATGGATCTCCTGCTGTGCCGTGTTGGTATCACTATACCGCTCAAATGTGCGCCAGAGTTCGCGCAGATGTTCAGAAGTACCTTCCTCCGTAGATGCCGGATCAAACCATGGAAATGTACCTCCTACCTGTTGGGACAATCTTGACCAAGCATCCATCGGCAATACCGCTCCAAGAAGACGCAGGCGAACGCCGATCCATAAACCAAGCAACTGTGCATCATAAACTGATCGCTCCTCTACATCGCGCATCCGATGGATGATCCATGCATTGGTCGTGCCATCAAGCGCCGCCGCAATGTTGCTTTGGGCCTTATCTAGAAAAACTTCAAAACCGAATGACGTCGTATTTTCCTGGCGCTGCCATGCCACATAGCCATGCTCGCTTACCACATCAAGAAAATCCTGATACAGCCCCGGACCCCATGAACTGCGGCGCGGTACCCGATAATTCAGCAAATACCTGCCATGAGCAAGGCACATAGCCGCGCTTATCAGGTGCCCGTAAAGCGCCAGATAATCTTCTGCCCAATCTTCGCCATCGGGCGGCCTCACGGCTCGCTTGAGCCGCTGTACTGTTTCAGCCATTTATTTCTCCTTGTCAAAGGACATACCTAACGATAACTTCATCCGAACGTCAAAACACTATGACACGACCTTGCACACCAACGTAAACCTCTCATTTGCAAGCTGATGATCCTGCCGGTACACCCAGCGGTAAAAAGCAAGAAGGTCTCCTCCCTCTAAAACCCGAAAATCTTTTTGAGAGCTTCAAAGCCAATACCGGTACTAGTAGCAATCGAAAAAATACTTTGAAGTATTTCTTGAATACCTTTTGATGCTTTTAATGCCTCCCCTAGTTTATCGAGAAAATTTCTTTCGGGAGTCCCCGAAGGATATGCTACACGCTTCTCTGCAACTAACATTGCCAGATCAACTACGACACTTTGCTGTTGATTTTGACTCTGGTTCTGGGTTGTATGAATAACCGTACTAGGTCCAGTCGGTAAAGTTTGTTCATCTGAGAAAAATTCTCCTTGCAACTTACTGATCAATCCACTGAGTTTAGTTCGATAATCTAATGACTGAAGTACGGTTCTGTATGAGCCATTCAATTGTTGGTGATTCGTATGAACCTTAAACTTATCATAATTTTTATCGGAGACTAAGTTCAGCTCATCTATAGTGCTATTAACTTGACGGGAAAGATTTGTAGCCGTTTCGTTGTAAATATTCTCCCTCTCAGGAGCAACCGAGAGATAACCGCGAAGCTCGCCATAGATAGGTCTGATTTGGTTCTTTACTTTGTCCATAAACTTAAAACACCCATTTATTATAATGTGAGACCTCCGTCTATGCCGATGACTGCTCCGGAGATGTAGCGGGCTCGGGGGGATGCGAGAAATGCTACGAGATACGCGACTTCTTCCGGTGTTCCCATGCGGCCTGCGGGGATGCGTTTGATAAGCTCATTACGTTTGTCTTCGCGGACACTCTGGATCATGGCGGTGTCTATGAGGCCGGGCGCAATCGCATTGACCGTGATCCCTTGCCGTCCCATCTCGCGCGACAGCGACTTGGTAAATCCGATGATGCCGGCTTTGGATGCGGCATAGTTGGTCTGGCCGAAATTGCCCGTGGTGCCGATGATAGATGAGATATTGATGATGGCGCCACCCTCGCGGATGAGAGGAAGCATATGTTTCGTCACATTGAATACGCCGTCAAGATTGGTACGGATGACCAGATCCCATTGCGCTTTGCTCATCTTGGCAAGAGTCTTGTCCGAGAGCACGCCTGCGTTGTTGACCAATACATCGCATCTGCCGAATTCTTTTTTGACGGCTTGCGCAAGATTGCGGCACGAGGCGAAATCCGATACGTCGGCGCGGACGGCAATCGCACGCATACCAAGGCCGTCTAGCTCGCGTGCAAGTGTCTCTCCCGCACGCGCGTCTTTGTGATATACGATCACGACATCCATACCTGCGGCGGCAAGCGTGCATACGACGGCGCGGCCGATGCCGCGCTCGGCACCTGTAACTACCGCGACTTTTCTTCCAAAATGTTTTTTCTGCTTCATGCTTTTATTTTTCTTTTGCATATTTTTCAGCAAGCACGCGGCGCATGATTTTACCCGACGGGGTTTTGGGTATCTCGTCTATGAATATGATCTTCTTGGGGCATTTATATTTGGGGAGCAGTGTCGCGCAGTACGCGAGAATCGCGCCTTCATCGGGTGTAGTACCGTCTACGGGTGTTACATATGATACCACTTCTTCGCCGTACACGGGATCGGGTACGCCGATAGTCGCCGCTTCTTTCACACCCACAGCACCGAGCAGAATATTATCCACTTCATTGGGATATACCTTCTGACCTCCACGGCTGATCATCTCTTTGCGTCTGCCTGCGAGGAAATAAAATCCGTCCGCGTCTTTGTATCCCAAGTCGCCAGTCCAAAACCATCCGTCGCGAAATACTGCACTGCTTTCAGCAGGCAATTCATAGTATCCCTTGATCACGTTGTCCCCGCGCATAATGAGTTCCCCCGTTTCTCCTGTCTTTACTTCCTCGCCCGACTCACTCACGACTTTGACTTCGCATACGGAGATCGGACGGCCAATAGAGCCGTCTTTTCTTTTTGCGCGCTCCGGAGGATTGAGGTGTGTCGGTGCGGCCTCGCTCAAGCCGTACTGATTGGCAACCTGCACTTTGAATTTATCTTCAAACGCGTGATGAAGATTGACCGGCAAAGGTGCGGATCCGCATCCGATGAAACGTAGAGATTTCAGATCATACTCTATACCTTCTTCGGACGCATTGAGAAGTATCGTAAGAATCGTCGGCACTACTTCCACAAACGCGATCTTGTAGTGCGCAAGATCCTGCCAGAATCGCGTACGATGAAATCGCTCAAAGAGCACGAAATTACTCCCTACCATCACGCTCGGCCAGAATCCGTACATCGCAAGTGCCGTATGATAGCAGGGCAAAACTCCCATCTGGGTATCTGTGGGGCCGAATCCGTATACGTCGGCAAGAGATCGCCCTGCGGCGAGAAGATTGCGTGCCGTATGCGGGATGCCTTTGGGTACTCCTGTAGTGCCGGAGCTTGAATAAAGCGATCCTGCATCATCCATGGTGATGTTTTGAAAAAGAGATTTGTCAGGGCGATCTGCAGGGACTTTTTCTGCAAGCGAGCGTATAGGGATAAGTGTCGGTATGGTGTCACCCAGACCCGCAACAAGCGCCTCTGATTCACCACCAAAGAAAAGTGTACATATGCCAAAGCGCTCGGCCATCCTGCGGATACCCTCTGCGGGGATGTCTACGGCAAGCGGCACGATGAGCGTGCCGAGTTTGAGTGACGCAAGGTACAAAAAAAAGAATTCGGGACAATTGCGCGTGAGAGTTGCAAAGCGGTCGCCTTTTGTGAGGCCAAGAGATACTAGATATGCCGCAGTGCGATCCACCCATGCGTCCATTTCTGCATACGAGTATGACTTGCCTGTTTCGCCTTCGGTCAAACACGGGCTTGCGGCAAACTTCGCGCACTGCGCGGTGAAAAATTCGTCAAAATTCTTGTAGCCGTTCCATGTATCTGACATAACATATGTTTAGAGTTCAGTGAGCCTGTATCCTGCATCGGCCGTGATCGTCTCGCCCGTGATATATGACGCGTCGTCCGACGCAAGGAAGAGTATGACGCGCGCGATTTCCTCCGGCTGCGCCATGCGCTTGAAGATCGTGCCTGCCACTGCCTTGCCTTTAGCCTCCGGACTCAATCGCTTCACAAGCTCACTCTCGGTGATGCCGGGCGCTACCGCATTGACGCGGATGCCGTCAGGGCCAAGCTCCTTGGCAAGCGATATCGTAAGATTGATGACGCCTGCTTTTGACGCGCTGTAATCTATAAGGTCTTTGCGGCTTGCAACATCCAATCCGCGGATAGATGCGACATTGACGATAGCACCGCTTTTTTGCTTTCGCATGGTGGGCGCGGCATACTTGATGCAAAGAAACGGCCCGAGGAGATTGACCGCAAGCGTATGCATAAATGCTTCGGGTGTAAGTTCTGCAAGTGTGCTTTGGCGCGCGATGCCCGCGTTATTGACCAACACGTCTACGCCGCGCCATTTTTTAGCAACCGTGGCAAACATCTTTTTGACATCAGCCTCGCGCGAGACATCTGCTTGTACAAATATAGCATCGCCTCCGGCGGCTTTGATTTCTGCCGCCACTGCCCTGCCTTGCTCTATAGTGCGCGCGCAGTTGACCACGACTCGCGCGCCCTCGGCCGCGCACGCAAGCGCTGTCGCGCGGCCGATGCCCGTACTTGATCCCGTGATGAGAGCTACTTTTCCTTTGAGCCGCAGTACTTTCATTTCGCGTTTACCCCGTTAGAAGCAGAATACTCGACAACCTACCGTGACGATGCACGATTGCTCAAGGTATTGGACGCAGAACTTGGGACCCCACGCAAGCTTCTAACGGGGTGCATAAAATCGCCCATTTTCTTGATGCCGGTTTCAATCTTTTTCAGATCATCCACGAGCGGCCCGAATGAAATCCGCACGCCGTTTTTGAGTGAGGTCCCGAACCCGTCTCCGGGTATCACGACGACACCGGTCCGCTTCAGAAGTTCATGGGAAAATGCCTCCGATGCTCGGCCGACATCCATGACCACATAGAGACTTCCTGTGGGTGCCAGATACCGCGCACCAACATGCTTATCAATCGCGGCCATGGTGACATCCGCGGCGCGTTTGTATTTGAGCCGTGTTGTCTCCAAGTATTTTACAAGTGTCCCGTCTGCCATGCTTTTTTTCAGATACGCGGCAAACGCCATCTGATGCATCATGTCGGGCGAGAGGATAAGTCCCTGCTGTACTGCGGCGATTGCGCCAATCACAGCCGCGTCCGCCTCAATCCACCCGAGCCGCCTGCCAAGTCCCCTGCACCATTTGGACGTGGAGTGTATTCTGATGAGATTTTTATACTTTGCGGGGCTGTATGCGACATGCGCGGGAGACTTGTCTCCAAAGTACAGCGCGTGATACGTCAGATCCATCGCAACATATGTGCCGGATTTTTCGGCCGCCACTATCATGTCGCGGATAAATGTATCGGAAAAAGAATAGCCTGTCGGGTTGTCGGGGGATGAAAAGAGAATCAGCTTCGGCTTATATTTTGATAGGGCAGTGCGAAGATCAGCGAGGATATCTTTTTCCGCGCGGTACGTCCATGTCTTCGGATCAAACGCCCGCACGCGCACGATCCCCTTCTCACTCCGCTGAACCAGATGCGCTTGTCCCGTAAAAGACGCATATGTCGGGTCAAACAGAATCATATGATCATCCGGATCAAGGAGCGTCAAAAACATGGCATGCGTGAGCTGTGTAGCACTCTGCCCGATGATGATCTGCTCCTCTGTCAGTCGCAGACCATAAAAACTCTGCTCAAGATCGGCAATAATCCGCTTCAGATCGCTCATGCCGGACGTAGCGCTATATGCGCCGCTCCGGTAAAAGGCTTTGGCATCTGACGCAATCGCGCGATATGCGGCGCGAAGACCCTCGGGCGATTGATGCCCCACCCATCCCCCTCCAAACGAAATAACCTCGGCAGGATCCAATCCGAGGTTGATTATGTTTTTGCGATCAGCAAGCATCATGATCTTCCTGACCGCCGAGGCGCCGGCGCCTCCCGAACGCACTATCTTTGAAAAAGGCTGCATAACTGGTATGCGGCCACGATACTACGATTTGCACTCAAAGTGAAGCCCAACTTTGAATTCCACTCTTATTTACGATCGTACGTAAGAGTGGAATTCGGTTGGGAACAAAGCGCTCTCTCAACCAGGACGGATCGCAAGACTCCAAAGATAGCTTTTCATGGAGGCAAGATTTGCGCGGTCTTCGGCATCAAGCGCGAAAAGCGCGCGCATATGGAAACGCGGCGCAAGACCTTGGGAGACGATATGCCGCTGGCGCAAAAATCCGCTCACGGCAATAGAGATGATCTCCGCGTATGCAAGGCCCGTAGCACCTACCGCGGGCAAAAATGCCATCAACAGGATAAAAGCAAGCGCGCTCTGGAATACGGCCTGCCAGAATAAAAACTCCTGCCTGCGAAACGCGACGAGAAGAAAACTTGCGGGCTTGGTAAATGCGAATAGAGGGATACTAACAAGCAGGAGATAAAATAGCGGAAGCGCCGAGGCAAACTTCGGAAACAGAAGATATACGACAACAGGTACTCCTCCGGCGGCGGCGAGTACTAGCGCCAACGCAAGCCAGACATAGTATTTGGTGCCGTAGCGATAAAATCGCGCAATCGCCACAGGATCGTCGGTCTTGCGCGGCACGAGGATCCCCGGCGTCCGGATCGGGAGCAAATCTTTGATCGCCGAGATAAACGTATTGGCGACTCCGAAAAGCCCGACGACTTCCGTACCAAGAAAGAGCTTGATCAGCCACGGCCGTATCTTGCCGGTAAAATCGGTAAGAAATGATTGCGGCAAAGCCCACTTGCCATAGCCCCGCACAATGCCCGGCATCAAAAGCCCCCGCGACGGCGCGATCCCCCGCCATGGAGCGACACTCCGCACCAGCGACGGCAGCATGACCGCGACGACGCCCAAAGCTCCTATGATCTGCGCCAAGAAAATCTCGCGGATCGTGATATGGGAGAAAAAGTAAAAAGACGCGAGCGCCACAAATTGGATAAATTTCTGCGCGGTCGCGCGGGGGGCCAAAATCGCAAACTGAAGCCGGAGCTTGAGAAGCAGGGTTGCGATAAGCACCGCGGCGTCTGCCACAAAAAGAAATGACATCAGGCGCACAAAAGAAATGAAATCAGCGCCGTACCCGTAGGCGCGCCCAATCACGGGCGCTAAAAACAAGATCGCAATGCAGGGAATCACGGCCATACCAAGACGAAAGGCCGCATAGTCATAGAAAAGACGCTTGGCTTTGTCTTCGCGACCCTCGCCGATGAAGCGCGCGATGTCATTGGTGATGACTTCGCTGAAAACATCGTGAAAAAAGTCGGAAAGAATGGCGTAGAGCGACAGCAGAAGCTGGTATACGCCGAACTGATACAGCGAAAGCGACGAGAGGATAAAAAACGAATCAAGAGCTCCCGTGCCCTTTTTGGCAAAACTCCAAAACCCCATGTGGAGCTCTCCCCGCACAAAGGCTTTCCTGAATAAGAATTTTTCTTTGTCTGCGCTCATACTTTTTTTCCGAAAAAATAAATCGCCGCGGCGGCATCGCTCCTATGCGGGAATATCCGAAACAGAAGATCAAAAACTCTCAGCGGGAAAAGCAGCAGCATCCAGCACTCAAGCAGGACGCTGTAGAGCCTGTCGGAACCAAACGATGTAAAGATTGCAAGGGTATACGCCGTCTGAATAATCAGGGTAGTTACGGGTCCCGACTGGGGACCTGCGGCGACCACGCGGAATGCTCCGAAACGCCCGATAAGCCCCGGGAGCGTAAAACGCACATAGTCCTGCGGCGATCCGTGCAAAGGGTACAGAAACGGCACAGCGCAGTATACATATCCGCCGGGTTTTACCACGCGCGTGATCTCGGCAATCACCCGCTCGGGCTCGGGACAATGCTCAAGCAGGGATACGGCAAGCACCATATCGCATGATGCGTCGCGAAACGGCAAATTCGCGGCATCCGCGATCACCCGGACGGAGGGAAAATCTATCATGTCTACCGTTATGATCCGCTCATCCATGTCCTGCAAACCCGATCCGATATTGACCACTACAGCGTCGCTTCCGATCCCCTGCGGAAACACCCGCCTGACAGCGCCCGCGACACTCATCCCTTCAGAAAACAAGTCGCTGATAACAAAAGTAACAGCGCGATACAGCCGCGGCCATCGCTTAAAGAAAGCACGCACACTGCCCGCAGCTTCCTGCGTCTGTCCCACACCGGAAAGAAAATAAAATTTCCCTCCTGCTTCGCGCACAGGAGCTCTGCTAAAAAGAGTCTTCAGTTTGTCTTTTTCCATGGTCGTAAGAGATATCCACGCTGAAGCCCAAGCCCAGCCGCGGCGCACACGACAAGAAAAATCAGCTCTTCCATATGAATCGCGACGGCCACCCGCGATGCCTCAAGCGTATCTATACCAACAAGCACAAGACCCGAAAGAAACGACACTTCATAACTTCCAAATCCGCCAAAAACATAAAAAGGAGTCAGTGCGGCCGCAATGGGAAATGTATATGCAAACAGCACATCCCCTGCCCCGAGTGTAATATGCACCCCGTAAAGCAAAAACCATCCCACCAAAAACGTACACGCCCAATTGATAAGAGTCCAGACGCATACTCTTGCAAAGACATCCCTGCGGTCAAGCAAGGAAAACCCCTGTGCGGCTTCGCTGATAAAAGCCAAGATGCGCTTGGTCATACGCCCATGCGCAATGCCAAATGTCCGTGCCATGGAAGTAACACCTCGCGCTACGGCCACAGGACGCGCCATGACAAACCCTCCGACACCCGCAACACAGATGAAAAGTACCGCCGCAGGCAGACGAAACGGACCAAGCAGAGGCGATGCGCTTGCAAATACCGCCGCAAAAAATATCCCCGCAAGCACGATCAGATCCAAAGCTTTGGCACTGATAAATGACGCCACGTTTTCACTCATAGGCACGCCTTTGGTGCGATGTACCAAAGACACATACGCCGCATCACCCGAAAATGAGAAAAATACGTTGAGG
>Ga0155436_106_pt1 | contig 9756 bp, 10 predicted proteins | sample RifCSPhighO2_02_FD_106404 | JGI IMG/M metagenome (GOLD analysis project Ga0155436, IMG submission 106404) | Candidatus Sungbacteria bacterium RIFCSPHIGHO2_02_FULL_52_23 | reverse complement strand
TACGGTCGTCCTTTTTTGGACGTCTAGCGGATTTGAGTCTTATTTCCATCGGGCGATAGAGTTTTTTGAGCCGTATGCCGCGGACTATAAAGCCGCAAGCATCGGTATTTTTGTGGCGCTGGCGGCACTCTCCACCATGCTGGTTTCATTTTCAAGCATCGTGCTTGTACCTGTCGCGTCCGTCACTTTTGGCAAAATCCTCACCGTGATCCTGCTGATCGCAGGCTGGCTCACGGGAGGCATCGCGGCATACGCCATCGGCCGCATCGTAGGGCCGCTGATCATTGAAAGATTTTTTGACGTAAGAAAAGTCCGCGAATACGAAGACATCATGTTTGGCGGAAAAGCCGGATTCGGACTGGTCATACTGACGCGCTTTGTATTACCGTCCGAAATACCCGGCTATCTTTTCGGCGCGGGAGGATACCACTTCGGGAGGTATTTGTTTGCGACGGTTACCGCAGAGACTCCCTATGCGATCGCTACGGTATATTTTTTTGATGCGATTGTAGATAAAAATCTAGTTGTCGTCGTAGTAGGAGCGTGTATCTGGGCGATTTTTGCCTCTCTCACCGCATATCTTGTGTATCGCCAGATCAACAAAAAAAATACGGCTCCGGTGTAGAGCGTCTTGCAATTACACTCCCGGTGTAGTACGACGACAGGAGTACATGGACACATCACCCACACCCCACAAGGAGGTGCATATGCGCCTTTCCATGAAGGTTGTAGCGCTCTTTGCTTTTAGTATTGTCGCATTGTCTTTTGCCGGCGATGCCTTTGCGCATGAGGAGGCGGCAGACTGGATCCGTGAACTGCGCAATGGAGAGAACAGCGGCTGTTGTGGGGAAGACGACTGCATCCCCGTAGATAGCATTGAAGTTACGGAAACTGGCGAGACGACCATGCGCATCTTGATCAACGGCATCATGCCAGCACAGATACGCCGTACAAGCTTTGTACCCGTATCGTGCGACAAACGACCGCATGTATGCCTCAATAAACGCATCGTACAGGACGCAAAACTCATTGACTGCTGGTGGATCAATGCCGATGGATCGCTTGGGCTTTTCCCGTCCCCGCGATGTTACCGATGCGCGGTAGTGCAACAATGCCCCGCATCGTCGTAAAAAGTAGCCGCTCCGACATCAGTCGGAGCGGCTTTTCCAAAAGCATTTTCGAGCGACCTAATCCTAATCGTCTCGTGTGGCAACTCGCCTAAGGATGATCAGGAAGACTACAGGGGCCGCAAGCCACCAGATGTGCAGATCGGGATCCGAAAATATGCGCCGTACCAGAGGCGACAAGGCCGCTATGCGCTCGGGCGACAGGAGCGACACCCCGATATGCATCAGAAATCCCATCTGAAGAAAACTCATAAAAAGCGTCTGCCACCACGGGCCGCTTGCCAAAAATCCCCTGCCGCGGCGCGCACCCAGGAGAAGTACGAGCAGTACGAAGAGGATCACAAAGACGGCAAGTGCTGCAAATGAGCGGTCGCGCATGCCGGAAAACGCAGTCAGCCGATCAAGCGGAAGGGCGGGGAAAATGGCGAGTGCTACGTACGTCATCATGATGCTGGACACCACGGCACGCCTCCCCGCGGCAAAAGCCCAAAAAAGCCCGCCTGCAAAGAGCACGAAGAAAATACCGACGTCAAGCGTAGGATTTCTGACGGCCTGGCTCAACGCCGAAACATACGGTATGCCCGATACGGCGGCAGTGGTGGAACCAAGCAGTGATACCGGAATCGTGGGAAAAGACATTACAGATAGTATAGCAAAATTTTCCGTGCGCGAATATCCACAAGCAAAATCCCCCGATATATCGGGGGATTTTGGTGCTACATCCTATGTCCTGTACCATGGCGGGAGATTAGTAATCCTCATGGGGCATTTGCGGCATGCCTTTCTCTTCTTTTTTCGGCAAGTCTGCTATGGCAACTTCCGTGGTAAGAAACATCGCGGCAACCGATACGGCGTTTTCCAGGGCGGAGCGGGTCACTTTGACCGGATCCACGATCCCCTCTTTTACCATGTCCGCAACGATACGATCCGTCGCCGCATCGTATCCTGCCTGGGACTTGCCGTCCGATCCCATTTTTTCTTTTACTTTGGTCGTTACTTCACCCACACGCTTGCCTGCATTGATCGCGATCTGCGAAAGCGGCTCCTCAAGCGCATTGAGCAGGATCGCGTATGCGGCCTGGTATTCTGCACCCGAGCGATCCGAGTCTCCATCCGCACGACGGAGCCAGCGATCGCGCAAAAGCACAGCGGCTTTAAAAAGTGCGACACCGCCTCCGGGGACGATGCCCTCGGCAAGTGCGGCCTTGGTCGCCGCTACCGCGTCTTCAATCTTGAGCTTGATATATTTCATTTCAGTCTCGGTCGCGGCACCCACGCGGATCACGGCGACACCTCCGGAAAGCTTTGCGAGGCGCTCCTGCAATTTTTCTTTGTCGTATTCGGAGCTTGATTTTTCAATCTGCACGCGGATCTGCGCAATCCGCTTTTCCAGATCGTCTTTTTTGCCTTTGCCTCCGACGATCGTGGTGTTGTCCTTGTCGGTCACGACGCGGCGCGCGCGTCCGAGCATTTCCACCTCGGTATTCTCAAGTTTCAATCCAAGCTCCTCGGTGATTACTTTGGCACCGGTCAGCACCGCGATATCCTCCAGCATTTCCTTGCGGCGATCGCCAAAGCCCGGAGCTTTGACTGCAAGCGCGTTAAACGCTCCGCGCAAACGGTTTACGACGAGCGTCGCGAGCGCGTCACCCTCCACATCCTCGGCGATGATAACGAGCTCCTTTTTGCCCGTACGCGCAAGCTTCTCAAGCAAAGGCAGGATTGTCTGGATGGATGAAATCTTCTTGTCTGTCAAAAGGATAAACGGATCCTCCATCACCGATTCCATGCGCTCGGCATTGGTGATCATGTAGGGCGAGACATATCCGCGATCAAACTGCATGCCCTCTACGACTTCTTTTTCAATGCCAACTCCCTGCGATTCCTCCACGGTAACCGCGCCGTCTTTGCCGACTTTCTCAATGGCTTCGGCGATGATTTCGCCAAGCTCGCGGGATTCGGCCGATATCGTCGCGACCTGTATGATCTCCTCCTTCTCCTTCACGGGCTTTGCCATCTTTTGCAGTTCCTTCACGACTTCTTCCCGCGCTTCCTCAAGCGCGCGGCGAAGCCCCACGGAGTTGACGCCCGCAGTCGCGTACTTCAATCCCTCGTGGATGAGCGACTGCGCAAGCACTACCGCAGTCGTCGTGCCGTCTCCTGCCGCGTCATTGGTCTTGGATGCGACTTCTTTGACGAGCTCCGCACCCATATTTTCAAATTTGTCTTCAAGCTCTATCTCCTTGGCGATGGTAACACCGTCATTGGTGATCTGGGGCGCCCCGAAACTCTTATCAAACACCACATTGCGGCCGCGCGGCCCGAGTGTCGTCTTCACGGCGTTGCCCAGCACATCCACGCCCCGCTTCATCGCTTGGCGCGCTTTCTCCCCGAATAGAATTTGTTTTGCCATATTACTCTAATTACCTTGCTGGATTAAAATATTTCGCAGCACCTGACGAACGCGGACGGTACACATGAGTTGATGACTCTTTGTCTTTCTTCCGTTCTCCAACTACTGCAAGGATATCTTCCTCCCGTGCAATCAAATACTCCTTATCGTCAATTTTTATCTCGTTTGGGCCATACTTCGTAAAAAGCACGACCTCTCCTTCCTTAACCTTCATGGGGATCAATTTCCCCTCATCGTTGATCTTGCCCGGCCCCACGGCAATCACCTTGCCTTGCTCCGGACGCTCTTTACCGGCCGTCTCGGGCAGATACAAACCCGATTTCAACTTACCGCTTTCGGCTTTCTGGGGCTCAATGACCACGCGGTCGCCCAATGGCTGTATTTTCATACGATATAATGATTTAAGTGAAAATTAGCAGTCCCGACACGCGACTGCTAATACAGCATATGCAACGTAGGATTTTTGTCAATAGTTTCAAAACAAATTGCAGGGGTCTTGCAAGACCCCTGCTCTTATCACATCTCATGTTTGAAGTAGAACTTCAAACAATGTGGAGAATACCGAGGGACACCTCCGACGGGCAAGTAGAATTTGCCAATGCCGTAACATTGGAGCGAAGAGGCAATCGCCCGAGCGGCACACTACATGGGACAGGACTCCGCCGCCCCTCCCTCTTTCTTGCCGCCCGGCTCTCCCGGCTCCATCGCAAGACCCATTTCCCGGCCGATCTCCTCCTGGATCTCGCGCACCGAGATTTTTGCGTCATCAAATGTCACATCAATAGACCGCTCCTCATAGCGGACTTTGACATCTGAAACGCCCGGAAGCGACATGACAATCCCCTTCATGGTGCCCGGGATGGACGGACAGCCGATGCGGGATGGATGAAATGTAACTGTCTTTATCATATGGATTTAGGTCTAGTATACATTTAAGCAACCGGCAACGTCATACGAAAAGTAGTCCCCTTTCCTTCGTGACTTTCCACCTCAACAGTCCCGCCATGCTTTTCCACGATATTTTTCACCACATATAAACCAAGACCCGTACCCGAGGTATGGAGACGCAAGGCATTGTCCGCACGGAAAAATTTTGTGAATATGCGATGCATCTGACCAGGAGGAATTCCGACGCCGGTATCAATAATCTCTATTGCAACATGGTCGCCTTCGCGCGATGCACGCAACGTAATACGGCCCCCCGGCTCCGTATACTTCAAAGCATTATCAAGCAGGTTGTCAAACACGATTCCAAGCTTTTCCTCATCAAAGGCCACATCCGGAATGGACGGATCGCGCGCGATTTCAGACAAGAAAGCTACTCCCTTCTCGCGGGCCCGCTGCGAGAAGAGATCAGCAAAACGCGCGAGTAGGGGCGTAAGCGCCTGCTTTTTCAAAAGAATCCCGAATTTGCCTTCCTCAATCCTGGCAACACTTAAAAGATCATTGACCAAATCAACCATCCGCAGTGTCGTGCTCAATCCGCTTTCCAGAAGCTTTCGCTGTTCGGGCTGCAAGTTGCCCTGCCCCTCCTCAAGTATCGCCTGATATGACCAACGTATACCCGTCAAAGGCGTACGTAGCTGGTGCGCGGCGATAGACACGAATTCCGATTTGATCTGATCAAGTTCCTCCAGACGCACGTTTGCGCGCGTCAGTTCAAGATCGCGGCGCACCAGCATCTTGCCCGCGTTATCAAGGTCAGTAAGCAATTCGCGCATAGATGCGTTGAGACGCGTAAGTCGGATATTGGAACGCAGGATGATGGAAAGAAATGCAAGTCCGAGCGCTATAGCGGCGGCCGCAAAAAACATCATCTGCCGTTCCCCCGCCAACGCACGGGAACGCGGCTGTTCAAAAATAAGACCAAGACCGGCAATCGGAATGGGAAAACCGACCGCAAAGACCCGAGTACCCTGCTCGTTGACATATTCATCTTCGGGTGCAAGACCATCTGCCACTATGCCGTCCAAAATCACCTTTCGGACAATCGGCCGTTTTATAAAGTTTTGCCGTTTTATGACCTCGGCAATGTCCGGATGTCCGACCTGCACGCCGTTGCGGTCTACGATATACATATGCCCCGTGAGGTCGGGGATCTCGCGCACGGCATGCGTCAAACCAGTCAGATCTACATCCACAAAGAGAACCTCTTCTGCCTTCCCGCCACGAAAAATCGGGGTTACGAGTAGTGTGTGCGGTCCGCGTTCCGGAGAAATCTCCACATCGTCAAAACTTGAAACGCCCTGCAAAGCGGCGTAAAAAATGGGGCGCGCAGTATATGCGGATGCGCTTTCTCCCATGGATTCAGCCGTGGGACGACTGACACGCATAAGCTCCCTTCCCCCGCGTTCCACCCGCACGACACGTGCCAAAGATGCATGCCTCCGCAGGAGACGCTCCAGTATCAAAGACGACCTGTCAGGCTCGCTGGCTATGTCGTCAGCCGCAGCTTGTACGTCATTCAGTGTTGCCGTAAGGTCTGCGGCTATCGTCGTCTCCACTCGATGTGAAATTTCAAGCGCAAGAATGGAAGCCGACTCACGGATATTGCGGAGCGCAGGATAGAGCCATATCAAATTGACCAAGAAAAGGCCGAGACCTGTCAGGATGAGCGGCAGAAGCCAGTGAATTGCCGTCTTCATATTGGCGCGCGCACCGGACGGCAAAGAAAACATCGGTACATGCACCATGCTATGAGAACCCATCCCAATGAAAATCGCGTAGCGAAGCAGAGGGAATTTCGGAATCAAAATCCTGAAGGGCGACGATGGCGTACTCGGAGAGTACGTCAAGGAGTCGTGAAGGATTTTGAGACGAAATTAGCCTGCTGGAGTAGCGAGTTTTCATTGGGATGGGTTCTTTATTCAATCACGACATCCGCCTTTTGTAAAAATGCGTCCGGGAAAACAATTCCGATTGCGCGCGCAGTCGCCTGATTTATCACAAGCAAGAGCTTGCGCGGGACCTCAACCGGAATTTCCGCAGGAGATCGTCCCCGCAAAATCTGATGGGTAATGACGGCAGACTGTTCTCCCGAAATTGCAATATCCGGACCAAATCCAAGCAAAGCGCCTTTCTGAACCTGATTGAGATCAAATGCGGCAAAGGGTATCTTCTCCCTGATCGCTTGCGCGATATACATGTCTATATCGCCCCAGACGAGCGAATCCCCGCCGACGATCATCCCGTCCGCGTCTTGACGCATAATCCGCTGCGCAACCGCTGCATTGTCTTCTTTGGCACGTACCGGCAGAAGAATTAATTTCATGCCAAGCCTGCGAGCCGTTTCCTCGGCAATCTCCACGGATCTGGTCGCCGCAATATCTCCATTCTCCGGAGCGGTATGGGGCATAGCAATGCGCTTGGCGGATGGATTCATCTCATACAAAAGCTCAAGCCGCCGCGCAGTAAGCTCCGTTGATAGGCTCGTAACACCTGTTACGTTGGTTCCCGGATGCTGAAAATCGCGTACGACTCCTGCAATCAAGGGATCCCCCACGGAACCAAACACCACAGGAGTCGGCACGGGCATTGTCTTTGTAATCTCGTATGCAGCTTGAGTGGCAGGAGTGGAGTAGGTGTGGATCAAATCCGTTCCTTCGGCAAGAAATTCTTCAACCGCACGGGGTAATTCTTCGCGCGCCGAAACAAACCGTATATCATAGCTGATATTTTCTCCCTCCCGATAGCCCAACTCCGTCATTTTACGCTTGTAGCTGTCCACGGCAACTTCATATCCCGACCCACGGACCAGAATACCAACCTTGTATACTTTCTCGGGCAGAGACGCATTCGGGTAACGATTCCATAGCCACACAAATGCGAAAATAGCCAAGACTGCTACGGAGGAGAAGATCAAAAAAGAAATACGGCGTGTCATAAAGTCAGTCGCCGATTGCAACCATTACGACTGTCTCATTGTAGAAGCGCGGATCGCACTTTGCCGCGTCACGCACTTCCCCGCCAAGAGGCGCCTGCTCTCCATACGTATAAAAGCCGAGCAGAGGCACATCGGCGCCGATAATATTCATGACAGCGTGAATTTCATCCTGCGCTTTATTGCCGAAAAGTTTCTCCCGGGCGATACAATTGAACATCAGGACAAACTTGGGACGCGTATGGTCTATTTCAAATTCTTTCATCAGATGCCGCGCGGCATCTTCAGCCGCCTCCACGGCGTGCTCTTTTGATCCGATCATCAGTCGGACTTCCGAGCCTTCCGGGATCTCGGCGGCGCACGTAATCGCTCCCTGTGCGTCCACGGTGATCGGATCGCGGATAAGATACTCTTCTTCGTACTCGGGAATCTTCAGACCCAAGGGATACGTGATCGCAAGCCGCGCGAGCGCTTCTTTGCGCAGCTCATCGGCTTTCTGACCGAAATAATCTTCATAGATACTGATCGCAGGCCTGCCGTCCAATTCATGCAGAACGGCCCCGTTTGCGCGCGTTACCTTCATCGGCATGCCGATCGGCAGCCATCCGTGGCGGACTCCGATTCCCATCGTAAAAGTTCCCCCAAGTCCGACGCCTGCGACGGCGCCGGATTCAACTTCATCATCGCGGTACTGGTATGTCTGTTGGAAGAGGAAATCGTCTCCCGCGGCACCCCCCATGACCGGGAAATGAGCACCGAGCACATCCAGCACCCCCCGGACAATTTCGGAGCCATTACCGGTAAGCACGTCAGGCAGCATGATAAATGCGCGCAAAGACCCCTTTGCTTTGTCTTTCACCTCTTGAGCGACTGCCCGCCCCGCCTCGCGCGCGCCTCCTTTGACATTCTTCCCAAGACCCGTGATAAAAGAGATCGTATCCGAACAAATCGCCATAACCGCGACCGCTTTCTGGGTCGGGCCTTCATTAGTGATTTCGCCCGCGTCACTACAGCCCACAAAAAGAGCCTTACCGCCCGCAGTACGAATACCGCGCACGACTTCTTTCTGATCAAAATTCGTTGAGGTAAACGCAATCATAAAATCCGGCGGGCCGCCCGCCCGATCCGCCGCTGTTTTCGCGGCATCAAAGCCCGCCTGATATGAATCACTATGCTTGCTTACTCCCACTCCCGCATGAATTGCCATATATATGAGTAGACCTACTGCGTAAAGATTTTCGTAGCGAAATTATCAGATTTCGTGCGAGACGCAGAAAAAATTATGAGGCATATACGGTGTATATGCTGAATAATTTTTTCAAAGTCGTAGCCGAAATCTGGAAATTGCAGCAGAACAATCTTTACGCAGTAGGTCTAGTGAGCAAAAGCCAGAAAGATGGCGCGGTACGCGCTTATGCGTTGCGCGATCTCGCAAGCTCTTGCCTGTTTTAGCCGTTAATTTTGCCGTTGTATTAAAAGTGTGACTCTCTCTACGATCTCTGCGGGTGAGGTATTTGATTTCACGACATAATCCGTTGCGCCAAGCCGTAATCCTTTATCAATCTCCTCGCGCTGTCCAAGATTTGAGATAATCAAGATCGGTGTCCTTGCAGTTTTTTCGTCCCGTTTCAACTCTGCAAGAAAAGCGAGCCCATCGGTACCCGGAAAAATCACATCAAGCAGAATAGCGGCAAAATCCGTCTTGACAAGCGCTTGTCGGGCATGTTCGGCGCCAAGAGCCCGATACACTTCATAGCCCGCACCGATAAATTTCTGCTCAAGCAGGTCGGCAAGCAATACGTCATCCTCCACGATCAATACTTTTGTCCCGGCATGCGACCCGCGGGTACCGGCATTTGACGGAGGTGACGTGCCGAGAAGTCCCATCGCACGCGACAATACTTCCTGCGGATTGAAATTGACTTTAATAAGATAATCGCGGGCACCGAGTTCTAGCGCGCGCTCAAGTTCTACTGGCTGGCCGGAATTTGAAATGATCAAAACGGGTATAGCGGGAAGCAGGCCTTCCTCTTTCATTTTTTCAAGAATCCTCATTCCGTTGAGTCCTGGCAGGAGCATATCAAGCAGAACCAGATCAGGTTTTATTTCGCTCACCAGCCCAAATCCCGTGATGCCATCACGAGCCGTATGCACGATAAAACCGGCACTCTCAAGCTTTGCGCAAAGAAGCTGGAGAAGGATCTCCTCATCTTCAATCAGGACGATTACTTTATTCAGAAAGACGGGTGAGACGTCAAGATTACCTTATGGACGTCAAACCTCCCGTATATTTTACCCCGAACAAGCCAAAAGCAAAACGTACCGTGTGGATAACT
>Ga0155436_104_pt1 | contig 10261 bp, 9 predicted proteins | sample RifCSPhighO2_02_FD_106404 | JGI IMG/M metagenome (GOLD analysis project Ga0155436, IMG submission 106404) | Candidatus Sungbacteria bacterium RIFCSPHIGHO2_02_FULL_52_23 | reverse complement strand
CTGTTTGTCCCGTGTCCAGTGCCATATGCTTCCATTATATGCCAAATCAAAAAGGAGTCCATGCACATGCGTCATGGACTCCCGAAGACCTCTATTTTACCTTGTCGCACCGCTCTCTAACGAGAGCCATGCTCTTTTGCAACCTGCGGCTTATAAGCACCCTCTGCTCCATCATAAGCATCAGCGATCCTGTGCGCACGGCATCTGCGAGAGACTGCGGAGCATCCCCTCCTGCTTGTATCAAAACGTGCGCTCTCTGCAAGATTTCTAAAATCCGGGCGGCTCCTCTTTCTATCTTTTCGAGAAGCGCTTTGGGAGTAAAACTAAAGAAGTCACGACATATGTCTTTTGCTCCGACTCCCAAATTGAACTGATGAACCTTCTCCGCAAGCTTGAGACTGTCATATGCATGGCCAGTCATTAACACCTGCTGTAGGATATGCCGAAGTTCCAAATCCAGTACCAAAAGCTCCATGGCCATTGAATCGGCATCCTGCTGAAATCCTTGACCGGCAACCAGTAACGGACAAGCAAGATATAAAACAACGATCGCTGAAAACAAAACCCCGAGTGTCCATCTCATGATTCACCACTCCTCTGCAAAGATCATAGTTGGAACTTATCCATCGTAATATCATTGAAACTATGGGTTGTCAATATGTTCTGGGGATTTGTCCGGTATATAATATAGCAATGAGTAAAAAATCTATTGCGTTGCTTTGCGCGATCATGGCGCTCGGGGCATTTCTGCGATTTTATCAGATCACCGAAATCCCGCCCGGCCTGTATCCGGACGAAGCCATGAACGGCAACAATGCGCTGGAAGCTCTGGCTACGGGAGATTTCAAAGTATTTTATCCTGAAAACAACGGCCGCGAAGGACTGTTTATCAATATGCAGGCGATCTCCGTGGCGGCTTTCGGCAACACCCCATGGGCACTGCGCATCGTAAGCGCGCTCATCGGCACGCTGACTATTCTTGGCATCTACCTTGTCGCACGGGAACTTTTTCGCAGTAACCCCGTAGGACTGCTTGCGGCATTTTTTCTTGCCGCAAGCTACTGGCATCTCAATTTCTCGCGCATCGGGTTCCGCGCGATCATGCTTCCGATGTTTGCGACATTCGGCATATACTTCCTGCTCAAAGGTCTGCGTACATGCAAGGCGCTGAATATGATCATAGCAGGCACCCTGACCGGACTTGGCGTCCACACTTATATTGCGTTTCGCTTCATGGTGTTTGTCTTTGCCGTACCGATTGTCTATACGCTGTGGCAAAGGATGCGTGTAAAAAGATCTGACGTTCTGTCCAAAACTATCGCATTATTCACACTTTTCGGGATCACGTTTTATATCATCGCCGCTCTTGTCGCGCTCGCCCCGTTGGGATTCTACTTTTTCCAGCATCCGGAAGCGTTTGCGAGCCGCGCAGGCGACGTATCGGTGTTTTCCTCGGCGGCTCCGGCAAAAGAATTGCTCATCTCGGCGGGAAAAACCGTCGGCATGTTTTTTTGGAATGGCGACTGCAACTGGCGGCATAACTTCAACTGCCGCCCCGAACTCAATCCCCTTGTCGCAGTCTTTTTCGTCATCGGCATCATCGCTTCAATCCGCGCCTCTACCACCTACAAGCTACAATCTACAACCTTAGCCGTATGGCTTATCGCGATGTCTCTCCCCGCCGTACTGACGCGCGAAGGCATCCCCCACGCGCTACGCGCCATCGGCATGCTCCCCCCGGTGATGATCCTGGCGAGTCTTGGAGCCGACCGCGTGCGCGGCCTAATCACCACATGGAGCGCTCGCCAAAAAACGCAGTGGCTCACAAAAGCCGTACAAATAGAACGCATACGCCGCGAACTTACGGTACTACTCATCGCGGCTCTGCTTACCGTACCGCTCATCACTTATCGCGACTATTTCATACGCTGGGCGGACAAACCGCAAACGTACGATGCGTTTGATACCTCAAGCGTGCATCTGGGCAAGTATCTGGCCGCACTTCCACGCGAGACTCATAAATACATCGTCGTAAACAGATCGGGTACTCTCGTGCGCGGCATACCCATGCCCGCGCAAACCATCATCTACATCACCGATACGTTCCGCAGGGAGTCACAGCGCGAAAAGAACTTCACATATATCGTCGCAGACGGGACGACCTCCCGCGCTATGGCGCTCTCGGACTTTAACCCTCCGGCGCAAGAAAAATACGTCATCGCGTTTCTTGATGGTCTTGACGGCGATCTGATCACCGCGTTCCGCGCCAAGTACCCCAAACTCAAAGCGCACGCTCCCGGAGACTTTATTATTCTTGAAAACCAATAGACCTACTGCGTTATGAAGAAATCCACGATTCCCGCAATCGGCATTCTTGCGATCATGCTTGTCGTCATGATTGCATCGGTATGGAATGATTCGGCGACTATGGATGAGCTCGCGCATATCCCCGCGGGATTCGGCTATATCACACAGGGAGACTACCGGCTCAATCCCGAACATCCGCCGCTCGTAAAAGCCCTATCGGCACTCGTCGCCGAGATTGTTGCGCGACCCCATTTTCCCATTGATACCCCATACTGGCGGGACGAGATCAACGGCCAGTGGGCGCAGGGTGCCGTATTTCTCTATGAATCCGGCAACGACGCCGACAGCGTCATCTTCTGGTCACGTCTGCCGCTTATCATATTGACCGCCGTGCTCGGATGGCTGATTTTCCTCTGGACACGGAAGAAATTCGGCGCTATGACGGCTCTGCTTGCGCTCACATTTTTTGCTTTTTCCCCGACCATACTCGCCCATGGGCGATATGTCACCACCGATATCGGTGCTACACTCGGATTTTTTATCGGCATCACAAGCTTCATCGCGTTTCTTGAACGGCCGGATCGCAAGCGGATCATCATTGCGGGCCTTTGTTTTGGCATTGCCCAGCTTCTGAAGTTTTCACTTGTCCTGCTCGTCCCGATTGATCTCATACTCCTGACCGCATGGGTCGCGGCAGGCGCGATGATGACTTTTGGCGAACGCATGCGCATGGCGCTCAATCTTTTCGGCCGCATGCTGATCGCAAGCCTGATTGCTCTTGCCGTCATCTGGGGGGCATACGCGGTATTGGTAAGGAATTATCCGCAGGAAAAACAACTACACGATACTCAATTCCTGCTTTCGTCCTACGGACTTCGCTCTGCGGTGGATATGGATATTGCCCTGATCCGCAATCCCGTTACGCGGCCACTCGGCGAGTATCTGCTCGGCGTCCTCATGGTCCAGCAAAGAAGTGCGGGAGGCAATACGGCGTTTTTCCTCGGCGAAGTGTCAGCCGCAGGATCACGCCTCTATTTCCCCCTATTGTATGTGCTCAAAGAGCCTTTGGCACTGCATTTCCTGCTTCTTGTCGCGATCGCAACGGGCGTATGGAAATTTTTTCGTATGCCGCGAGAAGACATCTCCATAATCTCGCGCATGCGCCGATGGATCGGGAGACATTTCGCGGAGTTTTCAGCGCTCGCTTTTATCGCGTTTTACTGGCTTTTTTCAATCAAGTCCCCGCTCAATATCGGCGTACGGCACGTGCTCCCCACATTTCCTTTTATCTATATTTTCATAGCACAGCATACATCGCTCTGGCTCGCACCCGCTCAAGATACGCAGGCACGCACGCCTGCCCGACAACTTTCGCAATTTGCCGCACGCCTCATTGTAGCCCTCGGCAAATACGGCGTCGTCTGCTTGCTCCTGCTTTGGCTCGTCATAGATACAATCATCGCGTCTCCGCATTTCCTTTCGTACTACAATGAGCTTGCGGGCGGATCACGCAACGGCTGGAAGATCGCCGTGGATTCAAACTACGACTGGGGACAGGACTTGAAACGCCTCGCGGATTTTATGGATCAAAACAACATAGGCAAAATCTCCCTTGAGTATTTCGGCGGCGGCAGTCCGCGATACTATCTGGGCGAGCGCTTTGAGCCGTGGCAGTCGTCCAAAGGCCGGCCGCACGGGTATTTTGCGGTTTCCTCAACATTCCGCCAGGGAGCATTGGGCGCACCCGCCCCGGGATTTTATCGCCGCCCCGAAGACTCGTATGATTGGCTCATGCCCTACGAGCCGATCGCCCAAATCGGCAACTCCATTTTTGTATATGACCTGCCTTGACCAATGCATTCCACACAGCCCTTGCATCTTGTGCAGGGGCTTTTCAATACAACGACTCAAGCAATCGGAAGTCTTTATCACAACATTCAAACGATCGTTTGAATGTTGTGATATTGCAAATAAATACAGAATCACCGCATTTTATAGAACACTTTGTTGCCAAGGCGCAGATCTACATATTCAAGCATGTTGCGGCGATCTTTTATCTCACGCTCCAACACCTGCCGAAAAACCGAGATACTCTCCCCGATATTGCTGTCCCGCGCAAAAATCAAGGCAAAGCCTTCGGCGGCGATTGCGCGTATCTCGCCCGGCACACGCGATGATATCATGAAACCCGAAACCGGAGTCTCCGCCTTTTCCTCAAGACCTGTCGCAATCTCGCGCATTTGATCCATCAGTCCGGCATCCATGACGGCATTTCCCAAAGCCGCATCCCCGCGATCGCTTCTGACGACGATGATCAGCCGTCCTTCGGGCTCGGGTGCTCGTGCATATGCGACTCCGGAAGGGTCTATGTAGGCGCATACGGGAGTCGTGGAGCTCTGCTCTGTAGAACAAAACACTCCCCAAAACGGCCGCTCGGATATTGCGACGCTCATCGCATCGGGAAATTGTTTTTCCACGCGAGCCTCGCGGATTCGGGGGAACTCCCGCTCAAGATCAGCTTTGACTCCGGCGGAGCTGACAAAGAAAAATGAACTCCGCGGCAGTACCCATGCGTACGACCCTGTAAAACTCTCCGTAATGCGCGTGTGCACCGCCGATTCCTCAAGCGTCTCAATACCCGTCATGGCAATGCGGTGTACCTGCAGTGCGGGAAGCCGTATGACATATACGATACCCACGCACGCAAGTACAACCGCCCCTCCGATCAGAGCGGATAAAACCCACAGAACTTTCTTGCTTTTTTTTGACGCGGATGCGCCATGATAAACGATACGGCTCCGCATAAAATTATTGCGCAGTAGGTCTATACGATAACTCGCCTTATTAACGGGTTGATGCGCGTGAGCAATTCGTATGCGGTCGTCCCGATGCGGGACGCAAGCGCATCGGCCCGGATTGCTTCTTTCTTTTGTCTCCCGATCAGTACGGCTTCGTCGCCCGTCTTCACTCCGGCAATACCCGTAATATCCGCCACGATCATATCCATGGAGATCCTACCGAGCACTTTTGAGCGCTTGCCTTTGATTAAGACTTCCCCGATGCCCGAGAGCCCCCGATCATATCCGTGCCAGTAGCCTATGGGGAGCACGGCAATCTTTGTCCTGCGGCGTACGATTTCGGTCTCATCATACCCTATATGGGAGCCTGACGGAATCTCTTTGATCTCGCCGACAACCGTATGCCATGACATAACCGGCTTCAATGAGATGTGCGCTTTTCGTTTTGCGTTTTGCACTTCGGCCGAAGGCCAGTATCCATAGAGCCCCATGCCCACGCGCACCATATCAAAACGGCTTTCGGGAAAAAGAATCGTCCCGCCGGTGGCGGCCGCGTGGCGCCACATGCCGCGAAAACCCGCCCGCTCACATGCGGAGACGACATCTCCGAAAAGAGTTATCTGCATCTTGGTATACTGCGGGTCTCGCGGATCTTTTGCCGATGCAAAGTGCGTATAGATGCCTTCGGGCGTGAGCTTTGTACGCTTCAGGACAGAGATAAGTTTTTTGGTTTCTGACGGCAAAAACCCCTGCCTATGCATGCCGGTATCTATTTTCAAGTGAAACGCGGGACGTTTTTTGTGACCGGCAAGTGCCGCAAGCGCATCAGGGTTTGAAACCGTAAGCGTGATATTTTTTGCGGCGGCCTCACCGATACGCGAAGGCAAAGTATGGCCAAGCACCAAAATGGGATGCGTAATCCCCTCGCGGCGCAAGCGCAAAGCCTCCACAATAGAATCCACGCCAAACCAAAGGCGGGAATTAGGAATCAGGAATTTGGAACTATGAGCATGTCTCCCTAACTCATGCTTCCTACTTCCTAATTCCGCAAGTTGCTCGGCAACTTGCACGAGGCCGTGCCCATATGCATTGGATTTGATCACCGCCATCAGATGCGTATCCGGCCCGATCAGCGTAAAAAACTGCTCCGCGTTGTGGCGGAGCGCGCTTTGGTCTATTTCAACCCATGTGCGCACGTCTTTCATCAGGGCTTACTGATTTCTTGTATCCCTCCCATGTATTTGTGCAACGCTTCAGGTATGGCAACAGTCCCATCCTCACGCTGGTAGTTCTCGATTATTGCAATGAGCGTACGACCGATGGCAAATCCCGTACCGTTGAGAATATGGACAAATTCCGGTTTACCCCCGCCGTCCGGACGATACTTTATATTCAGCCGCCGCGCCTGAAAATCCGTGGTATTGGACGAAGAATGCGTCTCGCGGTATTCACCCATGCCCCCGTTTTGCCCGGGAAGCCATGCCTCTATATCAATCGTACGCGCCGCAGGACGCGCGATATCTCCCGTGCATAATGCGACCACGCGATACGGAAGCTTAAGCTCGGCCATTAATTCTTCTTCCACGGCAAGCAGTAACTCATGTTCTTGTTTTGAATCTTCGGGCTTCACAAAACTTACCATCTCTACCTTATCAAACTGATGCACGCGCAGGATGCCTTTTGTATCCTTGCCGTATGATCCTGCTTCGCGCCGGAAACACGTAGAGAATGCCGCATAACGACGGGGTAAATCTTTTATATCCATTACCTCGTCCGCATGCATCGGCACTATAGACTGCTCGGACGTACCTACCAAAAATAATTTGTCTTTCTCAAATTCATACCGCTCTTCGCGATCTTCCGGAGTATCAATATATCCCATGCCCGCCATCATCTCCTCCCGCACCATAACGGGCGGGGCCATCGGAATAAATCCCTTTTTTGCAAGGTAGTCAAATGCAAACTGCACCAGCGCAAATTCAAGCCGCACAAGATCGCCTACGATATAGCCGAAGCGCGATCCGGATACTTTTGCCGCGCGCTCGCAATCAATCAGGCCAAGATCTTCGGCAATTGCCATATAATCGCGCGGCACAAAATCAAAACGCGGTTTTGTGCCCACTTCGCGCAGGACGATATTATCACGCTCATCGCGACCGACCGGAGTCTCGGACAGCGGGATATTGGGAAGACGGCGCATAAGACCGTCAAACTCCTCTTCAAGCACTTTCAGTTCAAACTCGGCGTGGCCAAGCCTGTCTTTGAGCGCGCGCGACTCCTCAATGGCGGCCGCGCGGGCATCTGCAGGGGATTTGGCGATCGCATCGGCAAATTTATTTTGCCTGCCACGCAAATCATCCACTTCCTGTATCTTGGCGCGTCTCCGCTCATCCAGATCTAAAAAATAATCCAGATCAAACTCCGTACTGCGGTCGCGCAGAGCTTTTTTTACGGTATCGGGATTCTCGCGGATAAATTTTATATCAAGCATAATGTTGATCCTCTTTTAGAGCATATCCGGAAACCCCATTCCGGCTCTGCGAATTCCGATTTTGGGCTGCGAAGATTCGTCTCAGCCTCAAAATATCTCGGATATTCTTCGGCTTCCGACTCGCTTCTCGCCTCAAAATCGGAACTCTCGGCTCGAAAGCGGGTTTCCGGATATGCTCTAGGTTCTTTTTAAATGCCCTGTATATCTCTTCTCCGCGGAAGTCCCGCCGGGTAAAAGGAAATGCGCCAATCTTCACCCACTGATATGATCGATGCTCTGAAGAAATCCTGACAGCGCCCGAAAGATACTCCGCCGCAAATACCGCGACAAACACGTATACTCCCCGGCTTTTCACATCTGCGCGGTAATGAAAAAGCGGGTGTCCCAAGGCGTACTTTACCTGTCCAAGCTCCTCGCGTATCTCGCGCGCAAGCACGCGCTCAAGCGGAGTCGCATATTCCACATTATCAATCCTTCCGCCCGGCAAGTCCACATGGCCGTTTTTCTTGCGCAAAATAAGATAATATCCGTCTTTGTGCAAAAGGATTTTCAAGCCGACATGATAGAGTCCGAAATCGCGCTTCATAGCCTCGGGCGCAATGTCGGGAATAAAATGACTTCGCGGATGTTTTTCGTATCGGTAAATATCATGGTGACGCGGTCAATCCCGATGCCAAGGCCCGCGGCAGGCGGCATGGCGTATTCAAGCGCCTCCACAAAATCCGTATCCATGCGGTGCGCCTCTTCTTCGCCTCCTTCGCGCTCTGTCTCCTGACTGTAAAACCGCTCGTACTGATCAATCGGATCATTGAGCTCGGAAAATGCGTTGGTCAGCTCATATCCGCCGACGACCAACTGAAACCGCCGCACTTCGTCCGGATTTTCGCGGCGTCTTTTGGAAAGCGGGGAGATTTCAAGCGGATGATTGATGACGAACGTTGGCTGTACCAGATGAGGACGGCATATTTTTTTGTAGATTTCATCCGCGATCTTTGCCTTGGAGTCATGCGGGGTTGTCTCAATGCCGAACCTGCGGGCATGCATGGCAAACGATTCCTGCGTCTCGTGATCGTAATCCGTAATCAAGGCGTAGCGCGAAAGCAACTCTTTGAAAGGCACGCGCGGAAACGGCTTTTTGAATGTAATCGTCTTCCCATCTACCGTAATCTGCTGTTTTTTCCCGAATTGTTTGGCAAGCGACAGAAACAGATCCTCCACAAACGCCATCATATCCTGCTCATTCCAGTAGGCCGCATAGCTCTCAAGCATCGTAAACTCGGGGTTGTGCGACTGGTCTATGCCTTCGTTGCGGAAACATCTGCCGATTTCAAAGATGCGCTCCATCCCGCCGACGAGCAGGCGCTTCAGATACAACTCCGGCGCTATACGCAGGTACAGATCAATGTCCAAAGCATTGTGATGCGTCATAAAGGGCTTGGCGAGCGTACCGCCCGGAATCGGGTGTAGCATCGGCGTCTCCACCTCCATAAAGCCCTGCGCTTCGTGAAAATCGCGGATCGCTTTTGTGATCGCCGAGCGGCGGACAAATCTTTCCCGCACTTCCTGATTCATCAAGAGATCAAGATATCGTCTGCGGAAGCGCTCCTCGGTATCCTGTAGGCCGTGCCATTTTTCGGGAAGCGGCCGGAGCGATTTTGAAAGCGTAGTCCATGTCCTGACCTCTATCGTCTTCTCATCCCTCTTGGTCGCAAACATCGTCCCGCTTACCCTGATGAAATCTCCGATGTCAAGCGTATCCGAAAGAAGACGGTACTGGCTGGCGAGTACGTCTTCGCGTGCCAGAGCCTGCAAAGAAGCGCTCGCATCCGCGATATCAAAAAACATCGCGCCGCCGTGCTCGCGGCGCGCCATCACGCGCCCTGCGACCGCAATTTCTTTTTTGCTTTTCTCAAGCGCCGCAAACTTTTTCTTCACGTCTGCGGCGCGCATCACCGTACCCGTATCCGCGGGATACGGATCCATACCTGCGGCACGGAGCGCCTCAAGTTTTTTTATGCGTTCAGCTCTAATCTCATCAAGTGCCATACGAAGCTATCATATGCGGAAATGCTCTGTGAGGGAATCTTGACAGTGGTTAACAAAATATGTAGGATATGCTTTACCGTTGTTCTTCATATGTCCCAGCATATTCGGCACGAAGCCGAAAAGGAGACTTTCGTGGATATGGTATTTGGAATTGCCGCGGGCGTTGTCGTAGTATTTTTATCAATCCTCCTTATACTCGTGCATACGGAGCGCCTCATACTCGGCCTGCCCATAGGCCTGCCATTTTTACTGATCGGAGTTTATGTCCTGCCGCCGCTTGCAGACACGCCAGAAGACTTCTTCTGGGTTGCTAGCTTAGCAATCCCGATAGGAGGTTTTGGCGGCTTGCTTTGCATGCTGGGACTCTGGGATATGATTGCCCGTTTCCTGCACTGGAGAAAAATCCGTTCTGACGGGGAAAATCATTGCCCATAACAAAATCGCCCCGCACGGGTCACACCGTGCGGGGCTTCACAATTTAAAAACCGAACATGAATCCCCGACGGTCTCCGTCGGGGATTAAAACATAAGACCTACTGCGTAAAGATTATCGTAGTCAAGACGCGAGGCGTATTTCGCACCGGCGAAATCGCCCCGTCTCCGAAATTGTCAGATTTCG
>Ga0155436_134_pt1 | contig 12303 bp, 20 predicted proteins | sample RifCSPhighO2_02_FD_106404 | JGI IMG/M metagenome (GOLD analysis project Ga0155436, IMG submission 106404) | Candidatus Sungbacteria bacterium RIFCSPHIGHO2_02_FULL_52_23 | reverse complement strand
TGAATGCTATGCGGCTTATCAGGATATAGAACCGAGACATGGGGAGAGAATATTAAATGATTTTTGGTATCAAAGTAATTTTCTAACGGGATGAAAATGAAAGAATTGCGGGGAAAATTGCCCGAAGACCTGACGATGCTTCTTGGCGAGCGCGTGGGTCGTCTTGCGGAATTGCGGTTTTTGATGGCGCAGAAAAAGATAAAAAACGTCCGCGAGACCGGAGCTGTGAGACGCGATGTGGCGCGGATACTGACGATTTTGAAAATGTTAACCCCTCATTCCTAATATATATGCGGACAGTACAGGGCACCGTGGTGTCAACTAAAATGCAAAAGACGATCGTGGTTCGTGTGGACCGCCTGAAAAAGCATCCCAAGTACGGGAAGTATTACCGCGTCTCGGGCAAGTTTAAGGCTCATGATGAAAAGGGGGAGTACCGCTCGGGCGACATCGTACTGCTTGAAGAGACGCGGCCGCTTTCGCGGGACAAGCGATGGCGCGTCACGAGCCTGGTGAAACGTCCGGCGGAAATAGAAACTGAAAATCAGCAGGAAGCACAATAACCTTATTATATGATTCAGACACGCAGTATGTTAAAAGTCGCGGATAACTCCGGAGCAAAATTGCTCCAGGTGATCAAGGTATTGGGCGGCTCGCGCCGGCGCTATGCGCGTCTTGGCGACATCGTAGTGGCATCGGTGAAAATCGCCGAGCCCCGCAAGGCGGTGAAAAAGAAAGATGTGGTCAAAGCCGTCATTGTCCGTCAGCATGCGCCTTTCCGGAGGGCCGACGGTTCATACGTGCGTTTTGATGATAATGCGGCGGTAGTCGTGGATGGCGTGGAGCCGAAGGGCGGCCGTATTTTCGGCCCCGTCCCTCGGGAACTCCGCGACCGCGGATATATAAAAATTATTTCCCTTGCGCAGGAAACGGTATAGACGAGCTTGTAGGAAGTAGTTTGTAGCTGGTAGGAAAACAACTACGTGAAAGCTACAACCTACAACCTACAACCTACAACCTTATGAATATCAAGAAAGGTGACAATATAAAAATCATTTCCGGCAATGACCGTGGAAAAACGGGCAAGGTGATTGGTGCGTTTCCGAAAGAATTGAGAATCACGGTAGAGGGAGTGAATATAAAAAAGAAACACGTTCGCCCCCGCGCACAGGGACGTAAGGGGGAGTTGGTAAAAATGCCTTTGCCGTTTCCGGCATCGCGCGCGATGCTTGTCTGTGGCTCATGCGGCAGGCCGACCCGTGCGCACATTCTGCCGGGCGAGACAAAAAAACAGCGCGTGTGCCGTAAATGCGGGAGCGCCGTATAATCAGAACCTAGGAAAGCAATCATATGACTGTCAGCATGCAGGAAAGATATATAAAAGAAGCGGTACCCGCGATGCGGACCGCTTTCGGCTACAAAAATTCCATGGCCGTGCCGCGTGTAAGCAAAGTCGTGGTCAACATCGGAGTCGGAAAAATCCGCGAAGAAAAGGACCGCACCGAGATCCAAAAATATCTTGCGCTCATCACGGGCCAGAAAGGAGCGGCGCGTGCGGCCAAAAAAGCGATCGCGGCGTTTAGGACGCGGGAGGGTCTGGTCATCGGCTATCAGATAACGCTCCGCGGCCCCCGGATGTATGACTTTCTGTCGCGCCTGGTCAATATCGCGCTTCCCCGGACACGGGATTTCCAAGGGATCTCGGAGGGTTCGTTTGACGGAAGGGGCAATTTGACCATCGGCGTCCGTGAGCATATAGTGTTTCCGGAGATGATCGGGGAGGATTATCGGATGTTGTTCGGGATTGAGATCACGGTCGTGACGACGGCGCACACCAGAAAAGAGGGCATGGAGCTGATCCGCGCGATGGGATTTCCCCTGAAAGCTAAAGAAGAAAGTAATAAGAAATAGGAAACTGTATGGCAAAAAAATCAGTCATTGCACGGGCATTGAAGCCACCCAAATATGCATCGCGGGTCGTCCGCCGGTGTTTTCGGTGCGGTCGCAAGCGCGCGTTTATGAGAGATTTTGAGATGTGCAGGATTTGTTTTCGGGAGCTGGCGAATCGCGGAGAAATACCCGGAATTAAAAAATCAAGCTGGTAATTGAGATATGAGTTATGAAGTAGGAATTATGAATAAGGATCAGGATGGACGAATAAGTAGCGACTATCCGTTATTTATGCTTCTTTATTCCTAATTCCTTATTCAAGCATTATGGATCCCATTAGCGACATGTTTATTCGCATCAAGAATGCCCAGAACGCCGGACATAAAACGGCGCAGCTTCCCTATTCGCGCATGAAGCACGAGATCGCGCGCGCGCTTGAGCGTACCGGCTTTGTCGGCCATGCGGAGCGCAAGGGCAAGCGGGTAAAAAAATATCTTGATGTGGATCTGATCGGCGATAAAGAAAAGCCCGGATTCACGGGCGTCAAACTGCTCTCTACTCCCGGGCGGCGAGTTTATGTGTCGTACAAAGATGTGCGATCGGCCGCGCACGGCGGCGTGGTGCTCCTGACGACATCCAAAGGGATTATGAGCGGCGAGGAGGCCCGCAGGGAAAAAGTAGGCGGACAGCTTCTCGCGGAAATCTGGTAATAAGAAAGCGTAAAACGAAAAATGCAAAACAGAAACATACAATTAAAGATTCCAGGCAGCCGTTTTTCATTTTTCGCTTTTAGTTTTTAACTTGGAATATGAGCAGAATCGGCAAACAACCTATTACGATACCATCCGGCGTGACCGTCGAGATCAAAGACGGCGTGGTGACCGTGGCGGGCCCCAAGGGGACGCTTACGCGTACGATCGTGTCCGAGATCGGGATTGCCGTGGAGGACGGAAAGATTGTTTTCGTGCCCGCAATTGAGACGCGCAAGACCGCCGCACTCTGGGGTCTCATGCGATCGCTCGTGGCCAACATGGTGACGGGAGTGTCTGCCGGTTTTGAAAAAAAGCTTGAGTTTGAAGGGATCGGGTATCGCGCGGCCATGGAGGGTACGACGCTTGTCATGCAGTTGGGATTTTCCCACCCCGTGCGTTTTGATCCGCCGCAGGGTATTGCGGTCAAGGTTGAGCGCAATACCATCACGGTTTCGGGCGCCGATAAAGAGACCGTAGGTCTTGCCGCCGCGGCAATCCGGAATTATAAGAAGCCGGAGCCGTACAAAGGCAAAGGCATACGGTATCAGGGAGAAGTGATCAGGCGCAAAGTCGGCAAGAAGGGGGCTGCCGCGACGGCATAGCATAATGCGATAATGAATTTTGTAAAATGAAACAGGCACGAGAAAAAAATGCAAGGAGAATCCGCCGCCACCGCAGGGTGCGCGCACGGATCATCGGAGTCGCCGAGCGGCCGCGGATGACGGTATTCCGCTCCAATAAGCACCTGTGGATCCAGCTGATTGACGACAAAGCGGGACACACGATCGCCGCAGTAAGCGACCGCGAACTTTCACCTAAGGATGCAAAAGGGCGCGTGGACGCCGCAATGCTTTTGGGCGGTATGATCGCGAAAAAAGCGCAGGAGAAGAAAATCACATCAGCGGTATTTGACCGCGGATCATATAGATATCACGGAATTGTCCGCGCCGTTGCCGAAGGCGCGCGCAAAGGCGGCCTTACATTTTAAACGCTTCCATAACGGCATAAAGATATGATGAAAAGAGGCCAAAAACCGAATAGCGATTCCCGTCAGCGCGCACGGCCCGATATGGACCAGAAGGTTTTGGATATCCGCCGCACCGCGCGTGTCGTCGCCGGAGGCAGGCGGTTTAGTTTCCGTGCAACAGTCGTCGTGGGCAACCGCAACGGCCGGGTGGGGCTTGGTATCGGCAAAGGGCCGAGTGTCGCCGAGGCAGTGGAGAAAGGAGTGTTTCAAGCAAAGAAGCAAGTGATCACGATCCCTTTGAGCGAGGCAAAATCAATTCCGCATGCGGTTGAAGCGAAGTTTTCCGCCGCGCGTGTTATCTTGAAGCCTGCGCGCCAGGGACGGGGACTCGTTGCCGGCGGTCCGGTGCGGGTGCTTGCGGATCTTGTCGGGATCAAAAATCTTACCGCAAAAGTGCTCGGACGCACTCCCAATAAGCTGAATAACGCCCGCGCGACTATGGAAGCCCTGAAGAAACTCAAAACGCAAAATGAAAAGAGAAAAGTAATAACGCAAGATAAAAAAGAGAGCACGCAGGAATAGTATTTTAAATTTTGCGTTTTTCATTTTACACCTCATTATGCAATCTCATCATCTCACACGACGCACATCCATGCGAAAAGGCCGGAGAATCGGCCGCGGAGGCAAGCGCGGTACCTATTCGGGCCGCGGGATCAAAGGCTTGGGCGCGCGCGCAGGCGGGAAGATGCGTCCGGAGGAGCGCGATATCATCAAGAAAATCCCAAAACTGCGCGGATACCGGTTTGTCGCATTCCGAGTAAAACCCGTTGTGGTCAATTTTGACACGGTCGCCAAGCACTTTAAGGATGGCGAGGTGGTAAGCCCGGCGTCATTGCTTGAGCGGGGTCTCGTCCGCAGAGTAAACGGCCGTACGCCCGTCGTGAAGATTCTCGGCCGGGGAGAGGCCAAAAAGACCATCATATTCAAAGATGTACAATTCTCCAAGCGCGCGTCCGCTCATGTAACGCAAGAGAAAAAATAGCCCCTCACCATGTTTAGAAAACTCGGCCTCTTATTCACGATTCCTGATCTGCGAAAAAAAACATTGGTAGTCCTGGCACTACTTGCGGTATTCCGCGTGGCGACCGCGATCCCGGTGCCGGGCGTTGATCCCGTGCGTCTCAAGGAGTTTATTTCCGGAAGCCAGTTTTTCGGACTTTTGAATATCTTCTCGGGCGGAGTGTTGAGCAATCTTTCCATCGCGATGCTTGGCGTGAGTCCCTACATCACGGCATCCATCATCATGCAGCTTTTTACGATGATCATTCCGCGTATGAAAGAAATGTATCAGGAAGAGGGCGAGGCCGGGCGCGAGCGGTTTAATCAGTACGCGCGCCTGCTCACGGTGCCCCTGGCACTTGCGCAGGGCTATGCCTTGCTGACGCTCCTGATCCGCCAGCAGATTTTGCCGCCGCTTGATCTCTTTGGATACGCGTCCAATCTCATCATAGTGACGGCAGGGACGATATTCCTCATGTGGCTTGGCGAGCTGATCACGGAGCGAGGTATCGGCAACGGCGTGTCCCTCATGATCCTTGCAGGCATCGTGGCAAGTATCCCGCAGTCATTTCAGCAGGAAGCTTTTGCGTTTACCCCCGAGCGCCTTCCAAGTTACATCGGTTTTATCGCAGTGGCGCTTGCGGTCATCGTAGGCGTTATTATCATCTCCGAAGGCGAGCGGGCGATTCCGGTTTCATACGCCAAGCGCATCCGCGGCAACCGCGTATTCGGAGGCACATCCACGCACCTGCCTTTGCGGGTCAATCAGGCGGGCGTGATTCCGATCATTTTTGCCGTATCCATTATCTTGTTTCCGGGGCTTGTCGGAAGTTTCCTTGCGGGAGCCGGCAATATGTATCTGCGCGAAGCAGGAGAGTTTCTTGTCAGGATGTTTGAGAATCAGCTTCTGTACGGCGCTGTGTACTTTTTTATGGTGTTCGTATTTACGTATTTTTACACTGCAGTGACGTTTGACCCCGATTCTCTTGCGGAAAATCTCCAGAAGCAGGGCGGGTTTATCCTTGGCATCCGGCCGGGACGCCCGACCGCCGACTATCTTGCGCGGATTTTGACACGCATCACGCTTGCGGGAGCTTTGTTTCTCGGAGTCATCGCGATCCTTCCTCTGATCGTGCAGAGCATTTTCCCGATCAGCGCGTTTACGATCGGCGGGACAGCGCTTCTCATTGGCGTCTCGGTGATCATTGAGACAATGAAGCAGATTGATGCGCAGCTCGTGATGCGGGAGTACGACAAAATGTAGTGCGCCGCTGTGAGTCTTGAAAAAGCGCACTGCTTGACGGCAGGCGCTTTTTTCGGTTAACTGGTCTTGAGGCCATCTGAAAACTCCCTTTTCTACTGCAATCCCGCACTGCCGGCTCCGACTGCGTCAGTCCTCCTTGTCGTACTTTGGCCAAGTACGCCTGCGTCGTCCTTCCTTGTCTCGCTCGGCAGTGCGGGATTTCGTTACGAAAAAGAGTTTTCAGATGGCCTCTCTATGAATCCACATAATCCTCTTGAAGAAAAACTGACATTTTTGGTGCTGGGCCGCTCGGGATCGGGCAAGGGCACCCAGGCGCATTTTATCCTTGAACGGCTGGAAGACCAGGGGGTTTTTCATGTAGAAACCGGGCGATTTCTGCGGGACCTGATGGAGCGCAAAAATGTCACAACCGAGCTTGCCCGCGTGCGCGTGATGGAGCAGGGAGCTCTTTTTCCGTGGTGGTTTCCGATTTTTCTCTGGATGCGGGAATTGCTGGATCACGGGAATGCCGACAAGCATCTGGTCGGCGACGGCACGCCGCGGCGTCTGGCAGAAGCAAAACTGATTGATGAAATCATGACATGGCACAGGCGCCCTCTGCCGATCTGCGTCTACATTGATGTAAGCAAAAAAGAAGCCGTCAGACGCTTGCTTGCGCGCGGCAGGCCGGATGACAATCTGACTGCGATCAAAAACCGCATGGCATATTTCCCCAAGGATGTCGTGCCGGTGCTGAATTACTACAAGCGGCGCGGGCGTTTTATCCGCGTGAGCGGCGAACAGCCTCCGGAAGACGTATTTCGCGAAATTGACGCCGCGTTGAGAAAAAGAATCGGCAAGCAATGGCCGTACGCATCAAAACAGAACAAGAAATAGCCTTAATGCGCGAGGGCGGCAAGCGCCTTGCCGGAGTGATGGCGCGCCTGAAAGAGACAGCACTCCCCGGTGTTTCTACGGGCACGCTTGATGAGCTTGCGGAGCGGCTGATGCGCGAGGCGGGCGGAGACCCTGTCTTTAAGGGCTACAGGATTCCGGGAGTTGAGACGGCATATCCTGCGAGTATCTGTACGTCCATCAATGATGAGGTGGTGCACGGGATCCCGCAGAAAAATCGTATGCTTGCTTCCGGCGATATCGTCGGAATTGATATCGGCATGAGATGGCGCGGATTTGTGACCGATATGGCGGTGACCGTAGGTATTGGATGTATTGCTCCGGACGCCCTGCGTCTTGTCACTGCGACTCGGGAGGCTTTGGATATCGGCATCGCCGCAGTGCGTCCGGGCGCTAAAATCGGCGACATCAGCCATGCGGTTGAACAGCATCTGAAAAAAGCCGGGCTTGGCGTTATCCGCGATCTTGCAGGACACGGAGTGGGACATGAATTGCATGAAGAACCTCTGATCCCCAATTTCGGTCATGCGGGGAAAGGCATGGAACTTCGCGAAGGCATGGCGATTGCGATTGAGCCTATGGCAACGCTCGGGGGATGGCGTATCGCGCTTGATGACGATGAATGGACGTTTCGCACCGCCGACCGCTCGCTTGCGGCGCACTTTGAGCATACAGTCGCAGTGACTTCGGATGGCTACGACGTACTCACACTAATCCGCGCATAAAGGTTCCTTGACGCTTGTTCCGAGATATTGTCGCCCAATCCACTCATAAATGTATCAGACCTACTGCGTAAAGATTATTCTGCTACAATTTCCAGATTTCGGAGACGGGGCATCCCGCTATGCGGGAACGCCTCGCGTCTGTGCTATGACTTTGAAAAAATTATTCAACATATACGCCGTATATGCCTCATAATTTTTCCAATACTCGCACGAAATCTGACAATTTCGGAGACGGGGCGATTTCGCCGGTGCGAAATACGCCTCGCGTCTTGACTACGATAATCTTTACGCAGGTGGTCTATTATAGTATTATACTGTCTTACTACCATATCAAGACGATCGTCAGAGTATGGTAGTATCAGAGAGGTATGACAAGATTTACAGAGTTAGTGCTCACAGCGTTGCAGTTTCAGGCGAAAGGGCTTTTGACTATCGGCGATATCCTCCTTTCAACACCGGAGGAAACCCGGAGATGGTTTCATCATATCCCGACGGAGGAGCGCCGCTGGTTTAAAGAGAATTGGGTCGACATGTATCGCAATAGGCAGCAATTTCACCGCACTCTTAACAATCTTAAGCGTCAGGGACTTATAACGAAAAGTACAGACCAAAGAGGGTCGCCTTGGGCGCTCACCCGTATCGGAAAAGAGAGGAACCGGCAGTGCGGTGTTCGGCGTCGGGATCCTTTTTCTTCAGAAAAAATTATCTTTGCAAAGCCGGCAGGCAGTGGCATCACTCTTGTGGCGTATGATATACCCGAGAAAGATCGCAGAAAACGCAATTGGTTACGAATGTGTCTCGTGGAAATGGGCTGTGAAAAGATCCAGAAAAGCGTATGGGTTGCAAAAGGAAGCATTGATGAAGGGTTTGTCCATGCGCTTCGAGAGAGACATCTTTTGGGAAATGTTCATGTGCTTGCGGTGACTCGAGAGGGAACGATCAGCCAGATCGTGAAATGATCGATCCACTACAACCTCCGGACGATCGTCCGGAGGTTGTAGTTAGGGTGTGATCTCTGTGGTACTCTTTTCTTTCTTCGGCGTTCCTTATACAATGGAGAAGATGCGGTATCTGGGAATTGATTATGGACTTCGGAGAATCGGGGTTGCGGTTTCGGACAAAGAAGGCAGGATTGCATTCCCTCATAGCACGATCCGGCGCGAAGGCGACGAGGATGCGCTTCAGGAGATAGCCGCTCTCGCCAAACGCGAAAACGCAGAGGCTTTGGTGATGGGAGTGCCGCTTGCGTTCAGCGGAGACGAAACCGAAGTGTCCGTTGCGGCACGCGCGTTTGGGGCAAGACTCAAAGGTGTGGCGGATATGCCGATTTTTTTTGAAAATGAAGTATTGACGACCCGTATGGCCAGGGCATCCGGTGCCGATACGGAGCATAAAGATCAATCGGCCGCGGCGATCATTTTGCAGTCATATCTGGACAGAACGAATCAGGAAGAAAGAATCAAGAATCAGGAGTAATACGATCGTTCCGTTATTTCTCATTCATAATTCCTACTTCATCATTCATGTATTTAAGCTGGATTATCCCCGCATATAACGAGGAGAAACGGATTGAAGCATCAATCCGTACTATTGATGCGTATCTGAAATCAAAACACTTTGACGGCGGTTTTGAGATCATCGTATCCAACTCCGCATCGCGCGATCGTACCGCCGAGATTGTTGAAAGCCTTGCGCGGCAGATGCCGCATCTGCATCTGCTTAATCTTGAGAACAAAGGCAAGGGGTGGGCGGTACGCGAAGGCATGCGCGCCGCGCGGGGTGCCGTACGGCTCTTTGCGGATGCGGATAATTCCGTATCGCCGGAGCATCTGGATCTTTTCCTGCCGCTCGTATGCAAAGATCAGAATGCATCACAGGAATGCGCGGATGTGGTGATCGCATCCATTGAAGTCCCAGGCGCTATTGTAGAGGAGCATGCCCAGTGGTATCGCAGGTTTCTGGGAAAACTTTCCAAATATATCATACGCATCGGCGCTGGCATCTGGGAGATTCATGACTCCCAGCGCGGATTCAAAGTTTTTACCGAGCGCGCCGCATCATATATATTTGCGCGCCAGACACTGACGGGCTGGGGATTTGATTTTGAGATTTTGAAAATTGCAAAGCTTGGCGGTTTTTGCATCAGAGAAGTGCCGGTGCGCTGGATCAATCCGCCGGATTCAAAAGTCGGTATCGGAGCCTATGGTACGACGCTTCGCGATCTTGCACAGGTGCGGTGGAATCTCGCCCGCGGGATATATCAGAAGGACTCATCATCTTGATTTATATGCCGCCACAGATCATTTCGTCCAAAAATGCCTCCGAGCTTCGCCAGGATCTCGTATCCGGAGACTGGGTTGCGATTGCTACTGCGCGTGCCAAGCGGCCGAACGCATTTATTGAAAAAAAGAAGCGGAAGTTTCTGCAGTCTAAAAGCGCGTGTCCGTTTGAGCAGTTTCTTTCGCCGCGCGAGCTTCTGTACGCGCGTGATGGACGTGAGGCCGCCGACGATTGGTGGATCCAGGCCATACCGAACAAATACCCCGCGTTTACCCGAGGTGCCTGTGCAACCCCTCATACCGCCGGTCCTTATGTCTGGACTGAAGGCGTAGGATTTCATGAAGTTATCATTACCCGCGACCATACCCGTGCTATCGCTCGCATGCGCCAGGACGAAGTAGAGCAGATCATCCGCGTCTATCAGGAGCGGATGCTGGCGATGTACCGCGATGATTGCGTGAAGTATGTCTCTATTTTTCATAACCACGGCTCGCAGGCCGGAGCCACGATCTCGCACCCTCACTCGCAGATTATCGCATTGCCGGTCGTCCCGCCGGATGTTGCGCGGAGTATTCGCGGATCGGCGGATTACTTTCATCAGCACACCGCATGCGTCCATTGCGCGATGATCGCATATGAGCGCAAAGCGGGTGAGCGTCTCATCTATGAAAATGACTATTGTCTGGTGCTTGCGCCCTATGCTTCCAAAACCGCGTTTGAACTGCGCATCTTTCCCAAAAAGCATCGGGCGCGATTTGAGGAAGTAGTTGCCGAGGAGCGCGTGTCCGTGGCCGATGCTCTGCGCGTATCGCTTGCAAAGCTCGCGGGCGGACTCAATGATCCCGATTACAATTTTTTCTTCCACACGGCTCCGGTCGGGGCGGGGAAGGAGGAATTCGGCCACTACCACTGGCATATTGAGATTATCCCCAAAACGGCGATCTGGGCCGGATTTGAGATCGGTACCGGTATTGAGATATCCGCCATCGCGCCCGAAGACGCGGCCGCATTCTTAAAAAATATAAAAGTGTAAAACGCAAAACGAAAAATAGACCTACTGCGTAAAGATTTTCGTAGTCAAGACGCGAGGCGTATTTCGCACCGGCGAAATCGCCCCGTCTCCGAAATTGTCAGATTTCGTGCGAGACGCAGAAAAAATTATGAGGCATATACGGCGTATATGTTGAATAATTTTTTCAAAGTCGTAGCCGAAATCTGGAAATTGCAGTAGAACAATCTTTACGCAGTAGGTCTAATAAAGATATCCAGAGTTTTATACTGTCCTTTTACGTTTTTCACTTTACGCCTTACATGTATGAAGAAGATCATCATCGCCAACTGGAAGATGAATCCCGACACGTCCGCCCGCGCGGTCGCACTGGCGCGTGAGTGCGAGCAGGAGATTGCATCAGCCAAAGGTCTTGACGTGGTGTTGGCGCCCCCGTATCCTTTTTTGCGCGAAGTGGCATCGGTGCTGACGGTATCCTCACTCGGCGCGCAGGATGTCTTTTGGGAGGAAAGCGGGGCATACACCGGCGAGGTATCGGTGCGCCAGCTCAAAGACGCCGGTGTGGAATACGTGATTATCGGCCACTCGGAGCGGAGGATTGTATCCGGCGAGACGGACGATATGGTACGCAAAAAAATTCAGGCAGTACTTGAGGGAAGTATGACGGCCATCTTGTGTGTCGGAGAGCGCGAGCGGAGCGGCGGCGAGATTCCGGCGTTCGTGGGCGCGCAGGTGCGCTCGGCGCTTGGAGGGATCAAAAAGACGCTTCTTAAAAATCTTATTATCGCCTATGAGCCCGTATGGGCGATCTCCACGACATCCGGGGCCAATGGGTCTTGCACGCCGGATATGATGTTTCGCGCGCGCCTTGCGATTGAAAAAGTAGTCGCAGATATCTACGACCAGCAGATCGCAAAAACAGTACGCATCATCTATGGAGGCTCCGTCAGTCCGGAGAATATCGCCACGATTTTTTCGGCTGGCCATATGGACGGAGCGCTCGTGGGGAGTGCCGGCCTCAATGCAGAAAAATTCGGCATGATCGTCCGAAATGCAAGCGGAGTCTAAAACAAGCTCTAATCGTTGGAGCTATAGAGCGTGACGTCTTTCCACCAGAGCCGCAATGCGCGCGGCCATGGCAGGATGAAGCAAAAGTACCGTAGTGCTACGAGGTGCTTGATGCACCATCCGGCTACGCCCTCAATGTGCACAAAGACAAGATCCGCAAGCGCGTATTTGCCGCCGACGGCCAAAATAAAAGGATAGCGCTTGCGCGGCTGAAAATTGCGGGGCTTGGTGCCACGGATCGCGCCGAGGATCTCATACGCCACATGTCGCCCTTCGTCTTCGGCCGCAGGCGCGTTCCATGGGAGCGGCTTTTTTGTTTCGGGATTTTCAAACCAGGCATTGTCGCCTACCGCAAAGATGCGCGCTTCGCGCGTACTCACCCGCATATCCGGCCC
>Ga0155436_136_pt1 | contig 14363 bp, 16 predicted proteins | sample RifCSPhighO2_02_FD_106404 | JGI IMG/M metagenome (GOLD analysis project Ga0155436, IMG submission 106404) | Candidatus Sungbacteria bacterium RIFCSPHIGHO2_02_FULL_52_23 | reverse complement strand
AGGCCGAAGCCGTGCGCCAGGGTATGATTTCCATGAAGCAGGACGGCGTCCTGAAAGTGCTTGATGGCATCATCGGATTTGAGGAACTCCTTGAGGTGGTATAAGATAGGGGTAAGGGAGCCGGGGATAAAGAATCATGAATAGCGAATTATGAATGCAGACCAGACGCATAAGCCAAAGATTCTCATCATAGACGATGATCCTTTCATCGCCGATATGTATGTGCTGAAGTTCAAAGACGAGCAGTTTGAGATAGAGACCGCGCGAAACGGCAAAGACGGACTAAAAAAAATAGACGAATATAAGCCGGATGTCATTTTGCTGGATGTCGTAATGCCGGATATGGACGGTTTTCAGGTGCTTGAGGAGATCAGAAAGAAAAATGTCCCGCAAAAGATTATTCTCCTGACCAATCTCGGACAGAAAGAGGACGTTGAGCGCGGTTTGGCTCTTGGCGCGTCGGATTACGTCGTCAAAGCGCATTTCACTCCGAGCGAGGTCGTGGAACGCGTGCGTAAGCTTTTAGGCACGAAGTAAGATATGAGACCTACTGATTAAATATTATTCTACTACGATGTTCAGATTTCGGAGACGGGGCGTCCCGCTAAAGCGGGAACACCTCGCGTCTGTCCTACGACTTTGCAAAAATTATTCAACATATACGCCGTATATGCTGAATAATTTTTGCTTCGTCTCGCACGAAATCTGAACATCTCGCTACGAAACTATTTAATCAGTAGGTCTATTTGTAAACGTACTGTATGGGAAATGCACGGCAATTGGTAGAGCGGCTTCTTGCGACCGTCCTCAAGGAAGGGGCGTCTGATTTGCATATCACGGCGGGACGCCACCCGACCATACGCGTGGACGGCACGCTCATTCCTCTGCTCAATGAAGAGATATTGACTGCCGACACCGCCCGCGATTTCCTCCTGTTTCTCTTGACGCCCGAACAGCAGGAGCGTTTTTTGCGCGGGAAAGAAATAGATTTTTCATACAATTTTCAGGATCGCGCGCGCTTGCGGGTAAACCTCTTTCATCAGCGGGGATTTGTAGGCGGCGCGCTCCGCCTGATCCCGGCCAAAGTCCTGGGTCTTGGCGAGCTCAACCTCCCGCCGGTGCTTGAGACGTTTGCCAATCGCCAGCAGGGATTTTTTCTCGTCGTGGGACCGACCGGACACGGCAAGTCAACGACGCTTGCATCCATGGTGGATCACATCAACCGCACGCGGAGCGACCACATTATTACTATTGAAGACCCGATTGAGTATTTGTTTGCGTCAGACAGGTCCATCATAGATCAGCGCGAGGTGGGGATAGATACCGCGGATTTTCCGACGGCTCTGCGCTCGCTCTTCCGCGAGGATGTGGACGTGGCAATGGTGGGCGAGATGCGGGATCCCGAAACTGTCGCGACTGCGGTGACTGCGGCCGAGACCGGCCACCTGATCCTGTCCACGCTTCACACCAATGATGCCGCCCAGACGATTGACCGCATCATTGATATCTTTCCTCCGGGCCAGCAGAATCAAATACGCCTTCAGCTAGCCTCAAGCTTGATCGGCATTATGTCCCAGCGCCTGATCCCGCGCGTGTCCGGCGGCCTGATACCCGCCGTGGAAGTGATGATTGCCAACGCCGCTGTCCGCAATCTGATCCGCGAAAACAAAGTGCATGAGCTTGATCTTGTCATAGAGACGAGCTCCGGCGAAGGGATGTTGAGTCTCAACCGCTCGCTGGTGGATCTGGTGCGCAAAGGAGAGATTACGTTTGAAAATGCGTCTTTGTACTCGCAGAATCCCGGAGAATTCCAAAGCTTAATGAAGTAAATTTTAGCCTGTAGAAGGTAGAAGGTAGCTGGTAGGAACTTTTCTACACGCTACACGCTACACGCTACACGCTTTTCATGTGCCTAATTTTGAATACAGCGCACGGACACGCGAAGGCGAGCTCCGCTCGGGTGTGGTTTCTGCGTCTAGCGAGGAGTCAGCGCTTGATGCGCTCCAAAAAAACAATCTGACTGTTGTCGCGATCCGCGAGGCGGCCGCACCCTCTCTTTTTGAGCGTTCCATGAGTTTTGGCGGACGCGTCAAGCAGAAAGACGTAGTGATTTTTTCCCGCCAGCTCGCGACACTCTTTGAGGCCCACATTCCCGTGGCGCAGTCTTTGAAGACGCTCATGAATGAGTCGGAAAAAGACGCTATGCGGCGCGTGATCGTGGAGGTATTGGATGATGTCGCCGGCGGGCTTGCGCTTTCGCAATCCATGGCAAAGCATCCGCTCGTGTTCTCGTCGTTTTATGTGAATCTTGTGCGCTCGGGCGAGGAGTCGGGCAAATTGCAGGAGATTTTTACTTACCTTGCCGACTACATGGAGCGGTCCTACTATCTTGAAGCAAAAGCCAAAAACTCCATGATGTATCCTGCATTCGTACTGATCGTATTTATCACTGTTTTGATCGTGATGCTGGTCGTCGTGTTTCCGCGCCTTGTCAGTATTTTTGAGGAGACCGGACAGGAGATTCCTTTGTATACGCAAGCTATTATTTTCGTATCTCTTGTTCTGCGGCGCTGGGGTTTTCTGATTATTTTAGGCCTCATCGGAGGCGGCATATTTACATGGCGCTGGGCGCATACTCCTCCCGGCAAGCTCTTCTTTAACAAACTGCAGATCAATACTCCGATCATTGGCCAGCTCTATCGGAAGCTTTTCATGGCGCGCCTGACGGATAATTTGCAGACACTGATCGCAGGCGGCATTCCGATCCTGCGCGCTCTGTCCATTACGGGAGACGTCGTAGGAAACGTCGTGTATCAAAAGGCGATTGAGCGTGCGATTGAGTCCGTAAAAGGCGGCGGGACGATCTCGGCGGCATTTCAGGGGACTCCCGAAATCCCGCCGTTGGTAACACAAATGATCCATATCGGCGAGACATCGGGACGCCTTGATTTTATTCTGGGAAGCGTTGCGAGATTTTATCGTAAAGAAGTTGATGTCGTGCTTGAAAACCTCGTGGCGCTGATTGAGCCTGCGCTGATCGTCTTTCTCGGCCTTGGAGTAGGGGGACTTGTCGCATCAGTCCTTATCCCCCTATATAATTTGGTCGGCTCCATTTGACCCCTATTCATAATTCATAACTCATAATTCCTAATTCCCGCCCAGGGTGTGGATAAGCCATTTGCGCCTGCGGCGCGGTGGTATATAATCACAGCAGGTCGTTTTCGGGATATCGAGAGCTTATCATCTTCTATTCTTCATTAATTTAATTGTTTTCCCATGAGTCTATCTTTTATGAGGCGGGGGACAAAGGGCGGTTTTACGCTCATTGAGCTCCTCGTAGTTATCGCGATTATCGGAGTATTGGCGTCTATCGTGCTTGCCTCGCTCAACACGGCGCGCAGGAAATCTCGTGATGCCCGTAGAATTACGGACATCAAGCAGATCCAGCTTGCCTTGGAGCTCTATTATGACGCCCAGACGCCGACTCCGGGATATCCGCCGGCTACTTTATTCTCGGCTGGGAACTGCAATGCGACCACATTGGCGTACGGTCTCCAAGCGCTTGCGCCAAACTACATCCCCCAGGTTCCGCGCGATCCCAATAGAACAGGAACAGCTCTTTGCTATCGGTATGCGACTCCCAGCGCTGCCGGCGTCCAGCAGGCGTATCATTTGGCGGCACAGCTTGAGGACAGCGCCAATGCTGCATTCACCGGCGATCGGGATTGCGAGTCAAGTGTTGCCGGTTGTGGCACTGCGGCTTACACCGGTGGATTTGACGGAGGGCTCACCATTCCGGACACCACAGGACTTCTCTATGACGTAACGCCGTAGTCTGAAGCGATCCTGATGTCCGAAGCATATATAGGCTTGATCGTGGGACCCGCCGCATTCGCGGCGGGTCTTGCCGTAGGCAGTTTTCTGAACGTCGTGATTCTGCGCGGTTTGCGCGGGGAGACATTGGGCGGGAGATCTCACTGCGATACCTGCGGGACTGTACTGAAAGCGCACGAACTGATCCCGATCGTGAGTTTTATCATACAGCGCGGGATGTGTCGGCATTGTAGTACCACTTTTTCAATCCAGCACCCGTTGGTGGAGTTTGGGACGGCTGTAGCTTTTGCTATCGCGGCTCTTATAATCATCTCTCTTGTGGCGGGCAATCAGGCGCTCCTACTTGCTGTCATAGCGCTTCCTGCGATCGCAGCACTCATTGTTTTGATTGTTTCGGATATCCGTTTCCAGATCCTGCCCGACGGCGCCGTGATTGTACTTGCGCTTGCGGGCCTTGCAGCGAGCATCGCGCGGGGGAGCGTTCTGTATGATCTTGGCGCGGCTCTTGTGATTGCGCTTTTCTTTGCTTCTTTGTGGTTTTTTTCGCGAGGCACATGGATGGGTTTTGGGGATGCCAAACTCGCGCTGGCTACATCTCTTGCAGTCGGATTTCCCGCATCCATAGCCGCATTTCTCTTTTCATTTTGGCTCGGCGGCATAGTCGGCACCCTGCTGATTGCGACCGGCAGGAAAGATATGCAAAGCCGCATCCCGTTCGGCCCGTTTCTCATTGCGGGAGCCCTGGCGGCGTTTGTCTGGGCACCTGCTTTTTTCGCGTATACGGGCCTGTCGCAGTTTCCCATTTTTGAGTCAAAGAGTATAATAGAGCATAGACCTACTGCGTAAAGATTTTCGTAGCGAAATTGTCAGATTTCGTGCGAGACGCAGAAAAAATTATGAGGCATATACGGCGTATATGTTGAATAATTTTTTCAAAGTCGTAGCCGAAATCTGGAAATTGCAGCAGAATAATCTTTACGCAGTAGGTCTCATATCTAAATTCTGCGATTTCGGAGATGGGAGACTCTCGCGTCTTACCTTAGAGTAGGGTTTTGAGGCATGCTCCGGAGCGCCATGAATGATTTCATGAGGTTTTTTTTGCATCAGAGACGAAAGCAAGGGAGTGAAACCTTCCGTGCGGGCTTCACCACCTTTGAGCTTGTGATTGCGATCGCAATCATGACGATGACGAGTGCTATGGTGCTTATCAGCTTTTCGGGCATACATAAACGGACGGCGGTGAATCGCGCCGCGCGGGAATTTGCGCTTGCAGTGCGCAGGGTGCAGAATATTTCGCTTTCAATTACCGAAGTTGAGGCGGGATTCAAACCGACGACTGCTCAAACTGTTGGAATCAAGATCGCCAGCGGCTCTTTGGACTACACGATTTTTCTTGACAAGAATGAGAATGGCATTTTCGGAGCCGGAGATACGGTGGTCGGCAAGGTTGCGAAATTGGCGGACGGCGTCCAAGTGCGCACTATCAAATATGTAGATGCCGGGGGTATTGAGAGACTCATATCGGCCGCTCATATAGTCGTGACAGCGCCCGAAGCGACTATGCGGTTTACCGCCGCTGGCGGGGGAACTCTTAGGGATGTATTGGAGATAGGAATCGGGACTCCTGCGGGGGATGTCATACGGACAGTGACGATACGCACGAGCGGACAGATAACCGTCAAGTAAAATCAAGAATCAGGAATGGTGTCTGCACTTTCTTAGCCATAATTCATAATTCATGACTCATAATTCACGTCAAAAGGGGTTTACCCCGTTAGAAAACCCGGCGCCAAAGCGAAACTCATCGTATTTTTCCGGCCCCAGACATAAGAAGTTTCTAACGGGGTTTACGCTGGTGGAGACGATCGTGGCCTTGGCGTTGATTATGATGGCATTGGTGGGTCCCGTGTCTCTGATCGTGCGGGGGATTTATTCCTTCTCCTCTTCCAAGAGCAAAATTACCGCTGTGAATCTCGCCCAAGAAGGCATTGAACTTGTCCGGCTGATACGCGAGAATAATATCGCCTGCGATTTTGCCAACGGCCCCAAAAAACAGAATTGGACGAGCAATCCCGACGGCGGCACTATGCCGTCGCGGGCAGAAGTGGATATTCAGCAGGCCTTTACGACTATCACATGCGGCAGTGCCAGCATCAAATTTCCGCGGCTCACCAACTCATGTTCGCGGGTTCTTCTCTACAATGCATCCGCGGGTACGTATGGGTATCAGACCGGTACGCCTACGACTTTCTCCCGTTGTATCAATATTAATTCGCCGCCTTCCGGCGGCCATGACACTGACATTCCCGCGAGCGACCAGATGGACGTGATTGCTACCGTCACATGGGTGGAGCGGGGCCGCACGAGGACGCTGGTTTTGCGTGAGCGGCTGTATCATTGGGAATAATTTTCGTATGACACAAAACGCAAAACGACAGTATCAAAGTAAACGCAATCCCGCAGCAGGCGGGACACCGCGGTTTTTCGTTTTTCGCTCTGCATTTTCCGCTTCCAACGGGTTTACCCCGTTAGAAACCTTTGCGACAAAGAAGAGATTGTCGCATTTTGCTTACTCCAAAGATAAGAAGTTTCTAACGGGGTTTACGCTTCTTGAGATGATCGTTGCCATAGGGATTTTTTCTTTGATCGCGGTTGCCGCGATCGGGATCACGCTTGCGGCGGTGCAGGCCCAAAGGAAGGCAGCCAACCTTCAGGTAGTGCAGGATAATGCCCGTTTCGGGCTTGAACTGATGACCAAAGAATTGCGGACGGGATCTGCGTATCGCCTCACTACGTTTTGTGGCATTTCCGGAGAGGAAGTGAGCTTCCTGACGTTTACCGGTGCGGTGCGCGTGTACTATAAATCGGGCAATTCTTTGATGCGGCTTGTCGGGACTACAAACTGCGCAAGCGCAATTTCTTTTATCGGGGGCGATGCTATCGTGACTCTTGCGAAATTCAGAGTTGGGGGTGAAGTCCTTGGTCCTACGGACGGCCAGCCATGGGTCTCAATCTCGCTGTCCGTCAGATCGGCGGATCCAGATCAGTCGCTTGAGTCGCGTGCGAATATCCAGACCACCGTAGTAGCGCGTCTTCGTGATTTATAATCTTATGAATACACCACGTCATTCGGAGCGAGGCATCATTTTATTGCTTGTCGTCGTACTGGTCGCGGCTATTCTTTCCGTCAGTCTTGGCGTTTTTAATATGATGCTGGGAGAATTTCGTATTTCCGGCGATGCGGCCGATTCCTTTCGCGCGCTTTATGCCGCGGATGAGGGATTTGAGCGGACTTTATATAAAGACAGACAGCAGGGGCCGCTATGCAGTGGTATTGCGGATCCCTGCGTTCCGATCGTGATGGTCAATGTCCCATCCGGCGCATGCTATGAGGTGAGAGTCGCAAGGCGAGCGGTAGCGCCGCGGATGAAGATCACCGTAACCGGCCAGTATCAGTGCGGGGTAAATCCGCTTCGGGTTGTGAGGCGCGCTTTTGAGGCTGTTTATTGATCGGTGGATAGGTACTGTCGTCTTATATAGACCTACTGATTAAATATTATTCTACTCCGATGTTCAGATTTCGGCTACGACTTTGCAAAAATTATTCAACATATACGCCGTATATGCTGAATAATTTTTGCTTCGTCTCGCACGAAATCTGAACATCTCGTAACGAAACTATTTAATCAGTAGGTCTTATGTATTTTAAGGAATTGGCTGGATATCTTGAGCGGCTGGAAGGTACGTCATCGCGCAACACGATGACGGATATTCTTGCAGACTTGCTCAAGCATGCGGGCGGCACGGAGATTGATGAAATATGCTATTTGATTCTCGGCGAATTGGTTCCCGCATACCGGGGACTTGAGTTTCAGATCGCCGAAAAAATGATGATCGCGGCTCTGGCGGCCGCGTACAGCACAACGCGGGAGGAGGCGGCGCGCCGCGTCGCCGCGCGGGGCGATGTCGGGGACGCGGCATACGATCTTGCGCGAGACCATCGCTCTTTGGGCAAGCGCATGACCGTCGCCGCAGTGTATCGCGCGATGTATGGGATCGCGGAGGATGCGGGGGAGGGGAGCCAAGAGCGCAAGATTCGCGCTATGGCATCATTGCTGTCATCGCTTGATCCGCTCTCGGCAAAATATGTCGCGCGGATCCCTTTGGGCAAGTTGCGTCTCGGATTTTCGGACGCGACACTTCTGGATGCGCTGTCTCTTATGGTCACGGGCGACAAGTCCGGCCGCCGCGCGATTGAGCGCGCATACAATGTCACTGCGGACATCGGCGCGCTTGCATCGCGCGTCAAGCGCGGGGGACTGGCATCTCTTTCGCGCCTGCATGCGACCCCCGGCATTCCGATCCGGCCGTCGCTTGCCGAGCGTCTCAATGATATCAACGATGTCGTGAAAAAAGCGGGGCCTATAGTCGGAGTGGAAGTAAAACTTGACGGGTTTCGCACCCAGATACATGTGTGGCGGGAGAAAGGGGGTGTGCATGTGAGGCTCTTCTCGCGCAATCTTGAAAATACGACCGCGATGTTCCCCGAGATCGTCCACGCGGCAAAAAAACTTCCGGTGCAAAGCGTGATTCTGGACACCGAGGCTATCGGATATTATGCGCGTACCGATACGTTTGCGCCGTTTCAGGAGACGGTCCAGCGCAAACGCAAACACGAAGTCGCGGAGTTTGCCGCGCGTATTCCGCTTGCGGCATTTGTGTTTGATGTCATGTATCGCGACGGCACATCGCTTGTCGCCCGTCCCTTTCGCGAGCGGCGCCGGCATCTGCAAGATTTGCTGGGACGGCGTACAGGTGCGGGCACGATTCGGCTTGCCGGACAGCGGCTTACCGATGACATAGACGTAATCAAGGCGGAGCTCACGCAAAGCGTGAATAAAGGCCTTGAGGGACTCGTGGTCAAAAATCTTTCTGCGCCGTACGAGGCGGGGAGCCGCGGATTCCACTGGATCAAGCTCAAGGCAAATACCGCGGCACTCGGCAACCTGCGTGCGGGGGGTGCCGGCGGGCGGATCAAGGGCCTGCCCGATACCATAGACTGCCTGGTGATGGGAGCGTATCGGGGCCGCGGCAAGCGCACGAAGTTTGGCGTCGGAGGATTTCTGCTTGGAGTTCCGGGCCGCGACGAGCGATTTTATTCGCTCTCGCGTCTTGGCACCGGCATGTCCGACGAGCAGTTTCGCGAGCTTGGCCGCCGCATTAAAGCGCACGAAGTTGCGGCGATGCCGAAAGAATACGTCGTAGACAAAGAGGTTGCGCCTGATATTTGGATTGAGCCGTCTCTTGTGGTAGAAATACTGGCAGACGAGATCACGCGCTCCCCGCGCCATAGCGCGGGCCGAGGCCGCGATCGCAGAGGATTGTCTCTCCGCTTTCCGCGTCTGGTGCGTGTACGGGACGACAAAAAACCCCACGACGCGACATCGGCGGATGAAGTAAGTAGTATGCATCGCCGCCAGAAGACTGCATCATCAAAATAAACTAGACCTACTGATTAAATAGTTTCGTTACGAGATGTTCAGATTTCGTGCGAGACAAAGCAAAAATTATGAGACATATACGGCGTATATGTTGAATAATTTTTGCAAAGTCGTAGCCGAAATCTGGACATCGGAGTAGAATAATATTTAATCAGTAGGTCTACTCAACATCATGGCAATTTCACGCGCGGAAGTAAAACGTATTGCGGCTTTGGCGCGGATTGCGCTGACCGAACAGGAAGAAGCCGCTTATGAAAAAGAACTTTCTTCGGTTTTGGAATTTGTCGCGGAGCTTGCAAAAGTTGATACGGCCGATGTTGCGGCTATGACCGGCGGGACCGATCTTATCAATGTGATGCGCGCCGATACTGCGCGTGAGGCGGATACTCATGATTCTGCGAGCCTGATTGATCAGATGCCCAAGCGACGCAATGGTTTGCTGGAAGTACCCTCGGTGTTTGAATAGGACACACTATGAGACCATTTCAAAACTCCCTCTCCTGCTGCAAGTGCGTAATTTTCCGCATGGCTTCGTCAGTCCTCCTTGACGTATATTCCTCATATACGCCTTCGTCGTCCTTCCTCGCCCTACGGAAAATTACGCGCTTTCGCAACGAAGAAGAGTTTTGAAATAGTCTCTATTTATATGGAATTAAATAAACTTACTATTGAGCAGGCGGGCGAAGGCATCCGGAAAAAAGATTTTTCGTCCGTTGAGCTTGTGTCGGCGTGCCGTGATGCTATCGCGCGGCGCGACGGCACGATACATGCATATCTGGAAGTTTTTGACGATGCGCTCACCGAGGCTCGCGCGCGCGATAAAGAGATCGCCGCATACGGCGGGGACGCACGCCGCGCCATGCCGCCACTCTTCGGGATTCCCATTGCGATCAAGGACAACATTTTAATACAAGGGAAACTCTGCACCGCAGGTTCCCGCATGCTTGCAGACTATACGGCATCGTATGACGCGACCGTCATCGCGAGGCTGAAGAAGCAAGGCGCGATATTTCTCGGGCGTACCAACATGGACGAGTTTGCTATGGGGTCTTCCACCGAAAACTCCGCATTTGGTCCTACCAAAAATCCGCATGATCCGGGACGCGTCCCGGGCGGCTCCAGCGGGGGATCGGCCGCGGCAGTGGCCGCGGATATGTGCCTTGGCGCTTTGGGGTCCGATACCGGCGGATCTATCCGCCAGCCCGCGGCGTTTTGCGGCATCGTCGGCATGAAGCCGACTTATGGCGGCGTAAGCCGCCACGGCGTCATTCCGATGGCCGCATCTCTCTATCAGATCGGCCCCATGGCGCGTACGGTTGCCGATACGGAGATTCTCTTTCATGCGATCGCGGGCCAAGACCCTCATGATGCGGTCTCAATGGAAATCACAAATCATAATCCGCCAGCTGGCGGACACACCACAAGCGCCGGTCTCAAAGGAGTCCGCGTCGGACTTCCGCGCGAATATTTCGGGACGGGATTGTCTCCTGCCGTGGAGCAGGCGATCCGCTCCGCGATCAAGGTCATGGAAGACGCGGGGGCGGTGGTGCGCGAGATCAGTCTGCCGCATGCGTCTTTGGCGCTTCCCACATACTATATCGTCGTGCCTTCGGAAGTCTCGGCCGATCTTGCGCGTTTTGACGGCATCCGCTACGGAGGAATAAGGAATAAGGAATTAGGAATTAGGAATCTTTATGATATATACGCACAAACGCGTGCGGCAGGGTTCGGCCCGGAAGTAAAGCGGCGCATCATGCTCGGCGTCTATGCGCTTTCCGCCGGCTACTACGATGCGTATTATGTAAAAGCGCAAAAAGTGCGCACCCTGATCAAGGAAGATTTTGAAAATGCATTTGAGGACGTAGATGTCATAGCGGGTCCTACGACTCCGACGCCCGCATTTCGTATCGGCGAGCGCCGGAGCAATCCTCTGGAGATGTATCTTGCGGATATTTATACCGTGGCCGTAAATCTTGCCGGGCTTCCTGCGCTGTCGCTCCCCGCAGGTTTTACGGAGCAGGAAGGATCGCGTCTGCCGGTCGGACTTCATCTTATCGCCCCGCGCCGCGCGGACCAGAGGCTTTTTGACATCGCCCGCGCGGTTGAAGCATTGCTTCTGGCGAGGTAATCTATATCTATGCCACCAGTGAGAGAAAAAAGAGAAAAACCGGAGCATCGTCCCGCGTATGTATTCTCCGAAATCGCGCTTGCGGCGATCATTTTCATTATTGTCGTATCCATCATCGGCGCGTATCTCACGCAGGGATTTGGCTGGTATATTGATTTTGTGGATGCATTCGGCAGATTTTGGCGCAGAGCGCGCCTCATCATCGCCGTCATCGCAATGATGCTGAATGTCGGCCTGGTCATATTTATCATACAGACCCTCCGCAAGTTTTATCACCTTGCCGAACGGCATCCGTTGTTTATTCTCCCTCCTGACGCAGGGCCTCGTGAGCGCGCCGTACCGTTTGAAAAAGAGATCAGCGGAGAGTGGGCGGGCGTGCGCAAATTCGGCGAGTCCAAGAGCCCTTCCGAATGGAACATGGCGGTATTGCAGGCCGATGCCTTGCTGGATGACGTACTTCAGCATATGGGACACGAGGGTAATACCGTCAAAGAGCGGCTGGATCTGGTGGATCCGACACAGTTGCCGTCGCTAGATCGCGTACTCTCCGCGCATCGCCTGCGCAATATGGTCGCGCACGATCCGATGGTTCAGCATACCAAAGAGACCATTGATCACGCGCTTGCGTCATACGAGCTTGCATTCCGCGAGCTTGGCGTGCTCAAAAAACAAGAGACGGTTCCACCAACTATTGAAGTGATGCCTTCATAACAAAACATCCTGCCACTGGCAGGATGTTTTGTTTATCTCATTGCGGGGCCGGGAATTTTTCTCCCCCAAAATTTCTCACGTTTGCCGATGGCAAACAGGAGAAATTTCTCCTCCAAAACCCGGGTCTTGAAAAACATAAAGCAGTTTATGTTTTTCAAGTACCCTGCAATTCCCGATAAACTCACATGTACAAGAAAACACCCCGTCACTGACAGGATGTTTTCTTGTACATTGCGGGGCCGGGAATTGCACCCGGGTCTCAAGGTTCTTTCCTACCTTTTCTTTCAAAAAGGAATGGACTATACCATCTTCTCTATTGGGTGTGCGGCGAGAAGCTCCCATTATAGTCTCTGAACGTCTCCCGCACGAATGAAGCGAGATTTCGCTGCTGATTGCCCAATCCAGAGCATTTTCTGCGTTCGCGTCCGCCGTTTCCGGCCCCGCTGTAGCCGCTCTGATTCTCAAGGGGTTTCCAGCAATTTTGAGAGTTTTTCCGCGGCGCGTCGCCGCGCCGGGTCACAGTTTTTCTATGAGCCTCGCGAGGTACTTCTCCTCCACCCCGCAAAATAAGTATAAATGTTTTTAAGAAAAAAGCAAGAAGATCGTATGACCATTTTGATTAGACTGTACACCCCACACCTGCTATAATTTTAGTACAAGGATATACAAATATGGCCAATGTGTTAGTGCGCGACAAAGCAAGGCTACTGCGTTCTGATGGCGCAAGTTTGGACGAGATCGTCTTGCAGCTACAAGTTCCGAAAAGTACCGTACGGTACTGGTGTCGTGATATTGTGCTGTCTCAGTCTCAACAGCGCCGCATTTTTGAAAAACAAAAAATGAGTGGTATAGAAGCGGCAGAAAGGGTGCGGCAGAAGAGGATAGTTCTCATAGAAAGATTGAGAAAAGAAGGCGCAAAACAGATAGGCCGATTATCGGCTAAAGAATTGTTGTTGGCAGGAACCGCGCTTTATTGGGCCGAGGGCTATCGGAAGGGGGATGGAGAATTTGGGTTTACCAACTCTGATCCCACCATGATCAGATTTATTATCCGATGGCTCAAAGAGTGTTGTAAGGTGGAGGCGGACAGGATTCATGCGCGCATATGCATAAACGCTATTCATAAAAATCGTATGAAAGAAGTGAAAGAATTTTGGATAGAAGCGACAGGATTGCCGGAAGATCAGTTTTCGAAACCGACATTTATTAATGTTGTAAGCAAGAAGCGCTACTGGAATTCTAATCAATATTTTGGTACATTACGGGTAAAGGTACGGCGGAGTACAGACTTGCGAAGGATGGTTATGGGCTGGATTGAGGGATTGGCTAGATAGGTGGAATATTGCCGGGGTAGCTCAGTGGAAGAGCGCAACACTCATAACGTTGAGGTCGTGGGATCGTTCCCCACCCCCGGCATATGATCAAGAAAGTGAAAGGAAAATATGTCGTAGTGTCGGAGAGTACCGGACGATCGTTTGGCACGTACCGGACGCTCGCGGAGGCAAAGAAGCGCCTGCGCCAAGTAGAGTTTTTCAAGCATCTTGGCAAAAGCCCGCGCATGAAGAAGGCGCTCCGTAAAAAATCATTGCTGAAATAATTGATCGGATTTATGGCACACAAAGATCTTCGGTGGAAGCGCGTACTGCTCAAGCTTTCGGGCGAGACATTGAGCGGCAAAGGGGGATCGGGGCTTGATGTCCATGCGGCCGCATATATTGCGGGGGAAGTGAAAGCGGCGCACGCGCTCGGGTGCGAGATTGCGGTGGTCATCGGAGGAGGTAATTTTATCCGTGGGGAGAAACTGTCCCAGATCGGGATTGACCGCGCAACCGCAGACTATATGGGTATGCTCGGCACTATGATCAATGCGCTGGCGCTCCAGAGCACGTTTGAGCAGAGTGGCCTTTCCACGAGAGTCATGAGCGCGATTGCGGCGTCTGACGTGTGCGAGCCGTTTATCCGCCGTCGCGCGCTCCGGCATCTGGAAAAGGGGAGAGTGGTCATCTTTGCGGGAGGCACCGGCAGTCCGTATTTTTCCACCGATACTGCGGCGGCCCTGCGCGCATCCGAGATTGGTGCCGAAGCGATCCTGAAGGCGACCAATGTAGAAGGCGTATATGAGGAAGATCCCAAGAAAAACGCGGGAGCCAAGCTCTTGCAGGAAGTTGATTCGCTTGATATGCTCCGAC
>Ga0155436_149_pt1 | contig 14636 bp, 16 predicted proteins | sample RifCSPhighO2_02_FD_106404 | JGI IMG/M metagenome (GOLD analysis project Ga0155436, IMG submission 106404) | Candidatus Sungbacteria bacterium RIFCSPHIGHO2_02_FULL_52_23 | reverse complement strand
CAAATCGAGGAGTGAGTATTTCCTCCCCGCCTCAACTGGACACATCTCATAGGAGGTGTGTCGAGCAGAGGCCATAGTTCTTTTCAAAATCTCATCAGCAAACCGTTCAGGTTGCAAACAAATCTTCGCGTACTATATTACTGTTTTGGTTGAATGTTGTCGCCTGTACGGTTTGCTGATATGCTTTTTACCTCATCCGAGTGCGCTCCGACTCAAGTTGGAGTACTTTCAGGTGAGGCCTTTTTGTTTTGTTATTTTCAAGTCACTACCACCTTCAGACGATCGTCTGAAGGTGGTAGTGATTATTCGTGCTGTCCTTCGGCATTTGCGCTTTGCCTGCGGGAGACATTATAGTGGTGCTATACGTTTCAAATATATGAAGCTTGGTGTTTCAGCACGAAAAGACTTCCCGATATACGCGAACTACAAAGACCCACGCGGTCTTTGCTATTTGGATTCGGGCGCGACTTCCCTCAAGCCTGCCGCCGTGATCAATGCCCAGCGTGGCTACGAGGAGCAGTATTCTACCAATGTGCATCGCGCGGCGTATCATCTGGCAGAGCGTGCGACAGAGGAGTACGAAGGCGCGCGATCGGCAATTGCGAAATTCATCGGGGCGTCCCGACCGGAAGAAATCGTATTCGTCCGCAATACGACCGAGGCATTTAATCTGATCGCGACAAGCTACGCCGGGCGTTTCCTCAAAGAAGGAGACGGCGTTTTGCTTACCGAGATGGAGCATCATGCAAATTTGATTCCTTGGCACGAGCTTGCGCGCGCCAAAAATCTCCGGCTTTTCTTTTTGCCGTTTGATACCGCGACGGGAGAGCTTGTATGGGACGAAAAATCATTTGTAGGATTTTTAAAAGAACGAAACATCAAGCTTGTCTCGCTGACTCATGTATCCAATGCGCTTGGTACGATCAATCCTGTGGCGGCCATCGCGGCCTGCGCCCACGCGGCGGGAGCGGTGGTTGCGGTAGACGGCGCGCAGGCGGTACCGCATGTGCCGGTCAACGTACGCGATCTTGGCGCTGATTTCTTCGCTTTTTCAGGACACAAGATGCTCGGGCCCACAGGTATCGGCGTCTTGTGGGGGCGTTATGATCTGCTTGAAAAAATGCCGCCGTATCAGATGGGCGGACATATGATTGATGATGTTTATATTGACCGGAGTACGTTTCAGAATCCGCCGTTTCGGTTTGAAGCGGGTACGCCGCATGTGGCGGGCGTCATCGGCTTTTGCGCGTCCATAAAGTATCTTTCCGATATCGGCATGTCTGCCGTACGTGAGCACGAAAAAAAGCTTTTGAGTCTCGGCATGGAAAAGCTCTCCGCAATCCCGGGCATTCGGATACTTGGCACGCGCGATGTGGAACTGCGGAGCGGATGCGTGTCGTTTGTCGTAGATGGCGTGCACCCGCATGATGTAGGATCTTTTTGCGACGAGGAGGGGGTGATGATCCGCGCAGGAGATCACTGCGCGCGACCGCTTCATCAGAAGCTGAAAATCCCCGCATCATGCCGTATGAGCGTGTCGGTATACAACGATACCGATGACGTAGAGCGCCTTGCGGCGGCGGTTGCGAAAATGACCAAGACATTTGGAAAATAGATGCTGTATCGCCAGGAAATCATTGAGCGGTGGAAATATCCGCACCGCCGCGGAGCAATGCAGACTTCCGATGCGCAGGCAGAGGTCGCAAATATGTTTTGCGGGGACGAGATCGCGCTTTTTTTGCGTCTCGATGCGGATAAGAAAAAGATCATAGAGGTGCGATTTTCAGGAGAGGGATGCGCTCTCATGACGGCTTCCGCGGATATCCTCTGCGAAGCCATAGAAGGCAAGACCGTGGAGGATGCAAGAAATTTCAGCGCAGATGATCTTTTGCGTCTGTATGGCGAGCCGCCGACTCCCGGACGCTTGAACTGCGTCCTGCTTGCTCATCGCGCGCTTGCGCGGTGCTTGGTCATGGTTTGATCAGCGGCGGACGGTCTGGTATGATGTGATCATGGCAGAAGAGAAGAAGATCAGAATAGGCAAGCTTATGGTGGATCGCGCCTTGTGCATAGGTGCTGCGTCTTGCGTCGCGGTAGCTCCTACCGGCTTTGAACTGGATGCGGAAAACAAAGCCGTCATCAGAAGGAAAGTGTCTCCGCCGTCTTCGGATGCGACTCTGCGCAAAGACATGGAAGACCAGACGATTGACGACGAGACATTGCTTCTTGCGGCAAAATCCTGCCCCACGGCCGCGATCAGTATCTTTGACGAAGAAGGAAATCAAATATATCCGTAAAGTTTGTAGCTAGTAGCTTGTAGTATAAGCACTAAAAAAGATTTTATGAACATCTTATCACTATTAACCGTTGAAGCGCACTGTGATATCCCGTGCGGGATCTATGAGCCGACGCCTGCCAAAATCGCCGCGATGACGGTACTGCGCATGGCTATGCAGATTAGTGAATTGCATCCGCCATCTGGATTCCCTCTGAACTTTGATCTTGCCGCGATGAAAGCTCTCGGAAATAGCATGATGCGGCGGATCGCGGTAAAAGAACAGCACGCGGAGCTTTGCAAAAAAGAGCTTTTGATCCTCTGGACTGATTTTTTCAAATCCGAACATCTGCAGAAGTTTCCGCAACTGCACGATATATTTTGGAAGGCCGCGAAGCTTTGCTCCACAAATAAACAGGAGGTAAGCGAGGATCATGCACGCGAGCTTATCAGGGCAGTGGACGAAATCGCCAAGATATTTTATGAAGTAAAAGGCGTACCGGAGCGATATGCGGCATATCAACAGCTTACCGAAAATCTTTTCTGATCTATTGAAGTCTCACTTCAATAGATGGCTTTTTATGGTACGCGTGGAAGGCGAGTCTCTGTGGCCGCATTTGGTCCCGGGCAGGAGATATATCGCGAGTGCGCTATTTCGTCCTCGGACAGGCGATTTTGCGGTGTTTTGCAATCCGTGTGATCCGAGCCGCATTTTTGTAAAGAAAGTGCAGGAGATTCACAGCGATGGATATATCATGGCAAGTACGGTATCGTGGGGGTCGTCCAGCAATGACTTTGGCATCGTGCCGCGAGAACTGATTTTAGGAAGGATTGTGTCGCGCGTCAGAATATTACAACACTCTCATATTCTTGAGAATGTGAGAATGTTGATGACGGGTCATTGATCAATCATGATGGAGCAAAAAATAGAACAAGCGCTTGAAGAGATACGTCCCTACATCGCACAGCATCTGGGCGATGTAGAGTTTGTGAAATTTGAGGGAGGTACGGTATATGTAAAGATGCTCGGCACATGTACGCATTGTCCGCTTTCGGAGATCACGCTCAAGGCTGGCGTGGAGGAATTGCTGAAAGAGCGGGTGCGGGGTGTCGATCGAGTAGAAGCCATTTGAGAATCAAGAATAAAGAAGCAAGAATCAGGGAGATAAAGATTTTGATGCTTTCCTTGATTCTTAATTCATGCTTCGTGCTTCTTAGTCTATGAAAGAACATCAGCCGACTACAAAACAAATCGTTGCGTTTGCCGTAGTATTGAGCTTCATCGTCTCCATGATCGGGACGGTGCTGTCGCTTGGAGTTTTCGGGCCGCTGTTCGGAGTGGGAGAGACGACGAGCGGGCCGTTTCTGTTTAATCGCCCGAAGATTCTGGAGCGTATCGTGGAAAAGCCCGCAGACCGTCTGCTCGGACAGGAAGAGCTGATCGTCAAAGCCGTAGAGGAGGTATCGCCCGCAGTGGTCAGTATTATTGCAAGCAAAGACGTACCGGTGCTTGAACAGTACTATACGGACCCATTTGGCGGAGATCCGTTCTTCCGGCAGTTTTTCGGGGGTGAGTTTCAGGTCCCCCAATATCGGCAGAAGGGTACGGAGCGCAGAGAGATCTCGTCAGGCTCCGGATTTATCGTATCGTCCGACGGACTTGTGATGACAAATAGACACGTGGTGGCTGATACCGAGGCCGAGTTTACGGTACTTATGAACGACGGCAGTAAAAAACCCGCCCGCGTGCTTGCGCGCGATCCGGTGCAGGATCTTGCGATTTTGAAAATAGAGGGGACGGATCTGCCGACTGCGCGCTTCGGCGACTCATCCCGCATCAGAATCGGACAGACTGCCATTGCGATCGGCAATGCGCTTGGCCAATTCCGCAATACAGTTTCCGTCGGCGTGGTGTCGGGACTTGAGCGATCTATTGTGGCGGGGGGAGGCGGTGTGGCGGCCGAAAATCTGGAAGAATTGATCCAGACGGATGCGGCGATCAATCCGGGCAATTCCGGCGGGCCGCTCATCAATATGTACGGCGAGGTGATCGGGATCAATACGGCCGTTGCCCAGGGCGCGGAAAATATCGGATTTGCGATCCCGTCCAACCGCATGAAGCGGGATGTGGCGAGTGTCGCGGCGTACGGCAAAATCATACGTCCGTATCTTGGTATACGGTACACGCTGATTACCAAAGAGATCGCCGAAAAAGAAAAGCTCGGCCGCGATTATGGCGCGTGGCTGATGAAGAGTGCTGACGGTCCCGCAATCATGCCGGGAAGTCCTGCCGAGAAAGCGGGGCTGAAAGAAGGCGATATCGTGCTTGCAATTGCACTCGCGCGGATTGATCCGTCCCATACGCTGGCGTCTCTCATAGAGCAGTATCAGGTCGGCGACGAAGTGGCGCTCACGGTTTTCCGCGACGGCGCGGAGCTTGAGGTCAAAGTGAAGCTTGAAGAGCGCAAATAGGACAAGTGAAAAAGAAAAGTATGAGTGAGAGAATGAGAGAAAGACATGATGAGGAATTGCCGGAGGAAAACCTTCCGGTGTCTTCGGAAATTGAGGCAGAGATGCTGTCTCCGGAAGAACAGGAGCAAATAGCGCAAGAGATGTACGAATATCAGGACGGCCTGCGTGCCATCTTGGCTGATCGGCAGGCGGATTTTGCGGCTGAACTTGATGAAGAGAATGCAAAAATATTAGCGGGCGAGATCGCGGAGCTTGAGGAAACGATAGGAGGATTTGAGGAGTTTTTGGACGATGTGACACCGGAGTAAAATTTCGGAGTGTCATTCATATCTCATCACCGGAGATTTCTTGTGACCTTGACGGCGGCTTCAAAAGTTTTATAATGAAGCTGTTATGGAGATCGTATGTGGCACGAATCTTATGATGATTTTTTATCTTACCATGTCCATACTGGCTCTTGCTTTTGCTATCGTGTTGTACCCGACTCTCCAGAGTATTTCCAAAAAACGATAGATGCCCCCATATAATCAATTTACTATCAAAGCCCAAGAAGTGCTCAAAAAAGCGCATGATTTGGCGTTGGAGCGGTCGCACCAGCAGATAGATGTCTTGCATCTTCTGACATCTCTTTCCTTGCAGGAGGAGGGGACAGTGGATGCTTTGCTTGAAAAGCTGGAAGTGGACATTCCGTCATTTGCGGACAAACTGCTTGAGACGCTGGATGCTCTGCCGCGCGGCACTATGATTGCAACTCCACTCGGACAGGTGTACTTGACGCAGGACTTGGCAAAAGCCATTGAGCAGGCGCACCGCGAGGCGGCTACTCTCAAAGACGAGTTTATTTCAACCGAGCATCTATTTCTGGCATTGCTTGAGATTCCGTCGCGCGCAAAGGAACTTTTGGCACAGCAGGGTATGAGCAAGGAGTTGGCGCTTCGCGCGCTTGCCGAGCTTCGCGGCGGCCAGCGCATTACGGATCCGGAGCCCGAAACCAAATACAATGTGCTGGAAAAATACGCGCGCAATCTCACGCGTCTTGCGCGCCAGGAAAAACTTGATCCGGTCATCGGGCGCTCCACGGAGATACGTCGTGTCATGGAAGTGCTTTCGCGCAGGACGAAAAATAATCCCGTACTCATCGGGGAGGCCGGAGTAGGAAAGACCGCGATTGTGGAGGGTCTCGCCCAGCGGATCGTCTCGGGCGATGTGCCGGAGACGCTGAAAAACAAAGACTTGATTTCAATTGATATCGCGGCGATTGTCGCGGGTACCAAATATCGCGGTGAGTTTGAAGACCGTCTCAAAGCGATTGTCCGCGAGATCCAACGCGGAGAAGGCAAGTACATCATATTTATTGACGAACTTCATACGCTCGTGGGCGCGGGAGGAGCGGAGGGCGCGATTGACGCGTCCAATATGCTCAAGCCTGCTCTTGCGCGCGGAGAACTGCACGCGATCGGGGCTACCACGCTTCGCGAGTATCAGCGATATATTGAGCGCGACCCTGCGCTTGCGCGGCGATTCCAGCCGGTATATGTGGATGAGCCGAGTGTGGAGGATACGATCGGGATACTGCGCGGACTGAAAGCGAAGTACGAAGCGCACCACGGGCTCAAAATCACCGATGCCGCACTTACGGCCGCGGCGCACCTTTCGTCGCGCTACATCACTGATCGTTTTCTGCCGGACAAAGCCGTAGATCTCATGGATGAGGCCGCATCGTCCCTGCGGCTTGAAATGGATTCTCTGCCAAAGGAGCTTGATGAGACGCGCCGCGCGGTCATGCAAAGGGAGATTGAGCGCGAGGCTCTCAAAAAAGAGACGGATAAGAAGTCCAAAGATCGCCTGAAGAAGCTGGATAAAGAAATCACCGATCTGCAGGCAAGCACCGCCGAGCTTGAAGACGCATGGAAAAAAGAGAAAGAACTGATCACGAATGTCCGTACCTCCAAGCAGGAGCTGGATGCGGCGCGGCAGGAGGCGGATATCGCCGAGCGCGCGGGCGAATTTGGTAAAGTCGCGGAACTGCGCTACGGCAAAATACCCGAGGGCGAGAAGCGTCTGTACGATGCGGAGGACGGGCTGAAAAAACTCCAGGACTCGCGCAATGTCGCGCGGGGCGAAGTGACAGAAGAAGATATTGCGTCCGTCGTGGCACGTTGGACGGGTGTCCCTGCGATGAAGATTCTTGAGACCGAGGCCGCGCGCCTGATGAAGATTGAAGACGAGCTGAAACGCCGCGTCGTGGGACAGGACGAAGCGATTGAGAAGATCAGCCATGCCGTGCGCCGCTCGCGCGCGGGGATCAGCGAAGAAAACCGTCCGATAGGATCGTTTATGTTTCTCGGCCCCACCGGCGTCGGCAAGACCGAGCTTGCAAAAGCGCTTGCAGAGTTTCTCTTTACCGATGAGAAGTCGCTCATCCGCGTGGATATGTCCGAATACATGGAGCGGCATACGGTATCCAAATTTATCGGATCGCCTCCGGGCTATGTGGGGTATGAAGAGGGAGGACAGTTGACCGAGCTCATCCGCCATCGGCCGTATGCGGTGGTGCTGTTTGACGAGATTGAAAAAGCGCATCCGGAAGTATTCAACATCCTGCTCCAGATTCTGGACAACGGACGCCTGACCGACGCCAAAGGGCGCGTGGTGAATTTCAAAAACACTATCATCATCATGACGTCCAACCTCGGTAGCGAATATGTGCAGGAGATGGGCAAGCTCGGATTTGCGGGCATGGAGGAGGATACGCGCGATCGCAAAGAAGCTGACATGAAAGAAAAGATACGCAAGGCGCTTGAGCGTCGCTTCCGGCCGGAGTTTCTCAATCGTCTGGATGAGATCATTGTCTTCTCTTCGCTCAAGCAAAATGTCATTGAGCGCATCGTGGAGCTCCAGCTTGATCGCGTCGCAAAGCGCATGGAAGGACGCGGCATTGATCTTGCGTTTACTCCGGCGGTGAAAAAATTCATCGCGGAAAAAGGATATGATGCTCACTATGGCGCGCGGCCGATCAAGCGCGCAATCCAAAAAGAAATTTTGGATCCCATGGCGCAGGAGATCATCGGAGGCAAGATGCCCGACGGGGGCCGCGTACTCGTGGATATCAAAGATGACAAGGCGGTATTCCTCAAGCAGATCAAAAAGACCGCGACGCGCGAGCGCGTCTCGGCGATTCTGGCAAAGTCATAGACGAGAGTATCGTAACATTCGTACGAAATTGATAAGGACCCCGTGAGGGGTCCTTATTGCTGTGGTCTAGGCGAGGTGGCGCACTCGCTTGTTGAGATGCGCCAATGCTTGCCGGATACGGATGATTATCCTGCCGATGATATTTGTGTGACGAGCCACGGTCTCAATTTCATAACGCATACGACAGCGCCGTATCGTCTGCGTGATGTCTTCGATATGGTCGCCCCATGCGGCCGCGACGCAGAGAAGGAAATCATCTTTTGGATCTGTGGGGGTTTGCATGAGTAGAAACTCCGCGCCTACCCCATTTTCTGCTCTCCTCCATATCGTGAAAATCATGTCGGGGTGATGGAGATGACGGATCATCCGCGTCACTTCACGTGGGACAGGCATCTGCGGCAAAGACCAAACATTGAGCTTGCCGCAGTGCTGGCAGTTTCGCATCATCACGGATGAAGCGATGATGTATTCCTGCTGGAGAACAGCCGAAGATACCATGTGATATTGTACCGGATACTTGTCAACCATCGGATGACCTCTTCCTTAAGGTGCTGTTGTAGCAGGGAGATGGATGCCTCCGTAGTAACAAACGGATACGCGGCTGTCAATACAGCCAATCAAATTAAAAAGGCCGTAGCCGGGAAAGAAACCTTATGGTAAAGTTGCTTTCCTAGCTACGGCCAAGTTTTTGGGTCCGCCAGTTGGCGGAAAGAGAATTTGTTGATAAAGAACTTCTCTTTCGGATGAGAGACTGTAGTGCCTGAATGTAAATGATCGCTTTCGCGTGGGCTATGTAAGCCGAAATATCAGTGCCTTTTTGCATTCTCCCGTCCGTATGCGTCCATTATCTCCTACATGAGTGCGCCGTGCAAGCATGCTTATCCACAGGGCGAAAATGAAGAGAGAGGGCCGGAGCCCTCTCTGTTGATTAGATATAAAAATATTCAAAGTGGAAGAATCGCGGCTGTCCATCTTGTCGGCGTGCCGCAAACGAGCCGCGAAGTTTCAGATATGGCGGCAGGCCATGTTTTTTGCGCAGTGCCTCATTCGATGACACATCCCATGCACCGAGTGCGTCGCGATGCATCCGCGCGGTTTCAAGTATGTCCGCCGAGAAGCGCATCACGCGTGCCTCGCTAAAGTCACTCCATCTCTGTAGACAATGAATGTACGGAAATTTTGTGACATCGGCTTTGCCTGTCATGGGGTTGACCGTATGATACCCGGAGTTTACCGGGTGCGGCTCGGCAATCTGACGCGCGTATCGGTCAAACGCATCACGCACCTCATCGGTCTGAATCCGGCCGATGATCGTCATGAGCGCTGTGACATTTGCTCCGCCATGCGGGGCAGTCCACATTTTCCAGGGCTGAATGAGTGTACGCATGTCCGCGGGTATCGCGATGAAATTTCTTTCGAGCGGCAGATCATACTTTTTCGCGGCCGTCTCAAGCTCTGCAAACGCCACGGGAAGTTCCTGCGGGGGATCGCAGGTAAGTTCAAGCTGATAGGCACGGCCTCGCGCATAGAGGGGGCGTTCTATTGTTTCGCCGAAAATCCAGTAGCGCTTCCGAGGTTTTTTGTAGCCTATAATTATCCGCGGTCGTGAGCAAAGCGATATTTTAATGTTATCAATTGCATACTCCTCAAAATGCCGAACGGGTTCGGTGAGTACCTTGAGTGCGCTAACAAGCATGGGCGTTCCCCTTCTTCGGTAGGCTATAGATAAATTTTCAACGATCTAAAAATGTATCGCGTACCTTACCATGTACAAATTTGAAATACAAATCCGCGGCTTAATTGTTTTTCCTAAATCGAGGAAACTGAAACGCCGAGGGGCAGATTTTGGCAAGGGGACAGAGATCGCATCGCGGATCTTTTGCCGTGCAGATTGCGCGGCCGTGATCTATGAGAAGATACGTCGTGGTAAACCAATCTTTTTTGGGAAGTACGGCCATGAGTTCCTGCTCAATCTTTACCGGATCATGCGAGCGCGTAAGTCCTATGCGTTGCGCGAGGCGCCGCACGTGCGTGTCCACGGCGATCCCTTCCACGATGCCGTATGCGTTGCCGAGTACGACGTTGGCGGTTTTGCGCGCGACTCCGCGGAGCGTCAGGATATCCTGCATGGTGTGCGGGATTTTCCCGCCGAATTTTTCTTTGACGAGCTTGGCCGTCGTCAGAATGCTTTTGGTTTTGGCGCGGTAAAAGCCTGCGGCATGGATGTCGCGTTCAAATTCTTTGGGATCGGCAGTTATATAGTCGTCAAGCGCGGGATATTTTTTGAAAAGCCGCTCCGTGATCTCGTTTACTTTTTTATCGGTGCATTGCGCGGATAGGATGACTGCGACCAAAAGCTCCCATGAATTGGAAAATTTCAGCGCGATGTGCGCATTGGGATATGCTTTCTTCAGGATACGTACGATGTTTTGCGCACGCGCTTTGTTTTTGGCGGAAAGATTATTTTTTTGTTTCATATGTAGAAATGATTTTTTCATACAGTTGGATGTATTCGTCCGCCGTACGCTCCGCGGTGAAATACTGCTCTACGCGCTTGCGGCAATTGCGACGCATGACGCGGTATTCGTCGTCCGGCATGGCGTATACTTTTTGTGTGGCTTCGCAAAGGCCGTCTATGCCCGTTTTTTTTACAACCCAGTCGCCGCGGATATCGTCATCTGACGGATTGACAAGAAATCCCGTCTTGCCATCCTCTATGATTTCGGGCGCAGATCCGCGCGCGTATGTTACGACAGGCGTCCCGCACGACAGAGCTTCAATAAAAACAAGTCCGAAAGGCTCCTCCCACCGTATGGGGAAAAGGAATAGCTTACTGTTTTGATAATCAGGGACAAGGTCAAGTCGATCTTTGTTGAGCACTATGTCCGCCCGTTTGGTCCGCTTGAGTCTGTCGGCGACTTCTGTCTCAAACCACTGCGCATGCTCCGCCTTGGAGGTGCCGAAGAGACGTATATTCTGTCTGATACGCTTCGCTACTTCAATGGCAGTGTCCGCGCCTTTATCAGGGACCGCCCGTCCGGCCCACATCATGGTTATCCCGCCTTGCGGGTGAAAAGCGAAATGGCCGGCATCCACTCCGTGGGGGATCGTGGCGGCATAGGGCAGGGATGGCAGGCGCTTTCTCTGCCAAGCGGTCGGGGAGGCGAAAAAGACATTCCGATTCTTCTGGTATAATGAAAAATATGTTTCGGCGTACGAAACGGGTGTCGGATGATATTGCGTTATTAGAATCGGTTTTTCTACGAATGGACTGAAAGGCAGGGCGATATCGCCGTCTCCTATATTGATGTGGTAGAGATCAAATGAGGATTTTTGCGAGAATGCTTTGGACAAAAGCGCGAGTTCAAAAATCATCTGTTTTCCCGCATGCGCTACGGACGCATCCGCGCCGGTCGGCTCCTGCGCAATACTCTCAATTTTGACAGGCAGGTCGGAATCCCCGGATGCGAACGCCGTTATCTGAAGCCCTTTTTCCTTTTGGCGTTTGGCGAGGCTTGTAAGCAGAGTATGCGCAATGATGTCGGTTCCTTTCTTTGTATCTCTCCTGATGCTGAAGAAATTGGAGCAGACGAAAGCTATCCTCATAAGTTCGTAAGCGTTTTTAAGATTTCGGCGGCCCAACGGTATACATTGTAGCTCCGAACAACTTCCCGCATGTTTCTCATGCGTTTGGTCTGCTCGGTGGGCGACATGGTGAGCGCTGTATGGATCGCTTCCGCAGTCTGCTCTCCGTCATACGGATTGATAATGAGCGCATCTTTGAGTTCGCGGGATGCTCCGGTGAATTGGCTCAAGACGAGTACTCCTTTTTCATCGCCGCGCGCGGCGATGAATTCTTTGGCGACAAGATTCATGCCATCGTGCAGGGATGTTACGAGACAGAAATTGGCAAGGCGGTAAAACCGTTCTATTTCTTCATGGCTATGATGTTTTTTCAGAAGGATGATCGGCTTCCACCCCTTGGATTCAAAAAGCGCGTTGACCCGCAGTATCTCGCTTTCCACCTCCTTGGCGAATTCGCTGTATTTTCTGATTGCGCTACGGGTCGGCGCCGCAATCTGGATAAAAGTGAATGTGCCGACATATGCGGGATACTTCTTCAAAAATATTTCAATGCCCTTAATCCGCTCCATGATGCCCTTGATGTAATCAAGTCGATCCACTCCTACGCCGACGTATTCGGTATGAACCCCAAGACTCTTCAGAACCTTTGCGTCTGCTTCATGGATGGTACCCGTATTTTCCACATCGCGTTGCTGTCCGTTTGAAAATGCGATACTGATGGGGAATGGCTTGATCAGCGTCACATGGCCGTCGTTTACGACCGCAAGCCGCTCAAAATCAATGCGGGCTTCCATTTCAAGGCGCACCGACTCAATGAAGTTGTTGCAGTAGAGTTGCGTATGAAATCCTATAAGATCCGCGTGCAGCATACCCTGCAGGATATCTTTTTTCCACGGACATATACTGAAGGCCTCCGGACTTACCCACGGGATATGCCAAAACATGCCCACAATCGCGTCGGGGCGTGCGCGTTTGATCAGGCGCGGCAGTATGGTAAAGCCGAAGTCCTGGATAAAGATGATCGGATTTTTGACGTCCTTGATCTCCGCAAGCACCGCTTCCGCAAATTTGCCGTTTACCTTTTTGTATTCCTGCCAATCCTCCTTTCGGAAGATCGGGCGATTGTGTGCGTTGTGGAAGAGCGCCCACAGTCCTTCGGTGGAAAGCCCTGCATAGTATCCCTGCCATTCTTTTGGAGAAAGCCATACGCGCCGGAGCGTATATTTCGGATCGTTCGGCGGGACCCGGATTCTGTTTTCGGAATCAACAACGAGCTTGTCCTCTTCACTCGGGCCGTACGCAATCCATGTGCCTCCACAGGCCTGCATCATCGGGTCAAGCGCTGTATTGACGCCGCTTGCGGCGGTGAAGTAAGTGAGATCTTTACCTTCTCTGGTGTGCGTGTATGGCTCTGCGTTCGCGACTACGATGAGCGAGCGTTCTTTGAGTATCTGTTCGGCAAAGACATGCAGGCGGTCGGCAGTCCATGGCGAATCAAGTTTATCCAGATTTACCCGAGCTTCTTCCCGGGCGGCGATCCGTGCCTCCAAGAGGCTACGTCTTACATTTTTGATTTCAGCCGTGAGCGGTTGCAGAATGCCCGATGAATATCCTATCTCCTCGCCGCCGTTCTCTGTACGTGCGAATTTGAGTGAGGCAACGAGATTGCGGACAGGAGCGTAGATGAGCCACCTGATCATGAGAATGATCGCAGACGTGATCAGCAATATCTGAATGAGCAGACGCAGAAGGTTGTTTCTCCATATCTCTGCCAGGCGCGTATCTATATACTCCGCGTTTTGTACGACCATCAGCGCGCCGACCACGCTTTCCTCCTGATGGATGGGGAGCGCCAGTTGATAGATGCGTTTCTTGCCAAAGATCGCAAACTCGCCGTGCGCGGCATCTTGATCCATGGCGGTGGCTGCTATGCGTTGAGATTCGGAAGGCTCATCGGGTATCTCCAGAGAACGCGCGACAACGACCGTGTTGTTGTCATAAATCTCAATGCCTGCAATGCGTTCGCGGCCTGCAAATTTTTCTACGACATTTTGCAGATATATATCGGATCTGTTGAGAAAATTTGCTTCAATCGCGTTGCGCACGTTTTCGGCAAGAAGCGTAGATCGGCGTTCCAGATCGCTTGTGAGCCGTACCTCCTCGCGGTTTACCTGCTGGATCGTAAAAGCGATCGCAATGAGGCCAACACCGGCGGCGAGCACAAAAAGTGTTGCGGCTAGTTGCTTCATAAGATTGAAACACTACACAGGGAAATGCCTTATAGAGATGGAATTTTTCCGTGAGTGGCGCAATGGTTACATGCCCTATCTTACTGGTTTCGTCCCAGATAGACAAGCGTCCCTTGAATATTTCTCCCTATTGAAGTCTCACTTCAATAGGGAGATGTTGGTTTCATCGGTGCCTGAAAAACAAGAGCAGGCCGTATCCTGCCGCAAGCAGTGCGATATTGGGGAAAAATATCCACGGATTGCCCCAGCTCCACCCGTCTACGGTAAATGACGAGACAGGCCAGAGAAAAGGAGTTGGAAAAAATCTATGTTCATGAAAGGGGATATCATAGAGGATATGCAGACCCCACGCCCCCATCTCCCAGACGGGCCTTTTGAGGATCAGCCAGATCAGAAGAAATGCCGCCGCAAATATTATCAGGCTATGCGTGGGTTGGTACATGAAGTGCACGAAGTCGGGGATTGCCGACGGAGAAGGAGGCTCTACCGAAATCGGCGGCCGCGACCAAAGTCCGAGAAAAGATCCTGCAAAAAACGGGCCGAAAGACAAAAGATCCGGCGCCATACCGAAGAAAAGCGCCAACCAAAATGACTTTTTGTTCTGCCTGCCGAACGCAAGCGATCCCCAGAGACCGTGCGAAAGAGTGTCCATATATGGACACTATAGGAGGTTCGGACATACGGCGCAACAGAACACAACGCATCAACGAATTTCACCTTTAAATACGATCGTAGCTATAGGTAAGATTTGAAAATCTCACGAATCCATTACGATTACTCAAATACATTCCCCCCAAGATCCGTGGTCGTGGATGTGCCGTCCCAGAAGATATGCTCGTCGTTTAAGCTGAATTGCGTAT
>Ga0155436_112_pt1 | contig 15932 bp, 18 predicted proteins | sample RifCSPhighO2_02_FD_106404 | JGI IMG/M metagenome (GOLD analysis project Ga0155436, IMG submission 106404) | Candidatus Sungbacteria bacterium RIFCSPHIGHO2_02_FULL_52_23 | reverse complement strand
GGCGCTCACGACTTCAAGCTTCCTCTCGGCGGCATCGTTTCAGGAGACGGCACGCGTGCTGATTGATGCGGCGATTCGCGGCAAGAGAGACGAGCTACGGGGACTGAAGGAAAACGTCATCATCGGGCGTCTCATCCCCGTAGGCACCGGATTCCGCAAAACAGTGAAGTAATCCGTAGATGTATTGGGAAATAAGGGTCGCCATGTGCGACCCTTTTCCAATGGTAGCATCATTATCACAACATTCCTACGATCGTGAGAATGTTGTGATAATGATGGTGTGGGATATGTTCTGGATTTGTGTAAAAGCGGGTTTGCAGAGAGCGGATAATTTAGCTATACTTTGCATTGTATGGCGCGCAAACGCAGTAAGAAAAGACACAAAAAAGAGGATGACAGCAGGGAAATAATCCATGCTCCGCGCATTCACCATGAGACCAAGCAGACGATCTATGCAATCGGCGCGTTTATCGCGGCGGTTCTTCTGATATTGAGTTATCTTGGGCAAGGAGGCTTGGCTGGACGGACCATTTTCCGCGGGCTTGATTTTCTGCTTGGCACGGGATATTTCTTCGCGCCGATCATGCTTTTGCTGGTTGGATTTTCTTTCTTTTTCTCCCGCGAGCCGAAATTTGTGCGCGAAACCGCGATCGGCGGGACGCTTTTTTTGCTTTGCTCGCTCGGGATTTTTAATATTTTGTTTGGATCCGGTAGCGGCGGAGCTTTGGGCGCTACTGTAAGCTATCCTCTGCTCGGGCTTTTTGATTTTTGGGCGGGACTCGTCATTGCGGCGGGGCTTTGGATTATTTCCATCCTTCTGGTATTCAACATCCCGCTGTTATGGAGGAGCAGGATTGACGATGAAGACGATGAAGATGTTGAGCCGGTGGCACCTTCCATTGCGCCCGAGCCTATAAACGAGCCGGAAGAAAATACATCATTGCTTGCCCGCGCGGGTGCGGCGTATGCCGCGCGCGCGAGCGGGGCTGGCGCGGAAACTCCGGCATCTCCCGCACCGGTGTCTGACGAGGATGTCGAAGGTCTGGTATCGCCCAAGCAGAGCGCCCTGCGCCGCATGAAGTATAAAAAACCGCCGCTTAGTCTCCTGCAGGGCGACAAAGGCACGCCAAGCTCCGGAGACATCCGCGCAAATGCCAATATCATCAAGCGCACGCTTGAGAATTTTGGGATCATGGTGGAAATGGGAGAGGTTGCGATCGGCCCTACGGTGACGCAGTACACCCTGCGTCCTGCCGAAGGCGTGAAGCTCTCGCGGATCGTGGGGCTTTCCAATGACTTGTCGCTTGCGCTTGCGGCGCACCCGATCAGGATTGAAGCGCCGATACCGGGGAAGTCTCTCGTGGGTATTGAAGTGCCAAACCGATCCATCGCGCTTGTGGGGCTCCGGTCGCTCCTTGAGCAGAAAGCATTTCAGGATGCGCTTCAGCCCCTTTTGGTGACGCTTGGCCGCGATGTGGCGGGAGCACCCGTGTTTGCGGATCTTGCGCGTATGCCTCACCTGCTTGTCAGCGGATCTACGGGCTCGGGAAAATCCGTCAATATACACACGCTCATTGATTCGCTTCTGTACCGCAACGGGCCGGATATGCTTCGGTTTATCCTGGTGGATCCCAAGCGCGTGGAGCTTTCCATATACAATGACATTCCGCACCTGCTGACGCCGGTGATCACGGATGCCAAAAAGACCGTACAGGCGCTTCGCTGGGCCACCAAAGAAATGGACAGGCGTTATGATCTGCTCTCCGTGGCGCACGCCCGCGATATCACGAGCTATAACGCAAAGATCGGCAATCCGCCGGCCGGCGGATCGGACAAAGATCCTCTGCCGTACATCGTGATCATCATTGATGAGCTTGCGGATCTGATGTCTATGTTTCCGCGCGAGGTGGAGGCTTCCATCATACGTCTGGCGCAGATGGCGCGCGCAGTCGGCATTCACCTGATCGTAGCAACTCAACGGCCATCGGTGGAAGTGATCACGGGACTCATCAAGGCAAACATTACGTCGCGTATCGCTCTGCAGGTGGCGTCACAAATTGACTCGCGTACGATCCTGGATGCCGCCGGAGCGGAAAAACTGCTTGGTAACGGCGATATGCTCTTCCTTGCCGGAGACACGGGACGGCCGCGCCGTATTCAGGGCGCATATGTGTCGGAGCAAGAGGTGAAAAAGATCGTGGAGTTTCTCCGCGACGAACTGCCTGCGGCCGAGCACGATGACGAAATCTTTGCCGCAAAAGCGGAGGGAGAGGAGGGGAGCGACATGGATGACAGCGATGCCGGAGACGATGACGCGCTGTATGAGGAAGCAAAAGAACTGGTGGTTGCGGCGGGCAAAGCGTCGGCTTCATACCTGCAGAGACGCCTGCGCGTGGGGTATGCCCGCGCCGCGCGTCTGCTTGATCTGCTTGAGCAAAGGGGTATTATCGGCCCCTCCGATGGCGCAAAGCCGCGCGATGTGCTGACAAAAGGCGAGAGTACCCTGTCTGATGACGACATGATATGAGCGATTCTTTTCGCAATTTTGGAAACTCATCCTTGCTTGGAGAGCGGCTCCGGCAGGCCCGCGAGGAGATGCGTATGACACACGAAACGCTCGGACGGCATGCGTGTATTTCTTCGCGTTATATCCGTGCGCTTGAGAGCGGGGATTGGCGTGCATTTTCGGCAAAAGTATACGCGCAAGGGGCGCTCAAAAGAGTGATTGGCGTGTGCCGCATGGAAGATGCGGATTTTTTGGTCAATGCGCTTGATCAGGAATGGGAAGCCGCTTTTCCCGATATACGCGCCACGCCGCGATCGTTTATAAAAAATATCGTGTATCCGCGAGCGTTTGCGCTCACGCCCCGCAGGATTGGCATCGGGACTGCCGTGGGTATTCTGGTGCTTGTCGCGGGCTTCTGGGGCATACGGCTCGTAGCCTTTGCCGCTCCTCCGATACTTCGTCTTATAGAGCCCGAGGATCACGCAGGATACGAAAGTTTTGCGGTATCCGTGCGTGGTCGTACGGAGAAAGAAAGCCGTTTGACAGTCAATGGCCGCGAGCTTACGCTTGATGAACGCGGTAACTTTGATGAAAGAATAGAACTGCCGCAGGGCGCGCATGAGCTTGAATTTGTGTCCCGCAACCGTTTTGGCAAAGAGCAGACGGTGGTACGGCATATATTTGTTAAATAACAAACAGGTTATGAAAGAAGATAAAGAAAAGTTAGACAAAACAAAGCTCCTTGAATCCACGGTCAAAGAGATTCGGGAGAAATTCGGCGAAGGGGCTATCATGAAGCTTGGTGATGCGCGCCGCGTTGACGTGGATGTCATTCCGACAGGCTCCGTGTCGCTTGATGCGGCACTCGGCGTCGGGGGCGTGCCGCGGGGCAGGATCATAGAGATATTCGGTCCTGAAAGCTCGGGCAAGACCACCTTGGCTTTGCACATCGTACGCGAGGCACAAAAAAAAGGCGGCATGGCAGCATACGTAGATGCCGAGCACGCGCTTGATCCCGAATATGCAAAAAAGATAGGCGTTAAAATAGACGATCTGCTCATCTCCCAGCCCGATACCGGAGAGCAGGCGCTTGAGATCGTGGAGTCGCTGGTGCGCTCCAACGCCGTGGACGTGATCGTCATTGACTCTGTCGCGGCTTTGACGCCGCGCGCCGAGATTGAGGGCGAAATGGGCCAACAGCATGTAGGGCTTCAGGCGCGTCTCATGTCGCATGCTCTGCGCAAGCTTACGGCCATCGTCTCAAAGACAAAAACAGTCGTCATCTTTATCAATCAGATCCGCATGCAGATCGGCGTATTTTATGGCAATCCGGAGGTAACGCCGGGCGGCAAGGCGCTGAAGTTTTACTGCTCGGTGCGGATTGACATCCGCAGGTCAGCACAGCTTAAAAAAGGAGAGGAAATCATCGGCAATCGTACCAAGGTAAAAATCGTCAAAAACAAAGTGGCAGCACCCTTTAGAACCGCGGAGTTTGATATCTATTACAACGAAGGCATTTCGCAGGAGGCCGATGTGCTCAATGTGGGAATCGCCGCAGGGACGGTCAAAAAATCCGGCGCGTTTTTGAGCTTCGGCTCCGTGAAGCTCGGACAGGGATTTGAGGCGGCCAAAAACTTTCTCAAAGCAAACGAAAAAATCCGCGACGAGATCACCGCGGCAACCCGGGAAAAAGCCATAGCAGGCATCGCAGAACCGGAGGAATAGAGCGTCTCTTGGTACTATTGGCGCATCAAGTTCTCCGATGCTACAGGATCAGAGGGATTATGGAGCACTGCTACAAGCACACTCATGCTCGCATATGTCTCCCATGCGGCCATTTGACATGTCTAAACATTATTGGCATGATAGTGTCAGCTTTTTCACACATCACGCTATGGCTTTTTGGGAAAGGGTATGCTCATGCTAAAGAGAGGACCGAATAGGACACTGTTTATTCAGCGTATTGCCCCAGTATTACTGTATGGGGGCATATGCATCATGGTCATTTCGGCTTTTGCGATGCCGCTTGTTCCGATAGAACAGCTGAACACGGCGACCTACGGTCTCGGTTTAGGCGGGATGCTCGCAGGCGGCGGGCTATTATACGGCGACTACATATAGGAGGTAGTTGGTGATTCAACTCAATTCAAACCGCCTTGAGGAATATATAACCCTGCGTGAGGAGCTTATACAGTCCCTCGCGCACTCACGAAATATCCTAAATGCCACTGCGACATTTATGGTGGCAAGCTTCGCCTGGTATTTCGGGCAGGCGCACGAAGGAAGGATCGCGGTCTCCGGATTCGCGATCTTTCTCTATCTTGTGCTAATGCTCTCCATGCTCTTGTATACGGTGACGGCAAACCAGGCATTCCGTGTTGGCGCATATATCGCGGTGTTTTGGGAATCGCGCGATTCCGATCGCCGTCTCGCGTGGCATCGTCTGAACCGGCGCGGGCCGTCAGGAAGTTTCCGCATTCCTAACGTGGCCTCAATTGTGTATTTCACCGCCGGTGTAACGGTATCTGCACTTTTGGGACAGTCCATATTAGCCAGAACAGCAAGGCAGTTTGAGCCATTAGTGACAGTAGCCATGGTGGGATTCGTACAAATATTTCTCTCGCTCAATATCAGCAGGTATCTCCGCGAGCAGAGAAATTATTTTGAACGGGAATGGAGACGCATCAGCGAATCTCCCGCGCTACAGTCGCAAATCCATGATGACTATGAGACGATCCCGTCACGGATTATGCTCCCATAACAAATGGATGCCGTGCGATCCATATCAAGCGACAGCTCTGGCTGTCGCTTTTCTAGGGGCTTCAAGTTCTAAAGCTCTTTTGTTGTATTACCTAGTGGTGAAGGGGAGGAGTGCAAGAAACCGCGCGCGCTTGATGGCTTCGGCGGCACTGCGCTGGTGCCCTGCGCACAGGCCCGATTTGCGGCGGGGGTAGATTTTCCCCTGCGTGCTCATAAACTGCCGGATCGTTGTGACGTCCTTGTAGTCTACCAGGTCGCGGTTGGTCGTGCAGAAAAGGCACTGTTTTTTCTCGCCGCGTGATGTTTGAGATTTATTTTGGATCATAGTAATAAGGTGTGCCGCTTTGCTTAAAAAGGTATATCTTTTACGTCTATTTCATCGCTTTCGTCAGGGATATCAATCACCGGCATTGGCTCGGGTGCGGGAGCCCGGGATCCGCTTCCTGCGGCAGAGCCGCCATTCATGCCGCCGGTATTGCCACCTCCGCCGGAGCTTCGCGGCCCCAACTGTATCTGCTCGGCTACGATCTCTGTCTTCCAGTGCTTTACGCCCTGCTGATCCTGCCAGGAGCGTGTCTGCAGGCGCCCCTCTACCAAAATAGAGCTTCCTTTGCGCAGATACTGATTGATGATCTCGGCCTGCCGCCCCCATGCGACGATATTGTGAAATTCTACCTGTTCCTGTTTCTGACCTGACTTGTCCTTGAAAACACGATTAGTCGCGACGGCAAAAGCGCAGACAGCCTGTCCGCCCGGGGTCTGGCGGAGTTCCGGATCGCGGGTGAGATTGCCGAAGATGAAGACTTTGTTGAGATTCATGCCAATGGTGTTAAAATTTATAAGCCCATGGCGCAGTAAATTTTACTACACCATTGAGCACCCAGCCCTTTGCTTTGTGCACGATATAGCCTGCGTCAGATACAAAAATAATCTTCGGTTCCGACTTACTGATTCGTACTGCACAAGGCAAAGGGCTGGGTAAGGTTTTGTTGCCAAATCTCCTTCGGCAATGCCTCGGAGATTTGGACAAAGCCCTTACTTACCGAGTATTTCTTCCAGCTTCTTATCAAGCGTTTCCAGATCAAGTTTTTCTTCCCCCGGCTTTTCCACTTCGCGGGGAATTGGTCTTTGAGTGCCGCTGACGCGTGGAGAAAACGGCCGCAGGAACGGAGTGCGCGTCTCCACGCGCTCCTCCACGATCATGTGTCGGAGTACTGCCGTATCCGTACTGATTTTTTTTGCGATTTGCGCGATTGCGGCGGGGGATGCGGTAAATGTCGTCCAGCCGAAATACGCCGTCTTTTCTTTTTTGATCGGGTATGCGAGCTTGCGCTTCTTTGGGGTCTCCAAATGCCGGATGACGCCATGCTCCGACTCCAAAATACCGGAAAGCTTTCCTGCCGCGGCGAGCGCCTCTTCTTCCGATACCGACGGTATCACCAAATACGCCAATTCGTAGTTTTTTGAATCTTCATTCATGTGCTGAATATAGTACCAAATATGCGATTTATCCGCAATATCTTGACTTTTTCTAGATTGAGTGTGTGTTTATAGTTTCAACTCTGTGGATATTGCCGTCTTTTCAAATTTTAAACTCAATCACGTCGCCGTCTTGGACGATGTACTCCTTGCCCTCGGTGCGGAGCCAGCCGAGTTCCCGTGCGCTGGTGAATGATCCTGCCTCCAAAAGTTTTGCATAATGAATTACTTCCGCGCGGATGAATTTTTCCTCAAAATCCGAGTGGATCGCGCGTCCCGCACGGGGAGCGGATACTGCCGCAGGTACGGTCCAGCCGCGCGTCTCGTCCTCTCCGGTGGTAAAAAATGTCATGAGTCCGAGTGTCTTGTATCCTGCGCGTATGAGTCGTTCAAGGCCGCTTGCGGTCATGCCGAGCGACTCTAGGAACTCTTTACGCTCCTCCGGCGGCAGTTCTCCAAGCTCCGATTCTATTTTGGCGGAGATGATGACAAAATCGGCCGATCCGATCTTTTCGCGGAGTGCCTCATCCGGCTGCCACTCCGATGCGATCTGCTCTTCCGATGCGTTGAAAATATAAATGACCGGCTTCTCCGACAGAAGCTGGAGTCCGGGGCTTGCGATACCTTTGCGCCAGAGCATGTGTCCTGCGGCAAGCTCCGCTTCTATCTGCTTGAGAAGCGTATGTTCCTCCGCCGCACCCTTTTTGCCGGCGCGGACATCCCGCTCAAGCGAGCTTAATCGCTTGGCTACGGTATCGGCGTCTTTGAGCATGAGCTCATATTCTAGTACCTCAATATCCGCGGCAGGATGCGGCGCACCCGCTACATGCGTAATGTCGGGGTCTTCAAAGACGCGCACTACTTCGGCGATCGCATCGCACTCGCGGATATGGGTGAGGAATTTATTGCCCAAGCCCTCTCCCTCGGCCGCTCCTTTGACCAATCCCGCGATATCCACGAATTCTACCGCCGCAGGTACGACTTTTTTAGAGTGGGACAGTGCCGCGAGCTTATCCAGCCGCTCATCGGGCACGGCGACAATCCCCACGTTCGGCTCAATCGTGCAGAAGGGGTAGTTTGAGATATCAACCTTTTTTTGTGTCAGCGCGTTAAACAGGGTAGATTTCCCCACATTTGGCAGTCCGACGATTCCGATTTTGAGCATATATGGCTTTTACGGTATACTATTGGGGAGCATAACACAATCCGATATTTTTATGGCAATCAATGAAAACATGTTTCGCGAATATGATATCCGAGGACGGATAGATCATGAAGATGAGATGAGTCCGGAAGCGATTGATATGATCAGCAGGGGATTTGCGACCTTTCTGAAACGCCGCGGCATCGGTGAAGCGATCGTGGCATGCGATGCGCGTCCCTATTCAGAGACTGTGAAAGAGAAGACCATACAGGCTCTCATGGGATCAGGCATAGATGTGATTGATATCGGCGTGGTGCTTGTGCCGATGTTTTATTTCTCCCAATACCAGCTCAAGAAAAAAGGCGGCGTGATGATCACGGCGTCCCATAATCCTTGGGGGTGGAGCGGGTTTAAGCATGCATACGATTATTCCACTACGTTTATACCGCAGGACATGCAGGAACTTCGTCAGATCATAGAGAAAAAAGATTTCAGTACGGGGTCCGGTGCGCGGCAGTCCTACAAGAATATTTTTGACGCATACAAGAAAGACGTGCTGGGACGGATACATCTTGAACGCCGGATAAAAGTTCTTGTGGATACGGGCAACGGTACAGGCGGACTTTTTCTGCCGGATCTTCTGCGTGCGGCAGGGTGCGTAGTCATAGAGCAGTATACGAACGTGAGTGAAAAACGCCATCACGAAGCAAATCCAAGCACGCTTGGGATGCTAGACGCGATGTCTCATGGCGTGCGGGAATATGGTGCTGATATAGGGATCGGAGTTGATGATGACGGAGATCGTCTCGGCGCAGTGGACGAAAAAGGCGAGGTGATCTGGCCCGACAGGATACTGATTCTTCTTGCGCGTCTGATCCTTGCCATAAAACCCGGAGGGAAAGTTGTATTTGACGTAAAATGCACGGCAGCACTTCCCGAAGATATTTTGGCGCACGGAGGCGTGCCAGTGATGTGGAAAACCGGCCATTCCTACATCAAGGCAAAAGCAAAAGAAGTAGGAGCTGTCCTTGCTGGCGAGCGATCGGGGCATATCTATGTGCGGGAAGGATATTATGAGTATGACGACGCTACGTTTGCCGCTTTGAAACTGCTTGAATATATGAGTCGTGACAAGCAGACACTTTCCGAGATTATGGCTAAACTTCCACAATATGTTACCTCTCCGGTATGGCATGCGCCCTGCGCTGACGAAAAAAAATATGCCGTAGTTGAACGGCTTGTATCATCATTTAAGAATGAGTATGGCGTGGAGCGCGTGAATGACGTCAATGGTGCCCGCGTTTCGTTTCCTGACGGGTGGGGGCTGGTACGCGCGTCATCCAATGTACCCGCACTCGTACTTGTCTTTGAAGCAAAGACCGACGAAGGTCTCAAAAAAATAGAAGAAGTCTTTCGCACAAAACTCGCCCAATTTCCCGACGTGGGAAGCGAATGGGCGAGCGGTTAACGCCATGGAAGGTTGAGATTTATAGTATACAAACTCTTACGATCGTAAGAGTTTGTATACTATAAAAATAGTGTAATGTTTTGCAAAAGAAGACTTCCGCGCATATCTATCGTTGCGAGAGCTGTTGCAGATGGGCCGTCCATCCGGTCTTGCGGGCGCAGTTTTTCCAATGCTTAAGATGGCCGTTTGCGATCATCTGTGCCGCAAGGTCCATCTGATCGCGAGGATTGTCTATGCTCAAGTCTTCGAGCTGATACTTTTTTGTAAAATGCGCAAACGTAGGCGTCTTGAACTGGAGGATGCCGAATGACGTGCCGTTGTCTCCGGCCGCGTCTTCTTTCCACTGGGATTCGCAGGCAATGAGGCGTTTAAATCTCTCGGGGTTGATGTCCTGCTTTTCCGCGGCCTCTTGCGCATAATCCGTAATGCTCAAGGGGAGTTCCTGGGCAGCCACTTCCGTCTGAATGGGAGCGGGTACCTCGGGGGTGAGGGTCGGAGGCAGGGTCCCATTGGGGACCATCAGTACAAACGAGAGTATGAGTGACGAAAAGTAGGTAGTAATAAGATTGACTCTTGATTGTGTGTTGCCTAGCAGAATATGGACATGCCCACATTTCGCCTAGCGTCGCTCAATCCAGAGAAATTTAGGTATGTAAGCCAAAAGAAAAGACCACCATGCAAGATACTTCAGGTGATCTGGTGCTATCATAACCTATAGCCAGTATTTTGTCAATACTGATGTGGGTATCCGGCTGGGGATATAAGGGGCGGATTTTGGATGAAATTTTATGCATATCGGGGCTCAAAGTAGTTGGATGCCTGCAAAATGATGGCATTTTAGGGATATCGTGATACGATAGGCACATGAACGCGGAATTTTGGGTATTGGTGGCGGTAGTGATTGCGGGCTTTGGCGCGCTTTTTTATCTCATGCTTCGGAAAAAACCGCAAGAGGAGCCGCAGGAGCAGGCAAATCTCTTTTTAATGATGCAAAACCAGATCAACGAGTTGACACGGACGCTGGATACGCGCCTGGCCGAGTCAAACAAAGTCATGCAAAGCCAGTTTGGCACGAGTACGCGCGTGATTCAGGACGTGGCGGACAAGAGCGCGCGCATCGTGCAGGAGGTCACGGAAAAGCTCGTGAAGCTTGATGAGACCAATCGCCAAGTGATGAGTTTTGCCGACCAGCTGCGCAACCTGCAGGATATCCTGAAAAATCCAAAACAGCGGGGGATTCTCGGAGAATATTATCTTGAGACCGTGCTCAAAAATGTCCTGCCGCCCGGCTCCTACCAGATGCAGTACGCGTTTCCGGATGGCGTCATCGTGGACGCGGCGGTGTTTGTGGACAAGCGCATCATCCCCATAGATTCCAAGTTTTCGCTTGAGAACTATAATCGGATTTTGGAGGCGCGCGATCCCGCGGAGAAAAAAAGATATGAGGCCGCACTGATCGCGGATCTTAAAATGCGCATTGACGAGACTTCCAAATACGTAAAGCCGCATGAAAATACCATGGATTTCGCATTTATGTTTATCCCGTCGGAAGCCGTGTACTACGATCTGCTGATCAACAAAGTTGGCGCGGTCGCGGACGATACGCGCAATCTCATTCATTACGCGGGGCAGAAAAAAGTGATCGTGGTATCACCCACATCGTTTCTCGCGTATCTGCAGACCGTCCTGCAGGGACTGCGTAATCAAAAAATTTCGGAGCAGGCAAAGGAAATCATCAAGCAGGTAGAGAATCTCAATAGGCATCTTTCGGCATACGACGTGTATTTCAAAAAACTCGGGGGGCATCTTGGGACTACGGTCGGCATGTATAATGCCGCATCAAAAGAGCTCGGGAAGATTGATAAGGATGTGCTACGTATCACGGGCGAGCGCACAAGCATTGAGCAGACATCTCTTGCAAAACCCGAAGAGGATGAGTAAAGTATTGGCTATATTCGGGCTGTTGTCTTATATACAAGCAGGAGAGGAGGACTTTCGTGTCCAAACCCACACAAGCACAGATAGCGTTCTTTAAGGAGCATGATCTTATACTGCCACCAAGCGACAGTACGGCAGGGACGATCATGCAGTACATCAATCTAGGGAATGCGCTCTATAAAGTCCCCGGTGCTACGGAGACGCCTGCGCAGAGAGCGGATATTTTTCGCGAAGCACAGAGGAAATGGAACGGAAAACATACGATCCGCTATGCTACGGACGGTGATGGGACGTCTCTTGAGACAGAAGTTTTTGTCCACTATATTTTTGCCCGCACCAGAGTACAGATGCGGTCTGACAGAGAACGGCAAAGAATTCTTCCTACACTTGGACTTACGGTGCGGGTGCCGCATCCTTTTAAGGCGATCGTTGGGTCACATGGCCAGTCTGTCGGCCTTGAGTGGCTCAAAGAACCCATATGATGAGTTTGCGAGATATGAGACGCAGGGGCCAAGCTCTCCTGCGTCTTTTAAGGGTCTGTCACCGAATGCCATTTCACCTACAGCTCCTGAATTTCGGCCAAAATCGTCTCAAAATCTCTTGGCTTATCTTCCAGATAGGCCGCAAGATTTGTTCAACGATTTTGTCTCAAAATTCAGGAGTTTCGTAATGAAAGCGCATTCGGCAACAGACGCCTTCTTGCGCGAAAAGGCAGGATATGATAAAGTTTTGTGGTATGAAATTTGCTGTAGTCAAAACCGGAGGCAAGCAGTATCTCGTCCGCCAGGGGCAGAGACTGAAGATAGAAAAACTGGAAGCCGAAGAGGGGGCTACCCTTTCTTTGGATGATGTTTTGATTGTCGTGGATGGCGACTCTATGATGCTGGGAACTCCGAATGTCGCCGGAGCACGTGTGGAGGCAAAAGTGCTGAAGCAGGCGCGCTCGCGCAAAGTGATTGTTTTCAAATACCGCCCCAAAGCCCGCTCCCGCGTGAAGCGCGGCCACCGCCAGCATTTCACCGAAGTGGAGATCACAAAAATCACAAACTAAAAAACAACCCCTAAGGGTTGTTTTTTATTGCGTCTAGCGAGGAGCGAAATGCGAGCTTGCTCGCATTTCATCCGAGCGACGACGCATCAAAGGTTGAATACCGTCCCGATTCAAGTCGGGACGATGCGCGAGCGAAGCGAGTCCCGACAATACCTCGGGGCGTGGCCGACGAGGAACCTTTATTTATTTCCTATTTGTCAATGCGTTTTTGAGCGTGATTTCGTCCACATACTCAAGCTCGGCACCAAGTGACAAGCCTCGTCCGAGACGCGAAATAGTAAGCGCGCCGTGATCGCTTGCAAGCGGCGCCAGCACCCGCTCAATATAGCGCGCGGTGGTGTCGCCTTCAGTTGTGGGGTTGGTTGCCAAGATCACTTCGCAGGCCGCGGTGTCTTTGAGCCGCTTCTCCACGCGCTCATAAAGCTCTTTTAAGCGGATGCGTTTGGGAGAATCCTGATCCAGGGGCGAGATCACGCCGCCGAGCACATGATACAGGCCGTGGTACACACCGGATTGCTCAATGTTGCGCATATCGGACTCTTTTTCCACTACGGCGATCAGATGCGCTTCGCGCCGCGGATTTGTACAGATATCGCAGGAGTTGACTGTGCCGTCTGGCCGCTCCATCATGCGAAAGCATGTACTACAGATGCCGATCTGCGCCTCGGCCGCGGCAAGAGCGTCGCGGAGTTCTGACACAAAGGGGTCTTTTTCTTTGAGGATAAAAAACGCAAAGCGCGCGGCTTGCCGCGGCCCGATGCCCGGGAATCGCGTAAAGAGAGTAATGAGTTTTTGAATGGGTTCCGGATACATGGACGAGATGGTAGGTTGTAGATAAAAATCTTCTGTTAGCTACCGACTTTATTGCGTCTAGCGAGGAGCGAAATGCGAGCTTGCTCGCATTTCATCCGAGCGACGACGCATCAAAGGTTGAATACCGTCCCGATATATCGGGACGATGCGCGAGCGAAGCGAGTCCCGACAATACCTCGGGGCGTGGCCGACGAGGAACCTTTATATCGGATCAAATGCCTGATGTTTTTCTATGGTGCGGAAGGCGGCGGACTGCTCATTGAAGTAAAGCTCTATTTTGCCCGTCGGGCCATTGCGGTGTTTTTCAATCAGAATCTCCGCGATATTTTTCTTGTCGCTGTTTTCCTTTGCCTTGTCTTCGCGGTAGATAAACATGACGACGTCCGCATCCTGCTCTATGCTTCCACTTTCTCGAAGGTCGGAGAGTTTCGGCTTGGCGGAAGGCCCGCGCATCTCAATGCCGCGCGAGAGCTGTGAGAGCGCAAGCACAGGTACATTGAGCTCTTTGGCGAGTCCCTTGAGGGAGCGCGAAATCTCCGATACTTCCTGTACGCGCGAATCGGTATTGCCGTGCCCGCGGATCAGCTGGAGGTAGTCAATGACAATGAGCCCCACGTCATGCTGTGCCTGGAGGCGGCGCGCTTTTGCACGCAGTTCCATTACGGTGGGGGATGCCGAGTCGTCAATAAAGATCGGAATCTGGGATAGCGCATCCATGGCGTCGCTCAAGCGCGCAAAGTCATTGTCGGGGCCTTCCGAGCTAAGTTTGCCGGTGCGCAGGCGCCAGAGATCCACGCTTGCCTCCGATGCGATGAGGCGGTCAATGACCTGCTCGCGCGACATTTCAAGACTGAAGACTCCCACCGCCTTTTTTTCTTCCGCGGCGACATTGCGCGCGATATTGAGCGCAAGGGATGTCTTGCCAAGGCTCGGACGCGCGGCGAGAATCACCAGATCCGATTTTTGCAGGCCGGCCAGATATCCGTCCAGGTCCGCAAATCCGGTAGGCACTCCGCGGAGCGCTCCGTCGCCTTTGTGCAGGCGGTCAATGCGCTCCAGAGCATCCGCGAGCCCCTCTTTGATGGGGAAAAACTCCTGTCTCAACGAATCTTTGGCAATGCCGAAAATCTTTTGCTCCGCTTCATCTATGAGCTCTTCAATATTGTCTGCTTCTTTGTATCCGAGTTGCGCAATGTGATGCGATGCGCCGATGAGATCGCGAAAGAGGCGCTTGCGCCGCACCAGAGTCGCATAATGCTCAATATGGCTTGCCGTGGGCACTGCATTGACCAGAGTCGCAAGGTAGCTTGAGCCGCCAATGTCTTCCAATTTATTTTTCTCGCGCAGGCGCGACGTAACCGACAGCACATCCACGGGCTCGCGTTTTACAAAAAGATCCGTGATGGCTTCATAAATCTCGCGATGCGCCGGTTTATAAAAGTCATGCGCGGCAAGTACGTCGGCCACGCGAAAAATCGCCTCGTGATCTAGCATCAGCGAGCCCAAAACCGAAATCTCCGCCTCCAAGTCTTGCGGCGGGACTCTTACTTCAGCACCCTTACCTTCTCTTGTTGCCATGTGTAGAGCATAGGCTAGGGGATCGGCCAGACGCAAGAGGGAAAAGCTGTGCATCAAAGGGTATTTGACAGATATATTAAAATATGCTATAAATCAAACCTATGACAAGGACGCTTTTGGAGATGCTTATGACCGCACTGATCGGCAGTGTGATCGTGATCAACGGCCCCGCGCTCCGCTCGGAGGATATTATTGCGAGCGCCCAGTCCGCGGCCAATGGAGCCAATATCCATCAGTTTGCGACCGTGCTTGAGGTGTATTATGCGGATCATGGAGAATATCCGGCGGTACCTGCAGGGGCGGCAGGCGGAGCGTCTATGATTGATGCGCTGTATGACGCGGGCTACATCAGGAATAAGCCCCTCAATCCCGAAGCATTTAAATACGAACTTAAAAGTGGCGGACAGGATTATAATCTCTCCGTTGATGAATAGCCGATCTTTTTTAGATTCGCTCCGGCAGGCGTGTCTTCAATCTCGTACCCCGCATCACGGATCGCTTCACGGATACGGTCGGCGCGTGCAAAGTCGCGTTCCGCGCGCGCGGCATCCCGCTCGCGGGCGAGTTTTCGTATACCCGCAGGTATTTTTTCTTTTGTGATGCCGGATAGCGCAAGGCCGAGCACACCGTCAAAATCATTGATGAGGCGGCGTACGGCTTTTGCGTCAAAATGCTCCGGATTTTTGTGGTATGCGCCGACGAGATCCCAGAGCACCGCAAGCGCCCGCGCTGTCCCAAGGTCATCCGTGATTGCGTCAGAGAAACGCTTCTCGTACGGCGCAAGAGCGACAGTCTTCCTGCCTTTTTTCGCGCGCTCGCGCATATCATCCAGCATGCGGACAAACTCGCGGAGCCGCAGGAGAGACTGCGCCGCCGCATCCTGCGACTTCCATGTGAAGTTGAGCTTTGTGCGGTAGTGCGCGGTGAGGACGAGATATCTAAACGCAAGCGGATCAAGATTTTTCTCTTCAAAATCGCGGAGCGTCAGGAAATTACCCAAAGACTTGGACATTTTTTTGCCGTCTACCAGCAGATGCTCGCCTTCGGCAAAAAATCGCGCAAAAGGCTTGCCGGTGGCGGCCTCGGACTGGGCGATTTCGTTTTCGTGGTGGGGGAATATGAGATCAACACCGCCTGCATGTATATCAAGTGTTGCGCCAAGATATTTCATCGCCATGGCGGAGCACTCTATATG
>Ga0155436_148_pt1 | contig 16767 bp, 18 predicted proteins | sample RifCSPhighO2_02_FD_106404 | JGI IMG/M metagenome (GOLD analysis project Ga0155436, IMG submission 106404) | Candidatus Sungbacteria bacterium RIFCSPHIGHO2_02_FULL_52_23 | reverse complement strand
ATTGAAGTGAGACTTCAATAGGGAGAGTATGTCATCTTTTCGGATTTCAACGTTGCCGATACGTTCTTTTCGAAGCGAGGCACGCAGTTCGGCCGCAAGCCGCTCGTCTTTTTCTACGGCTATGACGCGCCCCGCTTTTTTTGCGAGTGCGCGGGTCAAGACGCCCGTGCCGGGGCCGATCTCAAGGACGATATCTTCCGCGGTGAGTTCGGCCGCGCGGATGATCTCATCCACGACCCAGTCACAGCGGAGAAAGTTTTGTCCGAGAGATTTCTTTGCGTACATAAAGCTATTTTTCTATTGAGGCTTAGCCTCAACAGAAACTCAATCAATGATTATTTCGTCCTCGCTCTCCTCCACTTCAAGCAGATGTTCCGGTATTTCGCCCAAGAACCGCGACGGCGGATTGATCTGTGTGGAGCCAAAGTGCGTGCGCGAGAGCGCAAAGCTTAAAAACACTTTTTCTTTGGCGCGCGTGATGCCGACGTAGCAGAGCCGCCGCTCCTCTTCAAGCTCCGCAGGGCTAAAAAGCGCCCGCGCATGCGGGAAGATGCCTTCTTCCAGACCCACCATAAACACCGTGCCAAACTCCAAGCCCTTGGCCGCATGAAACGTCATGAGATACACGACATCCTGCTCTTCGCGGACATCGTCCTGATCGCTCATGAGCGCTACATCCTCCAGGAGCTTTTGCAGGCCTTCGGGTGCTGGCATATCGTCGTATTTTTTGGAGAGATTGACGAGCTCCTGTACGTTTTCCCATCGCTCTTCGGCGTCATCCGCCATTTCTGTGATATGCTCGCGATATCGGATGGTGCGCAGGAGGTATTTGAGAAATTGCGTAGCACTTTGCGTACCTGCCTCCTGAGCAAAGCTCTCCATGAGCGTATGAAAATCCGCGAGAGACGCGGCCGCATTTTTGGATACGCGCGTGATTGTCGCACTCGCGGACTTCGTGCGGTACAAGGCAAGGTATGCAAGAAATGTCTTGTCGCCGATGCCCCGCGCGGGCACATTGATGATGCGCTTCAAAGCCACGAGATCGTCGCGGTTGAGTGCGGCGCGGACGTACGCCAAGATATCTTTTACTTCGCGGCGCTGGTAAAACCGCACGCCGCCGACGATCTTGTAGGAGATAGTGCGGTCAAGCAGGGCTTCTTCCACCGCGCGGGACTGTGCGTTGGTGCGGTAGAGCACGACGATATCGCGGAGAGCGCGTCCCTCCTCCGTGAGATGCGCGATGGAGTCTGCGACAAACGCCGCTTCCTGCCGCTCGTTGGCGAGTGCCACGACGCGGATACGCTCGCCCGCGTCCTTGTCCGTTACAAGACGCTTGTCTTTCTGCATGCTGTTTTTTGCGATCACGCCGCGCGCCGCGTCCAGGATCGTCTGGGTGGAGCGATAGTTGCGGTCAAGCACGACGACGCGCGCGTCCGGCCAGTCGCGTTCAAAATTGAGGATGTTGCGGTAGTCGGCTCCGCGGAATGAATAGATCGCCTGCGCGTCGTCCCCTACGACCGCGATATTACGGTGTGCTACGGCAAGCTGTTTGGTAAGCGCGTACTGCGCGGTGTTGACGTCTTGGTACTCGTCTACATTGATATAACGGAATTGCCGCTGGTACTGGGCGAGGATGTCGGGATGCTTGTCAAAAAGCCGTACTGTCTGCGTGAGCAGATCGTCAAAATCAAGGGCGTTGGCATCACGGAGTTTCTTTTGATATGCGATATAGGTCTGATGGAGTGTGCGCGGGAAAAGCTCGCCTAGGCCCATATCGGCCTCGTATTTGTCGGGATCAATGAGCTCGTTTTTAAGGCCGGAAATCGTATGGAGCAGCATGCCCGGGGGGAATTGTTTGGGATTGATGCCAAGCTCCTTTTCAATCTCTTTCATGAGCGACAGCGAATCGTCCGTATCAAAGATGGTAAAGGTGCGCATATGGCCCACGGCTCCTGCGTGCACTCGCAGGAGCCGCACGGCAAACGCATGGAACGTGCCGATATATGGCTGTGTCGCGGTACGTCCCCGATCCATATCTTGAGTCAGGCGCGCGGTGCGACTGCGCATTTCCTCGGCCGCTTTATTGGTAAACGTTACGGCAAGGATATTGTCGGGCGCTACACCCTGCGCGATGAGGTATGCCACGCGGTGCGTGAGCACGCGCGTCTTGCCGGATCCCGGCCCCGCGAGCACCAGAAGAGGGCCGTCGGTTGTAGTCACCGCTTCGCGCTGTTTTTCATTGAGTCCTTGCAGAAGTGTCTCTGGAGTCATGCTCATGGTTGAGGTTTAATAACGCTAAATGTCTCCGGTGGCAGTTCAAAGCGATCAATGACCGGTTTATTTTTCTCGGTGCGCTTGAGCAGGATCAGCGCATCATGATCCGCATACACCGGAGCCCACAGGGGGTCCCGGATGCGCGCGACAAGAAACGTCTGCGCCCATGGAGTCGCATCGCGCCAGGAGAAAAAGATTACATTGAAATTTTCTTTTGCAAGCTCTTTTTGCCATACGGCGTCGTCCTCCTGCATGGGGATGTACGTCTGGATAAAAAACGGCACGGAGTATGCTTCGGGGCGGTTGTCCACAAATACCCGCTCATCCGGAAACAGATAAAAGATAAGATAGCCGCCGATATCGTAATTATTAAACACGGGCCCCGTGAGTTTTTGCGCGCGGAAGAAGTCCGCGGCGTCACGATTGCCCTGCTCAAGCCCGATGCCCTGCCCGCGCCAGTACGGGAAGTACTTCTGCCACTGGCCGAAGAGTGCGGGTGTCATGAGAAACGCGATCGCAATCGCCGTGCCCGCGCCATACGCCCGCGCGTGCTTCAGAAAGTGCGCGCGCAGAGGGGCGAGCGCGTGCGCCGCAAGCGGGATGAAGAAAAATCCGAACAGCGTGAAATTGCGTATGGCAAGCAGTGCCATAGCACTCATGGCGGCCGCGATGAGTATATAAGCTACCGAAAGGCCTGTGCGTTTCCAGAAGAGCCGCGCTATCAGCATGGCTCCAAGCATGCCGGATACTATTTTGACTATTGTATAGTTGGGACTGCGGAGGATTTTCTCTACAAACCATACGGTTTGATTTTCGGCAATGCGATAGCCGTAGTTTTCAAAAATCGTAAAAGGAGCCAGCGCGCCGTATATGCCAAAGGGATTGAGCAGAGTCACGGCGACAGTGGCGCTCAAGGTGGTCGCAAGCGATGCGCTCGGCTTTTCTTTTTTGAGGACGGCACGGAAGAGATTTTCTGCAAGAAAAGCTCCGATGAGCGCGGGACCGAGAAAAAAATAAATGTGGAGATTGACCCAGAGGATTTCAAGCAGGGGTAGAGCTGTAAGTAGGCGCCAGTCGCGGGTTTCGCGCCACCGAAGCAGTATCCAGAAGAAAAGCCCGCAGAAAAGATAGCTGAAAACTTCGGGGCGTATCTCCGTGCGTTCCGCAAGCAGGGGCAGGGCGATCAGCGCAAGTATGGATGCGGCCGCAAATCCTATGCTGCGTGCCGCGATGAGATAGAAAACAAGAAGAGTCGCAAGCGAGATTGCGATAAAAAAGATATGCAGGGCAGTAAAGCCGCCTGCCTGCCACGCAAGAAAAAAAAGCACCCCGCTCCCCCAGTGATGATTTAGGGCGGGAAAATCCGGCTCCGTGTAGGAATAGAAATTGGTGCCGGTTATTATGTGCCCGGTGAGTGCCATGCGGCCGTTTTGGATATGTCTGCCAAGGTCGGAGGTGGAGAGATTGATTTTGTGACCCAAAAAAAGCGCGTAGGACGCGAGTATGAGGATTGTCAGGCATATATTGAGCCATACGATATTTTTTGGGGATGTTTCCATGCCTTTGTACCCTACCATGGCATGCCGCGGGACTCAATTTGCGTCTGCATCCGGGGGCATATCCTGTGGATGAAAAGGCTTGACGCAGTGTCTTGGCAGGGGTATAGTATCCCCTATACGCGAGGAACGCGTTTTTGTTTTGAAAGCCATTACAGACATACGTACCTCACTTCAGGCCGCGAAGTTCACAAGAAGCCTGAAAAATACTTTATCTAAGCCTTTTTATATAAAGGCCCGCGTTAAGTCTACGAGCGTTTCTGCGCTCTTTTTTATTAGTCTGGTCTCCATTTTGCTTGTAACCCCACGTCACGCCGACGCGGGCTTTTTTGATAACATATTTAAGTTTTTCGGGGGATCTGCACCGGTCGCAGTCGCGTCCGATGCGCCGTCCGAGGGCATCTCCATGCCTCTTTTGGGAGGCCAATATGCTAGTGCCGCGATGTCGGCCACGGCAGGAGAATTTGATGAGGGTATGAGTCTGCAGGTAAGCCAGGACAACGCCCTGGTTTCCACACGCAACCCGCTTGGCACGCTCCCCCGCGCCGATTCAGGCCAGATCGTGGTGTACACGGTAGAGCAGGGAGACACCCCGAGCGCGATCGCCGCGCGATTTGGCATCTCGCTCAATACACTCTTGTGGGCCAACGAGCTTCGCAGTGCCAACGCGATCAAAGTCGGAGACAGCCTGATTATCCTGCCGGTGACCGGCGTGCAGTACCATGTGAAAAAAGGCGACACCATTGAGGGCATCGCAAAGAAATTCAAAGCAGACGTGTCCGAGATCGTAAGCTTCAACGGGCTTGCAATCGGCGAAGGCTTGATTGCAGGATCGGAAATCATCATCCCCGACGGAGAAATATCGGCAGTCGTGAGTCCCTCGGCGACAGCATCCCTGCCTCCGTCCACCGTGGCGCGATTCTCGGGTCTGCCGGAGTTGCAGGGCTTCCTCATGCGGCCAATTGCAGGCGGCAGAAACGTACGCGCGACCAAAGCAAATCCGCACGGTATCCATGGGTTCAACGGCGTTGATCTTGCTACCTCCTGCGGCCTGCCGGTATATGCCGCGGCAGAAGGCTCTGTCATCATCGCGCGTACATCCGGCTGGAACGGAGGCTACGGCAAATACATTGTTGTAAGCCACGCAAACGGCGTGCAGACGCTCTATGCCCACTTGAGCGCAATCCAGACCTCTGTCGGCGCACAAGTAGGCCAAGGCACGCAGATCGCCTTACTCGGCTCTACCGGAAACTCCACCGGATGCCACGTCCACTTTGAAGTTCGTGGAGCGAAAAATCCGTTTTGACGAGGTAGTAGGTTGTAGGTAGTAGTTTGTAGGAGTGGATTCTATAGGTTTTTGAAATTGTATTCCTTGACGATACGAGGTATAATCAATTTATGGGATACCAGAAAATACTAAATTCTCTTGATTCCTCATTGCCCCGAACAAAAGAGGCTAATGACATTTTTTCATGGTGCAATGAGCATGATGGAGGTTTTGCGCTGACTAACAATATGAAGCATTCTTTTTCAACTGGTTTCCTCTCATTTTTTCAAGAAGGAGATATTACTGCAGGATTTAAACTCTACCTCAAAGAAGATGACGGCTTTATTGACTACATCTCAATGTACTGCGATTGGAGAACTGCTGGGAATGATCTGCATAGGGCGATGAAGATATACGACGAAAAGTATGGAATCCTCCCAACAAAATAATAAGGCATCGGCCATTGTAGAGATAAAGAGCCAGAGCTTTTTCCAAGGCCCGCTACCTCCGCCAGAACTTCTTGCAAAATATGAAGCAATCTCTAGTGGGCTTGCGGATCGGATAACCGCTATGGCAGAGGAGAACGGCAAGCACCGAAGACGAATGGAGTGGCGAATGTTGACATTATCAGTTGTTAGTAATTTTTCAGGACAAGTTTTCGCTTTCGTAGTTGTTATAACCGGTATCTTTGCAGGGGTTTATCTTTTAACCAAGGATAAGCCTGTATCCGGACTCATATCAATGATCGTATCTCTTGCTCCGGTTGCTTACCGTTTTATTCACTTTGATAAGAGGAGCCGAAAGACTAAGGGTGACAAAGAAGAGCAGCAAAATAAAATCCCTTGATATCTTAAGCTACACAGCGAAAGCGAAGTCCTAATAAGGCAGATAAAAAGCATCACCACCGTTTTACGGTGGTGATGCTTTTCTACAAGCTACTAACTCCTACCAGCTTTTAGAGTTCCTGCTTCGGTCTATACTGCAATGCTTCGGCGAGATGCGGGGCTTCTATGTCGGTTGATCCTGCGAGGTCGGCGATGGTGCGGGCTGTTTTGAGCAGGCGGTGGTAGGCGCGGGCTGACAGCTGATATCTCTCGTGTGCGAGTTTGAGCATGGGTTTAAGCGATTCGCGTATGCGGATGTGCGCTTTGATCTCGCGAAGTCCCATTTCGGCATTGGTGGTGAGTCCCGTGCCTGTAAGCCGCCGGCGCTGGATGTCGCGCGCCGCAGTGACGCGCGCGCGTACTGATGCAGACGGCTCCTCATCCTCTCCCCCTGCAAGTTTCTCATACGCTATCTGCGGCGTCTCTACATACAGATCAATCCGGTCCATGATGGGGCCTGATATTTTCTTTTTGTATTTGGTGACGGCACCCGGGGCGCAGACGCAGTCGCGTACGGGATTGCCGAAGTTTCCACAGGGGCAGGGGTTTTGCGATGCGACAAGCATGAAGTGCGCAGGGAATGTCGCAGTGCCTGCAGTGCGCGCGATGGTAACCGTGCGTGCCTCCAGGGGCTGACGCAGTGACTCAATGACGCGGCGGTCAAACTCGGGGAATTCGTCCATGAAAAGCACGCCGCGATGCGCGAGCGTGGCTTCTCCCGGCCGCGGGTATGTGCCGCCTCCGATGACTGCGGTGTGGGATGATGTATGGTGCGGATTGCGAAACGGGCGGTGTGCGACAAACGGCCGCGCGTCTTGTGCAAGCATACTCGCAATGCTGTATATCTTGGTTACTTCAAACATCTCGTCTTCTGCAAGCGGCGGGAGGATGGATGGCAGTGCTGATGCTAAGATCGTCTTGCCCGCCCCCGGCGGTCCCTCAAGCAAGACGTGATGGCCGCCTGCGGCGGCGATCTCAAGCGCGCGCTTGGCGCGCACTTGTCCGTGAATGTCTTTGAAATCAATCGGATAGTCGGGAGTAGTGAAGGATGAGATGTCGGGGCGCGCGGTTGCTGTGATCTCTTTTCTGCCCGCGAGATGGTCGCACACTTCAGTGATAGTGCGCGCTTCATACACGGCGATCCCCGCGACAAGTGCCGCCTCGTGTCCGTTGCCTGCGGGTACGATGATCTCGGTCATACCGGCGTCTTTGGTCGCCATGGCAGACGCAAGTACTCCTGGTACCGGTCGGAGCGCGCCATCCAGACCAAGCTCTCCCAAAAATACTTTTCCCGCAGGATCAAAGCGTATCTGATTTGACGCCAGAAGATACCCGAGCGCGATCGCAAGATCAAACGCAGGGCCTTCTTTTTTGATATCCGCGGGTGCGAGGTTTACGATGACGCGCTGGCTTTTTTTGTGCGGAGCGAGTGCGCCGATATTTTTGATCGCGGCGGCGATGCGCTCGCGCGACTCCTGCACTTCTTTGTCTGCAAGACCCACGATGGAAAACAAATGCAGGCCGGGCGAGATGTCCACTTCAACCGAAATGAGCCGCGCGTCCAAACCTGTAACTTGTGCGGATCGTACGGTGACAGACATAACGGGGAATAAGGAAGAATGAATTAGGAGTAAGAAATCAGGAAGTGAGAATTATGAATTATGGGAGTTATTACTCATACTTCGTGATTCGTTATTCAAGATTCAATCCGCTTTTCATGGGGCATGTCGTGTTCGGCGGCAGGATTTGCCCGGAGGCGCTCAAGAGGGATTGGCTGACTGCATGTAGCGCACTTGCCGAATGTGCCGTGTGCGATGCGCTCAAGCGCGCGATTGATCGCAAGAAGCCGTGTCTCAAGACTGCCTTCTGCCGCAAGGCGGTTCTCGTACTCCTCTACTTCGTCCGCTTCTTCCTCCTGGGACGCATGCGAGCCGCTTTCGCCAGGCTCAAACTTTGGGAATTGGGTATCCCATTCACCTGCCACACCCGGATGCGGGCGCGCAATGGATTTGAGGTCTGTTACGAGCCTGTCGCGTTCTTCCTCCAGGGACTTTTTCAGTTCTGCGAGAATCATTGGTTGCATAGGTGTCCATTATATCACGGGCTCAATGAGCGTCAAAGAGACGGTTGATGGTGGCCTCTGTGGCTTCTTTGCTCGTGGTGAAGACAAAGACATCGCCGACCGGAAAGACGAGATATCCGATGCCGAGGTCCTTGTCCTGCGAGAGCTTCATATAGCGCCAGTCAATGTTGCGCCACGTGCGGTCTTCAAAGATGGAGAGGATGGATCCTGCGCGCTCGTCAAAGAAAAGCGGAGTTGCCTGTGCAAGAAGCGACGGCTCCCACCGGAGCATATGCGCAAACGCGCGTTCGGGCTCGTCTGTGCGTACGGCAAAGCCTATGCGATTACCCGTAGCACCCGCATACATAAATACCATGAGACTGCCGCCTGCCTGGTCTACGAGCTCCTGCGGAGGCGCTATACGCCACATCTCAAAAAAATCTCCAAGTGTCGCGAATCGCTCCGTGGGGCCGTCCTGTATTTTTATAATGATGCGCTTCACCGTGCCTTCACGCTCTTTTTCATGCCACGTATCTGCCATGAGCCGCGCAAATTCCGCGCGGTCTGTTTTTTTGATGGTGATCGTGCGCGACGTCTCGGTCGCAAAATACGGAGTCGGCGGAGCGAGGCGGGTCTGATCCGGCATGATGATATCCGAATCTGTGGGTTTGGCGGGAGTGACCCACGTGCCGTACGCATACCATACGCCAAAGCCGATACCGGCAAGCAGGATGAGTCCTGCGATAATCGCGCCAATCATGACAAGCGGGATCCTGCGCTTTTGCGGCACAGGTGCGCCGGGAAATATCGGCCGGCGCGTCGCTCCCGCCGCGATTTTGATGAGCGAGGGCTTCTCGGTCTTCATGATCTCCTCGGCATCCGACTTCATCGTCCGTATCGCGGGTCGTGCCCGCGCAGCATTTCCGGCAACTTCATGAGGGCCGCTTCCGCTGGCAACGGGAAGCGACATGCCGTCATTGCGCTCTGATACAGGATCGGACTGATTCTGATTTGTATTTTGCTTTAGTGCAGGAGGCATAAGATTATAGGTTTAAATAAATATCCTAGTTGCCATTTTTCAAAATTTCATTGATGACTTTGTACCGTCGGTCGCGTCTGAGTCCGCGATGCACTGCAAGCCGGTTCTTGATCTGCGAGAACATCCATCAAGCGTATTCGTCGTGTTGGGGATGCCGCGTTCAGGATACGTTTGATACATAAAGAGGCGTGGAAGATTTTGGGTAAGCGAACGATACGCTGATCGGATTCTCTGATGGGTGTAGGCCTAACCGCGTTTCCGGTGGCGCGCATTGCAACGGGGGCAGAAACGTCCGTTTTTTTGTCTTGCATGAGTTTTTCAATGATCGTAGCCCATAGGTACTCCTCTGCATACCCGTATCAGCAACTAATATCTTTCTTTAACTCGATTATCATGCAGTATACCTTTTTCAAGATAAAAATTGAAGCCTCTTTTGTATATGTCCTGCACATAAAATGCCGCCAGCTAGTGGCGTTTTATTGCGTCCAGCGAGGAGCGCAATGCAAGCTTGCTCGGATCACCCGAGCGACGACGCATCAAAGATTTAATATCGTCCCGATATATCGGGACGATATGTGAGCGAAGCGAGTTCCCACAATACCTCGGGGGTAGGCGCGAGGAACCTTTATCATTGCTATCATAGCGAAATCTCAACGATGGGATTTCTTGCGCAGTGTCGGATAGACGAGAATGGATACGGCAAGTAAGAGAATTGCGCCGATGAGATAGAAATATCTCATGCCTTCAACAATGCTCATGGTGTACTATTTGTAATACATACTCATGGATCATTCGGAAGTCCGGCATCTTTGAGAATCTGGTTTAGCGTTCCTTTTGGCAGATCGCGCTGGTGGAGTGGTACAGTGACGCGGCGTTTTGATTCCGGATGTTGGAAAATATGATGGCTACCTTTAATTCGTTTCAGAATAAAACCGTGTCGGGTGAGAATGCGGATGATCTGTTTGGGCGTGAAGGATTTAGGCATGCATCAAAGCGGGACGCGGGAGTGTTACGGCGACCGTACTTAAAAAAGCATCAGTGTTTGCGGGCAAAGATTCGCCGTCTGCGGCCAGATCTTCAAGATAGAGTTCAATCGCTTCTTGCGCCATCTGCTTTGCTTCGTTGAGGTTTTTGCCGAAAGTGACACATCCGGGCAGTGAGGGCACAGTAACAGTAAATCCTCCTTCTGGTTCAGGGCTGAAGACTACGGGAAGATTGAGGTGGGGACCTCTTTTTTGCGGTAACGGTTTCATTCCTGTAGAATATCATTACAAAAAATGATCGTCAATAACATGGATCACAAAACGCCTTATCTAAGGCGTTTTGTGTATTTTAAGTGGCGATGTCTAAAACCTCGGATGGCGCCGCGGAGGGCCTCCGTGTCCGTCACGGCGGGGACGAGGGCCGATGGAGCCTTGGGGCATTGAGGCGCGTTGCATGCGCCCCCGCTCCTGATCTTCTTCGCTGTAGCGGCCGGGGACATCCTTGAGTGAGAGATTGATGCGTCCTTGGTCGTCAATGTTTTTGACCATCGCTTTGGTCGTGTCGCCGATGTTGAGAATGTCAGTTACTCTTTCCACATGCCACGGAGCGAGTTCGGAGACATGAATCAATCCATCCTGGCGGGGGCCTACTTCTACAAATGCGCCGAAATCAAGGAGTCGTGTGACTTTGCCTTCTATAATATCTCCGGGTTTAAGTTCGCGCGTTATTTGTTTTACCAATTCTAGTGCTTCTGCCATGCCGTCTGCCGTAACCGAGGTGATAAACACCGTGCCGTCGTCTTCAATGTCAATCTGCGCGCCTGTTTTGGCAATAATCTCATTGATGACTTTGCCGCCGGGGCCGATGAGCGCGCCGATCTTTTCGGGATTGATCTTCACGATCTCAATGCGCGGCGCGTATTGGGAAAGCTCCGCGCGTGGAGTCGCAAGAGTCGTGGTCATGACCGCAAGGATCTTCAGGCGCACATCGCGCGCGCGATCAAGTGCTGTCCGGAGCATCTCGGGCGTGATGCCTTCAATTTTTACATCCATTTGTACTGCGGTGATGCCTTCGGTTGACCCTGCCACTTTGAAATCCATATCGCCGTGGTGATCTTCCGGCCCCTGGATGTCGGTAAGCACGCGCCATGCGCCGGACGAATTCCAGATGAGCCCCATTGCAGCACCTGCCACTGGACGCTTGATCGGCACTCCCGCGTCCATGAGTGCGAGCGATGATCCGCAGACCGATGCCATGGAAGACGAGCCGTTGGATGACAGTACCTCGGAGACCGCGCGGATCGTGTAGGGAAACTGATCGCGCGGCGGGAGGATCGCCAAAAGCGCGCGTCCCGCAAGCGCGCCGTGTCCGATCTCGCGCCGTCCCGGCCCTCGCATTGGCTTCACCTCTCCCACGGAAAACGGAGGGAAGTTGTAGTGGTGCAGGAAATGCTTTTTGGTGCGGATCTCCATGCCCTCAATGATCTGCTCGTCTCCGGGAGAGCCGAGGGTGACCACGGAAAGTACATGCGTCTCGCCGCGCATAAAGAGTCCGGAGCCGTGTAGGCGCGGGAGCACCGCGACCTGGGCCGAAAGCGCGCGTACGTCGTCAGGGCCTCTCCCGTCCGGGCGCTCGCCTTTTTCCAGGATCCTGCGGTGGATGATGTCATTGATCGCTTCTTCAAACATAAACTCCGCGGACGCTTTGATGAAAAGCGCGGGATATTTTTCAGCCGCTACCGCCATCCATTTTTCTTTTACCGCCGTTTTTTGCGCGTATGCCGTTTTTTTGTCCGAGTGGTACACGGCTTTTTCAATGTCCTCCATAAACTTATCGCGCAGGAGTACTGCGAACTCTTCGGGAGTCGGCAGGAGTTTGACGGACTTTTTCTCGCGGCTGTGGGTGGCGATGATTTCGTCCTGCAGTGCTATAAGCTCTTTGATTGCGGCAAAGCCGTGCTCTGCTGCGGCCGCAAAGTCGCCTTCAGAGATTTCGGTGGCTCCCGCTTCGCACATATTGATGCGGTCGCGCGTGCCCGAGATGACAAGATCAAGTTCAGCACCCGTGCGTTGCTCCACTGTGGGATTGATGACCAGTGCGCCGTCTCCGCCAGCTGGCGGACGCACGACGCGCACACCCGCTACCGGCCCCTGCCACGGGATGTCGGACAGAGAGAGCGCGAGCGATGCTGCGGTGAGTGCTGCGATATCCGGATCATTCTGGTCGTCAATCGCAAGTACGGTCAGTACGACCTGTACTTCGTTTCGCATGCGCATATCAAAGCGCGGCCGGATTGTGCGGTCTATGAGGCGTGCCGCCAAGGTTGCCTCTTCCGATGGTCTGCTCTCGCGCTTCATAAAGCGCGATCCGAGTATTTTGCCAGTCGCATAGTATCTCTCTTCGTATTCTACGGTCAGCGGGAAAAAATCTCCGCCTTCGCGCGGCGTCGGATTCATCACGGCGGTGGCAAGCACCACGGTATCGCCGATGCGTACCAAAACCGAGCCGGATGCCTGCTCGGCCCAGTTATTGAGGGTGACTTCTATATTTTTGCCTCCGATCTTACGCGTATACTGCTTAGGATCTTTCATCTACTATGCGTCTGCGATCGCGCGGGGCGTACGGTTGATACGAGAGCCATTCGTCTCCTGCAGGAAGCCTCTGGTGTACTGCTTCTTACGGGGGACGAATGCCGTATCTTCTTTTCTGTGCGCTCCGGCGCTTCTCGCGCCGCACTTTGAATTATTTATGTACCTACATTTTTTGTTGTTGTGATTACTCCGCGCCTGCGCGTCCCACGCGCAGGAGGAATTTACGGTCAGCGCCCAAGTCAATGAAGTCATCCGCCGCTTCGCGCAGTCTCTGGGATGTGGAGCGTCCAAACGCCATGACTTCGCTCTGCACTCCCCGCGCGTGGAGATATTCCACCAGAGGGACAAAGTCGCCGTCTCCCGTGACGAGCACGATCGCGTCCACAAACGCTTCCGCAAACCGCACCGCGTCTACTGCCATGCCGACATCCCAGTCGGCTTTTTTCATACCGCCCGCAAATACCTGCAGGTCTTTGATCTTGGTCTCAATGCCCATGTTGACGAGAGCCTCCAGAAATGCTTTTTCTTCGCCCGATTCCGTGCGGATGACGTACCCGATTGCGCGTACAAGTTGGCGGCCCGCGACCGCGGCTTTGACGACTTCTTTGAAATTTGCCCGCGCGTTGTAGAGATTGCGCGCCGAGTGATAGAGGTTCTGGACGTCTATCAGGACGACGACTCGCTGGGCTTTATGTTTGATTACGCTCATTTCGGGAATTATGAATTAGGAATCAAGAATTATAAGGGAGATAGCTTCTCATAATTCATTATTCATGCGTCCTGATTCACGCCTAGCGTCTAAGGCCAAGTTTTTTGATTAGGCTGTTGTACTGGCGCGTGCTCGTCTCGCGCATATAATCAAGAAGTTTTTTGCGCTGGGCGACCATGCGCAGAAGCCCGCGCCGCGAGTGATTGTCTTTGCGGTGGGTCTTGAGATGTTCGGTGAGCCGCGCGATTTCTTCAGTGAGCACGCCTACCTGCACCGCGCTTGATCCGGTATCTTTCTCGTGCGTGCGCACTTTTTCTATGATCTTCGCCTTTTCTTTTGGAGTCAGTGCCATTAGTATGAGCGTATCATAACTTCGGTTTTCATGCAAATCTTGAGGAAAATAGGCATATGTGGCGCTCTCCTATGGTTTTGTACTGCGTCTTTTACTTATGCGGCGGTGCTTGTGAATGTACCGTTTACACCCCAAGCCCCCTCGGGCGACTGGCGGGAGCCGTTTCAGAATTTCTGCGAAGAAGCATCGGTCGTGATGGTAGCGCATACAATCTGGGGCGTCAGCTTGACGCCCGAGATCGCGGAGCTTGAAATGCGGTTGATCCAGCGCTACGAAGACTTGGTATTTGGCAGATCAAAGGACAACTCCATTGAGGATATGGCGGCGGTTTTGCGCGCGCTTTACGGCTTTAATGGTGTGGAGACCCGTATCATCCGTTCGGCGGATGAGATCAAGGACGAATTGCGCCAGGGCGCTGTAGTCATAGCTCCTGCCGCGGGCAGACTGCTCAAAAATCCGTACTTCAGAGCGCCCGGGCCTTTATATCATATGATAGTCATCCGTGGGTTTGACGATGCGGATGGGTCGTTTGTGACCAATGACCCGGGCACGCGCCGCGGCAATGGCTTGAGGTACCCCGCGACGCGCCTCTTTGATGCAATCCATGACTGGAATGGCGGGGATGTCCTGCACGGCGAAAAACGCATCATGATCGTGCGATCCGCGTCAAAGTATTGACAAGATTTGCCCACTCCTGTACTCTCGCAAGGTTGGCTCGATATGCGAGCTGACATTAGTTTTTGCTCTTTAACTATCAAAGAGAGAAAGGAGGTGAATCGTCAGTATTTTCCGCAGTCGGAGGTAGTGTTCTCATTTCGGCGGGCATAGTGCTCGCCAAAGCAGAAGACCGTTTCTGAACAAAGGAAAGTGACGATGCATTTGCTGAAGAGTGTTTTGGTGATCGGTTTGTTCGTCCTGTGTTCGATGGTCATTGCGCCCGTAGCCGTTTTCGCGGCTCCAGCTCCGGATGCTAATTCCGTCCTCGTTTTGGACATTACGGTGTCCGGAGGCGCGGGAAGCTTGGAAGCCACAAAGGCCGCCGGACTTGGATTTACCGTTGTCATGGCCACGCCTGCCGACTGGGCTGCTATGACCGCCGCGGATTTTGCATCGTATCGTGCTTTGATTTTAGGCGATGCGACCTGCGCCGGTATTGGTACGTCACCATGGCTGGATGCGCCTACCGCCAACCGGACCGTCTGGTCCCCGGTGGTTAATGGTAACGTCGTGGTTATCGGTACCGATCCGGTTTTCCATCAAGGTCAGGGCGGCGCACAACTCGTGGAGAGTGGTATTGCTTTTGCTGGCGATGAGCCAACAAAGACCGGCTTGTATGCCTGTCTGTCCTGCTACTATCATGGGACGGCGCCAGGGACTCCTGTTCCTGTGCTGGACCAGTTTGGCATGTTTACCGCTGTTGGCGTGGGTTGCTACAATGACAGCCACATCGTGGCTGTGCATCCTGCACTGGCCGGTACGACCGATGCCTCCTTATCTAACTGGTCATGCTCCGTGCATGAAGCGTTGGACGGATTTCCGACGTCCGGGGCAAACCCCTTTGTTCCTCTGGCTATTGCCGAGAACATCGGGGGTCCAGGGTCGCTGTCGTTCGCTGACGGGACTTTTGGGATTCCTTACATCCTCGTCCGTGGAGAGGCGGTTTCTCCCATTGCTTGCGGTGACGGTGTCATCCAGCCGCCCGAGGAGTGCGACGACGGCAATGTGTTGAACGGCGACGGGTGCTCGGCGGCCTGTAAAATTGAAGAGCCGACCGGCCCCGTCTGCGGTGACGGCATCCTGGAAGCTCCCGAGCAGTGCGACGATGGTAATTTGATCTCTGGTGACGGATGCTCCGCCACCTGCAAGATTGAAAATAAGCCGCCGGTTTGTGAAGCCGCATCTGCGTCTCCGGCCATCCTTTGGCCGCCAAACCATAAATACCGCAATGTTGCGGTCGTGGGCGTGGTGGATCCCGAAGGTACGCCGTTGACCGTGGCCGTCACGAATGTCATGCAGGATGAGCCCGTCAACGGCTTGGGTGATGGCGATATGTCGCCTGACGCCCAGCTCATGACGGATGGCTCTGTGAATCTGCGTGCCGAGCGCGCCGGAACGCCTAAGGTTCCCGGTGATGGTCGCGTGTACCATCTATCGTTCACGGCGACCGATGCCGCTGGTGATATGTGCGCGGGAAAGGTATCAGTGTGCGTGCCCCATGACATGGGGCAAGGTAACACCTGTGTGGACGGTGGGCCGCTGTACGATTCCACCCTGCCGTAACCTCTCCTCTCTTTGATCCGGCTTCGCGTTTTTAAAGTGAAGCCATAACCTCAACCCGCCCGCGTGTCTTACGATGCGCGGGCTTTCAATTTGTAGTTTATGAGATGTGTGAGAATCCCCCCACCAGGAATCGAACCTGGAACCTTCTCGTTAAGAGCGAGCTGCTCTGCCAGTTGAGCTATGAGGGGGAGATTATTCGTATAACTCGGCATGTGTGCCGATGAGAACAAATTGTGCGATGCTATCCTCGGTTTCCTTGTATATAACGGACAGATCTCCGCCGATGCGGAAGCTCCTGCATCCAGCGTATTCTCCATGAAGCGGATGATTATACAAGAGCGGATGAAACGGGTTCTCCAAAAATAAATCTCTTCGTTTTTTAAAGCGGTCATGCTCCGATGCGGTGAGTTTTTTGTACCTCCTCAGAAAATTTTTGTGGAGGACAATTTTCATGCGTCAAGATAAGCATCCATTTCTTCCGCGGTCTCAAACACGGGAGAGATATTTCTGCCATTTTTGTAGTCCTCGCGGGCTTGATCCAGCAGTTTCGCCGTCTTTTTGTTCGGCCGCAAAGGCACACTGAAATCTATCTTCTGCTCGTGCCCAAACTGTTTGAGATACGCGTTGATAATAGTGCTCAAGGGGATGCCGATTGCCTTGGCCGCTTTTTGCGCTCTTCGCTTTACTTCCGGATCTGTTCTTATATTGATAAGTGTTTTCACCCCGTTAGAAGCCCGTCATTATATGGCTGTATAGCCGACTTCAGACA
>Ga0155436_101_pt1 | contig 20327 bp, 20 predicted proteins | sample RifCSPhighO2_02_FD_106404 | JGI IMG/M metagenome (GOLD analysis project Ga0155436, IMG submission 106404) | Candidatus Sungbacteria bacterium RIFCSPHIGHO2_02_FULL_52_23 | reverse complement strand
GATAAACTGCACGCCGAAGGGAAATCCCAGATGACCGGCAGGCAAAAGCTCTTTGAAGTACGGCGCACGGAAGACGACATCTCTTTCCTGCGCAACTACCTTACGATAGAACTTATGGAGGAGCTCAAGCTTTTCACCTACGGTCGCCCATGCGCCCACCCGCCCGGACAGAGGTGTCCACAGTGCGAGAGCGTAGTCATCACAAGCCGCGATCAGGAAGCGATCTTGGAATCGCTCTTGGCTCCCCGCTACAACTACGGCGTGCCGCGCATCGTGATCCGCGATGTGGTCGGTAACGCCTTGTACTTGGAGCATCTGGACCGAGATACGACGTTTCTTGACCGAGAGTTTGCGGCCCAAACGCTCACCTATATGACAGAGCTATGGAAACACCACGTGGCTCTTACGACCAAGGACGCACAAAACAATGTCGTCAATCTGACCGCGAAGCCAAGCTAAAGCTGGACCGCGCGAGCAGAAGCAACAAGCGCCGGAAGGTAACCCCTCCGGCGCTTTCCCATTTTCAAAACTCCGAAACAAAGCTGTTTCCATCACTAGTGAATTCAATATCCCCATCGCGATCGGTACGAAAGATTTTAACTCCAAATTTTTCAAGCGTATCCAGCGTCTGCTGATGCGGATGGCCGTAGCGATTATTTTTGCCCGCAGAAATCACTGCGATCTTGGGCGCCGCCATCCGCACAAAGGCATTCGCCGTGGAAGTTTTTGATCCGTGATGACCCACTTTCAAAATATCCGCGGCAAGATCGGCGCCCGACATCAGCAGTTTATACTCAAGAGTTTCTTCCGCATCCCCCGTAAATAAAACGGTCGTGGAACTGTATCGCAATTTTGATACGACCATTGCGTCATGCACATTTTTTGGCGATGTATTTTCAGAATTTTCAAACGGCGCGAGGATATCAAAATCAGCGGACGGCGATATATGCACGCGCTGTCCCCTCTGCGCGACCATCACTTGTACATTTTTCTTTTTGAGAAGATCGCGCCACTCGCCATACTCCGGAGTGGAGTAACGCACGCCCGCCTCCATCACCATACCTACGTCATAGCGTTTCAATACTTCCAAAAGTCCGTTCAGATGATCCGTATGCGGATGCGTGAGAATCAAGAGATCAATGGACCTGTCCCAAAAAGGCATATGCTCGCCGAGCTTTGCTGCAACCCGATCGCTTGGCCCGCCGTCTATTAAAATCTGGTTGCCGTTTGGAACTTCCACAAAAATCGCGTCTCCCTGCCCGACGTCAAAAAACGTCACACGAAATACGCGATGCGCCTCAACGTATAAAACTATATACCAGATTGCGACAACACCAAGCGCCAATACGCCAAGAAAAATCGCGTGCCCGTATTTTTTCACCGCATCCATACCTCATTATTATATCCTGCTTCATTCTTGCAAGATAAGAGAAACACCCTGCCCGAGAGACCCGGGCAGGGTGTGATGACTTTATCGACAGATACAAAGGAATCGTTGTCCGCAATGGCGATGATACCCGCCTCCATGAGGCATCGCGCCGTTTGCACAATACCCTCGTCGCTCCCAAAATCATGCGTGAGTCCGGTCATGTCCGGAAAAAACCACATGGTGGCCGGAAACTGTTTGCGTACAGCGCTTTGGAACTCCTCGCTGTACACAGTGCAACATGTCCCCAGCATGACAACAGACATCGGCTTCAGGCCGCCGATCGTGCCATAGAATCGCTTGCGATCATCCCGCTGCTCTTCCAGCGTGCAATATCCTTTTACAAGGATGTCCACATCGCGCACAAAAATAAATTCTCTCCCGCACGACGCGTTTGCATCCCGCTTATTCCTTTCCTGCGGAGTTCTGATACGAGTCTCTCCCTCCGCAGTCGGATACACTCTGTTGTTGAGCAGATCAAGAATTTTCTCGCCATGCCAATAGCGTGGCTTCATACATTCCTCCTGTGAAAGAAACTTTGAACGGGCGACCATCTAGATTAACCTCGCTCCTACCCTTTTTGTTTCGCTTTTTTGTATAAACGCAACAAGACAATCATATAGAGCGCAAGCAGAGGTGCTACGATCCATGCACCTGCCGCGACAGACGCAAACGGCACACGCGCCAGAAACGCAACAACGCGAAGCTGGTATTCCAGCAGTGCCCATGCGCCCCATCCGACTACGATACTCGCAAGCGGCCATACAAATCCCAGCATCCCTGCGGCAAATCCTACGGCCATCGCATAAGGCACTGCGGCAAGGATCAATATATTCGCTACGGGGCTGATCAGCGATACGCGGCCAAAGAGAGAGATAATCAAAGGCAGTACCATGATCTGCGCCGACAGGGTTTCGGCAAGCGTCTTGCGAATGCGGCTGATGATACGCCCGCCTGCGGGCTTCCGCGTAAAACCCGATCCGTCGGCACCTCCCATCCGGTATTCAAGACGCGGGGCAAGATAGAGAATCCCGACAGTCGCAAGAAACGAAAGCTGAAACCCCGCATCAAAACGCAGGAGGTATGGATTGTACGCTATCATCGCGGCCGCGGCAAAGACCAATGCATTGGTCATCCGGTACATCCTGCCTTCCCGCTCGGCAACAAGCAATAAAACTCCCATGATCCCGGCGCGTACCGTGGACGCCGCAGCTCCGGTCATTGCGATAAAAAGCGTGATACCCGCTATAGCAACCCAAAACGAAACCGTAAACGGCACGGTAAACAGGAGCAGTACATCCATGAGGGATCTGCCCACGATCGTGATGTTGTATCCGGAAAGCGCTACGATATGCCCGACTCCGGCGATCTGGAAATCCGTAGTAATATTATCGGGGAGCATGGATCGCTCGCCAAGGAGCAGGCCTTTGAGAAATCCTGCATGTGGCTCGGGCAGGGCCGCATCAATTTTTTCTTCAAATGCGTGTTTCAGGCGCGAAAGCGCAAGAACGACCGGATTCCCCTTCCCCTCGCCGATTTTGCGAATATCAGGAAAAGACATCACCGCACCTATCCCGTCGCGCCGGAGATACGATACATAATCAAAATCGCTGAAATTTTCCGGCCGTTCAATCTCCCCCGTAATTTCAAGCTCGTCGCCGATGCGATACGCCGGCATGCGGCGGGCCGTTGCGATCATAAAAAAAGGCGGCTCTGCCGCATAGTCGCCCAAAGATACAACTTTGATTTTCATCCGCTGGGATGCTTCGCTTACCACAGGATCATCTGCGACAATCCCACGCACGAGAGATGTATGTCCAAATTGTGACGGCAGAGCAGGACCTCTGTGATCTACCACATCAAAACGGAGCGCGCCTGCCACAAACGCGATGAGAAATAATCCGCCAAGCGCAAGTTTTTTCTCAATGCGCCGCACCCCCACTGCAAATTCAATCGCCCCGACCATGACAAACACCCACGCCAGGACATACGGCAGAGCGATAAAAGACCGCACCGCGATCCCCGCAATAAACGAAACCAGCACCCACAGAAATATCTTTGATTTCGTCATACACTTATCGTATCACCCTCATTGACTTTCTCAACATTCTCAAGTAAACATAACCTATCGTTCACCCGAATGAGTTTCCAAAACATATGTCATCCAAAGGAGGATGCACAATGCAAGCAAGACATGAATTCGGTAAAGCTCTTTGGCAGAAGACCATGCGGCCTCGCCTTCTACAAGATGCCGAATGGGGACTCAACTCAATTCTCGACTGGCTTGAATGGACACAAAGTAGTGACATCGCGAGCGATGTTTTCAAACGTCTTTACGGCGAGGGACCGTATGCGAATGCGCCCGTACGTATCGGAAATGACACATACAGCATCACGCCGCGCAACCTCGTCGGCCTACCTGCGGGCTTCACCAAAGACGGACGCGGGCTTCTGGCGCTTGATGCGGCGGGATTCGGATCCATTGAGATCGGAACTCTCGTCCCCGCTCCGCAACCGGGGAATCTGAAGCCGCGATTCTTCGTAGAATATCGGGAAACTGAAGATCTCCTGATTAGCGTCAATCGCTTTGGCTTCAATTGCGAGGAAGGTGTGGAGGGCGCAGTCCAGCGCGTCCAGAAGATCTGGCGGGAGCGCGGAGAAGACGCGATTAAAGCGACGCTGATCTGGTCGTTCGGCCCGAACAAAGCCACGATGGAGCGCTATGAGGAGACCCGCGATCTCCGGCTTATTGCGATTGATATCGCGTATGCGCTTCTTCGTATGATGCCTGTACTGCGAAGAAAAGACGCGATCTCATTTAATGTAGCATCGCCCAATACGCCGGGACTGCGTTTCCTTTTTGAGCGCTTCGGGGAGCTTCTTGAACTCATCATGGATAACGTCGGGGCGGTCGCGAGAATCTCCTCAAAGCCCGTACCGCCGTGCATCATCACACTGTCACCGGATATGTCCGACGAGCAGATGCGACACGTCGCGATCGCAACGGCGCAACATCGGCAAGTCATTGCGCTCCGGGCATTCAACACCACCATTGATGAAAAAATCCGTGCCGCATACGGCATCCAGGAGATCGGCGGCGTGTCCGGAGACCCACTGGAAGAACTGACCTACACTAAACTCAAGGTGCTTAATCACATTCTTCAAGAGGAGTCTCTTGAGATTGACGTGATTGCTGTCGGAGGCATCACACAGCCGCAGCTCGCAGTAGATCGCCTCTCTATCGCTCTCGGGAAGCGCGTCAAGGCAGTGCAGGTGCTCTCCGGACTTTTCAAAGATGGGTTCTCACTCGTCTCTGAAATCCAGGAAGCGGTTGCCAAGACATAAGGAGGTCAAAAAGAGATATCTCTCAAGCATCAAAAGCCGTCCCGCTCTTCGGGACGGCGCTTTCATTTTCCTCAAAAGATCAGTCAACCAACAATTATCTCAACATCTCTACGATCGTAGAGATGTTGAGATAATTCTCTCCATGACTTATTATGGCCGTATGCGCTATCGTGAACTTACACAGACGCTTCTAGAGCACCTTATTGCATCAGGGCCAATTCTTTTTGATCTCATGATACCGCCACATCCCCGATCACGGCTTGCGCGCGGACTTATTGGTCTTGATAGCCGTCGACATACCCGCTCCCGGGTATCGGCAAAGCATACTCTTTCCAGTACGCTCAACCGCCTTCGTAAAGAAGGCCTCGTGGCTAAAACAAGTCCGAATAGAAAATCAGAGTGGATTATCACTCAAAAAGGTAAGGTATTCCTGCGCAATGCCACAAAAAAGAAACCCGCTCTACATCGGTTGGAATACGAAACACTTCCTCCACCTGATCACACCGTCCGTCTTATCTCTTTTGATATACCGGAGAAACAGCGTAGAAAACGGGATTGGCTCCGGAGCGAACTTCTGCGGTGCGAATATCGCATCCTCCATCGCAGCGTATTTCTCGGGAACCGTCCTCTGCCGGAAGAATTCATGAGAGAAATGGCGTCGCTCGGACTTGAGAAATATGTACAAATCGTAAGCATAGATCGCAAAGGCACGCTCTCATACAAAACATAGGTCACATTATCTCAACATCTCTACGATCGTAGAGATGTTGAGATAATGTGATGAAAGAAAAGAAGTATCCGTAGGGGGTTCCCGCTGTGATGATGCACTCAATACTCTAATCCCCGTTTTGCTTTGATGCCTTTCTCGTACGGGTGTTTCAAATCGCGCATCTCGGTGACGAGATCCGCCATCGCGACAAGCACCAGAGGCGCGTCGCGTCCCGTAAGGATCATGTGCTCTATTGTGCCGAGAGACTCTTTTACAAACGCCGTAACTTTCTCCTCCGCGATGAGACCCAACTGCATCGCGTTATTCACTTCGTCCAAAATTATGATATCCCACGCGCCCGACTCGGTTTCTTCTTTTGCATACGCGAGCGCGTCCTCCGCCGCTTTTTCATGCACATGGCGCGGAAGCGAATCGCCCAGGATGCCGACAAATCCCTTGCCCATCTTCACAAGTTTAAACCCCGGCGCAAGCATTTTGTGCGATTCGTCCTCGCCTGATTTCCACGGACCTTTGATAAATTGCACCATCAGGACGCGCTTGCCCTCGCCCACCGCGCGCAGAGCCGCGCCGAGTGCGGCTGTGGTCTTCCCTTTCCCGTTACCGGTAAAAATATAGAGCATACCAATAAGATGATAATCGGCAACGCGTGCGCGTTGCCGATTATATATTAGACCTACTGCGTAAAGATTAGCATCCTCCGTTTGACGTACCGCACTGGACGCATGTCTTGCAGGTACCGGTCTGGATCAGCATGCCTCCACATGCGCGACATACGCTGTCGGCGTACATGACGCGCCGAACTTCGGAACGCACTTCCACCGTCTGCTTTACGGAAGCCCGCACGACTTCCACAGTCGCGGGTGCGGAAGTAGGAGCAGGTGCGGACGCGGCTTCTGCGCCTACTTCTTTGGCGGGCGCTTTGATGCCAAGCTCGTCCAGATCGCTCTCCGAGAGGAATCGTAGCGCAAGATATCGGAAGATATAGTCCGTGATAGAAGTCGCTACCTGGATCTCCGGATTGTCCGTGTATCCTGCAGGCTCAAATCTGCTGTAGGAGAAGCGCCGCGCCATGTCTTTCAGAGGCACGCCATACTGCAAAGCGACCGAGACCGAGATGGCAAAGTTGTCCAGAAGTCCTGCAAGCGTAGATCCCTGCTTTGACATGCTGATAAATACTTCAGCAAGAGTGGCATCGTCATACGCGCTGTAGGTAATAAATCCTTCGTGGCCCGCAATGGAAAACTTGTGCGTCTCCGAGGGCCGCGTGAGCGGCAGATGCCTGCGCACGGGCTTGGCCGCATCTTTTTTGGCACCAGCTCCTGCGGCACCCTTTACGGTCAGCGGCTGTGCGGCTTTGGATCCGTCGCGGTACACGGCAAATGCTTTGAGGCCAAGCTTCCATCCCATGATGTATGCCTCCATAATCTCCTCCACCGTAGTCTCGGCAGGCATGTTAAAAGTCTTGGAAATGGCTCCTGAAATAAATTGCTGGGCCGACGCCACCATTTTCACATGTCCCTGCCATGAGATTGCGCGGACACCACCCGCAGGCTTGATCGCGCAGTCAAACACCGCCAAATGCTCGTCCTTGATGTGCGGCGCGCCCTCAATAGTACCTGTGGCCTCCATGTGCGCCAAAATCGCCGTACGCTCCTCCGCGCCATATCCCAGCTTTTCCAGTGCCTGCGGGACCGTGGTGTTTACAAATTTCATCGTGCCGCCGCCGACGAGCTTTTTGTTTTTTACAAGCGCGAATTCGGGCTCAATGCCCGTGGTCGCGCAGTCCATCATGAGTGCTATCGTGCCGGTCGGAGCAAGCACGGTGACCTGTGAATTGCGTACGCCGTGTTTTTTGGCCAACGCAAACGCATTGTCCCACGCCGTCGCCGCCGCGTCATACAAGGCTGTATCAAATACCATGCCTTTGCGCACGCGCGCCATGCCATGCCCATGCATCTCAATCACATTGAGCTGGGGCTCGCGATTGACCGCGTATCCGGCGTATGGCCCCACGCGACGCGCGATCTCGGCAGAATATCGGTACGCCTCGCCGCACATGAGAGCCGTGATGGCCCCTGCGGTGTGGCGCGCCTCGTCCGAGTCGTACGGAATGCCGGATGCCATTAAAAGCGCACCGATATTGGCATATCCCAGGCCAAGCTCGCGGAAGTCATGCGCGTTTTGCCCGATCTTCTCGGTAGGATAGCTTGATGCGCCCACCAAAATCTCCTGCGCCAAAATCATGACATCCACGGTGTGGATAAACTCGCGCACCGCAAATGTGCCGTCTTTTTTCAGATACTGCAGGAGGTTGATGGATGCAAGATTGCATGCGGAATTATCCAAGTGCATGTATTCACTGCATGGATTGGACGCATTGATCCTGCCGGTATTGGATGCCGTGTGCCACCGGTTGATCGTCGTATCATACTGCATCCCCGGGTCTCCCGACTCCCATGCGGCCTCCGCGATCTCACGCATGATCTCGCGCGCGCGGTACTCCTGCGCTACCGTGCCTGCGCGGACATATCGCGTGGTGAATTTTTCGTCCTGTTCCACCGCGTGCATAAATTCATCCGTCACGCGCACAGAATTGTTGGCGTTTTGGTACTGGATGGAGTTCCACGCGGGGTTGTTGAGGTCATACATATTGTATCCCGCTTCAATCAGCGCGCGGACTTTTTTTTCTTCCTCCGCCTTACAGCGGATAAACTGCATGATGTCCGGGTGATCCACATTCATGACGACCATCTTGGCCGCACGACGTGTGGATCCGCCCGACGCGATCATGCCCGCGACCGCATCCGCTCCGCGCATAAACGCCACCGGGCCGGATGATCTGCCGCCCGCGGACAGCGTCTCGCCAGACGATCGCAGAGGGGAAAGGTTGACGCCCGCCCCCGAGCCGCGCTTGAAAATCCGTCCTTCGGTATTGATCCACTCAAGGATGGATTCCATGTTGTCCTCCACGGCCAGGATAAAACATGCACTGCATTGCGGTTTTTCTTCCACGCCGACATTAAACCACACGGGCGAATTGAAAGCGGCCTTTTGGTGCAGGAGGATATGTATCAACTCCGCATGAAAAAGATCCGCTTCGGCTTTCGTATCAAAATATCCTGATTTCATTCCCCAATTTTTGATATTGCCCGCGACCCGCTCAATCATAGACCGCACAGACGTCTCGCGCTCCGCAGATCCGATCCTGCCACGGAAATATTTGCTTCCCGCGATAGATGCCGCGTTGTCGCTCCAAAACTCCGGAAACTCAAGCTCGCGTTCTTCACTCGTCGTATTCATCCCGCTTCCACGCACTGTCACCTTGATCTTCCTCCACGCAATCTGATCAAAAGGATGCGCTCCTTCTCGGGAAAACACCCGCTTCAAAGGCAATTTTTTGCTCCCCGCCTTGGGGGTGGCTGTATGAGTGGATACGCGGTCGGCTGTGGAGGTGATTTTAGGCGCCATAAAGAGGGAAATTAGGAAAAATGAGACAAAAATACTCTTTCGCCCGTAATCTTGTGAGACGAAAGAGGGTTTCTGAATCAAAAATCAATAACAGCTTCATTGTATTCCCTTGCAGAAATATACGTCAAAGCATTTTTTACGATTTCCTGGGGATAACGGAGAAATCATTGACGAAGCAGTCGCTCTATGCTGTATTTGGACAAAAATGTCGGGAGAAATGCGCCAAAAACAAATCTACCGCAAACCATGAGGTTTGCGGCGGGGAGCACCAGCTCAAAAAATCAATTATTTACTGCGTCTTCGCAAAAATGCGGGCATTGCGTCCCATTCGCTTTCAGGCGCTTGAGAGGCCGGAGCGGACGGCTTTTCCTTGTCGCTGGATGCCACGCCCGACTGGGAGATAAAAGGCGTTTTGCGTGCTTCCGAGCGATCTTCGCGGGCGGATGGCATAGCCCCTTGCTGGCCAGCAAAACCCGTAGCCACGACCGTGATCTTGATCTCGCCCTTTTTCAGCCTGTCATCGTGTACTGCGCCAAAGATCACCTTGGCATCGCGGTCAATTGACTCGGTGATGACTTTTGCCGCCTCGTTAACCTCCCACATAGTCAGATCAGGCCCTCCGGAGACGTTAAACAGCACTCCGCGGGCGCCCTCAATAGAGATATCAAGCAGAGGTGAACTCACCGCGGCTTTGGCGGCAGCCACCGCGCGATCCTCGCCCGATGCAAATCCTACCCCCATCATTGCAGACCCCGCATCCTGCATAATCGCGCGTACATCGGCAAAATCCACGTTGATGATCCCGGGCGTGATGATCAGGTCCGAAATCCCCTGTACCGCTTGGCGCAGGACGTCATCGCATACGGCAAATGCATTGAGAAGCGATACGTCCTTGCTTACGACATTCAAAATCCGGTCATTGTGGATCGTGATCAGCGCGTCTACCCGATCGCGCAGTTCGTGCCACGCCGCATCAGCCACCTTGGCTCTCTGCACGCCCTCAAAGCTAAACGGCCGTGTTACCACGCCAATAGTCAGTGCTCCCGCATCGCGCGCAACCTCCGCCACGATCGGCGATGCTCCGGATCCCGTACCTCCCCCGAGGCCACAGGTAAGAAACACCATATCAGCGCCTTTGATAGCCTCATGGATTTCATCGCGATTCTCTTCGGCGGCTTGCCTGCCAAGATCAGGATTCATGCCTGCTCCAAGGCCTTTTGTCAGGTTTTTGCCGATATGGATCTTGGTCCGCGCTTTGGTAAAATGCAGATCCTGCGCATCGGTATTTATGGTCAAGAAATCAACGCCGTTGATTTTGTGGTCAATCATGCGCGTTACAGCCTTGCCGCCGCCTCCTCCGACGCCGATGACCTTGATCCGCGCGTATGTCTCTATATCTGGTTTGATGGAAGGCATAGTTCTGATGGAAATGGAATGATAATGTCCGTAAAGGGTAACGCAAGAGTCTCAAAAATGCAATAGACCCTCCTCCTGATATCGGACATCATCTACGGGAGAAATGATTTCAGCCACTTGAGCCACGGGCGCGAGGTCATATGGGACACATACTCTCCCCACTGGCTTGATGTAGCGTGAGATGATTTGGAGCTTGCCCAGCGCGCCACTCCGAGCACCGTTGCCAAAGGTGGCCCTTGCTTTTCATCAGGAGCCGGCTCAAATTGTATCGGCATACCCTGCTCGGCAGGAAGGCCGATCTCCGTACGCGTCAGATCCACCATACCGGGTATCATGGACGATCCGCCTACCAGGACAACGCCCGCCGGAAGCAAACGGACACGATTGATTTTACGAAGCTCCTTTTGCAGGAGCTCAAAGAGATCCTGCAGGCGCGCGCCGATGATCTCGCCAAGCTCGCGGCGCGAATACGTCTCCGTGCTGTCAGGGATAAATTCGGCCAGGCGGATCACGTCGCGTTTGGGCAAATCGCTGACCAGACACGTCCCATATGTCCGTTTGATTTCTTCCGCCACATCTACATGCGTACGCATGCCGATCGCAACATCGCCCGTGATATGATTGCCTCCTATCGGCACCACCCCGGCATGCACCGCGACCCCCTCTTCAAATACAACAAAACTGGAAGATCCTCCGCCGATATCCACCAGCATCACCCCAAGCTCTTTTTGGCGCTTGGTAAGCACGGCCTCGGATGCGGCAAGCGGCGCAAAGACATAGTCCTCTACCGCAATCCCCGCGGCCTCCACGCATTTAAACATGTTTTTGAGGTACGGCGCCGAGCACTCAATGATCAGCGCATCCACCTCCAGACGCACACCATGCATCCCGACGGGGTCTTTAATCCCGACCTCCCGATCCACCTTAAAATCCCGCGGGATCATGTGCAGAATCTCTTTATTTTGGTTTTTGGGCACAAATGTCTCGGCCGCGGCCAAAGCCCTGCGCACATCCTCCGGGGAAATCTCCTGATCCGCGCGGGAGACGGCTACGACGCCGCGGGATGAGGAAACAGTCACATGAGAGCCATCCACCGCAAGCCACACCGATTTGATAGGCACTCCCGATGCGCGGCGCGCGGCTTCCAGAGATCTGCGCACAGCTCCAGCAGCCTCCACAAAGTCCACGACAGCGCCTCTCCGCACGCCCGCGGAAGGCGCTACACCAACGCCCAAAATATGCAGTCCTTCTCCCTCACGCACACGTTCCGCCACTACGGTTTGCACCGTAGTCGTGCCTATATCAAGGGCGGTAATGATCTTTCGGGACATGTGGGAAAATAGAGTCTAAAATTTTTTGTTCCAGCGTTTCTATTCTGCGTGCAATCCCAGCAGACGTCTCATGATGCAGTCCTGACAGATGAATCGTACCATGCAAAATCATCCATGTCATCTGGTACTGGTACGTATGCCCCTCGGCGCGCGCATGAAGGCGTATCAAAGAGGGACATACGATGATTTCACCATACTCCTTTGAATACCAAAACGACAAGACGTTGGCCGCCTTGTTTTTTTTGCGATATACGCGGTTGAGCGCCTGCGACTCTTTTTCGGAGACCGCTACAACCGCAATTTCCCCAGGCAGTTTCTTCCGAACTGCTTGGGGAAATTTCTTAACAATATGTTTTATAGATAGGAGCAAGAAGCGCGGTAGTTAGCCAAGCATCCGCTTCACGGTAGCGCTCACGCGATCGCCGGATGCGCGGCCCGCTATGGCCTTCATGGCCAAGCCCATGACCGCGCCAAAGTCAGTCGCTACTCGTCCCGCCGCCAATGGCCGGATGAGCTTTTCAATTTCTTCATCCGAAAGCTCTACGGGAAGATATTTTTCCAAAATCGCAAGCTCGGCTTTCTCTTTGTCCGCAAGATCTTGCCTGCTCGCTTTTTCAAACTCCATCACGGAGTCTTTTCGCTTTTTCACTTCGCTCTTCACCACAGCCATCGTCTCCTCTTCCGTCAATTCGGTGGCACCCGACTTCGCGCGTTTTTCAAGCTCGCGATTTTTGATCGCGGCAAGCGCCATACGAAGCGTCCCCACAAGAGCCGCATTATGGCTTTTCATTGCGGCGCGAGTAGCATTTTCAATATCAGTTTTCAGCATATGCACTAGGTAGTAGGGGGCGTAGGAAGATTTTTTTCTTGCCTACAACCTACTACCTACGATCTACCAACTTAATCACCGCGGTTTCTTCTTCTCGTCTTTCGGCGATTTGCCGAGTTTTTCCAGACGCACGCGTTCGCGCGCCACCACGATACGCCGCAGTGCGCTTTCCCGCATGGAGCGCTTGGTTACTTTTGAGGGATGAAATTTTCGCTTGCGCGCATGCATCAGGGCTCCCGACTGCTGGACGCGGCGGGTAAATCTGCGGAGCATAGCCGCGGTTGTCTCTCGTTCTCGTCTGCGTACTTCAACCATAATCGTAAAATGAATAAGGAATTAAGAATTAAGAATTATGATCGGGGACACTCTTTCGCCCCATTGATCCCGCTATTCATAATTCATACTTCATGCTTCGGCGCACCTTTCTGCCAGCCTCCGAGGATATGCAGGTGCAGGTGATCAATCATCTGTCCTCCTTCCCGTCCGACATTAAATACAAGCTTGTATCCTGTCAGACCCATGCGCTCGGCAGTCTCTTTGGCTCCATAGAGCAGAGCGGCAACGATCGCTCCATGATCATGCCCCAAATGGGCAATAGATTCAATATGGGTCTTGGGTATCGCAAGCAGATGCACCGGAGCTTTGGGGTGGATATCCTTGAAGATCCGTACGTGGGAATCCTCATAGACCGTATCCGAAGGTATCTCCCCTGTGCCGATTTTGCAAAAAAGACAATCTGCCATAGGTGTCGAAATTTACGAGCTGTAGCGAAGTAAATTTCGCTACAACCTATGAGCACCCCGCTCTTTGCTTTGTGCACGATATAGCTTGAGTCGGATATAAGGATCGCCTTTGATCCTGACTCAATGATCCGTACTGCACAAGGCAAAGGGCGGGGTAAGGTTTTGTTGCCAAATCTCCTTCGGCACTGCCTCGGAGATTTGGACAAAGCCCTTATTTCTTAAGCTTCTTTTTCAAAAAGTCCACCAGTTTCTCCTGCGGGACCGTCTCCTGTATGCCGGATTCCACTTCGCGCACGATGATCGTGCCGTCCAGCGCCTCTTTCTGGCCGAGCACCAGCGCTACGCGCGCCCCGATCCGCTCGGCGATTTTCAACTGTATCTTGATGGAATCGCGGCCAAGCGATTCCTTCACGTCCATCCCGCCTTCGCGAAGCGCTTCCAGGATTTCAAAACTTTTACGCTTGGCAAGCTCTCCCAGCTGGACAAAGAATACTCCTCCCTCGCTCGGCTTGTGCTCGCTTCGCCTGCTAAGCTCTCCTGCCGCGGCATCAAGGAAAAACGTACCCGCTACGGCGGCAAGCGTTTTGCCTGACATCAATTCGGCGGCCCGCGAGACCCGTCCGCCTTCGGCAAGCAGCATACCGGCACCCTGCGGAGTTCCTTCCCCGCCTTCCTTTTCCTTCTCGGCCGTCTCCGGACGCAAAAGGATGACAAATACAATTTCGCCAAACCACGCCCCCTCGCGAAAAAGTCCTGGATCCAGGAAGTAGGGAATCTTTGCCTCATCAAAGAACTCAAGGAGATTCCGTAGCTGTTTTTTACACCGTTCACACAAAAAATCAAGTACCTGCGGGGCGGATGCGGCGATACCGCGGCACCGCTCGTCAGCACAGGAAAGTATCTTTACGGGCGCACGCTTCAGATCGCGCTTGGAGCGGGAGCATAGGCGCGCCGCGCGCGCGCGGAAATATGCCGAAAGCGCTGACCGAAATGACGGCCTGCAGTGAGCGCACCCCACGGCGTTTACCCGAAGTTCAATCGTCTCATGCGCGAGGCCGAGCTCGCGGCATGTTTTCCATAGCACCTGGATGACTTCGGCTTCGGCGACCGGCCCGTCTTCCCCGATCATAACAAGTCCCCACTCGCGGCGCGGCACAATACCGGGCTCACCATCCTTAGCTCCCGCCTCATCAAGCTCATATGGATCCGCAAGATACCCTTCTTTCTTGGTATACATTGAAAACGCATCCGCTTCAAAAACAAGTTTGAGCGGGTGCGGCAGAGACTGCATGCGGTGCGAAAAATAAGCGCGCACCGCGCCAAGCACGCCCGACGGCAGTAGCATAATGCTCTCCCCGCTCTTGATCTCGCAGACGACCGGCGGCCGCTCATCCAGAAATCCCGCGCGCAGAAGAGGCATCATCGTAGCGGTACTTTCAATCGGCGCTATGCGCATCGTCTCAAATCCGTAAAATTGCGCGATGCCGTCTGCGGTCTTCCTGACCTCATCGCGCATCTTCTGATCCTGCGGCGTGCAGTCAAGCCCGCGGATCAGATCATCTCCCCTACCCGTTTTAGAATGAGGTTTTGCCATACGATCTTGCAAAGATTTTAATACGCCACGGAATAATCCTCCAGAAGCCCGAACCGATCAAGAGGCCATGCGCTGAATACGGCTTTGCCTACGATAAACGTACGCGCAAGCGGCCCCCAGAATCGCGAGTCCGAACTCCCCCCGCGGTTGTCGCCCAAAACAAAATATTCGTCTTCGCCAAGCGTCATCTCAATGTCCGGACGCGTCAGGATAGATGCATCCAGATACGCCTCCGCGAGAGTAAATCCTTCAGGATAGGTCTCGTTTACGATGCTCACGTGTCCTTTGGCGATTGAAATCTTCTCTCCGGGCAAGCCTACGATCCGTTTGATAAAAAATTGCCTCATATCCTGCGGATAGCGGAAGATCACGACCTCGCCGCGCATAGGCTCGCGAAACTGATAAGAAATCTCATCTACCACAAGGTACTCGCTGTCGGTAAAATTCGGCTCCATAGATGCGCCGCGCACGACAAAAGGCTGTACGATGAAATACCGTATCGGTACGACGATCGCAAGCGAAATCAGCAGTACGCGCACAATTTCCCATGCCTCATCAAAAAAACGCCCGCGTTCTCCTGCCACGGGTGTGTCATCGGTTTTCAGGTCCGATTTGCTTTCGTCCATGCCTATAGTATAGTTATTTTTACATGCTTGGCAAGAGCAGACACATATCTTCTCTCTTTTATGATTCTTATCGTCGGCCTCGGCAATCCGGGAAATACGTATGACAACACCCGCCACAATGTCGGCAGGGAGATTGTCGCGCGCTTCGGCGCGCACAGTAGCGCCGGAGAGTTTCGCCCGGAGAAAAAATGGAACGCGCTCGTAAGCGAAGCCAAAATCGGCAAAACAAAAGCCGTCCTCATGCTTCCCGAGACCATGATGAATAATTCTGCCAAATCGGTAGCGCCTGCCGCGCGCTTTTACAAGATCAAGCCCAAAGACATCTTTGTCGTGCATGACGACGCGGACATTGCGCTCGGGCATGCCAAGCTTTCGTTCGGGAGAAACTCCGCAGGACACAAAGGCGTTGATTCGCTCATCCGCGGGCTCAAGACGCGCGATTTCTGGCGCCTGCGGATCGGCATCGCAGGCAAACGCGACGTCCCAGCCGAAAAACTCGTCCTGAAGAAATTCACGCCCGATGAAACCCGACTCGTTAAAAAGATCACCAAAGCCACCATCGCGGCTCTCACGACCATCACCTCCGAAGGCGCCGAACGCGCGATGAATACGTACAACTCCTGACCACCACACCCTTCCGCCGTGTCCTCGCGTTGTTTGATTGCGCGAAAAGTGATATCAGAATTCCTCCTGCTTGGGCGGGATGCCGTAAGAAGTTATCTCAATATTACAACTCTGGTGTTCTTTACACCACGTTCACCCCGTTAGAGAAAGGAAACGCTTGAGCCGATTCTTTAAATATCGTTTACCCATACCGCTCTTAAGATATTTCTCTCGAGCTACTGCATCGTTTTGGTTCTTGCACGCCTCATAATAAATAAGCTCAAACGGAGCCCTATTTTTGGTAGAAGGCACTTTGCCAGAATTATGCATGCTCAAGCGTTTCCGTAAATCATCAGTAATGCCAGTGTACCAATAGCCATCTTTTTTACTTTGAATTACGTATGTGTACCACATAGTTTTTCTCTAACGGGGCAAGCATTTTTTTGCCCACGACTGTTCCTCGTAGCGAAAACCGCATTCTTCGCATTGGTAGAGCGTCTTATTATTTTCACGAAGTATTTTCACCATATATTTCTATTCATAGCGCAACTCAATTTTATCTCCGTCCTTCATATCGTAGTTTTGAAGCTCGGCATTTTCCTCGCCGTTTACCGTCATTTTGACAGACGACCCAATATCCATAAAGTCCTTGCCCCACACCTCAAAAAAGCGGTAGAGCTTCAGATCGTCTTTGCGAACAACACCTTGAAATTCCAAGTGAATGACTCCGCTTGAATCGTGAGTGTGCATGGGGTTATGCACCGCGCCAATTCCGAGGTCGGCAGGTATTTCTTGCTTTTCTCCTTTGACGAAAATCGCAAGCTCGGGGTGCCAGTGCAAACCGCTTCGGGAAAGTATCTCCCCTTCAGGAATAGGCGGACGAGTCGCAAGATACCACACAAAAGCACCTATACTTCCGCCAACAATAATCACGATGAGCGCGATTTTCGTCATGCGCTTCATGGTGCGGTGTTGTGCCAATTCCTGCTTTTCTTCAAGGCGTTGTTCGCGGCGCAGTTCTTTCCGTTCTTTTTTACTCAATTCAATTTGTGATTCGTTTTCCATAATTTTTAGTGCTGATGTTCGTTGTCGCCGCCACAACCGTCCGATAGATTCCACACCTCGGTAATCTGCTCGCCAGTGAAGTCGTGGTTTTGAATAAGAAACTTTGCCAAGCCGCCGTACACATACCAACGCCAGCATTTGCAGCAACACGGACCTTTCTCGCTTGAATTGAGTATAGCGTAATCGTATGCGGCTTGTTGTTCCGGCGTAAGCTCTATGTCGTAATGGGAGATGAGCCGCTTTGCGAGTCCGGCTGAAATGTCATACGGATCATCAGGAATCTCTGCGATATTTTGACCCAGAACGGATTTAAAAGTTTGCAAACCCTCAACTTGTTCGCTGTAGCGATGAATACTCATCGGACTACAACATGAACCCTGAAGCCGCGCACTATCTGGCATGGCGATTATTGAATCCTTGAATGTGCCCGAACAAGACGAATTGCCGTTTTGGGATAACTTCCCGAACTTTGCGGCAAGCGCAGTATTTGCGAAATGACCGATTTGCTCCGGTTGTTCGGGCGAACGACCGAGGAAAAACACTCCTCCGACGAGCAGGGTGATTATTGCAAAAGCGAAAATAGTTTGTTTATTCACCCCGTTAGAGGCAGATCGCGATTCGCGATCTGCGCCGAAGTGATCATTAGATGTTGATTCCATATTGGTTTTTATTTACTAATTATTATTTGTTTAGGGCGATCGCGGCCTCTAACGGGGTTCATAATCATTTTATGTTACACGTTAATGGCGCGGCGATTTTTCTGCTGATGAGGGTAAGCGAGAACGCAAGCAGAACAACGCTCAAAATTCCAAACTCTCCGCCGCGAAGCGGCAGAATTGCGAGCGCGCCTGCGGCTCCGAGAGAAGAAAGAACTGTGCTCAAAATGAAAGACCCGCAGGCGGCGCAACCAATACCAAGCGCACCGCTTGCGATACCGCCGAACCCCGCAGCCACATCTTGCCTCGCAAGACGAGTCCGTGTCCGTTTCAAGAAATAGGCAACCATTGCGATATTTACTCCGAAAAGTGCGGCAATCGCGATAGTGTATCCGGCGGAAAGAAAACTAAAATTCGTGCCGATACCGCCGAGTAATGTAATCGCAACCTTGAGCTTTGCTACAAGCGGTGCGCTTGAAGTGCCAAACACTTCTCCAATGAGACCAAAGTTAGGAAGCCACACGGCAAAGAGAAAGGCGGCAATCGCAAATGTACTCGCGAGCGCGATATACGAATTGACGACAAACACTTCTCCAAACGCCACTTGCAGATTTTTGAGATTTTCTTTTATCCCGTTAGATATTTTATGTGATTGTGATTTTCGCGTGTTCATATTTGCGTTTGATACTATCTTGCGCTAGATGTTCAAATTAGATTAATATCTAACGGGGTTCATAATTATTTTTCTTGAAGCGCAAGTTCTATAAGTTGCTTAACCGCTTCGTATGGTTGCGCGCCCGAGAGAGGATACTTCTTGCCGCTTGCAGTTATGACAATACTCCACGGCGTGCCATTGCCTCCGGTCGCAGTTGCATTGTCGAGGTCATCTTGAATGTGCTTATCGTACTTTTTGCTTGCAAGACATGAGTTAAACTTTGTTTCGTCAAGCCCAATTTCCCGCGCGATTTGCGGCAACACGGTTGCGATATTCGTTTGATTGTTTGACGGAGTAAGTTCAAAGAAACGATCGGCGTACTTCCAAAATGCATCGCTTCCGCCAAGCTCGTTCGCGCATTCGCTTGCAGTAGCTTCGGTTCTCGCTTGTGAGTGAATTGAATCAAGCGGAAAATGGCGATACACCCACGCCACCTTGCCGTCTTTGCCGTATTCGTTCATGACTTGTCGCATGGTGGAATGAAACCGCTTGCAGAACGGACATTCCATGTCCGAATACTCAACGATTTTGACCGGAGCACTTGGATTGCCACGAACGTGGTCGGAATCTTCAATGGAGTTCATGTTCTCAAGCCCTGCGGTATTTTCCGCCCCGGCTTGCGGTTGCGGTGCGACAGCAACATTGTCTCCGCGTGCACTCCAATACACGGCACCCGCAATCAATGCTCCGGCGATAACAATTGCGACTGGCACCGCGAGATTGTTTTTCGTTTGTGTTGTTTGTTGTGCGTTTTCTTGTTCCATGAGTTGTTAGATTTAGAAATGATATTAATAACGAAAAAGCCAGCGGTGTGAGTCCGCGTTCATGCAAAAAGACGCGAACCCAACGCTAGCCAATGTGGGACGGATAGATTTTCGGTTGAATTATGCCGCGCGCTAAAGCTCGCTTTATGGGGTCAATAATATCGAGTGTTGCGTAAGCTCTTGCTACCAAACTTTTCACTATTTCCGGCGCGCGCGGCCAGATGTTTTTGTATGTGGCCGAAACAAAGATAAGCAACAAAGCCAGCAGAAGTAAGTCAAAAGTTTTCTGCGGTATAACATTCAAGAAATTTTGCCTCGTGGAAACATGGCTTTGTGTATCGGTGCCGCACAGAGTCATTTGGCTTCCATAGACAGCACAGTTGTCCGAAGATTCGTCCATACTCATCGCATTTGCGCTCCACAGACAAAAAATACTTACCGCGAGAAAGGAGAAAAGCACGAGGAGGGCAACACTTCTTGAATGAAAACTAGACATCATGTTTTTATGATATTACTTTTTGCGCAATCAAACAACGCGAGGGCGTGGGAAGAGGTGGGGCCACAGTATCAGAGGCTCGGTGCTGGATAAAGGTTCTCGCGCCTGCCTCCAAGGTTAAGAGTACGCCCGGACAAGTCCGGGCGTTATACATATAAAGGCGAGTTCGTCTTCAAAAAAACTCCGCGATCCTACGACACACGCTCAAACTCACGACGACTGGAGCGAGGCGGCGGGGAGAGCGGCAATCCCCGCCTCACCGCAACATCCACCGCGATCCATACGATTACCGCATAACCCAACGCCAAACCGGCATACCACATATCCGGACCATATTCGCCGAACATATTTTCTCCTCATAAAGACCTTGAAAGTCCCCAGCCCTACTTTTTCTTTACCTGTCTTCATAATACCTTGATTTTGGCGAAAATCAAGGTTAGAATACTGCTCGGTGACGCAGGTACAAAATGCACGCCGCGAACTTCTGATCGTATCCGTATCCCCTCAAAATATTGAACGG
>Ga0155436_110_pt1 | contig 20741 bp, 22 predicted proteins | sample RifCSPhighO2_02_FD_106404 | JGI IMG/M metagenome (GOLD analysis project Ga0155436, IMG submission 106404) | Candidatus Sungbacteria bacterium RIFCSPHIGHO2_02_FULL_52_23 | reverse complement strand
GAGCAATATCTGAAAAACGCACCGGCGCATTATAAGCCGAGCGTGATCTAAAAAGATGACAGGACTAAAAGAAATCTTGGCGCGCGCGCAGCGCGAAAAATGGGCGACCGGACATTTTAATTTTTCCGAGCTTGACCAGGCGCGCGCGATCGTGGAGGTCTCAAAGGAGCTTGAAAGTCCTGCAATACTTGGCACTTCGGAAGGGGAACGCAAGCATGTGGGTCTTAGCGAGGCTGTTGCGCTTCGGGATGCATTCCGCAAGGATTTTGCGATCCCTGTGTTTCTCAATGCGGATCATACAAAGAGTGTAGAGGCGGCAAAGAAAGCGATTGATGCGGGATATGACTCCATCCACATTGACTTATCCGCACTGCCATTTGAAGAGAACGTGGCTGGCACAAAAGAAATCGTTGAATATGCCCGTCTACAACCTACAACCTACAACCTACAACCTATCAACGTGGAAGGAGAGCTGGGATATCTGCGCGGCGAGTCCAAAATCCAGCAGGAAAAGATTGAAGTAAAAAAAGAGGATTATACAGATCCGGCACAGGCAGCGGACTTTGTCCGCCGTACAGGCGTTGACCGTCTTGCTATTGCGGTAGGCAATATCCATGGCATTTCGCTGGATGAGCCGGCGCTGGACATTGATCGGATACGTGCAATACGCGCGGCAGTGCCGGAAAGTGTCGCGTTCGTACTCCATGCAGGATCCGGCATACCGGATGAGCAGATCAGAGCCGCAATTGATGCGGGCATTGCAAATATCCATATCAATACCGATATCCGGGTGGCGTTTGTAGAGGGGTTGCGCAAAGCGCTTGCAGATGCTCCGGATGAGACCGCGATGTATAAATTGGATGCTCACGCGGTTCAGGCGATGAAAGATGTCATTAAGGCAAAACTGCAATTATTCGGTTCAGTAAATAAAATACAAATATGAAGATACTGGTTACGCATGAGATTCCGGATGCGGGGATCAAGCTTTTGGGAAGTAAGGGATATGAGGTTGTGATTGGCAATGCGTTTGATAAAAAAGAGCTGATTGCGGAACTAGCCAAGGATCGGTATGACGCGGTGCTCTGCGATCTGAATGATAAGATAGATGCCGAGATTTTTGATGCGGCAGGAAAACAATGCAAAATATTCGCAAATTATGCGGTGGGATATGACAATATGGATTTGAAAGCGGCTGCGGAGCGGGGGATTGTGATCACGAATACCCCGGGGGTGCTGACGGATACCGTGGCAGAGCACACGTTTGCGCTGATTCTTGCGATTGCGCATCGTATGGCGGAGGGGGACCGTTTTATGCGGGCGGGCAAGTACCACGGCTGGGAGCCGATGATGCTGCTCGGCACCGACGTATCAAAAAAGACCCTCGGTATTATCGGTCTTGGCAGGATCGGATCGCGCGTGGCGCATCATGCCGTACGGGGATTTAATATGAAAGTGATGTACTATGATCCGAAGCGAAACGAGCAGTTTGAAAAAGAATTCGGAGCTGAGTTCGGTCCGGCTGTTGAGGATGTTTTGCGCGCATCGGATTTTGTATCTATCCACGTGCCGCTTTTGCCTGCAACCCGGCATTTGATCAATGCCGAGCGCCTGGCCATGATGAAAAAAAACGCCTATCTGATCAATACCTCCCGCGGGCCGATCATAGATGAGGCGGCCCTGGTAGCGGCTCTTCGCGCGGGAACCATCCGGGGGGCGGCGCTGGACGTGTTTGAGAATGAGCCGGCTATGGCCCCGGGTCTTGCCGAGCTTGAAAATGCCATTGTTACTCCCCATATTGCGTCCGCCACGGAGGGGACGCGCCAGGCCATGAGCGAACTTGCGGCCCAAAACATCATTGAGGCGCTTGAGGGAAGAGTGCCGCCGAATGTAGTTAAGGGATAGTAGGTCTAGTGGCTAATCCGCGATCAATCGTGGGTAGCGCATGTCTCTTCTCTTTTTGCTACGGGTGTGGTAGTATGAGCACATGCACGAATTGAAGGCGGAAATACGCACAACTCTCGGAAAACAGGTAAAACTCGCCCGTGCAAAGGGTATTTTGCCTGCGGTGGTGTATGGCGAAACCATGCCCACCCAGTCAATCTTTGTACCGTACCGCGAGTTTGAAAAAGCCCACAAAGCCGCAGGGGAATCAACCTTGGTGCGTCTTGATGTTGCAGGAAAAGCCCATAACGTACTGATCCATGATATTTCATACGACCCGATTACCGGGAAGTTTTTGCATGCAGATTTCTATGCGGTGCGTATGGACAAAGCGCTTCGTGCGCGTGTGCCGCTTGAGTTTACCGGTGAGGCTCCCGCGGTAAAAAATGACGGAGGCATTTTGGTAAAAGTGGCGCATGAACTTGAAGTGGAAGCATTGCCGCAGGATCTGCCGCATTCGCTGCCTGTAGACATTGGTTTATTGGCGACATTTGGTTCCAAGATTTTGATTCAGAATATTCCGGTTCCGCATGGCGTGAAAATTTTAGGACCGGCTGATGAAGTTATTGCGATTGTAAACGCTCCGCGCTCCGATGAGGAACTGGCCGCGCTGAAAGAAGCGCCGGTCGCCGAGGCGGTCGTGCCAGAGACCGAACGGGAAGCCAAGAAAGCCGCTGAGGCAAAAGCAAAAGAAGAGAGCGGCGAAGAGGAGAAAGAGAAATAGTGGGGGAGCTTCGGTTTAGTACGAAATGCGCTAAGAGCGTGTTCGGATGCATCCCATAATGTGTTTCTCGCATGCATAAGAAAACGACCATTATTTACGGAATTGTTGTTTTTTGTATGTCGGCGGGATTTTTTTCTCATGCCGCCGCACTTGAACAGGATCCGGCTCGGGTCTCCGAGATTGAGGCACAAATCGTACAGCTTGAGCGCGAAGCAGGAGAGCTTGATACGACACTCCAGCAGGTGCAGAGCGAGACGCGGAGTTTTGCAAATGAGGTAAAGGGGTTTGATACGGAAATCAAACGGCGCGAAGTGGAGATCAAGCGCCTTACGCTTGCAATTCAGAAAGCCGGCATTGAAATTGCCGATCGGACGCAGGGGATCAGTACCCTTACGAAAAAAATAGAAAAAGGCCGCCATGGACTTGCGGCAAGTATTGTCGTGCTTTCCGCCGTGGAGGACGATAATCCGCTGACCGTGCTCCTGAAGCATCGGTCGCTTTCCGATTTCTTTACGTCCCTCTATAATCTGCACAAAGTACAGTCCGATGTGCAGGAGAAACTGGCGGTTTTTAAGGATGACCGTACGACGTATGAGCGCGAACGCGATGATCTGCTGGAATATCAGGAGGAACAGCAGACGCTGAAGTCGCTCCAGGATGTGGAGCGGCGCTTTATCGCGCAGAAAAAACTTGAAAAGGATGAGCTTCTGCGTCTGACGCGCGGCAAAGAAGCGATTTTCCAGCAGCTCCTCAAGTCCAAACAGCGGGACATTGCGACGCTGAAGAGCCAGCTTTTTTATCTTGAGAAAACGGGTATTACCGCCGAAGAAGCGGTGGCGCTTGCCGAAGCCGCGGCCGAGCGCGCGGGTATCCGTACCGCGTTTCTCTTAGCGCTTCTGGAAGTGGAGACCGGGAAGCAGTTTGAAGATGGCAAGATCAGTGTCGGCACAAATCTCGGGACTGGTAACTGGAGGAGAGATCTGTATGAGTGCTATCAATCCATCGGCAAGCCGAAAACTGCAGAAGCGGAAAAGACGGCTTTTTTCAGAATTACCGAAGAGCTCGGACTTGATCCGGATGCTATGAAAGTGTCTCGCCGGCCGAACTATGGGTGCGGGGGCGCCATGGGACCTGCGCAGTTTTTGCCGTCAACATGGCTTGGCTTTGCGCCGCGCGTAGCGCGGCTTACCGGCCACAACCCGCCCAGTCCCTGGGATGCCGGAGACGCGTTTACCGCCGCCGCTATCTTTCTTGCCGATGCGGGTGCGGATGCTCAGACGGTTGCAGGGGAGACGAGGGCCGCCAAGACGTACTTGTCCGGCCAGCCAAATTGCTCAAAAGTGGTCTGCCGTTCCTATGCAAACCGCATCATCGCGCTTGCCCGCGATATTGATCGTGCGTTTTGATCTGAGTGGAGCATATTCGGAAACCCTCTTTCGTAGGCAAGACGCGAGGCGTTCCCGCGAAGCGGGATGCCCCGTCTCCGAAATCGCAGAATTTCGAGCGAGTACTACCGGCGGAGTCCGAAGCGTCCCGCTCGTCGGGACGGTGAGGACGAGCCGTTGGGCGTCGTAGCCGAAATTATGCGATTGCAGCAGAATATGGGGTTTCCAAATATGCTCTAGTTACGCCTTGATCTTCTCTTCCGCAGCGCGGAGCGTTCCAATGATCTGATCAAGATTTCCCTGCATGATCGCCTCAATGTGATGCCATGATTCTTTGATGCGGTGGTCCGTGATGCGGTCCTGCGGGAAGTTATACGTCCTGATTTTTTCCGAGCGGTCTCCGGTGCCGATCTGCGCGCGGCGCGCGGCGCCGAGCTTCTTTGCATCGGCCTCTATCCGGGCGTCCATGAGTTTTGAGCGGAGGAGTGTCATGGCTGTCTCGCGGTTTTTTTGCTGGCTACGCGAATCCTGCGATGTGACAATAAGTCCGGTCGGCAAATGATAGATACGTACGGCGGTCTCTACTTTATTGACGTTTTGGCCTCCGGGTCCGGACGAGCGGAAAAATTCCAATTTAATATCCTGGGGGCGGACTTCCACGTCTGTCTCTTGCGCGATCGGCAGGACGGCGACCGAGGCCGTGGACGTGTGTATGCGGCCGGATTTTTCCGTCTCCGGTATGCGCTGGACGCGATGTACTCCCGATTCAAACCGGAGCGAGTCGTACACGCCGGCTCCTTTGATTTCGGCGACTGCTTCTTTATACCCGCCGCGCTCGCTGCGGGATTCGCTGATCAGTGCCGTATGCCAGCCTTTTTGCGCGGCAAAGCGCGAATACATGTGGAATAATTCCTCCGCAAACAGGGAGGCTTCGTCTCCCCCTACGCCCGCGCGTATTTCAAGAATAACACCGTCCGGAGAGGACGCATCAGAAGAATCCTTTTGGCTTTTTGTAAGCCGCGAGAGCTCGCGGGAAAGCTCTTTGATTTTTTGGGGGTCGGCAAGAACCGCCGGGTCGCTCAATTGTTTGTAGAGCGCTTCTTTTCGTTGGGATGCTAGTGATGTTTGATCGTCCATACTATCGTATCAACAGTCGTGAATCAGGAAGTATGAATCAAGAATGATGAAAAACAAAAAAGCGGTTTGTGATTATTTGCCGCATCCTTGATTCCTGATTCATAATTCTTACTTCTTTTTCTTGGCGAGCCGCGCCTTGAATTTCTCAACGCGTCCGGCAGTGTCTATGATTTTGGAGCCGCCGGTATAGAAAGGATGGCAATTTGAGCAGATTTCCACATCAAGCTTCTGCTTGGTAGATCCTACGGTAAAGACATTGCCGCATGCACAGCGGACTTCTGCCTTATAATACTGGGGGTGGATAGCCGTTTTCATAATATAGAGAAGATACCATACTAAGCTGTTTGGTGCAAGTTGGATGGGTTCTTGTCAAATCATACGCTCTTTGGTATGCTTATTTCTGTATGAATGAAGACGTTATGGTAGCCGAACAAGCCGTTTCCGCTCCCGATCCGGAGCTTGAGGCCATGGTGAAGGCAGGCGTCCACCTGGGACATGCCAAGTCCAAAGATCACCCTTCCATGAAGGGACATATTTTCGGCGTGCGCAATACCGTATCGGTACTTGATCTGACAGCCACAAAAACCGCGCTTGCCCGCGCGGAGGCATTTCTGAAAGACAGGGTAAGCAAGGGAGGATTAATTCTTCTGGTGGGCACATCTCCGGTCGCGCGCAAAGTTATTTTGGATCTTGCGGAGCGAACCCGCATGCCGTATTTCACCGAGCGATGGATCGGCGGGGCGCTGACCAATTTTAAAGTCATTGCAAAGCGCGTGGAGCATCTGCAGACTTTGGAGCGCGAAAAAGCAAGCGGCGAATTTGAAAAGTACACCAAAAAAGAGCGGAGTATGCGTGACCAGGAGATTGAACGCCTCAAGAAAAACTTTGACGGTCTGCGGATGCTCTCGCGCATGCCTGATGCGGTCGTCGTGATTGATACGACGCATGATACCACGGCCGTCAGCGAAGCTCGTCGGATGAAGATCCCGCTTGTGGCGCTCTGCGATACCAATGCCGACGCAAGCAAGATTGATTATGCGATTCCCGCCAATGACGACGCTTTGTCCGCCGTGCGATATATGACGGAGCGTATCGGAGCGGCGATAGAAGAGGGACTGCGCATGGGGATCGTGAATCAGGAAGCGCGAGCCAAGGAAAAAGAGAGCCAGCCCTCCGGAGCCAATCAATGACCCCAATTCGTAATTCATTTCATAATTCCCAGTTTTGATCTCGGCACAACAAATAAAAGAACTTCGCGAGAAGACCGGAGCGGGCGTGTCCGACGTCAAAAAGGCGCTTGAGGAAAGTGGGGGAGACACGGAAAAAGCTCTCGTTATCATTGAACGAAAACTCGGAAGCAATGCTGGTAAGCGCGCAGGCCGCGAGACGCGGGCAGGCGTGGTGGATGCCTACATCCACTCCAACTTAAAAATCGGAGCTATGGCGGAACTTTTCTGCGAGACGGATTTTGTCGCGCGCAATCCCGATTTCGTAGCACTTGCGCACGATATTGCACTGCATATAGCCGCCATGAGTCCCGCGTATCTCTCGTATGACGCCGTGCCGGAAGACATCCGCAATGCGGAGAAAAAACGCTTTGAGGAAGAGGCGCTTAAGACCGACAAGAAAGCGGAAATTCAGGAGATGATTGTTGACGGCAAGCTAAAAGCGCATTTTGGCGCAATGGCGCTGATGGAACAGCCTTTTGTGAAAGATCAGGATAAGACGGTCGGCCAGATCGTGAATGAAGCGATCGGACGGTTTGGTGAAAATATCCGCGTCGGACGGTTTGTCCGTCTTGAGCTTTAATTCCTTTTAAAGCGTGCCGTCATGATACTGAATATCTCTCTTGCGATTTTTGCTATCGCCGGTATCGGTATTTTGTGGTATCGCATATCGCATAAGATTCCCGAGCTTGTGGCGATCCCCGATGAGGTGATCGTCATGCGTCTGAATGAGGATTCGGCGCGCGTGAGGATATTTCTTTTGCACCTCCGTACGTTTTGGCGGGAGCCGCGCTATCAGGAAGCCTTTTGGCGCTTCTGTGAAAAATCCCTGTATCGGGCACATATCGTGCTGATGCGTGCGGATAACGGTCTTGCCGTACTCCTGCGTACGGTACGAAGCCATGCGGGTGTCGCGGCGGCCATTCAAGAGGCCCAAGAGGAGGCTACTTCGGCTGTAGTGATACGCGAGGAGATATCAGTTATCAACCTTGCGCCAAAGGCCCCTATGCCACGCAGACCGGAAGATTTTGCGCCTGCTACACTGCCTGCTGTCAGGCAGGCGGCTGGCAGGCGAGAGCATACGGTAGAATCCAAGATCGCGCAGTTGCCGCGCAAAAGCAATGTCCGTATCCGCGAAGTGCGTCCGAGGAGAAAAACGACTTCCCGTACCGCCGGACTTCAGGGATAGTGTGCTGTTCTTTTTCGCCACCTTAGCTCAGCGGCAGAGCAACTGTTTTGTAAACAGTAGGTCCTCGGTTCGAATCCGAGAGGTGGCTCCAGATGAGTGCAATACGGTGCGGAGCATATACGATCTCGCTTGACCACCCACGCATCGTCGGGATTTTGAATGTGACGCCCGACAGTTTCAGCGACGGCGGAAGATTTTTTGATCCGGCGCGCGCTGTCGCTCACGCCCTCTCCATGGCTCGCGAGGGCGCAGATATCATTGATATCGGCGGGGAGTCCACGCGTCCGGGATCCATACGCGTGTCGGCGGATGAGGAATTGCGACGGATACTGCCCGTGCTTGATGCGCTTGCGGACGAGCTTGCGATACCGATTTCCCTAGATACGTCCAAGCCCGAAGTCGCTGACGCATGTCTTGCGCGCATGCCTGCGATCATCAATGACGTATACGGGCTTCGGGATCCGGCCATGCGGGAAGTCATTGCGCGTCATCAGGCACCGGTGATTATTATGCATATGCAGGGGACGCCGGATACCATGCAGAAAAATCCCTCATATGGCGACGTCGTAGAGGAGGTGATCGGCTATCTTGGTATGCAGGCGCAACTCGCGCGTGCGGCGGGGATTGAGCAGATTATCATTGACCCGGGCATCGGATTCGGGAAGACGATCACGCATAACCTTCTGCTACTCAAGCATCTGGATAGATTCAAACGTCTCGGATACCCTCTTATGGTCGGCGTGTCTCGAAAGAGTTTTTTGCAGAAGATATTGGGCGCGGGTTCGGACGATGTGCTTGAAGGGACGCTTGCGGCATCCGTGATTGCGGCATATAATGGCGCAGATCTCATCCGTGTGCATGACATCGCTCCTGTCCGCCGCGCGCTTGCGGTTGCGAATGCAATACGGAACGCATGATGAATATAAGGATATCGCAAGACCATATATTTGGGTAGGTGGCGGAGTGGTCAATCGCACTTGGCTGTAAACCAAGCGCCTTAACAGGCTACGCAGGTTCGAATCCTGCCCTACCCACCAATATCAATAAAGCATCCCGATATATCGGGGTGCTTTATTGATATTGGTTTCAGTCTTTGCTATGTTGCGGATAGTTCTGATGCATACGGAATCTCTCCGTACACACAAGACCTTTTGAAGAAGGAGTTCGGGGATGAATGGTCCACTGATAGGGGGGACTGAAGAATGTCGACGGATCATACAAGCCGAGAGTGTTCTTTTGGATAGCGCGGTAACAAAAGAGCACTATCAAATATCAAGCAGAATCCATACGGACAGGGTTTATTTGCTACATCCTGTTCTGCAATGGGGATCCCATCGCGAGTTGCTTGCCCACAAGTTAATAGAGGATCTTTTGATAGGCGGTATTGATCTACAGCGCGATGTAGACGTATTGGTCGCAACGGGTATCGCCGCAATGCAAATATGCTGTACGCTTCAGCATTTTATAGGGTTGCAGGAGAAACGACTGATCTTTATAGAAAGGGAGAGAAACGGCATCTCGGTGGGACATGGATTTTCATTCCGGCAGGATGAGAGAATTTTACTGGTGCATTTTGCGGCGGTACGATTCAACACCATTCGCGAGACCATCAAGGCGATCCACAGATATGCGGACGAAACCGGTTTTCAGCCGTGCGTGATCGGATTTGCAGTTATCTTTGATCGGAGTCCAGAAAATTCACAATGGGAAAAGGGTCTGGGTACATTCAGAAAAGTCTGTATGTTCCGGGAGCCTCTCAATGTCTATCCGGCTGATAAGAGGAGATGCCCGCTTTGTAAGATGGGAATCCCTCTCGTGGATCTCCGTGGAGCCACATAGGAGTACCCCATAAGGGTCTTCTGTGGATTAAATGGGGAAAATTATAATGTAAGCGGCGTATATACGCCGCTTTTATCATATATTACGAAATGCATATAAAATGTTGCATGATGGGGGTGAGTAGTATAAAATTGGGTGGTAGTGGAGAGAAGTGGATAATTCTGTGGATAAGTAAGAAATTTTGGGGATAACTTATAAAAAGAATCAGGAAGCAGGAGTTATGAATGAGGGAAAGGGATTCTTTTATCTTGATTCCTACTTCATAATTCCTTATTCCCTTTTAACATGTTGATTGGCGAGCACCAGCATACGATAGACAGCAAAAAACGCCTCGCCGTACCCGCCAAACTCCGCAAGGAGATAGGGGAGAGAGCAGTGGTAACGCGCGGTCTTGATAACTGTCTTTTTCTGTACCCGATGGCCGAATGGCAAAAGCTTACGGAAAAGCTTTCCCAGCTTCCGATGGGGCAGGGAGATACCAGAAGTTTTTTGCGCCTCATGCTTGCGGGGGCATCAGAAGTGGAGCTTGATCAGCTGGGACGCATTTTGATCCCCGATTATTTGAAAACATATGCAGGTTTGAAACAGAGGGTAGTGGTTGCGGGCGTATATAACCGGCTTGAGATTTGGGACGACGAGCGGTGGGCCGCATATAAGGAAAATGTGGAAAAGAATACGGATATGATTGCAGAAAAACTGGGAGAATTAGGTTTGTATTGATATGGACATGTTGCCGAATACGCTTTCGTAACGAAATGACAGAATTTAGAGACAAAATCGTTGAACAAATCTTGCGGCCTATCTGGAAGATAAGCCAAGAGATTTTGAGACGATTTTGGCCGAAATTCTGAAATTGCAGGTGAAATGGTATTCGGCAACATGTCCAAAATGGAGGCGCATATTCCTGTTTTGCGCGAGGAAGTTCTTTTATTTCTTGATCCCAAACCCGGAGAAGTGTTTGTGGACGGGACGATAAACGGCGGAGGGCACGCGCGTGCGATCCTGCCGCGCGTGACACCCGGAGGGACGCTGATCGGCATTGATTGGGACTGCGATCTGGTAGCCGGCACCGAGCAGGCGCTTGCGGACGAAGTCGCGGATGTACGGATGATCTTTGAGTGCGCAAGCTATACGGAAATGCGAAATATCGCCTCCAAGCACGGTATCAGTCATGCAGACGGCATCCTGCTGGATCTCGGATTCAGTTCGCATCACGTTGATCGGTCTGGCAGGGGATTTTCTTTTATGCGCGACGAGCCGCTTGATATGCGCTACAACACTTCCGAAAATCGTCTCACCGCGGCTGTGATCGTCAATGAATGGCCCGAAAAGCAGATCGCGGACATGCTGTGGCGGTATGGCGAGGAGAGGTTTAGCAGGCGAATTGCATCGGGGATCGCGCGGATGCGGAAACTGAAGAAGATCACATCCACCCGGGAGCTTGCTTCGGTGATCATGCGCAGTATCCCGAGGCGCGCAATCGGACGCATCCATCCTGCGACGCGTACTTTTCAGGCGCTTCGGATCGCGGTAAACGGCGAGCTTGAGTCGCTTGAGAAAGTCCTTCCAGAAGCTCTCCTGCTTCTTGCATCCGGAGGAAGGATTGCTGTGATCTCCTTTCATTCACTTGAGGATAGGATCGTGAAGACATTTTTGAAGGAACAGGAAAAGAAAGATGCTGTGCGCATTGCGACCGCAAAGCCCGTCCGCGCATCGGGCGGGGAGATACGGACAAATCCCCGCGCGCGCTCGGCACTTCTGCGGGTAGCCACTAAAAACTAAAACTTACTTTAAGACAATAGACTAAAAAGTATGACGACGTTATTGCTCGCATCCCAAAAAATCTTTTTTCAAGCATCGCCCCGTAGCCGTATGACTTCCTTGGGCGAGTCTTTTGCGGCTCTCAATCGCCGCGGCATCGCGACGGCCGCGAGTTTGGTACTGGTCGCTCTTGGAATCGGGCTTTATGTATCCATGCTTGTTTCCACATTCAGTATCGGCATCCAGCTTCGCCAAATCGCCGCCGCAGAAGCGGACGCGCGCCGCGAAGCGCGCGATCTGGAGATGTCCCTGCGCGCGCGCGAAGCGAACTTTGCCGCGCGATACGCGCCGATCCTTGAAGGTATGGACGAAGTTTCTGCAATCATTTATCTTGATTCTGACGGCGTTGCCATGAATACGAGACGCTAGAAATATTGAGGCTAAGCCTCAATATAGACATGCTTTCATTTTGAGATGAAGGAAGTAAAAAAATCGTTTGATAAGGTTTTTGAGAGGCGGATACGCGCAGTCCTCCTCTTTTTTCTTGTGGCGTGCGCGGTGCTCGTCGGAAGGCTTTTTATCATGCAGGTGGTGCGCCACAGCCAATACACAAATCTTGCCATCAAACAGCACGGCCTGACCGAAGAACTGTCTTCCGAGCGGGGTATGATCCTTGCCGTAGATAAAGACGGCGCTGAAGTGCCGCTGGCGCTCAACAAGACATACAAAGTCTTGGTCGCGTCTCCTAAGACTATTAAGCATCCGGAAGAGACGGCCTCTCTCCTTGCCTCTGTATTCTCCTTGAATCAAGCGGACGTGCTTGCTCGGCTCTCCAAGGCGGGCGATCCGTATGAAATCATCGCGCGCAGGATTGAGTCTCAAGCCGCCGAAGAGTTTTTACAGCGCGGGATTGAGGGGATTTCGTTTGAAGACGAGATGCGGCGCGTGTACCCCAATGGCACGATGGCATCACATCTGCTCGGCTTTGTGTCGGGTGCCACGGGAGGGGAATCCGGGCAATATGGCATTGAGCGTTTCTTTGAAAATGAATTGTCCGGTGCTGTGGGCCTCTTGAGCGGCATGAAAGATGCATCGGGATTTCTCCTGGCGCTCGGCAGGCGGGTGATCCATCCTCCCGAAAACGGATCGTCGGTGACACTCACGATTGATTACTCCGTACAGCGCAAGGCAGAAGACGTGCTTGCGGCCGCAGTAAGCAAATGGGGAGCGTCTTCGGGGCTTGTCATCGTACTTGATCCCAAGACAGGACGGATCCTCGCCGAGGCGTCACGTCCTGCGTTTGACCCGAATGCTTTTTCGGGAGAGAAAGATTTCAGTATCTTCTTGAATCCCGCAGTGGAAGCCTCCTACGAGCTTGGCTCGGTGATGAAGCCGATCACCATGGCCGCGGCTCTGGAAGAGAAAAAAGTTACGCCCGATTCTACATACAACGATACCGGCGAGGTACGCATCGGATCTTTTACGATACGCAATTTTGACGGCAATGCGTATCATACGCAGACCATGACGCAGGTGCTTGAGAAGTCTTTAAATACGGGCCTGGTGCATGTGGCGCGTCTCCTTGGTAAGGCAAAGCAAGAAGAATATTTCGGGCGTTTCGGATTTGGCGACAAAACAGGGATTGATCTGCCGGGCGAGGTAGCGGGAGATCTGTCCAATCTTGAGCACGGACGCGACAGCGACTTTGCGACCGCGTCATTCGGGCAGGGGATTGCGGTGACTCCGATCCAGCTTGCCGCGGCAACGGCCGCAATCGCCAACAAAGGTGTTCTGATGAAGCCGTATGTAGTAGAAAAAATCAGGGATGATTCGGGTAACGAAACGATGCGAAGTCCCGAGACGGTACGGTCCGTCATTTCACCAGAAACTGCAGAGACGCTAACCAAGATGCTGGTATCGGTCGTAAAAAATGGCTACGAGGATCGCGCGGGCGTCAAAGGGTATCTGATTGCCGGCAAAACAGGTACAGCCCAGATACCGCGCCGCGACGGCAAGGGATATATGGAGGATGGTGCTATCCATACGTTTGTGGGCTACGCGCCCGCGTTTGATCCGAAATTTCTGATTTTGATACAGCTGAATGAGCCAAAAGGCAACCGGTTTGCGGCCAATACTCTCACGCCGGTATTTCATGACTTGGCGGAGTTTATCTTGCACTACTATGAAGTGCCGCCCGATGAGAAATGAGAATTTGTTGCAAGTCTTGACAGTATTTCTATAAGGTGGTATAGTTGCACGACGACCTGAACGCCATAACAATTTTTTGTAAGGAGATGAGGAGATGTTGAGAAGCAAGTTGGGGCGGAACGAAAGAGGCTACACGTTCGTTGAACTTTTGGCGGTGTTGGTGATCATGGGAGTATTCATGGCCGCCAGCATGACGTATTTGAGAGCGTCGACTTATTTCACGACGGCGAAGCTTGCCCAGATCGCAATGGTACGAATTGCAACCGAGGAGCCGGGGGGGAAGTATCCGGCAGCGGTCACAATCACCGATCTGGAGAGCCACGGTGCCAGCAGTCTCATTGCGGACTACACAATCAATTCGTATGCCCGAACGGGAACTCCGTCGGGTAAGGATTACCAGATGGAGCTTGAGGCTCCAGATACAACAACCCTCTTTTGTATCACAGAGGGCACGTTGACGAGAGCCGCGTGTCCATAGGGATCGCGGTCGCGCATAGAGTAAAGGCGGATCCTCCGGGATCCGCCTTCTGAATTTCCTGTATAAGATGTTCTTGTCTCAATCCGAAATATACGATATACATACATGTATCCGGCCTTGGCTCCTATTGTCTAATATAAAAATACCAGCCGGAAGTATGTCGGCGGACGCTGGGTGCACTGACAGTAAAAAAGCTCTCACGGCAACCTCCTCAATGTGTTTATATCCAAAGATAAAAAACAACAATCCAGCCACTATACAAGATCATTTTGCAAAAACAATCTTACAAAATATTTGCAATAAGTGTGCGGGTGATGATGTGGAAATATAATATAGTATACACTTCCACACGATCGTGTGGAAGTGTATACTATGATTAGTTTTTGCCTATAAAATATGAAAACACATTCACTTGCTGATTTGATTATAAAAAATTTAAGCGCATTGGGAGCTGTTTATCTTGATGCATTCTTCCCTGCCAAGTATTCGTATGCCAGTATGTGGCGACCGCTTCTCGGTCTTGAGCGCCCTCCTAAAATTACCCGTCATACTGTTTCCATGAATCTATGGCGACTTCAGAAGCAGGGTTTGGTGCGAAGATCGGGAAATAGAAAGAGATCGTTGTGGAGTCTCACGCCTGCTGGTAAGAAGCGTCTTCATGGTAGATTTCGTGGCATTCAGGATGCTGAAATATCTGTTCCCGCCAAAGATGGCATTGCGAGAATCGTTATTTTTGATATTCCAGAACACCATCGAAAAAAGCGCGATACGATCCGTACAGAACTTATTGGATGTGACTTTCACCAACTTCAAAAAAGCGTATGGATAGGAGAAAATCCTTTACCAAAAGCCTTTGTGGACATTATTCATGAATTAGAGCTTACACAAAATGTGCATATCTTTAGCATTCGCGAAAAAGGGACGATTTTACCGCAGAGCGAATGAGGCCAAGAGATCAAAAGATTTCAGATAGTATATAGTATACACTTTTCCACGATCGTATAGAAGTGTATACTATGAGCTCATCAGTATACTTATTTGATTGATTTGCGGAGCGAGGTAAAATATGATAAATTTTTCAACAGGCTCCTATCGTCTAGTCTGGTCTAGGACGCCAGGTTCTCATCCTGGTAACCCGGGTTCGAATCCCGGTGGGAGCATAGAAATATCAAAATAATCAAGTCAACAAAACCCTACGATCGTAGGGTTTTGTTGACTTGTATCTGCCAGTCGTCACACCAGAAACCCGATTTTTTGCTGGGCTTTGTGGAGAGTTTTTTGCGCGATTTTGTTTGCGTGGTCGGCTCCTTTTCGCAGGATGTCCATGACTGATTCGGGATCTTCTGAAAGCTCCTGATAGCGCTGCTGAAGCGGGGTAAGTTTTTCTACGAGCAGTTCTCCAAGGTCGCGTTTGAAGTCGGAATAGGATTTGCCCTGATACTGTTTTTCAATATCATCCGGTTCTCCTCCGGCAAAAGCCGCGAATATCCGCATGAGGTTTGCTATGGCGGGTTTTTCTTCTTCATCATAGACAATCTCTTTGCCTGAATCTGTCACCGCGATCTTCACTTTGCGGCGGATTTCGTCGGGCGTATCAAGAAGCGCTATGTAGTTATTGGCGCTTGCCGCGGATTTGGACATCTTTTTCGTAGGGTCGTCCAAGCCCATGATGCGTGCGGTTTGCGGAGGTATAAATCCTTCGGGGATTTTGAATGTTTCGCCAAACTTGTTATTGAATCGTTTGGCAAGAGAGCGCGTGAGTTCAATATGCTGTTGCTGATCTTCGCCCACAGGCACGACATCGGTCTGGTACAGCAGAATGTCTGCCGCCATGAGTACAGGATAATTGAAAAGGCCTGCAAAAACTTCTGACTGTTTTTCTTTCTTGTCTTTGAACTGCGTCATGCGCTCAAGGTCTCCGAGTGGCGTCATGGTGTTCAAAATCCAGCCAAGCTCCGCGTGCGCGGGGACATGCGACTGGATGAAGATGGTGGATTTTTGGGGATCAATGCCTGCGGCGATATAGAGCATTGTCGTATTGAGGATGTTTTGCCGCAATTCGTCGGGTTTCTGGGGTACGGTGATTGCGTGCAGATCGGCGATCATGGCAAATAATTGGAAATCCTTTTGAAGCTCCGTCCATTGCTTGATTGCTCCGAGATAATTTCCGATATGGAGTATCCCGGAGGGCTGTATGCCGCTCAATAAGATTTTCACAAGGTTGTAGGTTGTAGGTTGTAGGTTGTAGAAAGCGTAATGAAAATCTGGCGAGTTGATTTGTTTCTATCACCTACTACCTACCACCTAATTAAATTTCTATTACGACAGGCAAGACCATCGGGCGGCGTTTGGTTTTATCAAACAGGTACTGGCCGATTTTTTCCCGCAGATTGTCGCGGACATGCGTCCAGTTGATGGGGCGTCCGCCGTGGGTTGTCGTCTCCTCTACGATCTTGCGCGTGCGCTGGCGAACGTCTTTTAGCATATCCTGCGATTCTTTGAGATAAATGAATCCGCGGGAAATGATGTCCGGACTCGTGCGTACGCGCCCGGTCTTGGAATCCACTATGGTAATGATAACAAAGATGCCGTCTCCGGCCAAATGCTGGCGGTCGCGGATCACCACCTCTTTGACATCGCCCACTCCGAGGCCGTCTACCATGACGTGGTCTATGGGCACGGTTTCTTTGAGTTTTTTAATGTCATCGCGCCCGATGCTTGCGATCTCGCCGTCTTCGGTGATGAGGATGTTTTGCCGCGGGATGCCTGTCTCGCAGGCAAGCTCGGCGTGAAGCTTGAGCATGAAGTAGTTGCCGTGGATCGGGATCATGAATTTCGGTTTTGTAAGCTCCATCATGGTCTTGAGCTCGTCGCGCTTGGCATGCCCCCCTGCATGGATATCCATGGTGGCGTAGTGGTACACCTTGCTGGCTTTTTTGAAGAGGACATCTTTGAGGCGTTGGACGGTCGCTTCATTGCCCGGGATGACCGATGAGGAAAAGACAATGGAATCATGAGGTTTCAACGTAATGTTTTTGTGCTCGCCGTTGGCAATCCGCATGAGTACCGCGCGGTCTTCGCCCTGCGCGCCGGTGCATGCGATGGTCACGCGATTGTCGGGGTAGTTATGGAGATCCTTTGTCTCAATGAGCGTGCCTTTTTTGACGTCCATGTATTTGAGCGCTTGCGCTACCGCGACGTTTTCTTTCATGCTGTGGCCTTCTATCAGAACTTTGCGGTTGTATTTTTCGGAAAGCCAGATGAGCTGTTGGATGCGTGTCAGGAGTGACGCAAAAGTGGCCGCGATGATCCTACCGGGAGCCGCCACGAAGATCGTCTCAAGAGATTTTTGGACATCTGCTTCCGATATCTGATGTCCGGCAAATTCGGCATCCGTGCTTTCGGATACGAGCAGTGCGACGCCTTCCCGCCCGAGCTCGGTGAGGCGGGCAAAATCGGCCGGGCGCTCGTTGACCGGCGTGTGGTCAAATTTGAAGTCTCCCGTGTGCACGATAGTGCCTGCGGGAGTTTTCAGTACCACACCGACCGAGTCGGGGATGTTGTGGTTGACGTGGAAGAATTCCACGCCGATAGAGCCGAGTTTTACTTTTGACTCGGGGGTTATCACATGGATCTGGGGTTTTTGCATGTGCGAAAACTCCTCGTGCCGCTTGAGAATGACTCCGCGGGTGAGCGCGGTCGCAAATATCGGCGGATTGCCGAGCGCGTCCAGCAGATGCGGGATCGCGCCGATGTGGTCGTAGTGCCCGTGCGTGATCACGATGCCGCGAATGTTTTTGCGGCGGGGCTTGAGATATTCAATGTTGGGGATGAGATAATCAATCCCGGGCATGTCTTCATCCGGCCACTGGAGCCCCATGTCTACGATGACGATATCGTCTTCATATTCGTATATGTAGCAGGAGCGGGTTACTTCTCCGCATCCGCCGAGCGGGATAAAGCGAAAACGCCCTTTTTCGTTGGGGGGGATTTTTTGTTGGATGTCCGGCAATGCAGGCATACCAGTGTGCCGCATGGGCGCAGGACCTGTGCGGCGGCGGCGATTGTGTCGCGCGCCGGGAGCGCGCCTTGTGTTTGGGCGGCCATGCGGTGAATTGTGCGGCTGGGACGTATGGGGTCGGCGCGCGGGAGCCTCTCCTGCACGATCCGTCGGCCGGTCCGCCGGCTGGCGGACTGTTTGGATGGGTCTATTGAACATAATTAATAATGTGACGAATTATCTGGCTTGGTACGAATATATGATGATATATAGATACGGCTCGGTATAATCCTTAAACTAAATAGATGAATGAATAAATGAGTAAATAATGAAGAAAAGAAAGCGCTATAAACTGGGTATCGCGCAAGCAGTGCTCCGTGAATACAGTCCTGCATACAATTTATGGGCGAGAGAGGATTCGAACCTCCATGGGTTGCCCCGCTGGCTCCTGAAGCCAGTGCGTCTGCCGATTCCGCCACTCGCCCCGTTAGAAATCTAATGCCTACAAACTTACAATGCACACCACACTACATTTCTAACGGGGCTCGCCCAAGTTATAAATTAGATGGGAACATCTGTCTTGCCTATCACCCCCCGCAAGGGGTTTTGGTATTTATGACATGGATACGGGGATATGCCTGGTTTAGCAAGCAAGAGAAGTAAAGTAAATAGACTGTAGCATATCGGGGAAAAAAATGCAAGGTGCGTTATTGGCGGCCGAGCGCGCGGCGGGTCACGCGATACCAGGATTGGATTCCATTGAAGCGGTCTGAAGGCAGGGCCATCCGTGAAATCTCAACCCCATTGATATCGCGTGGCAGGAGATAAAGATACAGCTGGGTGTACAAAGGGACGGCAGGGATATCCGCATCCGCAAGTTTTGCGAATGCCGCATATTTTTGGCGGCGCAGAGTAGTGCTTGTTGTGCGGCGCGCTTCCTCCAGGAGCTGGTCCGCTTTTTTATTGGTGAAGAGCGCCACGTTGAGTCCGGGGTCTTTGATCTGGGTAGAATGCCAGAAGGTAAAAGGATCAGGCTCATAGCCGTAGACCTGCCCAAAGAGCAACATTTCAAAGGATCGGGGCCTGATGACGGTAGCCTCAAGATCGGCAAAGGAATGGGATGCCACCGAGACTTCAATGCCGATATCGGCGAGCATGAGCTTGATCGCTTCGGCCGCATGCGTGAGCTCGGGTGAGTCTCCTGTCGCGAGCGTCCAGCGGAGCGGCACGCTTTGCAGCTTGTTATTCTGCCGGATTTTTTTGTCCCGGATGCCGTCTTCATCAGTATCTTTCCAGCCGGCTCGGTCAAGGAGTTCGCGCGCCTGCGTGGGGTCGTACGGAAGCGGGGCCTTGCTTTCGGACGGCGTGCCCTGAAACGGCGGGAGCAGGGAGTCCGTGACAATCGCTCCTCCGCCTACTTCCCGGACTACGCGGCTCTTATCAAGAGCGTATGCGATCGCCTCCCGCACGCTTTTGTCCGCAAGAGCGGGGGACTGGCGCTGATTGAAGAAGACGCTAAAGATGCGCGGCGTTGCGAGCGTGAGCACGGCATAGCGGTCGCGGCTGATGTCTTCGGTATTGCGTACCGAGATCGGCCCAAAGCCTTCAATCTCGCCGCGGTGCAAGGCGTTCAGAAGCGCATCTTCCCCGGCATAAAATACAAACGTGATCTCTTTCAGGTACGGCCCGTCGCCCCAGTAATCGGGATTGCGCGTGACAGTGTACCAGAGGAGCGATCCGTCGTTGTCGTATTTGAAGCGTTTGAGCCGGTAGGGGCCGGATCCTACGGGATTGAGATTGAGTTCGTGCAGAAGCATCCGGTCGGGAGTGATCTCCCCCCAGAGGTGTTTGGGTATGATGCCTTGAGTAAGGTTTTCAATAAACGGGGCATAGGCGGTGCGGAGAGTTAATTTCACGGTGTGGTCGTCTATTTTTTCTGGTTCAACGCCTTGCCAGTTTGCCCGAAACGGGCTTTTGTACTGGGGATCCTGGAGGCGTTTTACGGTGAAAACCACATCATCGGCGGTGACTGGCTTGCCATCGTGCCACAGCGCATTTTGACGCAGATAGAGCGTATATATCTTGCCGTCCGGCGAGACGTCGTATCGCTCTGCAAGGTCGTACGTGATTTCTCCCGCGCCGTCATATCCAAGCAGGCCCGAGAAAACGAGATGCGCGATATCGCGCTCCGCATCCCGCGAGATGTAGAGGGGATTGATGGACCGGGGTGCGCCGATAACGCCTTCGGTATATGATCCGCCGACGGCAGGGGCGGGATGGGTGAAGTAAAGATACGTCCTGATAAAAAGTCCGCCACCTGCAACCACAATGACAAGGATGATATACAAAAGCATACGCTTCTCTTTGTGGGAGAGGATATGCGGGAGGTAAAGAAGTTTGCGCGCGGTGAGGAGTTTCCAGCGTCTTTGAAGCCTCAAAGCGTCATTGAGCCACGAGCGGATAAAATCCATGCGTGATTACCCTACTTAAATGCGATGTTGAGTACCGCTAAAGCGATGAAGAGGATCGCGAGTACGATAGTGGCGTAAAAAAGTCCGCGCTCAAGACCCCGGCGCGTGCGATAAAATCCGCCTTCCCCTCCAAATGTCGGCGAAAGTCCTCCACTACGCCGTTGGAGCAGGATGGCGCAAACAAGCAGTACTGATACGATAATGTGGGCAATATCAAGAAGATAAAGCATAAGAGCGGTTTACAAGTTAAGTGTGTCTCGCTTTTGATCTTTAGACCTACTGCGTAAAGATTCTTCTGCTGCAATTTCCAGATTTCGGCTACGACTTTGAAAAAATTATTCAACATATACGCCGTATATGCCTCATAATTTTTTCTGCGTCT
>Ga0155436_123_pt1 | contig 22024 bp, 26 predicted proteins | sample RifCSPhighO2_02_FD_106404 | JGI IMG/M metagenome (GOLD analysis project Ga0155436, IMG submission 106404) | Candidatus Sungbacteria bacterium RIFCSPHIGHO2_02_FULL_52_23 | reverse complement strand
GCAACAGCAGTGCGCACCAACAGAATTAATGCGGTTATACCACGATCGTAAATATATGTATACTATTTTCAGATAACCAAAATAAAAGTTTTATGGACAAATAGGACAAAATCGTTATAATGATGCCTGATGCCTCATATTGAGATCGCCGCCGAAAAACTGATTGAAATACTCGGATTCCCGATCACCAATGCCCTGATATCCAGCTGGCTTGCGATCGGGCTTCTTGTCGCCGTAGCCCTGCTTCTGCGGGGCAAAATCCTGCTTGTGCCGCACGCGCTCCAAAATGTCGTGGAGTTTTTTATGGAGAGCTTTCTTGCGCTCATGGAGGGAGTGCTTGGCTCGCGCGAAAAAGCGGAGAAATATTTTCCGCTCGTGGGGACGGTTTTTCTTTTTATTCTGACATCCAACTGGCTCGGCATCTTGCCGGGCGTGGGATCTATCGGATTTTTTGAGGAGACCACTGGCCACGCCACGCGCTTTGTGCCACTCCTGCGCTCCGCGGCAAGCGATCTGAATGTCACGCTAGCGCTTGCTACCATCACTGTCCTTGCCGTCCACGTTCTTGCGGTCGGCGCAATCGGCATCCGGCCGCATTTGAGCAAATTCTTCTCATTTAAAGGCCCCATAGAGTTTTTCGTGGGGATACTTGAAATTGTCTCCGAATTTGCTAAGATCATATCATTCTCGTTCCGGCTCTTCGGCAATATATTTGCCGGAGAGGTTCTCCTCGTCATTACGGGCTTTTTAGCCCCATATGGGGCTCCGATCCCATTTCTGATGCTTGAGATCTTTGTCGGATTTGTGCAGGCACTGGTGTTTGCCATGCTTACTGTGGTATTTATCAGTATTGCGGTCGCACATCATTAACTAACGCGAATTGGGAAGGATGAATTAGGAATTAGGGGCAAAAAATATATCCCCTATCCCTTATTCATAATTCCTTATTCATAATTCATATCATATGGATGCAGAGACAGTAAAACTCCTCGCGACTGCCGGCGCGATCGTCGGCGGCACAGCAATCCCCGCGGCGGCGATTGCTTTTATCGGCGCGAAAGGACTTGATGCCATCGGGCGCAATCCTGAAGCCGCATCAAAAGTGCAGACGGCCATGATCTTGGCGATCGCATTTGCGGAAGCCATCGCGATCTATGCGCTTGTCGTAGCGCTCGTTATCAAGTTTGTCTAACTTGATGTGCAACAAGAGACAAGCAACATGAGACATGCAAGAGTAGTCTTGTCGCTTGTTGCATGTCGCTCGTATGTCTGAACTTCTTCATAACTTCGGCGTTGACTGGAAACTGCTTATCGCACAGGCGGTAAACTTTTTCGTCCTGCTCCTCGTACTCTGGAAATTCGCCTACAAGCCGATTTTGGAGGTCTTCCGCACGCGGCGCGAGAGCATCGCGCAGGGCCTGCGCGATGCGGAGGAAGCGTCACAGCGCCTCACCCAGGCCGAAAAGATAGGGGAGGAGAAGATCACCGTGGCGCGCACGGAAGCGCTTGGGATCGTCAATCAAGCCGAAGCTCTCGGTCGTACCCGCAAAGAAGAAATCCTGCAAGAAGCTACGGACAAAGGTGACGCAGTGCTTGCCCAAGCACGGCAAGGCGCCATGGAAGAGCGCCTGAAGGCCGAAGAGGCGTTTTATAAAGATGCAGAGGGTCTCCTGCGCGCAGGAATGGAGCATATCCTCATAGCGCTTCCGCCCGAAGCCCGCGACCGCGAGCTTACGCGCCGTGCTATTGCCGCCCTGAAAACCGCTCCCAAATCATGAAGTACACCGTGACACAATATGCAGAAGCGCTTGCAGAAGCCCTTGCGCCTGCCGGGGCCGAAAAACGGCCGTCGATGATCCGGAGGTTTCTTGGCATGCTCCGCAAAAACAAAGACTCCAAGCTCCTCGCGGCAATCGTCCGCAAGACGGAGCGGCGCTGGCTCGCGGATCAAAATCTGCACAAAGTCGCGGTGACATCCGCATCTCCCCTGACTGCGGCGGTAAAAAAAGAGATTGAAGCGGTCCTTACCAGAAAACCAATGTGGGAAGAAAAGATTGATCCCGCGATCCTCGGAGGCATGCGCATACTGGTTGATGATGAGACGATGATTGACGCAAGCGCACGCAGCCGCCTTGACCGTATGTTTAGCGCCCGATAGTATCCACAAACTTTTATGAAAGACACAGTCATTACGCATCTCAAAAAAGAAATTGAAGGATTCGCGGGAGAAATCAAAGCCGAAAAAGTCGGCCATGTCTTGGAGGTGGGCGACGGCATTGCCAAGATATACGGCCTTGCGGACGTGGCCTCGCAGGAAATGCTTGAGTTTGAAACGGAAAGCGGCGCTGTCAGCGGAATCGCATTCAACCTTGAAGAAGACTCTGTCGGCGCGATCATCCTCGGCGACTACACGCATATTAAAGAGGGAGGCATTGTGCGGCATACCGGACGGGTTTTGTCCGTGCAGGTGGGAGAGGAGATGATCGGCCGCGTCGTCAATCCCCTCGGCAGGCCGCAGGACGGACGGGGCCCTATTTTCAAAAGCAATTCAAAAGAAGTTTTTTATCCGGTAGAACGCGCGGCTCCATCGGTGATTGCGCGCGAGCCCGTAGGCACTCCCCTCCATACGGGTATCAAGACGATTGACGGCATGATCCCCGTAGGGCGCGGCCAGCGCGAGCTCATCATCGGGGATCGCCAGATCGGGAAAACCTCCATCGCGATTGATACGATCATCAATCAGGGCCGCGATACGCGCCACCCGACGCCCATCTGTATTTATGTCGCAATCGGCCAAAAAGAGTCCAAGGTTGCGAAAATCGTGGCGACTCTCAAAGAGCACGGCGCCATGGACTACACGATCGTAGTATCGGCTCCTGCTTCCTCGCCCTCGCCCTTGTGGTATCTGGCGCCGTATAGTGCCACTGCCATCGGCGAATATTTCATGCACCAAGGACGCGACGCGCTTGTGATCTACGACGACTTGTCCAAACACGCATGGGCGTATCGGGAGCTTTCATTGCTTCTACGCAGGCCCCCGGGACGCGAAGCATACCCGGGAGATATCTTTTATCTCCATTCGCGGCTTCTGGAGCGCGCCGCACGGCTGAACAAAGAAAACGGCGGGGGATCGCTGACAGCACTCCCCATCATTGAAACACAGCTCGGCGACGTATCCGCATATATCCCGACCAACGTCATCTCCATCACCGACGGGCAGATTTATCTTGAACCCGAACTCTTTTATCAGGGCGTGCGCCCTGCGGTCAATGCAGGCCTTTCGGTATCGCGCGTAGGATCCGCGGCACAGACCAAAGCCATGAAGAAAGTCGCGGGACGTTTGCGGCTTGAGCTTGCACAATTCCGCGAGCTTGCGGCATTCGCCCAGTTTGCATCGGAGCTTGATGAGGGCACGCGCAAGCGCATTGAGCGCGGCCGCGTCTTGACCGAGCTTCTCAAGCAACCAGAACTCAAACCGCTCCCGTTTGAAGAGCAGGTCGTGCTGATGTATGCGGGTACTGGAGGATTTCTGGACGATGTGCCGCCCGCCGAAGTCGCCGACATAGGTACGGCGCTCTTGGACTACATGGACAAAATGCACCGCGAGGACGTACTTGAGAAAATAAAGACCTCCGGAGACCTCACAAAAGAAACCGAAGAAGCTCTCAAAACCGCAATCGGAGAGTTTAAGAAACTGAAATGACTGAGCAATCAAAACAAGAAACCGAAAAACAAGAAGGGTTTGAGTATGAACTCGCCGAAGCGATGAAAACCAGTGATGCAGATCAACTTACAGCCGTCTTCGTGAAGATAGATGAGGCACTCCAAAAAGGAAGGATATTGGAAAGCATGTATAGGCGTCCATCGGTTTCAAGACAGCAGTTAGAGGAGGACTTACAGCATTTTATGATAGATGCACGCGGCGGTTCTGCCAATTATCTGTTCTCTTTTACGGGCGGAAATGATCGCATGCGCATCGTATTTGAAAATGGGCATGTTAAAACAGAAATGACGCAAAACACCTTACCTGAATTAGTAAACCGATGGGAAGAGATCAAATAATCAAGAGACTATGCCGTCCGTAAAAGCAATCAAACAGCGGATTAAGTCCGTGAAGAATACGAGCCAGATCACCAAAGCGATGGAGGTGGTGTCGGCTACCAAAATGCGCAAAGCACAGCAGTTTGCCCTGTCCGCACGGCCGTATGCGGTGGCGTCTCTTGAGATCGCGGAGAATCTCCTGTCACATACTCCTATAAATCTCATGCCACCGCTGTTTGGCGAGCGCGAAATCAAAAAATCCTGCGTGCTTGTCGTAACTTCAGACAAAGGCCTTGCTGGAGCTTTTAATGCAAACGTGCTGAAAAAAGCCGAAGTCCAAATCAACCAATATAAGGTCTTGCGAAGACCATATATTCTCATTACGGTGGGGAAGAAGGCAAAGGATTATTTTGAAAAACGCGGCATCAGCCCTACAAAAAGCTTCTGGGGATACGGCGACTATTCTACGATGACAGAGACCCGCGAAATCGCGGATACGCTGATTGCGGGATTTCAGGATGGCTCATGGGATGAGGTGCAAACGGTCTATATGAATTTCCGGACGACACTCCTGCAAGAAGCGGTGGCAAAAAAAATACTGCCCGCGACACAAGAAAGCATCCGGGAAGCGGTGACGAGCATTTTGCCGGAAAAAGGACGCTTCGCTCCAACACCTACAACCTACAACCTACAACCTACAACCTTTTCGTATGATTATAAATTTGAACCGTCTCCTGCCGAGATTCTGGAATCGCTTGTATCGCAGTTGATTCGGATGCATATTCATCATATCATCCTTGAGTCCAACGCCTCGGAGCACTCGGCGCGCATGGTCGCCATGAAGAGCGCCTCGGACAACGCCAAAGATTTGATTACCGATCTTACTCTCACTTATAACAATGCCCGCCAAGCGAATATCACAAGAGAACTTACGGAAATCACTGCGGGCAAAGAAGCCCTTGAGTCTTAATCATATACCTATGCACAAAGGAACAGTCGTACAAATCATCGGGCCGGTCGTGGATGTCGCATTTGAGGGGGGTAAGCTTCCGGCAATTTTCAACGCACTCAAAATCATACGCGACGACAAAAACGTCGTGGTATGCGAAGTGGCGCGGCATATGGGATCGGGGCGCGTACGGGCAGTAGCGCTCTCATCCACCGACGGCATCCGCCGCGGCATGGCCGTGGAGGATACCGGCGCGCAAGTCTCGGTACCCGTGGGGCGCGAAACCGTGGGGCGGCTTTTCAACGTACTTGGCGATCCCATTGATCGCCCAGACGACAAAGCATTTACCAAGCGCTGGCCCATACATCGCGCCGCACCTCCATTGACGGAGCAGGCGACCAAAACGGAGATTTTTGAAACCGGCATCAAGGTCATTGATCTGTTAGCACCCTTTATCCGCGGAGGCAAAGTCGGACTTTTCGGAGGAGCGGGCGTGGGCAAAACCGTGCTTTTAAAAGAACTCATCCGCAATGTGGCGGAAGAATCCGGCGGCGTCTCGGTATTTGCCGGAGTAGGGGAACGCACGCGCGAAGGCAACGACTTGCTTCTTGAGATGCAGGAGTCGGGCGTCAGCGATAAAGCAGTGCTCGTCTTCGGACAGATGAACGAAGTGCCCGGAGCACGCCTGCGCACACCTCTGACGGCACTCACCATGGCAGAATACTTCCGCGACGAGGAAGGCAAAGATGTGCTTCTTTTCATAGATAATATCTTCCGCTTCTCGCAAGCAGGAGCCGAAGTATCAGCGCTTCTTGGCCGCATGCCGTCTGCTGTAGGATACCAGCCGACGCTCGCGTCAGAAATGGGGGAACTGCAGGAGCGCATCACATCCACCACCCGAGGCTCGGTCACCTCGGTGCAGGCAATCTATGTGCCTGCGGACGACATCACTGATCCTGCACCTGCGACGACATTCTCACACCTTGATTCCACGATCGTGCTCTCGCGCGCCCTCACCGAGCTTGGCATCTACCCTGCGGTAGACCCTCTGGCATCCGCATCCACCGGACTCAATCTCAATATCGTCGGAGAGGAGCACTATCGCGTCGCCCGCGAAGTACAAAAAAGTCTCCAACGCTATGCGGAGCTTCAGGACATCATCAACATCCTCGGCATGGAGGAGCTTTCGGATGAGGACAAGCTTACGGTCAATCGCGCGCGTAAAATCCAGCGCTTTTTGTCCCAGCCATTCTTTGTCGCGGAAGTATTTGCGGGCATCCCGGGCAAATTTGTAAAAATTGAAGACACCATCAGAAGCTTTGCCGAGATTCTCGCAGGCAATCACGACGACAAGCCCGAATCCGCATTTTATATGAAAGGAAGCATTGACGAGGTGAAATGAACAAAAAGCCGCGGGCTTTCTCGCGGCTTTTTGACAAAGACAAAAAAAGAAGTCCCGCTCAATCCCATATCGGACGAATCACCAGCGTTACAGACGCTGTTTTTGGTGCTGAACTTCTCGCAATAATGGCTTATGTATGGGATAAAATGATAAAATCTCACTCAAGTACTTGACAAACAATACATGGTATGATATACTATAGACAGTTTCGGGTCAGGGTTTATAGTATCGAAGCGGAGTGTAGTCTTTATGACATACTCCCTCCCTTATCCGAGTTCCGAAAGCATTTCGGGATTCAGAAGAGGGAGTAGTTTTTTACAATTGAATCGCTTTCTTACTTCAGCGAGGCATTGAGGCTATCGTAAATCATGCGGTGGTTTGAATGCCTTGCTGAAGCGCCGCGCGTCCGACTCGTAGTCGGCTCCCAAGCACGGGACGCGGTGAACAGCTCTCTGATGAAGGAGAAGGGCATGAAAGAGGAAGACGCGTTTGAAATTATAGCTACGATTTATCGTAGCTATAGGGAACCTGTTGATGAGTTGCAGGTTCCGTTGAGACCAGGCGTCGCGTTTGGCGCGACGGCATCCGCGGTCAGCCGCAGGGCTGACAGCGAAGAGATTCTCGCCGCTACGGCGGCATGGGATCGACTGGCCGCCATCGTGGCGGCCGAAGAAGAGCTTTAGTGCTTACAGTTGGCGAGGGACTTTTCTTTTTGAAAGGTCCCTCCCTTATACGAATCCATCACATGGCGTGGCTGGTTTGTAGGAGGGAACGGATTAGCCGCCACCAAGCTACGGCGCGAGTACTGGTAGTTTCGGATCGGAAGGCGATAGTGCCCCGACCCGAAGATAATACGTATGGAGTGGGGCAAAAACTCTCTCCCGAGTATCGTCTTTTTATCCAGCGGCTATCAATCATGCTCGCACCCAGCTTTGTGACGGGTACGTCTCTGAAGAAATCAAAAAGCGTCCCGACATATCGGGACGCTTTTTGATGTGTTCCATACATAATGAATGTTGATGAGCATAGATACCTATGGTAGTGTGATATGAGTTATGAAATTGTCTATTTATTCCATACAATCAACTTTGTTTGAGGGCGAGGCGGAGAAGCTGATCGCGGCGACTCCGCAGGGGCAGATCACGGTGCATCTGGAAGACATCCGGCTTGAGGATTTGCCGGTGTAGTTTTTAATCCGAATGGCGCTTGATGGTGATAAGAGTATAAGTATCTCTTTCTATCCTGAAATAAAACCGGTATTTTCTGTCAATTCGAGCCTGCCAAATATCTTCCGCCTCGTTGTACTTTTTTGCCCGAAGCGAGGGGTGACTTAAATTTCGTCTAAGTAATTCCGCTTGCTTATAAAATTTCTGCCGTATCTCTTTGGAGATTTTCCTGATATCTGCCTTAAGCCGCGGGGAATAATAAAGGTTCATGATTCAAGGGATTTGCGGAGTTTTTCCACTGAATCAAATGGGCCATAGACATTTCCATTGTCCACATCGCGCAACGCGTCAGTAAGCTCCTGATCAAGTGCATCGTAGAACGGCTCATCTTTTTTTGCCACACGGAACGATGGAGATCGCTTCACTACAGTAGTTTTTTTGTATCCATTTTTTCCGCGAATAAGCGCCTCGTATTCTTTCCGAGGGATCACTACCAGATCAGCATCTTTTTTCAATAATTTTTTGGGGATAGTCAGGGTTGGCATAGTTAGTATAGGGTACCATGGTTGCATGGTACTATGCAACCATAGATGAGGCATTAGCCGCGTGGCTGGAACAGAATGGTTAGCAGCGTAGTATTTTCAAATTGCATCGCACCAGCTTTCGTGCTATACTGCTTCCATGAACAAAGCATATCCAGCTGTCATTCTTACTTCATTATTTGTTTCTTTGTCGCGGAAGTATTTGCAGGCATCCCGGGCAAATTTGTAAAAATTGAAGACACCATCAGAAGCTTTGCCGAAATCTTGGCAGGCAAACACGATGACAAACCCGAATCCGCATTTTATATGAAAGGAAGCATTGATGAAGTAGAATAGCGTTGAGCGATTAGCGTATAGGGTACAGAAACTAAACGCTAAACACCGAACGCCGAACACTCATGAGAGTATCCATTCACTCTATACAATCAACGCTGTTTGAAGGCGAGGCCGAAAAGGTGATCGCGGCGACGCCGCTGGGGCAGATGACGGTGCTTGACCACCATATGCCTTTGATCTCGCGCCTCAACGGGCCCGTAGTCACGCTTGCACAAAAAAACGGTGCGCAATCCGACATACCTCTTGCCGGAGGGTTTCTTGAAGTGCGTCCGGGGAGCCGTGTTGTCATTCTTGCCGAAGTGTAGTAGTATTTTTGCCTGATCCCAAATCCATGGCCACAATGACCGATCACGGAGACGCATCCATGCCCGAATACCTCTACCGTCACGCAAGCTCAATGGAGCACTATACGGCAGACATATTTGTAGTGTGGTGTTTTGACGACCGCTTCCGCGAAGCCCAGATGGGATTCCTAACCCATGTGAACATCGGCCATCGCGACCCCGAATCTCCCGCAGGAGGCGGGAAAATATTCTTTGATCCGGAAAAGGAATCGGACCGCGAGTATTACTGCAGGGAGCTTGAGAAATCCATCGCCTTGCATCACGCAAAAGAAGTATGGCTCTTCACGCACCACGACTGCGGCGCGTGCGGAGGATTCGGGCGTTTCGGCAACAGTCGGGACGAAGAACTCCTCCACCACATCAACGGCGGCAAAATCGCGCGAGAGTTTATCCAAAAGCGGTTTTCGGCGATTGAGAAGGTCAGGACATTCTTCGTGGATGAGAGGGGGGTCATAGAGACTACCCACATGAGCGAAGCGAGCGGTGATCAAATTCACGAACAAGTTTAAAGCCGAGCGCATAGCGCTCGGCTTTCTTTGTTTACTCCATATCCGATGCCATGATTAGTGGCATTCAATCCTTGCCGGCGGTTTTCCTGTTCCGTGCCAGCATACGGCAACAATCGGCATGCCGTCCTGCAGGACGACTTCCGCTCGGATGCGCGTATCAATTGTACGCCATAGATCATCCGGAAAAGAAAATGGTTCCGCGCTCGCATAACTCTCGCGCGGATTCCTCTTTACGGCCCGTACAAGTATCGCGTATCCGTATACCTCCTTGTCTCCGACAATGCCTGCCATACGGCCCGATATGAGCGCCGCGTAATACTGCGACGGCCTGTCACGCGGATCAGGATAGTATCTGCGAACTTCTTCCTCAAGGATCCTATTCGCGCGCGCCACGGGACTTGCTTTTGCGCGCGTAACCGGCGGCCACATGCGGAGACTATTGGCAGGCCCCGGAGACGGCTGACGCCACACGATTTCCTGATCCAAACCCAGATACTCCGCAACCTCTCGGATCTCAAATTTATGCAGACCCGCAAGCGGCTCCACCACTTCAAGCTCCATCCGATCGGGTAATCCTCCTACATTATGATGGCGCACGAGGCCGGTATTGGTCTCCTGGATATCGGAGAAATTCGTACCCTGCCCAAGATAACGTATGCCGCCGATGCGTCGTGCTCTTTTTTCAAATACCGATATGAATCTCTCGCCAACTTTTTGACGAAGCTCACTGAAGTAATCCTTCTCATGCCTGTTTCTCCAATTGATACGTTCGCAAGTCCGCCAAAAAAGCCGTGCGGCATCTTCATAGATCATACCGTCCTCTCCGAGGAGCCGCCTCACTTCTTCTGTTTCGCCCTCGCAAAGGAATCCATTATCCACATGAATGCCGTACACGCGCTCGCGTCCGAGCACCTGGCGGCAAAGCTCCAATGTCACCGCAGAATCCACTCCGCCAGAAACCCCGACGACCATACCGCCTTCGGGTGCGGCATCAGAAATGAAGGGGATCGCATCTGCTACAAACGCTTCAGGACCAGTCGTGTGATCCTGCCTGCATCGCGCGAGCGAATACAGAAAATGCGCTATGAGCTTCTCGCCGTCCTGTGTATCTCCCATTTCGGGATGAAAAAGAGTACAGAGGATATTATCCGTGCCAAAGAGCGCATATGCGGATCGTTCGGTTGACCCCCATCGCTCCCAGCCGAAAGGAAGGGACGCGATCTCATCGGAGTGATTCATTACTACCGGTCCTCCGAGGTATCCCCCAATCACATGCTTCATCTTGAGCATATGCGTGCCTACCTCCGCAAAAGAGGCTTTTTTCACTTTTCCTCCGGCCGCATGCGCGAGTGCCTGCGCTCCGTAGCAGATACCGAAGATCGCAGTGCCGTGGTTATGATTGAGATACATGAGCAAGCCATACGGTATCTGGAGTGCTGCGAAATCATACACACTGTCAGGACCGCCTGAAACGAATACGGCTTTCGGAATAGACGCGGCCGCATAGTGCTCAAAATCTGCCGGCGCCATGGTGCGCGTGCATACGCCAGCGTCCCGACATACTCCCGCAATCAGCGGAGTAGACTTTGAACCACATTCTAGGATCACGACTTGAGCATATTCGCGCGTACCCGAGTAAAAACGATGATGTACAGGCATACTCCTCCTTTCTTTGAAAAGAGCTATCGACCTACTGATTAAATATTATTCTACTCCGATGTCCAGATTTCGGCTACGACTTTGCAAAAATTATTCAACATATACGCCGTATATGCCTCATAATTTTTGCTTCGTCTCGCACGAAATCTGAACATCTCGTAACGAAACTATTTAATCAGTAGGTCTTATCCTTTACATAACTACGATAACGCAATAGTATAGGGTTATTGGCAAGTTTGCAATGCATATCCACTTCATAGGCATAGGAGGCATCGGCGTATCAGCCCTTGCAAAATACTATCTTGCGGCGGGAGCCCGCGTGTCGGGCTCCGATTTGACGTCCTCGGAAATCACAACCGATCTTGCCAGGAGAGGCGCTACGATCATACTCGGCACCCACAGCGCATTCAATATCCCGCAGAGCGCCACGCACGTCATCCATACGGCGGCGGTACCAAAGACCAATCCGGAATTCAAAGAAGCGAAACGCCGCAAAATATCCCTCAAAAACTATGCGGAAGCAATAGGGGATGTAACACGGCAATTCAAAACCATCACCATTTCAGGATCGCACGGCAAGTCCACCACGACCGCCATGACGTCACTCGTCCTTGAAGAAGGCTACTGCGACCCTACCGTCATCATCGGTACCAAAATGCGCGAGTTCGGCGATTCCAATTTTCGCGCGGGGAAAGGAAGCCATCTCGTACTTGAAGCCGACGAGTGGAACAGATCATTCCTCAATTATTCTCCCGAAATCGCCGCCGTCACCAATATTGATACCGAGCACTTGGATACCTACAAAACGCCAGAGGCCGTAGAAGCGGCATTTGCCGAATATCTGGCCCGCGTCCCCAAGCACGGCGCAATCATCGCAAACAAAGACGATCACCGTACATGGCGCATGGCCAAAAAATTTGGCGACAAAGTCGTCTGGTACAGCACCGGATCCCGCGACGGCAAGGCCGTAAAAAAGATACTCCGTGTCCCGGGAGAACACAACCTCTCAAACGCTCTTGCCGCACTCTCAATAGGGCGTAAGCTTGGCATACCTGACGCCGCGATCATGGCGGCACTCTCGCGCTTTACCGGCACATGGCGGCGCTTTGAGTTCAAAGGCGTTTTGAACGGCGCGTTTCTTTTCAATGACTACGGGCATCATCCGCGCGAAATTACGGCGACTCTTGCGGCCGCGCGCGAGCGCTTCCCTATGCGCCGTATTTGGTGCGTATACCAGCCACACCAGCATGCTCGCCTCCAGTATCTGTGGAACGACTTCCTGTCGGCATTTGATATGGCCGACCGCGTAACACTCCTGCCGGTATATGATGTCGCGGGACGCGAAACCAAAATTGCAAAAAAAGCCGTGAATTCCGAAAGGCTCGCTCGCGAGCTCCAGGACAAAGGCAAAAACGTCTCGCATGCCGCATCTTTTGATGACGCGGCACTCCTGATCAAAACTGAAATCCGCCCGGGAGACGCGCTTCTGCTCATGGGCGCAGGAGATATTTATTCGCTCAATAAAAAACTGATTCCGGAAAACTAGCCGTATTGATGTGCCAGTTTGGATTGGAAATGTGAAAGCCCCGGGTCGCATAAGCGCCCGGAGCTGAATTTCTTTAGGACATGCTCATCGTAGTAAAAAATAGATCACAAGTCCTAAAACCAACAAAAACCCTGCCCATCGATAAACTCGGACACGCCTGCCGCGCGCGCGGATGTGCCTCCGCAGATTCTCAATCTCTAACTCACGCATGTCAAACTCCTTTCGAGTTTTGGGGGAAAACATGACGTCCATGCATAGCGCATGGAGACAATTCTTCATACACTAAAATATAGGATACGTCAAGCACTTCGCGCCCACGCATATATGGATTGACGCGTATTTCCCTTTTGTCATAGAATGCATGTATGAAAGCAAAAGTGCCAAAACTCCAGAAGATAATCAGCGCTTTTGTCGCCTTTTTTATTTTGGGCGCGGCTTTCGGGACAGGAGTGTGGTTTGGATACGCCAAGCGCCCTTCGGCCGAGAAAGTCCTCGGCGTCCAAAACCAGCAGGCACAGGAATTCAAAGAAGTGGATTTCGGCCTCTTTTGGGAAGCATGGTCAAAACTTGAAGAAAAGTTCGTAGACCGCGCCAATATAGACAGGCAGAAAATGGTCTATGGGGCTATTGAAGGACTCACGCATTCACTCAAAGACCCCTATACGCAATTCTTCCCGCCCGCGGAATCAAAACAGTTCCAGGAAGACGTCAAAGGATCATTCGGAGGCATCGGAGCCGAGATCGGCATGAGAAAAGACATTCTCACGGTGATAGCGCCTCTCAAAGGCAACCCTGCGGAAAAAGCAGGCATCCTGGCGGGGGACAAGATACTCAAGATTGATGATACGCTCACCGGCGATCTTGACCTCAATGAAGCGGTACGCCTCATCCGCGGAGAGCCGGGTACCACCGTGCGCCTGTCAGTCGTACGCGACGGCTTGACCCAGGCTAAGGAGTTTAAAATCGTCCGCGACGTCATCAAAGTCATGGTACTCACGACAGACTCGCGGCCGGACGGCATCTTCGTGATCAAGCTCAATCAGTTTACGGAAAGCTCCGGAGCGGAGTTCCGCAAGGCCGTGCAGGAGTTTTTGCGGAGCGGCAAGCAGAAGCTCATCCTGGATCTGCGCAATAACCCGGGCGGATACCTTACCATGGCAGTGGATATCGCAAGCTGGTTTGCGCCGGCAGGAGAAGTGATTGCCCGCGAGCGCTACGGCGACGGCAAAGAAGACCTCTACCGCTCTCATGGATACCGCGTTCTTGGCGATGTACCGACCGTAGTACTTGTCAACGAAGGCTCGGCCTCGGCATCCGAGATCGTAGCTGGAGCCCTGCGCGACATCAAAGGCATCAAACTTGTCGGCACAAAAACATTCGGCAAGGGATCCGTGCAGGAAGTGGTGGACCTCCCCAAAGATTCATCTCTCAAAATTACGATTGCAAAATGGCTCACGCCCAAAGGCATTGAAATTGACGGCAAGGGCCTGGAGCCTGATATCAAAGTGGAATTACCGACAGAAGCCAAAGAAGGTGAAGAGCCCAAAGACCTTATTCTTGAAAAAGGCGTTGAAGTACTCAAAGGGCTATGAAATTTAATTTATGAAAGTGATTCTTCTAAAGGATATTCCTACGCTTGGCCGCGCGCGCGATATTAAAAACGTCAGCGACGGATATGCGCGCAATTTTCTGCTACCGCGCAAACTTGCCATACCCGCGACCGATACGCTCCTTGCAGGAGCTGGCGCGCGGCAAGCGCGCGAGGCGCAGGCACAATCCAGCAAAGAAGCGGTGTGGCGTGCATACGCGGAGAAACTCAAGACCATGACACTCACATTTAAGACCAAAATGGGCGAAAAAGGGAAAGCATTCGGCTCAATAGGCGCTGCCGCCATTCATGATGCGCTCAAAAAGCAAGGTATTACAGTAAACAAAGACTGGATCATGCTGGATGAGCCGATCAAGACGGCCGGCGAGAAAAAAGTCGCGATCAAATTTCCCCATGGCATCATGGGGGAGGTGACGATACTTATAGAACCTGAATCAAAAATATGACCAAAGGCGCAAAATATATTTTCGTATGCGGGGGAGTGATGTCGGGCATCGGCAAAGGCATTACGGCAGCCTCCATCGGCCGCATCCTTAAGGACTACGGATTTGCGATCTCCATGATGAAGATTGATCCGTATTTCAATGTGGATGCAGGCACCCTCAATCCCATTGTCCATGGCGAAGTATTTGTCACCAATGACGGCACCGAAGCGGATCAGGACCTCGGCAACTATGAGCGGTTTTTAGAGCAAGACATGACCCGCAACAACATCATGACGTCAGGCCTTGTATACCGGACGGTCATTGAAAAAGAGCGCAACCTTGAGTACGCCGGCAAAGACGTGCAGATGATGTCCGACATACCGGATGAGGTCATCCGCAGGATGCAGGCGCTCACCGATGCGGAGCATCCGGACTTTGTACTGGTGGAGGTCGGTGGGACGGCTGGCGACAATGAGAACCTCGTGTTTCTGGAAGCCGCGCGCGTACTAAAGCTCTCAAACCCCGCAAACGTCATGTTTGTGCTTGTCAGCTATTTGCCTGTCCTCGGCAGCGTGGGGGAAATGAAAACCAAACCCACCCAGCATGCGGTTCGCGCTTTGAGTTCTGTCGGCATCAACACCGACATGATCATCGCCCGCGCGCCGGTACCACTTGACCAGCCCCGTAAAGAAAAGATTTCGCGGATCTGTAGCATACGCCCGGAGGACGTCATTTCCGCGCCGGATGTTTTCTCTATTTATGAAATTCCCGTCAATTTTGAACGCGATCTCATAGGTAAACGGATTCTGGAAAAATTCGGCATGGAAGCCAAAAAGCACGACAGCTTGGCATGGCAAAACCTTGTCGCATCCATCAAAGCCGCGGAGAATCCTGTAAAGATCGGCATCGTCGGCAAATACTTCGTAAGCGGCGATTTTTCCCTCACCGATTCGTACCTTTCGGTGATTGAGTCCGTCAAGCACGCATCCTGGGTGCTCGGAATGAAGCCGGAGATCACATGGCTTGATGCAGAAGAATACGAAAAAGACCCCGCAAAGCTCAAAGATATCGGGGGATACGACGGCATCATCGTGCCAGGAGGATTCGGCGGCAGGGGAGTGGAGGGCAAAATACAGGTCATCCGCTACTGCCGTGAAAACAAAATCCCATATTTCGGACTCTGCTACGGCATGCAACATGCCGTCATTGAGTTTGCGCGCAACGTATGCGGCCTGGCCGGAGCCCATACGACCGAGGTGGAGGCGAATACGCCGCACAAGGTCATAGACGTGATGCCGGAGCAGGCGGCAAACATCGCCGAGAAAAAAATGGGCGGCTCCATGCGTCTTGGCGCATATGCCTGCGAGATCACCCCGGGTACCGTAAGCTATGATGCATACAAGACGTCACCTGTCAGCGAGCGTCATCGCCACCGGTACGAATTCAATAATAACTATCGCGCGCAACTCACGCAGGCGGGGCTTGTCATCGCGGGCGTCAATTCCGAACGCAATCTGGTGGAGATCGTGGAATTAAAAGACCATCCATTTTTCGTGGGCGTCCAGTTTCATCCCGAATTGAAATCGCGGCCTCTCAATCCGCATCCGCTCTATATCTCTTTCATCAAAGCGGCGGGAAAGCAAGGGGGAAAATAGACCTACTGATTAATTATTTTCGTCGCGAAATCTTCAGATTTTGAGCGAGGCGCAGTAAAAATTTTGAAGCATATACGGTGTATATGTTGAAAAATTTTTACAAAGCCGTAGGACAGACGCGAGGCGTTCCCGCATAGCGGGATGCCCCGTCTCCGAAATCTGGAAATTGTAGCAGATAATCTTTACGCAGTAGGTCTAATAGCTCATCCCCGCAGAAATGCAAAGCCGCTCTTGTAAGAGCGGCTCACTATGCACACTTACTCTACCTTAGCCGCCTTCCTCCATGCCGCAGGTATTCCGAATAGCTCTTCTGATAGAGCTGATTATGCACCTGCCGAGCGTATTCGCGGCTGAATCCGAAATCTGTAGCGATCTCCTGTAACGTCGCCTCATTTCGGATCATCCGATGAAATTTCTCCAACGCATCGGGGCCATACCTCTCCTTAAAGTTCCTTTTGAACTTATTTGCCGGTTTGATGTTAAACTTATTCCGCCAATGTGAGATCGTAGATATCCCCACATTGAGTTGGCGGGCGATCTGGGCATCCGTCAGAGTGTCAACTTCCACTTTTTCCCGTATGAATTGCTCAATACGCGTCTTATCAATTTTCAAAATACACCTCCCCAAAATATGAGGGCTCCCTTCGTACCACTTTATCGTGCCTACGCCGACACGACACTCACGGCCTTGGCAGACCGCCGTGATCCGTCAAATTTCTGTCTTGCAACGGTCCGGAATTTCACTACCCCTTGGCGGATCGCGTACAGGGTATCATCGCCCCCGCGCCGAATGCCGTCGCCCGGGATATATTTCGTGCCTCGCTGGCGGATGACGATGTCTCCGATTTTTACGACCTCTCCGTCTGATTTTTTAACGCCAAGATATTTTGGCTGCGAGTCGCGCCCGTATTTGGCCGCGCCCGCGGATTTAGTATGTGCCATGTTTGTCGAAATTTACGAGCTTGTAGCGAAGGAAATTTCACTACAAACATGAGCATCCCGCCCTTTACTCCTTTATAACTTTGTTCCAAGATGAAAGTACTATAGTAAAGGGCGGGATGCCATTCAATTAATTTTCTATATGATAGCCGAATCTTACGAAAAAGTCAAAGGGTGGTGTAAGACAAACAAAGGCGATCTTTTTACGGCAGGCATTATCTTTTGCGTAGGCCTTGGGAGCTTCGGTTTGGGCCGCCTGTCCGCCATATGGCCCGAAAAAGAGCCTATTACGGTCACGAATCAAGAAGCAGGAATTATGAATTATGGAAGCAACAGCGATATAGACAGTAAAGAACGTCTTCCTGATTCAAAACCACAAAATCCGGCATGGCAAGGACGCTTCGTCGCATCCAAATCTGGTAAATACTATTACCTCCCGTCCTGCTCCGGAGCCGCGCGGATCAAAGACGCAAACAAGATATGGTTTGAGACAGAGGAAGAGGCAAAGAGCAGGGGACTCGCACCCGCGGCAAACTGTCCCGGACTCTAAATCTGATAAGAACGCCTCCAACCACCAATTCGGCCTATAACTACGATCGTAGTTATAGGCCGAATTCAGATTGATGCCGATTCGTGGCGGTCTTCTTCAGTCGCGTCTTCCGCGGCTTTGATTTTTTTCAGAGAGGAAGTCATCACGACGTACTCTTTGGAGACAACCCGCGCTTCCTCCACTGCAAGCCGCACATCCTCCGGCACTTCCGAAAGTGTCTTTTTCAATCTCGCAGAGTCCAGATCCAGCACATCCTCCCATTTGCCAAAAGGGGAAAGCAGGGCTTTTACTTTCTCGGTCTCGTATTCATAGCGCTGTTGGGTCTTTTGTGTCAGATATCCCTCGTCTCCAAAGACACGCGTCAGGCCCTCCTGCACCATATAAGCCTTGATCCTGTCCTGCAATTCATCAAGTCGGCCCTCGGCCCGTTTCAGAGATTTTTTCAGCCCCAGATATTCATTGATCTCCTTATCCGCCTCAACTTGATTTGGGATTCCCGCGTCGCGGTTCTTGTACAAATGCTTCCACGCAGGACACATCGGCCGATACCCGCACCAGTTGCACAGCACACTTGGCATTGGTTCAAAGGGCTTATTCTCTCGTATCTTTTCCTGAATCTCGGCAACCGTCTTTAAGATATGCCTCTTGATCTTCTCCGTCGCATCAGGTGCGGGTTTGGCCGTCAATTTCTCCCCGTGCTTCAGAAAATAGAGACTCAATTTAATGTCTTCGGGTTTCAGATGCGGCCAGCGATTCTGCAGGCCGAGCGAGTAGAGTGAGAGCTGGAGATTGCGATTGAGTGCCGACTGCGAAGGCATGCGCTTGCCCGTCTTGTAGTCAATGATCTCATAGGTGTCGTCGGGGAGCTTGTCTATCCGGTCAATGATGCCGGCCAGAATATGGGTCTCGCCGGTTTTGTCATCCGTGAGAGCCACTTCAAAGCGCGACTCAAGATCCACCACGATATAATTCCACGGCGCGTTTTTCTCATAAAACTTCTTGAGCATGCGGACGCCTTCCTCAAAAAACAGTTTCTGCTCGTCTTCGCTCCACGCGCGCTTCATCGGATCATTTTTGATTTCCGCAAGAAACGTCTCACTTGCAGGCCAGTGCTCACGAAAATACCCGACCACCTCGTCCAGAGTGGGGAAGAGAGGCGTCTGCGAAAACATAAACTGCAGGGTGTCATGCACGAGCGAGCCGAAAATCGCCTCCCGTGACTTGGGCATCCTGATCTTATCTATCTCCTGAAACTTATACCGCTGGGGACACTGGAGATATGTATCTATTGCCGAATATGATGTTCGCATGGTATGACTATTGTAGAACTTTTTTCATATAATTTCAAAATATGAAAGGAGATATACGCGCGATGGACCAAAGTACTCGGGAAAGGATCGAGAGGGGATTCGCCCGTTGGCATGAGCCGGATTCGCCGGAACGTCTGCGGTTTGAGGCCGCGATGGTGCTCCTCCATGAACAGCATCGGCATATCACAGAAGCGATTTTGGCATCAGAGCGCTTGGGTGCCGGAGACTTGCAGTTCATTATCAACACACGGGCATAAGCAATGCCCATAGCGCAGGGGAGAATATAGGCGGGTGTGGAAAACCCCGCCTTTTCATTTTATCTCATACTTCGTATAATGTAGGTAAAGCGTAGTATCATATGCCAAAATCAATTATACAGTATAGAAATGACTTCATTGAGTACTGTGAGGTGGAGAAAGGTCTTTCCCCTACCACAGGAAAGAATTATACCCGATTCCTGGAGCAGTTTTTTATATGGCTTAGAAAAAATAGCCTAGAAAATCTTGAACCACAGAATTTGACCGAAGATCATATTTGGCAATACCGCGTCTGGCTGTCGCGTCTCCGAAATCAGACGCGAAAAACATCACTCGGCCTGAACCCTTCTACACAAAGCCGTTATTTGATTGCTCTGCGAGGCTTGCTGGGCTACTTTCATGAAAAGAGTATCCCCTGCCTGCCGACAGAAAAAATTAAACTGCCAAAAGAGCGGCGCGAGCGACAAGTTAAATTTTTGCAATTGGAACAATTAGAAGCATTGCTCACCTCTCCTAACGAGAAGACAGATACCGGATTACGCGACAGAGCTATTTTGGAAACGCTCTTCAGCACGGGTTTGCGCGTTGCAGAACTTGTTGCGCTTGACCGCAAACATCTGGCGGGTGCCAAAGGAAAAAATGATTTTGAAATGAGCGTAATCGGCAAGGGTAATTATCCGCGAACGGTTTATTTTTCCGAACGAGCGTTATACTGGGTTAAGAAATATCTTGAGACAAGAACCGACGACGATAAAGCGCTTTTTACGCGTTTCAAGGGCCCAAACGATGACTCTCTACGCTTGAGCGTACGAGGCGTTGAACTGCTTGTCCAAAAGTACGCCAAGATTTCCGGGATTCCGGTTCTTGCAACTCCCCACACTCTCCGGCATAGTTTTGCCACAGACTTGCTCAATAATGGAGTGGATATCCGTATGGTGCAAGAATTTCTCGGCCATAGACACATCGGCACAACACAAGTCTATACGCACGTAACATCAAAGCGCTTGAGAGATATTCACAAACAATTTCATGGCGGTAATAAGTTATGAATAATCCGCATAAAAAGTATGTGCACGCATCAGAATCCCTCTCTTACTTACGATCGTAAGTAAGAGAGGGATTTGGAAATTCATGATTTTTATAAATAATCCAGCGGGTTGAGGTAGCTGTTGAGAGCCGCAACAGGCAGAGTCATCATGCGGCCGCATACTTTTGAGCGGATATCCTGTACTTGGACGCCCTGCGTTGCAAAAACGGTAAAATGCAGATGCGGCCCCGTGGCATATCCCGTCATGCCCGAATATCCGATCCGCGAGGCGCGATCCATATCCTCCCCCGCGACCACCGTAATTGCCGAGAGATGCGTATAGAGCGTGGACAGATTATTGGGGTGTTTGATCAAAATCCATTTGCCGTATGACGCACGGCGGCACCCGAGATCCGTATCCCCGACCGCCGTGACGACTCCTCTCTCACTTGCAAATACCGATGTCCCGATATCCGCGCGGAAATCAAGGCCATTGTGTCCTTTGCCGTTGTAGGCGCCGATGGCGGCAAATGATGTATTGCCGAAGTACTGCGTCACACAATTGGTATACGGGTCTTGCTTCAGAGTCTTAGCACAGGGCCCAAGCGCAACAGCAGGCAGAGGATATCCGAGCACGCCGGTACCCTTGGATGGCAGAGACGACGGATCAATGGTCACGCGGATTTTCTCTTCAATGCCTCGTATTTCGTCCTCCAGCGCGGCGCGCTTTGCTTCGCTTTGCGCAAGCAGTTTCTGATACTCTTTTTCCTGATTTTTTGTGGCAAGCAGGAGTTCACTGCGCGTCTTCTTCTCTCCCTCCTGAATCGTGCGCTGGCCGCCGAGAGTCTGCTGAAGGTACTTAAGCTCCGCCTGCTTTTTTTCGGCATCGGTCTTTTGCCCTTCCAGCTCGGCACGGAGCGTACGCAGGGCTGTAATCGTCGTTAGCACTTTTTGTTGGAGGAGTAGCGCGTCATCAAATTGCCGGAGAAATGCAGAGAGTCTATTGTGTCTTACCAGTGTCGCAAGCAGAGACTCGCGATCGTGCTCGGAGAGCGCACGGACGACTGCGCCAAGCCCCGCCTGCAGAGTAAGAGTTGCGGCATGCTTGTCTTTGATCTCAAGCCCTAGCTGGCGGATTTCAAGCTCTTTTTTTTGTACCTGCTGCTGGGTGACATTGATCTCGCGCCGGAGTTGCGCGATCGCGCCGTCAATCCGCGCAAGCTCTCCACTAAGTGTCTTTGCCTGTACCTGGCGTGTTGAAATCTCACTGCGATACTTTGCCGCTTCCTCTTCAAGCTTTTTGATCTCGTTGTTCTTGGCATCAATCGCATGGCGCAGATCGTTGATGGTCTCGGCGTATGTCGGAGACCCTATAGACAAAACAGCCGCCGCAACAAGCAGGGCAAAGACGATGCTTTTCTTGAAGGCAAGTATAGATTTCATGAAAGCTTCTCAATAGCCGTACGCACCCGTGCAAGCGATTCTTTGACGCCCAATATCTCCATGACCTCAAACGGCCCCGGCGATGCTTTTCTCCCCGTCAGCGCCACCCGCAGAGGCCAAAGAACTGATCCCTTATCCCCTGCTCCGATTGCATCCAAAAACGCACCCTCAAGCTCGGCTCGCGAAACGGATTCTGCGAGTTTTGCAAGCAATTCCTCGGAGCGCTTGAGTCCTGCTTTGGTGGCGTCTGGTGTCATCTGCTTCCAGCGCAATAATTCCGGATCATAGTCCGGCGCACGGAAGAAATAATCTACC
>Ga0155436_140_pt1 | contig 22099 bp, 23 predicted proteins | sample RifCSPhighO2_02_FD_106404 | JGI IMG/M metagenome (GOLD analysis project Ga0155436, IMG submission 106404) | Candidatus Sungbacteria bacterium RIFCSPHIGHO2_02_FULL_52_23 | reverse complement strand
TACGCAGTAGGTCTATAGTCATTTCTACAAAAATACTTCTGCTATTTAATTTCTTTGATTGTGTACATCACGGCACCAGCCGGCGTTTTTACCTCCGCCTTATCCCCTGCTTTTTTGCCCAAAAATGCTTTGCCCAAAGGCGACTCATTGGAGATCTTGCCGCCTACGGGATCTGCTTCCTCGCTCCCCACGATCATGTATGTGGCATCGCCGCGCACAGATGAAACCCGCACGGTGGACCCTACGCGTACCGTGTCGGTCTTGGTGGGCTTTTGCATAACCACCGCATCGCGCACCCGCTCTTCAAGCTCCGCAATCCTCTGCTCCACAAGCGCCTGCTCCTCTTTTGTCTCCTGATATTCGGCGTTTTCGGACAGATCGCCGAGCGTTTTGGCATGCTCCAAGCGCGCCGCAATTTCCTGGCGTTTTGCGGTCTTCAGATGATGAAGCTCGGTCTTTAATTTTTCTAAACCCTCCTCGGAAAGATATTCTGACATAACAGAAACAAAGAATATATGAAATAAATATCTCTGTCAATGGCGGTTATACACACATGACGGGAATCAAAAATAAAGAGAGACCATTACAAAACTCTTCTTCGTCGCGAGATTACGCATATGCGGTTATGGCGAGGAAGGACGACGAAGGCGTACTTGGCTGAAAGTACGCCGAGGAGGACTGACGAAGCCAGAACCGCATATGCGTAATCGCAGCAGGAGAGGGAGTTTTGTAATGGTCTCATAGTCAGGAATCAAGGACATGCGAAAGTCGTCTTAATTCTTGATACTTGCTTCTTGATTCTTGCTAAAATATGACCGCAATATCTCGTCGGTAATAGGTACTGCCACCGTAGCACCTTCGCCCGCTTGCTCCACCATAACGACCACCGCGATTTCGGGATTTTCCGCCGGAGCAAATGCCACGACCCATGCATGCGGCGGCTTACCGGGAGCATGCTGTGCGGTACCCGTCTTTGCGGCGACCGCAACCGGGACATTTTGCAGAAGCCGCGCCGTGCCCCGCAGTACGGTCTCGCGCATACCTTGCCTTACGATCTTAAGCGATTTTTGGTCCGCCAAGTCTGTCCTAATCGCTTCGGGAGATCTGCTTTCCAGGAGCTTCCCTTCGCTGTCATAGCGCCCTTCCATCAGATACGGCTTCCACAGCGTGCCGCCGTTGGCAATAGCCGCGGTTAACGCAGCCATCTGGAGCGGAGTTGTTTTCACCCCGCCCTGTCCAATAGAGACATGGTACGTATCGCCGATGCGCCAGATAGGATCTTCGGGCTCGGCGGTTTTTTTCCACTCGGGATCCGGTACGAGCCCCGCTTTTTCTCCGGGGAGATCAATGCCGAGACGCTCGCCGAGCCCGAATGCGCGGGCATGGCGCACGATCGTGCTGATACCAAGGCCTTTCTGATCCTGATACCCGCCGCCGATGATATAGAAATATACGTTTGCCGAATATGCGATCGCGTCATACATATCCACCCATCCTTGCGGCCGCCAGTCGGGGAATCTCGTAGACTCTCCCGGACGGTACGGATTCGGGATATCAATATAGCCCGGATCGTAAATCTTTTTTGCAGGATCAATGATATGTTCCTCAAGTGCTGCGGTCGCAATGAGCGGCTTGATCGTGGAGCCCGAAGGAAATTCTCCCGCGATCGCGCGATTGAAAAACGGAGTCAGCGGATCGCGCAGGAGCGTCTGAAACTGATCGGCCGAGAGGCCCTGCCCGAGACGGCCGTTTTCAAAGCTCGGGTAGCTGACGAGCGCGCGCACCGCGCCATTTTTTACATCCAGCACCACGGCGCTCGCGCCGTGCCCGTGCATGGAATACCGATCAATAGTACGGTATGCGGTCTCCTGCAACGCCCCGTCGAGCGTCAGCACAAGCGAATCCCCGGACGCAGGCTCGCGCGTCAGGCGGTAATTGGTCTCAATGCCGCGCGAATCGGTCTCAATAATCTTCTCCCCTCCGGCGCCACGGAGCGCATCATCATAAAATAATTCTATACCTCCCTTGCCGACTGTTTCTTCCGTCTTGAGCGATGTATTGGCTGCGGCCTCCTCCGGCGAGACTTTTCCTACGTAGCCGAGCACATGCGAAAACGCGCGCGGGTCGCGGTACGTACGGCGAAAACTTTCAAAAATCTCAATCCCATGGAGAGTATCCAGATGGGGAGCTAAGACAACCATGCGCTCAAGAGGCATATCCCGCGTAATGAAGATACGGTTCGGAAGCTTGCGCACATCGCCGTCTTCTGGGAATCCGAGATCCGTCAGAGCACCCGCGGGCTCCCCCAAAATCTCCGAAAGGCGCGTTTTTAAGACATTCAAATCTCCTTTACCTTCCAAAAACGAAGTACGATCAAACAAAAGCCCATACACGGGGACGTTTTCTACAAGCGCTTCTCCATTGCGATCGCGCAGAATCCCACGGGGCGCATACAGCGTACGGGATGCGAATCTGTTCTCTTGAGATTTGGAAAAAAGATCGGCACCCGACGCAACCTGCAGAGCAAATCCCCGCACGCCAAGATACACGATCCCAAACCCTACGCACGCAAGAAATGCAAAAGAGGAAAAGCGCGCAAGCGGCCGCTCAATTTTGCCTTCTATGGCGCCTATCGGATCGCGCGATACGACAGCCGCGTCCATGAAGATCTCGTCGGGTTCCACACCCCGAGCAAGAACCCGCCGCCGCCGCCGCCGGCTCTGTAGAAAAAACCGGCTCCACCATGAATATTTGCGCGCATACATAGAGCTCATAATCCCGCAGTGTACAGAAATCCCGCCGCTCCCCGCAGGACAAAAGTCCCGAGCATCATGCATCCGTAAAAAAGCATCATACCCGCAATCTGTGCTGCGCGCGAATCACGGCTTGCCAGAATCCTTTTCAGGCCGCTCACGGCAAGAGCCAATATAAAAAAAAGTAGCATCATTGTCCCGAACGGAGGCAGGGCAAGACTATCCAGGACAAAACCCGCAATCGCCGCGTATCCCAGACGCCATCCGAGAGGCAACATCCAAAGCCATGCCGCCGCCGCAAGGACCACAAGAGACGGTATTACCGCAGGCATGCCGAATATCAGAGACGAAACCGCCCACTGCAGGAGCATGGCTCCCGCGAGCGTTATCAAGGCAAGACAGAACAAAAGCAAAGGTGAGCGCATCATAGCGATGGAATGATCATCACTCTCTCAAGACGCTCCGGATGCGCAAGAAGAATAGCGCCTGCTTTTTTAAATGCTCCGCCACCCGAATCTCCTTCATCCGCCAGACGCGCGACAAGTGGCACCTCGCCACTCCGCATATCTTTTGAGATACGCCGCACAAAATCCCCCGCGTGAAAAGAGACATCCTGCGGAATCAATTCAATCCGAAATGCGCGCGCGCCGATGCCCCGCGCAAGCGCTTCGGCACCCGACGGGACAAATGACACCGGAAATGCGATTCCGGTATTTGACGCGATCGCGACCTTGGAAAATCCGACGCCGGTCTCCGCGATATCGCCGACAAGAAACCCCTCTTCATCCACAACATGGTCTCCCACATGCGCGCCCGTCTCATCCCCCGCATCAATCACGAGCATTTCTCCCTGGACGTGCCGCGCATAGAGAGTGACGCGCGCGGGTATTGCAGAGGGTCCCAAATACTGCTTGAGACCAAGCGCTCGCTCCAAAGATGCCTGTCGCGCGCGTGCCTCAACAAGCTCCGCCTCGGCGATCGCGCGGGCCTGCTCGTGCCGCCTGCACGCCTCGCAATCCTCTTCCTCCGCCGGTGCTAAATCGTGCCATGCCGCAACCCACCGCCCCGTCCGCCCCATCGCACTCATCACCGGGGCAAATGCGCGCATCACAGCGGTACGCAAAGCATACACAGGCGTCCATGATCCCGCAAAAATCACCACGCAGAAGAGAAGCCCTGCGATACCGGCAATAATCAATTTCCGACGCATATCAAACTGTAAGGAATCTAGGCGGGGACTTTTTCGTAATCGGTGCTTACGAGCACTTCACGCAAGGCATCCACGTCTTCCAAAATAATACCCGTGCCGCGCACGACAGCCGTCAGGGAGTCATCGGCGACCCGTACCGGGATGTGAGTTTCTTCCTGGATTAGATGGTCCAAGCCGCGCAAAAGTGATCCTCCTCCCACAAGTACGATCCCGCGATGCATGATATCGGCTACGAGTTCGGGCGGCGTTTCTTCCACAGTAGCCTTGATCGCATTTACCAGCACGTTGATGGAATGGCGCATGGCGCGCCGGATATCCGCATCATCCACCATGATCTCTTTAGGAAGACCCGTGATCAGATCGCGGCCCCGCATGGTCGCCTCAAGCGGCTCGGGCAGTTCGTACGCCGAGCCGATCGCAATCTTGATGTCTTCGGCCGTACGCTCTCCCAAAAGCAGTTTGAATTCGTCCCGCGCGAAACGGATGATATCTTCATTGAGCTTATCGCCCGCGATCTTCAGATTTTTGGAAACTACGATCCCGCCAAGCGAGATCACCGCGATATCCGTCGTGCCGCCGCCGATGTCCACGATCAGAGATCCCACCGCCTCCTGTACGGGCAGACGCACGCCGACAGCCGCCGCCATCGGCTCCTCCACCAAATACACTTCGCGCGCGCCTGCGTTGCGCGCGGCGTCTTCCACCGCGCGTTTTTCCACTTCCGTCACGCCGGACGGAATGCCGATGACGACGCGCGGCCGCGCAAAAAAAGCCCACGTCCGCTCATGGACCTTGCGGATGAAATATTTAAGCATTTCCTCAGTCACCTCAAAATCCGACACGACGCCCGCAACCAGCGGCCGAGTAGCCACGATTTGCGCCGGTGTACGCCCGACCATTCGTTTTGCCTCGGTACCAATCGCGACGATCTGGCCGGTCTTTTGGTTTACGGCGACAACCGACGGCTCATTGATGACAATGCCGCGCCCCCGCACATAGACGAGCGTATTGGCCGTGCCAAGATCAATGCCGATATCCTTTGAAAAACGACTAAAGAATTTATTAAACATATCATGCGGTTTTCCGAAGAAGTTTTTTTATCAGTACTGCCTCCGACATGATCCGACTGGACGATTCCGCGCGAGCTTTCAGCTCAATCCCCTTTTTTGCAAGCGTCCTCTCGGAAATCACGATCCGGTATGGAATGCCTATCAGATCCGCATCCGCAAATTTTTCCCCCGCGGTCTTATCATCGCGGTCGTCATACAATACGTCTACTCCCGATTTCAGCAAACGATTATATAATTTCTCCGCTTGATTCTTGATTCTTGCCTGCCCCGTAGCTCCCGACTTGTCGGGGTGCTTCGGGGATGCTTGATTCCCAATCACAATGAGATGCGCCCGAAACGGGGCGACTCCCGCAGGCCACACGATTCCGTGCGCGTCGTTATATGTCTCCACGATCGTACCCATGACGCGCCCCGGACCGATGCCGTAGCATCCCATGATGACGGGCTTTTTTGCCCCTTTCTCGTCCGTATACGAAAGACCCGCGGCATCGGCATACTTTGCGCCCAGACGGAAGATATTGCCAACCTCAATGCTTTTTGTAGTCGCGATCCTGCCTCCGCACTTCGGACAGGGATCGCCCTCTTTCATGGTCGCGATCTCGCGATTTTGGGCGTAATCGCAATTTTCACAGAAAAAGATAAGGTCTTCCCCCGCAGGACTCGGCGCCTGATATTCATGGGTAAATTCTTTGGTAAATGTGCCGCCCGAGGCTTCGGTCATATATACCGCAAGCCCGCAGCGCTTGAAGATCGCGCGATACGCCTTGTCGGCTTTGGCATAAAATTTGTTCAGGTCGTCCGTATCGCGATGAAAGCTGTACATATCTTTCATGAGAAATTCGCGCCCGCGGAGCAGGCCTGATTTTGCGCGCGGCTCATCCCGAAACTTCGTCTGTATCTGATACACAAAAAGCGGCAAATCTTTATATGACCGGATGGAACGTACCGCAATCTCCGCCACGACTTCTTCATGCGTGGACGCAAGCCCGATCTCGCGCCCCGAGTGATCGCGAAACTGATACATCACCTCCTCGCCAAGGCTGGCCCACCGGCCCGACTTCTCCCAGCGCTCTTTCGGCTGGAGCGCAGACAAAAGTATTTCCTGCCCGCCGATTTTATTCATCTCCTCGCGAATGATGCCGTTGACGCGCTCAAGCACGCGCAGGCCGAGCGGCAGATACTCGTACACGCCAGCCATGGATTTGTAGATAAACCCTCCGCGCTCAAGCAGGCGCGCGTTTGCCGCGACTTCGTCTTTGGGATCCTCCCGCAAAGTTTTTCCGAAGAGTTGAGACTGTCTCATAAGTGTCTTGATTGTACTCAAAAAGAAGAAAATAGCAAGAAAGGGGATTCCCGCGGGAATCCCCTTTGATATCGCCCTAAAAAGAGCGAGATGGGTACTACACACCAACAATTGCAAGCTCCTCCCGGATCGTGAGTTCTCCGTTTCGCTGACGCAACGCGGATCGCGCTATCAAAAGAGCGAAGTGTTGAATAGAGAGGAGATCCGGTTTCCCCTCCTCCAAGCGGCGGATATTCTCCGTCAACTGCCGATGGAACTCAACGATCTCATTCTTTTCCGCAACCATACATTCCTCCTTTGCGAACGCAGTTTTAAGAGATGCCAAGGCAAGTTGCGCGATACGACACCATCCTTCTGCTGGCATGTAGAGGGCTGGAATATCTTGCGAGTTAGCCATGGCATCTCCTGCCCGCTACCCTACTACAAAGACATATTTTTTTCTATAGCAAAGCCGCGATACGCCTCACGTGCTCAATCAAGGTCGCGGTATATCCGGCCTCGTTGTCGTACCACGAAAAGACTTCAAGCAGATTGCCATCCACTACTTTGGTCAGCGCAAGGTCTATGATCGCGCCGTATGGCTCCCCCAGGATATCCGACGATACAATCGGGTCTTCAGTGACTTTCAAAACTTTTGACCAGCGTGATTCTCCCACCGCTTTTTTGAAAACTTCATTCACTTCCTCGCGGTCGGTCTTTTTCTCAACGAGCGCCGTCATCACGCTCAAGGAGCCCGAGATCGTCGGCACGCGCACCGCAACCGCATCAAACTTGCCCGCGAGCGCCGGGATCGCCTGGATCACGGCTTCAGCCGCTCCGGTGGTGGACGGCACGATATTGACCGCGGCGGCGCGTCCGCGCCGCATGTCTTTTCCATCCGGCCCGTCCACGAGCTTTTGCGTCGCGGTGTATCCGTGCACCGTCACCATGCCGGCTTTTTGTATGCCGAATTTTTCATGCAAGATCGCCATGACGGGCGCCGCGCTATTGGTCGTACAGGAAGCATTGGCCGTGATCGGAGGCGGATTTTTGAAGCGATCGTCGTTGACGCCGATCAAGGCCGTGATGGCGCCGTCCGCAGGACTCGGTGCCGTGATCACCACGTGCTTTGCTCCCGCATCCAGATGCGCCTGCGATTTCGCGCCCGATGCGAACAGTCCCGTGGCCTCCACGACAACATCTATGGCAAGTTTCTTCCACGGCAGTGCGGCAGGATCTTTTTCGGCAAATACCTGCACGGACTTCCCATCCACGACAATCGCGCCGTCCCCCGCGACGATCTCTTTTTTGTATCTCCCGTATACGGAATCGTACTTCAGGAGATACGCGAGCGTCGCCGTATCCGCCAGATCATTGATCGCGATGATCTCAAAATCGGGATCACCGAACGCCTCACGGAAAAACGAGCGCCCGATCCTCCCGAATCCATTGATTGCAATACGTATCATAAGTATAGAATACCATTTATTATTTCATTGCGGCAACAACCCGGGTAAGCGCGCGAATGTAGGATGCCATGCGCCAGCTTGAGCCGTATTTCTTTTTTTCCTCACTCACTGCGGCAAAGGCCTCGGTGAGTTTTGCATCAATACGAGCGAGTACTTCCTCCTCGCTCCAGTATTTCCCTTCGCGCCCCGTTAGAGAAGTTATATCTCTGACAATCTCTTGCCAATACTTTTCGTCGATGTGATGCCTCAATTCGGATTCATATTTTTTCAAATTCTCTAACGGGGCAAGTGACTGTATCCATTCAAAGTATGAGCCAACGACGCCTCCGCTATTGGCAAGAATATCAGGGATTACCTCAATGCCGCGGCGAGCCAGTATCTCTTCGGCTTCGCGGCTCGTCGGGCCGTTTGCCATCTCCAAAATTACTTTTGCATGGATTTTGTCTGCATTTGCTCCGGTAATCTGATCTTCTAAAGCCGCAGGGATCAAAATATCCACCGGCAGAGTCAGCAATTCTTCATTGGTAAATACTTTGCACGGCTCCTGGCCTGATCCGAGCGAGTAACATACCGCGCGGTCAATAATGCCGGTGCGCTCTTTGATATCCGTCACTTTTTTGATATCAATGCCGTCCGGATCGTACAAAGCGCCCTTGGAATCGGAAATCGCCGTGATCTTAAATCCGTGATCGGAAAGAATGCGCGCAATATGCGCGCCGACATTGCCGAATCCCTGAATGGCGACCGTAGGTGGACTACTTGTCTCTTGTCGCTTGTCTCTTGTCGCTTTCAGGTATTCGCGGAGAATCACGAAGCCTCCGAAGCCGGTCGCAACTTCTCTGCCCCGTGATCCGCCTTTTCCAACGGATTTTCCGGTAAAAGCCGCGTCTTCGCGCTTGCCGGAAAGCTTGGAGTACTCGTCAGTCATCCAATCCATGATTTCAGCATTGGTGCCGACATCGGGTGCCGGAATATCTTTGTCGGGACCGATATGCACGGCTATCGCGCGCACATATCCGCGCGACAGTTCTTCAAGCTCGCGCGGACTCAATATACGGGGATCTACGACAATGGCTCCTTTGGCGCCTCCGTACGGCAGACCCACAACCGATGTCTTCCATGTCATAAGGGACGCAAGCGCCTTCACCTCATTCAGATTTGATGCGTGATGATAGCGTATGCCCCCCTTGTACGGACCCAGAGCGTTATTATGCTGGACGCGCCATGCGGAAAACTTTTTCTCACTGCCGTCATCCACCCCGTTAGAAGTCCGATGCGCTTGCGCATCGGCAGACACCTCTGGCGTCTGACTTCTAACGGGGTCCATGCGTACCGGGATTTCAAATTCAAGCACGCGATCTAGTGTTTTTAGTCGCGCCAAAACATCATCCGAAATATGCGCCGCACGCGCCGCGTCTTCAGTAAATTGCGCAACCGTATCAAGAAATGCCATCGTAAGCAGTTTATGCCGGATTCGTCTGCCCGCGCTTCAGCAGATACTGATACGCCGCAAGAGCGGCTTTGACCGCGTCTCCGGCAGAGATATTATTCTGCTTGTACGGATCATCCGTGATATCCCCTGCGGCATATACGCCCGGATGTGAAGTGGACGCGTGCTTTGAATCAATCTTCACCTGTCCCCAAGCATCCAAATCCACCAAGCCCTTCACCATCTCGGAATTGGGAAGCGAGCCGATTTCTATAAAAATGCCTTCTGCGGCAAGAGTTTTTTCTTCGCCGGTCTTGATATCCTTATACCCCACCGCGCTGACAAACTGATCGCCCGTGATTTTAATCACTTCCGCGCCGAAAATCACGCCTTTGAATTTCGGGTTCTTGCGTACTTCCTCCTGCGTTACCTGATCCCCACGCAACGCATCGGCCCGCTCAAGCATCCACACTTCTGACGCATACGGAAAAAGATCCTGCACCGCTTCAAGTCCTGCGTTGCCGCCGCCGACTACTACTACTTTTTTGCCGGAGAAAAGCGGGGCATCACATGTGGAGCAGTAGGCCACTCCTTTGCCGTTGAACTCCTCCTCGCCGGGCACGCCGAGACGCCGCCGCCGCGCGCCAGCCGCCAGAATCACTACCTTGCCCTCGTATGTATTGCCCTGTTCCGTCCGCACTTCAAAATCCCTGCCTTTTTCGGCAATCGCGCCTGCGCGCTCGGTTTTTATGTCCACGATGTCCGAGTAGCTTCGCACATGCGCCTCCATCTTCTGCGCCAATTCAAATCCCGAAATGTGCGGCTCGCCAATCCAATTCTGAATATCATCGGAGACGATAGATTGCCCGCCGAAAGACTCGCTGATCAAAAGCGTACGCAGGCGCTTGCGCGCCGTATACACCGCGGCCGCAACTCCCGCAGGCCCCCCGCCGATGACAATGATGTCGTACATTATGGGAATTAGGAATTAGGAATTAGGAATTAGGAATTGAGGTACGAAAGAGATTACGCTCTCTTTTCCCATGATTCCTAATTCATGCTTCCTGCTTCCCGTTTACTGAATACTTTTCGGATCCACACCCGGCATGGCGTCGGGGACGAATTCGGGGCCGCGGTTTTTATATGCTTTGTAAAATGCTTTGATCTGGCCAAGCTGATCCTCCGTGATATCGCCTCCGTCAAGATCAATTTTCAGCACGCGCGCCCATGCGGCCACGGCAATATCCGCGTCATTGGCCTGCCGCGGCGCCATGAGGAGTTTGGAGCCGCCAAATTCTCCGACAATCGCTTTCAGACGCTCCACCACATGCGTATCTATGGACGGACGATATGAAATCCATACCCCGCCGTGCTCCATATTGTGGATCGCAAGCTTGTCATGTACTTCGTAGTCATAAATCCCCCAATTTGCCGGGCTTGTAAAGTGCGCGCCTGAAGTCGGCGGATTTGAATTATAACTAAACTGATAATCCAGCGCTACATGCTCCTGTCCTTGATCCGGAAATGATGCACCCGGAGCATTTGCAACCCTGCGGCTCCAGATAATGCCGCCCCAGACGAGAAGCCCGATAACACCTACGGACACAGACACAATAATGACTTTACGCATAGTAGCTCGGCGCGAAGCGCGCTCCGCACGCTCACGTTTGTAGTCGCCTTTAGAAATTTCAGTATTTTCCATGACTTGCAGTATACACCACGACATGAGGAGAGGTAAACCCCGTTAGAAGCTCATATAAGATATGTGACTCGCGTTTACGATGTTTAGCAAGCATTCGTCCCACACCAAACTACGAAGCATTTCGCTTCTAAACGGGGTAAATAGGGTCGCCTGTTTTGGCAGTGCCTTCGCGCAAAACCACGGCATACACCCCGACACAATTCCCGTGGTGCCGCGCGACATGCGCAAGGATTTCCGGTGTCTTGCCTCCGCTTTTGGGATCCACCGTGATGATACTGCACCGCGTATCTTTTTTTGATATCGCAAGTTCAAGCTTCTCACCAATCCGGATGGTATGCCCTACAAGCGTATCCTCAAAAAACGGCTCGCCGCTGTCCCACTCAACTGAACAATTCATCCGAAAACGCTCCTCGGCAACCGGCATGCCAAGCTCCTGCTCAAGCGCACGAATCGTACTCGTCCCGACCAAAGAAAACGGCCTGCTGTCCTGCATGCCCCGCTCCGAAAACCGTAGAGAGATTTTCTTGCTGAGCTTACGCGCAAGCTCCACCGCAAGACGCGGATCCGCTATATCAAAGCGTGTGCCGTCCGTGGTCGTCACGTCTACACTGAATTTTTCCGCATCGGGATAGGAACGTAGAGGGTCAAATGCTTCGCGAAAACGAGGCGTATACAAGAGCATTTCTGGCAGGACGCGCCCCGACACCCATGGAAAGTTATCTCCCTTTGCAGCTTTTTCATCATCCACAAACGCATACACCCGATCGCCTGCCGCTCCCGCATAGGATACAAAAACCTCGGCGACACGTTCACCCCGCATACTCTTTACCGGATACCGGCGAAGTTTTGCGACTGTTCCGATCTTTTCCATGCCGCTATGCAATGCGTTTTTTGAACTCCTCCACCATCGGCACAGCATCCGCTTCCACGCCATAAAGCTTTGCAGTATACAGCGCGGCCCAATCGGCAGTAAGAGTTGAAGAAAACATTTTCTCAAAAATATCTCCGCCCGTCATCGTGATACTCGCAACTTTCATCTTGCGAACGCTGTACAACTCTTTGGTGATCGCCATGCGTTTCTGCACTTTCGGGTGATCGGCAGAATCCTCCACAAAAACAAAAAACATTCGCTCCGAAAGCATGCGGGTCGTATCGGTACAGTCAAACCCCGTCATCTCATTATGATTCAGCTCCGGAAACACGTTATAAAAAGCAGGAATCTTGCCGGTTTCGTTAAACTTTATTTTCCAGTTGTATGCAACGGCACGATTGCGGTCGGATGCATAAATCACTGGCACGTATCCCCGCATTTGCTCGGCAAGCGTCTTGCCTGCTTTTTCGCACTCATCCATGCGGCGCGCGAGCCGCTCCGCCAGACTCCCGATCTTCGCAAGCGCTTCTGTCTCGCCCATCAGCATAAGCAAAGCTTTGATTCCAAACCCAATGGATGATCGCGGCTGTATGCCGGTATCGGGAAACTGCACAAAAGGCACCCCCTCACTTCGCGCAAGCTCCCGCAATTTTCCTCCTACTGCAATCGCGGCGCGCGCGATCCCGCGCCTGCCCGCTTCTTCAAATCCGTCAATCGTCTCCTCGGTATTGCCCGAATATGAGCTTGCGATCACGAGTATCTTCTTTTCATCTCCGGCTGCAATGTACGGCAGGCCGTAGCCCGCGTGTACGACAAGCGGCAGTTCGGGCTTCCATGCGGCAATGAGATCCGCCGCCAAGTGCGATCCGCCCATACCAAGCACCACAAACCGCTCGTAGCGCCCAAGCTTCTCTTTATTCTCCACGACCGGCTCAAACGAAAACTGCGCGGGAAAACTTTTTATTGCATCGTACATCATAACAATAAATGATTTTTAATATCCTGATACGAATCTAAAACAACATCGGCCATACCAAGCTCTTCGCGCGGACGAGTCGTGGTGAGCGCTATACAATACATACCGGCATTTTTTGCCGCCGCAACGCCATTCGGTGCATCCTCAATCACGACGCACTCTGCAGGCTTGAAGCCAAGACGCTCCGCCGCGTAGAGGAAAATGGCAGGATCCGGCTTTGACTTATTGCCGACATCGGAGATTTTGAAAATCCTGCCCGCGCCAAATATCTCCGACAGACCGAGTCTGCGATCTGCCAAAGCAAGTAATGTATCATCCGAAGCCGTAGCGATACATGTCGTTATGCCGTGCCTGATTGCCTCATGGTGAAATTCCGAAAAACCTTTTATAAATGTGAGCGCCTTGCCGTAGATACTATGTACCAGCTTTCTCCGCTCCCCCGTCAGTACGGAAACATCACCTTCAAAATTATACATCTCCTTCACAATGGCCGTAGAATCCATCAGACTTTTCCCTGCAATAAGCGGCACGATCCGGTCTTTTTCAAATACTTTGCCGTGCGCTTGGAAAAATTCCGCGTCGGCAATGTCATACAGCCGTTCGCTGTCGATCACCACGCCGTCCATGTCAAAAATGATTGCCTTCCAATTCATACATCAAGCTATTGAATCATGCCGCGTTCTTTGAGCCAGTCAAAAATGATCTTGTCTACTGGTGCTATACGCTCACGATCTCCATACGTAAACCATGCAAGTTCCTCAATTTCTGCGGCCGGTGCAAGAATACCTATATACTCTCCCGTGTAGCACGTCATGCGCACGATCGTACCTTTGGGCTTGCCATGCGCCTGCGCTTCAAATACCCCAAGATAGCGGATTGATTCAGGAATAAGACACACCGTAAACTCTTCTTCCACTTCACGCATCAACGCCGCTTCATCACTCTCTCCCTGCTCCCGCTTGCCGCCTCCGATATAACATACATCTTTGCCGCGCGAGCGCGTCATCAATATTTTTCCGTCCTTAAGATACACCCACGCCAATTTATCAATAATAAAACTCTCCATAAAGAAAAGGGTACCGCCTACTAATAGTGATTGTTTACATCGCAGTATCCATAATGCAGTCATTAAACGCGATAGCCACCGAATTAGTTTATCTATTGAAGTCTCACTTCAATAGATGTAGCCTTAAATATATGACATCATCACAACAATTTAATAACGATTCGATATGGCATATCTACAATCGCGGTGTGGAACGCAAAGATGTTTTTCTTCAAACGGCCGATTATCTTCGTTTTATCCTAAATCTCTATGAGTTCAATGATAGCGCCCCCGCTTTGAATCTTGGTTACCATCTCGATAAGTCTCCTATTGAAGTGAGACTTCAATATCCGAGAAAGGAACAATTAGTCGATATCCTTGCGTTCTGCTTGATGCCAAACCATTACCATCTCATGGTACAACAACGGGTGGAAAATGGCATCACGATGTTTATGCGTAAACTTGGCACAGGATATACGAATTACTTTAATACAAAAAATGATCGGGTGGGACCCCTTTTCCAAGGGAAATTCAAATCTGTTCTCATTGAACGGGAAGCGCATTTTATCCACCTCCCGCACTACATACACCTCAACCCGCTTGACCTCAAGGATCCTGAATGGCGCAACGGAACCGTCAAAAATCCAGAAAAGCTCCTTGCGTCCCTCGCTTCATATCGTTGGTCCAGTTTACCTGACTATCTTAACACACCAAACTTTCCAACAGTAACCAACAGAAAGTTTCTTACGGAATGTATCGGCAGGTCTCACGATTTTCAATCCGCGATGCAGGATTGGATACGCACACCGAATTTCGACTTTGTCCAAAAAGTCACCTTAGAATAAACCCCGTATCATTAGTATTGAATTAGTATTGAAGTGAGACTTCAATAGGGTCTATTTTATGCGGTGGCCGCCGAATTGGTTGCGGAGCGCGGAGAGGATTTTACCCGTATAGATCGGACTGCGCTTTGATTTTATTCTAAAATCAAACGCGCCTTTGATAATCGGCGTCGGGATCTTTAATTTTTTTGCCGTTTTGACAGTCCATTCGCCCTCGCCCGTGTGACCCACTGTACCCGATATCTCTTTCAGATCCTCACCATATGCCTCGTACGCCGCGCGGAGCCATCCCACAAGGCGCGACTCAATCACGCTGCCATTATTATACACATCGGCCGTTTTCTTCAGATCAAACTTAAACGGCGATTTTTTCAGGAGCGCAAATCCTTCGGCAAGCGACTGCATCATGCCGTACTCAATGCCGTTGTGGACCATCTTGGCAAAGTGTCCCGCACCCGCGGCACCAAGCCGCGCATATCCTCCTTCAAGCGCAAGATCGTAAAACAAATGCTCGTATTTTTGAAAATCTTTCTGCTCGCCGCCGATCATGAGACACGCCCCGTGACGCGCGCCACCGGGGCCGCCCGAAACCCCTACATCAAGGAAACGAATGCCTAGGGACTTAAGTTTCTTTGCGCGGCGCCGCGTATCTTCATAAAACGAATTGCCGCCGTCAATCACTGTATCCCCGCGCGATAAATATTTTATAAGTCCTGCGGCACCGAAAAGCGCATCATCTACCGCGTCCCCCGCAGGCACCATGAGCCACACCGCGCGCGGACGCGGCAGACGGCGCACGAGATCTTCAAGATCGCGCGCGGATGCCGCTCCGTGTCGAGCGACTCGCTCGGTCTGTGTATGATCCCTATCGTAGGCCACTACGCGCCATCCTTTTTCGCAGAGCCGCTCGGCCATATTGCCGCCCATTTTGCCCAGGCCCACCATGCCGATCTCGCGCGTCCCATCGGCAGGTACCGCCGCCGATGGATGCGCGGCATCCTGTGCCACAGGCTCATCCGTATCCGGCCGATACGACAAAAGCGGCACAAGGTTTTTGCGCCATGCATCCACGATCGGGTCCGTGAAGCGCCACATCTCGCGCACCTCCTCGGTGCTTACAAAAAGCGTCTGATCTCCGGTGATACAGTCAAGCAGAAGTTTTTTATATTCCTCCACGTACTGCGCGCGCTTGGTGCTCCCGCGCAGGAGAAACGTCAGCGTCCGCTCTTCCAAGTCATACGCAAATCCGGGCTTCTTGGACCAGAAGTGGATTGAAATCCGTTCCTCGGGCTCAAGCGACAGAATAATTTTATTGCGATAGTGCTCGCTCCGTCCCAGCGGACAGAGGCACGGCGTCAGATGCCGAAACGTAATTACCATTTCTTTCTGCCGCTCATGCATACGCTTGCCGCTCTCAAGGGTAAAGCGCACGCCCTTCCAGCGGGCGGAAGCGACAGACGCGTCCGTCCGGAAATATGTCTCGGTATCGGAATCCGGAGCAACACCACGGATCGCGCGATATCCCTCATACTGCGCACGCACGCTTGTCTCTACGATCTCTTTGCGAGAGGGCGTCGCAAGCGCGCGCAAGACTGCGGCGCGATTGCGTCGTAGGGCGGATGCGCCGAAATTTTCCGGCCGATCCATTGTAATTAGCGCCATCATCTGCAGAAGATGATTCTGCCCGACATCGCGCAACGCCCCTACGCCGTCATAAAAAGTCCCCCGCTCCTCAACGCCAAGATTCTCCCAGAGCCGGACATCAATCCGCTCTATGGTCTCGCGGCTCCAGTTGCGCTCAAAGAGATTGTTGGAAAAACGGAACGCAAGGATATTTTGCACCATCTCCTTGGCAAGATAATGGTCAATCCGGTAAATCTGCTGTTCATGAAAAAGAGACGCGAGAAGCTCGTCCAGTTCGCGCGCGGTTTTGGCATCGCGGCCAAACGGCTTTTCTACAATGATCCGCGCCCATCCCGCGTCGTCGCTCTCCGAGGTGCCGATGCCCGAGCGCGCGATGTTATTGAGTACGGTCTCATACATATCCGGTGTTACCGCAAGATAGAAAAGCCTGTTTGCCCGCGCACCGGATGCGCGCTCTATCTCTTCAATCTTTTTCTTGAGATCAAGATACGCTTCTTTCTTATCAAAAAAACCCTGCACATATGTGAAGGTGTTGATAAAAGCCGTATCGGTACCCGTGGCGCGTGATGTTGCGCGGTGCGTGGCAACCATCGTGTCCACGGATGCTCGAAATGCTTCCTCGCCCAAATCGCGCCGTGAGAAACCGATCACGGAAAAAGACGGGGGGAATTTCTTTTCACGGAAGAGGTGCCAGAGCGCCGGAACTATTTTCCTGCGTGTCAGATCGCCGGTGGCCCCAAAAATGACGAGTATCGTGGGAGTTGTAGGCATAGAAAAAAGGACCTCGGCTCTAGAGGATGCCAAACAGCCACGACACCGGCACAGAGCCAGGACAAGGCCTGACTATTGCTTCTTGCCGAGAATCTTGAACATCTTCGTGCCGCAGACGGTACACGTCCCCGTCATTGCACGACGCTCCTGGCCGCCCTTGCCCTTCATGGCAACTTCCTTGGCGTCCTTCATCTCGCGCTTTTCGCGACACTTTACGCAATATGCTTCATTCATGGAATCCATGATACCCCCTCCCGTAGAAAATAGCAAATGCGACCAAATGCCCATGAGAAAAAGGAGGTTTCCATTTTGCTCGTTTCAAAATTCCGATTGGAATTTATCTTACTCCGACCATAACAAGTACCGGAGTCGGTTTTATTGAATGTGAGCCGTGTGCATTGTACAAACTTACATTCCCGCCCACGATCGGTATTTTGAATTTTTTACATCGCGCCGTGAGCGCGTCAATTGTTTCAGAGAACGCACCAATCGAATCTTTGGGATGTCCAAAATTGAGGCAATTAGTGATACCAAGAGGAGTGGCTCCGAGTGAGCGGATTTGCTTGTAGCAAAGGTCAAACGAGTGCTCAATGCCTCGCGCCGGAGTACGGTCAGATAATCCCTCGTCCGAACTCCACGCAATGACGACTTCCTTTCCGATTTCGGGAACATCAAGAATGGCGTAATGGCCGGGTTTATTCGGACCTTTGAGTGTTCGTACGCCAACCATCCAATCGTATTGATGCCAAATGTTTTGTGTAATCCGGTACGAGGCCTTTTGATGTTTTGTACCCTGTGATTTCCACGATTTCGCATCCCACTCTTCCCGCACATCAGGAAAAATCTCGACAAACTCCATCGGCAGAACGATATTCTTCTTGCTCGACGTATCATAAACAATCGTATACTTCCCATCATTCGTTATTGTGCCAATGACGCGGGCTTCTAAATCCCATCGCTTGAACACTTGCAAAATTTCCTTTCGATATTTTTTGTGTCCGACAATAAGCATTCGTTCTTGCGATTCTGAAAGCAACATTTCAACAGGAGACATTTTTTGAGCTTTTGTCGGCACTCGATTCAGATACACTTTTGCGCCGAGATTTTTCCGAATTTTCTTGCGCCCTCGCAAAACAACTTCCGAGGTTGAGCACAATAATCCCGCCGCGCCCATATCTTGCATCCCTTCAATCCACTTTGTATCTGCCAACTCGCAACACGCCTCCAAAAGCAATTTCTCAAGAAACGGATCGGCTTCTTGAACTGCGGATTCGTTGTGAGTATCTAAATTGACCGAGGCCATCTGCGCACCGCCGACTCCGTCTCTCCCCGTACGTGCGCCCACGTAAATCAGATCGTTCCCCGGCGTAAGTGCTCTTCCATAAATAATTTTATTTATCCTAACGAGACCGAATGCCGCGACATTTACCAGGCAATTATGATTATAGGTACTGTCAAAATATAAATCACCACCGACGACCGGAACTCCAACGCAATTTCCATAATCAGAGATGCCGCGCACGACCTCGGGCAAAAGACGGCGTGCACGGGCGTCGGTACCAAACCGAAGAATATCCAATAACGCGATTGGGCGCGCACCCATAGTGAAGATGTCGCGCAGAATACCTCCCACACCCGTTGCCGCGCCGTGATAGGGCTTGATGAATGAAGGATGGTTATGGCTTTCAATACGCATCGCAAGCGCCCATCCCTTTCCAAGGTCTACGATTCCGGCATTTTCACCAGGACCCTGTATGACGTGCGAGCCCGTCGTATGGAGCTTTGAAAGAAATCTTTTCGTGCTCTTATAGCTCGTGTGCTCGCTTGCCATCGCCTCGGCAAGTATTTTTGGTATTTCAGTTTTTTGCGACATATTTTTCTATTGCTCGCATAAAATATCTTGCGTCCGGCGAGCGTTCCGGATGTGGCATCATGCCAAAAATGGTTTTTTCCTTATTGCTCACTCCCGCGATATTTGCCACCGAACCATTTGGATTGAACTTTGCATACTTCAAAAATATTTGCCCGTTTCGCTCAAGTTTTTCTCGTTCATTTTTTGAGACCACATATTTACCGTATCCGTGAGCAACCGGAATCGTGAATGATTTTTTCAGCATTGACTTGTCTCTAAAAAATGAATTGCCGACTATTTTGCAGGCAACATAATCACAGAAAAATTTCTTGGAATCATTGCGGAGTAGTTTGCCCGGCAAAAGCCTTGCTTTTACAAGAATTTGAAAACCATTGCAAATACCCAGAATTGGCGTGCCGGAACGGGCGGCTTGCCTAATTGCTTTTAGCACAGGAGAACGTACAGCAAGAGCGCCGGGGTCAATACGATAACGTCCCGTCGCTCTTGTGTAGAGACGATCTCCAAAAGCAAAGCCGCCCGGCAATACCAAGAGGTCATAGCGCGGTAGTTTTATTTCTCGGTACCAAACAAACTCCGCGCTATGTCCGGATCCTTTGAAAAAATTGAGCGCATCAAAATCACAATTTGAGCCGGGGAACCTCACAACGCCGACTCTTAGTTTTCTTTTGCGATTCTTCACTTTTTCAGTTTAGCAGTTTCGACCGCGATTTTGAAGCGAAACCGGCGTAGTGTCCCCCTTGTGCCGTCCAAGTGAATTCGCGCCGTCCATGTATAGCGCAAGGCCAAGCGAGAAATCCTCTCTTCGGAAGGATATTTCGGTGACGCGCGTAAAATCAAAATCGGAAAGAGAGTTCTGGTGGACGTAGAAGAAATCGCGCCTTCCAGCCACTTCATTATCAGCTTACCCCGTACCAAACTCATTTGTGGGCGTGCCAGGGATTGAACCTGGGACCTTTACATTATCAGTGTAACGCTCTACCACTGAGCTACACGCCCCGAAACAGCTTTCGCGTTAGCGTACCAAAAAAAGACGTGCGTCGCAACCGTCCCGATTAAAAGGACATCCTACGGTGCTACGTCATAAATCCGTCCGATAGTCCCGTCAAATTGAGTCCCCGGAGGGCCATACTCCGTCTCGGCGGCACAGATATGCGGCGTCCCCGCAAGACTTGCGGCAATACGAGAATTGCAATTCCTGTCGGCTTTCAGTGCTATATGCGTATTGTCTTCCAAAATGGCTCCGAGGTGATAGACGCGTCGCGGCGGGAATTCTTCCGCAGTATAAAGATAGCAGTCGGGTACGAGGCTCGGATCGCGCGGCACGGCAATCATGAATCCTCTCCGGACAAGCTCCTCTAGGCCATACGCATGCGTGGCATCGCACAAAGGACTCGCGGGCGGATACTCCTGCGGCACGCGAGAGCCGAAATAAAGCTCAAGCGCGCTTTGTATCTGCTTGATATCGCCAACCCGATGCGCATCGCGCGCTTTGATACGTGCGGTATTGAATGCCGTCATGATAATCGCCGCCATGATGCCGATAATACCGACCGCTATCATAGCCTCCACTACGGTAAATCCCTGCGGCACATTCCGCCTCCCGGATGAGAAAAGCTTCATGCCGTCCATCATAAGATATTTCAAGCCTTTCGCCAAACCAAACCCAATCGCAATCATAACAAAGACCACTCACACGAGCGGTCTTTGACTATACGTCCTTTCAGCTGTTCCGACGGTCTCAACTTGATGCTCCTCGCCCCGTTAGATATTTCTATCACCCGAGACGAGCCCCAGATACGTTTCCATATCTAACGGGGCGAGACCAACGCATATTCCCATTATGAAAATGAGACCGACCTTTAGGGTATCTGTCCGAGAACCGTGAGGTTCAATCGGCGCTTACCTACAGAAGAGTGATCTTCCATATCTTGGACACCGATATAATCGGAAGACTAAAGTTCCCTAAAAGGAAATGGTCAGTTTGCTGAATGACAACGAGGCAAGAAAACGTCCGCTGTACTACGTGAGAGATGAATTAAAGATGAATAATAAAAGACCTTATATATCAGCATAGATCTGGTGCGAGTTGTATTCAAGCTCTGGGAGGTGATGTTTTCTTTGCTGGGCAATTTTCCGTCTATTCTCGTTCCTTCGCATTCGTCTATCAAGTTGACAACTCCCCTATCTCATAACAAACACTACCTAGATCACCCCTCAAGTGTACCGGGATGAGGTGGACACGGAAAGTAGGGAAATCGTGCGGGAAGAGACAAAAAGAAACGCTCTCGTGGACTATTTCCTAACTGGATTTATCTCAAAAGTATTATGGTCTTTCTCAAATCTAATCTTATGCAAATCAAAAAACCCATCCTCTCCCAGTAGTGCGCCGAAGTTTCGGGTTTCAATAAAGCTAACGGGGATTTTAATTTTACCCAGATGTTCAGCTTGGACTTCCAATTCCGTGGTAAACGCTTCTGTCCCTCCGACAATTCCGTCCATCCTCCCCCTTAGGGCTCGGGAAAGATCAATTTCAAGATACTTGGCAATCTCCATATTCAATAAGGTTCTGTCAGCGCCAGAATCCAAAAGGGCCAGTTCTTTATGGGTGCCATTTGGACCAAAAATCGTTATTTCGATCATTGGTCTCTTAACGAATTTTCCTGCCTCGTCGGGTGGATAAGAGGTATAGCTATACTTCATCGCTAAATGGAGCGAAGCCGCTCGGAAGAACTCTATGAAAGATAACTTTCTCTCTGTCTGTCTTCTTTAGCTTATTAGCAGTCATTTCTAGGGTATCGCCACTGGAAAGAACACTCTTGTAGTCAGGAGATAGGGCAACCCATTTATTCTTGAACTTATCTAAAAGTTTTGATAAGTCTGGTTTGGCAATTATAGCTTCCATAGATAGTAAGTTATCTTGTTTAATACTCCTGAAAACTATAAGGATGGTATAGTAAAAGTAGCATCAATTTGTCCACAAGTCAACTTGGCTTAAGTCGCCTTTTGATGGACATTTCTGAAGGTTGATGCGACAAAAATCTTCCCGCTTGTTGAGAGCGCTTTGCCCTCGGTATGCTTGAGGGGCAATACGATCTTCTGCACGCGCGTCCGTGCGCTGCTCCTATGCCCGTGCGTCCTGCTCTAACCCAGAATCGCCTCTGG
>Ga0155436_128_pt1 | contig 22609 bp, 23 predicted proteins | sample RifCSPhighO2_02_FD_106404 | JGI IMG/M metagenome (GOLD analysis project Ga0155436, IMG submission 106404) | Candidatus Sungbacteria bacterium RIFCSPHIGHO2_02_FULL_52_23 | reverse complement strand
ATCTCAAATCATTCGCGTCCGCGATCCAACAGATCGCCGACGAAAAAGGAATACCGCGCGAGAAGATTTTTGAAACGATTGAAATGGCGCTCGCGGCAGCCTACAAGCGCGACTACGGCAAGCGCGGTCAGATCATACGCGCGAAACTTGATCCCGATACCGGCAAGGTTGCCATGACGCAGGTCAAAATCGTCGTGGACGAAACCATGATCAAGCCTGAAGAAGAGGAGGGCGAAGAGCCTATACCGGAGCCGCCGCCCACGGGCAGGCGCCATCAGTTTGAACAGGAAGATGAGGAAGTTTCGGCAGAAAAAAAGGTCCGCTTCAATCCCGAAAAGCATCTCATGGTGGAGGATGCAAAAAAGATCAAGCCCGACGTGGAACCCGGAGAGGAGCTGACATTTCCCATGCCGTATGACGAAGTAGCCGGATACGGACGTATTGCGGCGCAAACCGCAAAACAGGTCATTCTCCAGCGTATCCGCGAAGCGGAACGCGAAGCCGTATTTGACGAGTACAAAGACAAAGAAGGCGAAATCGTAAGCGGCCTGGTACAGCGCATGGAAGGCCGCAACATATATATAGACATCGGGCGCTCCGCCGGAGTTCTGCCTCCCGAGGAGCAGATCCCCGGAGAGCACTACCGGATCGGCGAACGCGTCAAAGTCTTGATAGCGCTTGTGGAAAAAAACCCGCGGGGACCGGGAGTCTTTCTCTCGCGCGCCAACCCGCGGCTTTTGCGCAAACTCTTTGAACTTGAAGTGCCGGAAATCGCTTCGGGCGCCGTGGAAATCAAAGCGGTCGCCCGCGAGCCCGGCTCGCGCTCCAAGATCGCGGCGACATCGCATGAAGGCGGCGTGGATCCCGTAGGCTCGCTCGTGGGACAAAAAGGCGTGCGCGTATCTACCGTCATCCAGGAGCTCGGCGGAGAAAAAATTGACATCATCAGCTGGTCGGACGACCCCAAAGAACTGATCGCAAACTCGCTCTCGCCCGCAAAAGTGGTATCCGTGGAGCTTGATGAGCGGCGGCGCGAAGCGCGCGTCACCGTACCGGATGATCAGCTCTCGCTTGCGATCGGCAAGCGCGGGCAAAACGTGCGCCTTGCGGCAAAACTGACCGGATGGAAGATTGACGTACGCGCGCCTTCAACGCCCGTATCCGATGAAAGCGCGGCGCTCTCACAAGAAACCGAATCAGAACCAGTAACTCAACCGAATAATGAAGAATGAATCAGGAATCATGGAAAGAGTTTTCTCTCTTACTATTCCATACTTCCTAATTCCTCATTCCTAATTCCAATTATATGATTCTATTTCCCATCATTTCATCGCTTGTCTCCATCGTGTTTGCGCTGATCCTGCTGTACGTGATCCGGCAATATCCGACCGGCGGCGGCGCCCAGCTTGAGATATCGGGCGCCATCAAGGAAGGTTCCCGCGCGTATCTCAAACGCCAAAACATGACTGTCGGCGCGGTAGCCATCATCGTGGCTCCGCTTCTCTGGATTGCGTTTGACGGCATGACTGCCGTAGGATTTCTCGTGGGCGCTATTGCGTCAGCCGTCGCAGGGTATGTCGGCATGATGACATCGGTGGATGCCAACGTCAGGACGGCTGAAGCGGCAAAGTCCGGCCTCTCCAAAGCCTTCCGCGTCGCATTCCTCGGAGGATCGGTCACAGGATTCCTCGTCGTAGGCCTTGGACTTTTCTCCGTCAGTCTTTTTTACTACATCGCGCAAAATGTCACGCCGCTCATCGGCCTTGCGTTTGGAGGCTCGCTGATCTCGGTATTCGCGCGCCTCGGCGGCGGCATCTATACCAAAGGCGCTGATGTCGGAGCGGATCTTGTCGGCAAAGTGGAAGCCGGCATCCCCGAAGACGATCCGCGCAATCCCGCAGTCATCGCGGACAATGTCGGCGACAATGTCGGCGACTGTGCCGGCATGGCGGCCGACCTCTTTGAGACATATGCCGTCACCGCAATCGCGGCGATGCTATTGGGATCGCTCTTGTCGCCGGGCAATGACACAATGACGCTCCTGCCGCTTATGATAGGCGGCATCTCAATCTTGGCATCCATCGCAGGCACGCTCGTCGTCCGCGTCAAAAAAGAATCCGGGATTATGCGCGGACTCTACCGAGGGCTCCTCGCATCATCCGTATTGGCGCTCGCCGCTCTCTGGCCGCTTTTTGCATCTCTCCTTGCGCGGCCGCTCGTCAATCCGTTTTTCATCGCGTCACTTGCAGGCATCGGTGTCACCGCCCTCATGATGGTCGCGACGGAATACTATACGTCAAAAAGCTTCCGTCCGGTAAAATCCATCGCGCGCGCATCGCTCACCGGACACGGCACCAATATCATCATCGGCCTTGCGTTTTCACTTGAGTCGGTGGCACTGCCAATCATCATCATCACCGCAGGCATGCTCACCGCATTCACGGCGGCGGGACTGTATGGCGTCGCGATCGCCGCGATGACCATGCTCTCCATGGCAGGCATCATCGTCGCCATTGACGCATTCGGCCCGATCACCGACAACGCAGGAGGCATTGCCGAAATGGCGGGACTTCCAGAGGAAGTACGCACGATCACCGATGCACTGGATGCCGTCGGCAACACTACCAAAGCCGTTACCAAAGGATATGCCATCGCATCCGCGGGCCTGGCCTCCCTCGTGCTCTTTGCGTCCTACGTAGAGGAGCTCAAAAGCTTCGGACATTTCATATCATTTGACCTCTCCGATCCGTACGTCATGGCGGGCCTGTTTATCGGCGGCATGATGCCCTACCTTTTCGCATCCATGGCAATGCGCGCAGTGGGCCGCGCCGCACAGGGTGTCGTGGAAGAAGTGCGCAGGCAATTCCGCGAGATCAGCGGCATCATGGAGGGCACGGCAAAACCGCAGTATGACAAAGCCGTGGATATCGTAACCCGCGCGGCACTCCGCCAGATGATCCTCCCCGCCTTGATCCCCATTGTCATCCCTCTGCTTATTGTCTTCTTTGCAGGGCCGAATGCCGCGACCATGCTTGGAGGACTGCTCATTGGCTCTATTGTCACGGGTCTTTTTGTAGCGCTCTCGATGACGAGCGGGGGGGCCGCATGGGACAATGCCAAAAAATACATTGAAGCGGGCAACTACGGCGGCAAAAAATCCCCGGCGCATGCGGCCGCAGTCACCGGTGACACCGTAGGCGATCCCTACAAAGACACCGCGGGCCCCGCCATCAACCCCATGATCAAAATCGCAAGCATCGTAGCCCTGCTCCTCGCGCGGCTATTATAAAACTTCTTCATTGCGGTTGAGTTGACAGCGCTACCGATGGTTGTATATACTTTGTGTATACATGATAAGTGATAAGATCTCTATGGAAACCACGATTCAAAAATGGGGCAATAGTTTGGCGGTGCGACTGCCCAAAAGCGTCACCCAGAAACTTGCGCTACGTCCGGGAAGCCGCGTACGGGTATATGAAGAGAGAAAAGAAGTTATCATCGCTCCTACTCGTGAGGTGAAGAAATCCCTCAAGGAACTGCTCGCGATGATCACGCCCGAGAATCTTCATGCCGAAACCAACTGGGGCAAACCGCGCGGCCGTGAGGTATGGTAAGCAAATCGCTGTATATCCCAGACCGCGGAGACATTGCGTGGATCAATTTTGATCCGCAGAGCGGACGCGAGCAGGCCAAAAGACGGCCTGCCATAGTTCTGTCTCCACGCCCCTACAATGAAAAGACAGGGTTGGCAATTGTCTGTCCAATTACTGCTCACGCAAAAGGATACCCGTTTGAAGTCAGGATTCATGGAGGAAAGACTAACGGCGTGGTGCTATCCGATCACATCCGAAGCGTGGACTGGCGCACTCGGCGCGCGGCATTCATACAAAAAGCACATTCCGTATGCATCACTGAAATCCAGAATAAAATCCTCCGGCTTCTCACAGGATAATCGCGCCCCGCAATCAACCCGATGATCAAGATCGCAAGCATCGTAGCATTGCTTCTCGCGCGATTGCTATAGTATTGCTCTCCGTCCGCCAGCTGGATACTGATTATTAAACTTTCTTATCAAAATAAATCTCCTGCACAGACAACATGCAGGAGAGACTAGACTAAACCGCGCCAACCTTAAAGCATAGTTTGTGGCATAAATTGGACGGTCTCAAAACCATCAATGATCTTTGCCGGAAGGGCACCTTTTCCGAGTTGAGGGAGTATTTCCTCATTAAATTTTTGGCATAACGCCTCAATCTTCTCTATCAAAGCACCTTCTTCGATGCCGATGAGTTCTACGCCGATACCCCTTGTACAATAGAGGGGTAACCTAATCAATCTCTTAGCAGTGAAGCTACCCATTTCCGCTGCCTTTCTTTCTTTGTTGATAAAGAGTCCTCTTCTCGCGAGAAATCTTAAAAAGAATATAGCATACGGTTTGCATTCGGTCAAGAGAGTACTCATAAGACCGCTTGCAAAGAGTTAATCTCTGCTGTACATTTCAACCATGGCGAAGTTACGAGAAACAATTGAGCAAGCAGAATACAGCTATACGGTACTTTTTGAGCCGGCAGAAGAAGGCGGGTATGTCGTAACATGCCCCGCACTGCCGGGCATGGTGACCGAAGGAGACACGCTCAAAGAAGCCCGTGAAATGGCCAAAGACGCGATTCTTTGCTATCTGGAAAGCATGCAGAAAGAGGGCTTGCCGATCCCGCGCGACAAGACGTTGAGACAAAATCCTGTAAAAGAAAAACTGCGCGTGATGCTTACTCCGGCATGAGCGAGCGGCTCCCCGCGCTGACCCCTCAAAAAGTCATTCGCGCTCTGCTTCGCGCAGGGTTTTTCATTCATCATGTCTCCGGTAGCCATCACATTTTAAAACATCCGGACAATCCTAAAGCGCGCGTAACCATTGCATATCACACACGAGATTTGAAACGAGGAACCTTGAGTAAAATCATTGAGCAGTCCTGTATGAGCATAGATGAATTTTTGAATTTACTATAATTATGGATGCATCACTCACTACCCTTCCGGGATCGGAAGTAGAAATTCGCGTTGTAATCCCCTTTCCTGAATTTGAGCCGCACTTGAAAACCGCGGCGACTGCCATTTCGGAAGAAATAACGGTGGAAGGTTTCCGCAAAGGAAAAGCGCCCTACGACGTCGTAAAAAATCGCGTGGGAGAAAACGCGATCTACGAGCGCGCGGCAGAGATTGCGGTGCGCAAGACCTATCCCAAAGCCCGCGATATCCTGCTTGAGCAGGGCAAGCTCTCCCCCGAGCATCCCGCGATCGGCAGGCCTGAAGTTACGATCAGCAAACTCGCTCCTGGCAACGAACTGACCTATACAATCAAAGTCGCACTGATGCCTGCCGTCACACTTCCCGACTGGCGCGCGATCGCCAAATCGGCGACAGGCGAGAAAAAAGCGCAGACTGTCAGCGACGAGGAAGTAGACAAAACGCTCGCATGGCTTGCCGAATCGCGCATGAAGCTGGTTGCCGTCGCGCGCGCCGCGCAAAAAGACGATCACGCCGAAATTGATCTTGAGATCCGCCACGACGGCGTCAAAATCGCCGAAGGGGATTCCAAAAATCATCCGCTCGTCATCGGCAAAGGGAAATTCCTACCGGGGTTTGAGGACGAGCTCGTCGGCATGGAAGCAGGCGGCCGCAAGACATTTTCACTTGTGGCACCCCCCGACTGGCGCGATGCTACGGTTGCGGGCAAGACATTGGAGTTTTCAGTCATCATGAAAAGCATCCAGGAGCGCATGATTCCGACTGTGGACGATGAATTCGCTCGTGGACTCGGCGCGTTTCCGAATGTGGAGGCCCTCAAAGCAAACATCCGCGAAGGACTCCTGACGGAAAAAGGCGAGAAAGAAGTCCAGCGCATCCGCGGCCTTACGATCGCCGAGATCGCCAAAAAAGCCACGATGGAAGTACCTGAAGTACTGATTGCGTCCGAAATCGGCAAGATGGCGGCAGAGCTCAAAGCGGGAGTCGCAGACCTTGGCATGCAATGGGAAGACTATCTCCTGCACATCAAAAAGAGCGAAGCGGATCTTAAAAAAGACTGGCGGGATGAAGCGAAGAATCGCGTACGCTCGGCTTTGGTCCTGCGCGAGATCGCGCGCAAGGAGCAGATCAATCCCACGGAAGACGAGATCAAAGAGCGCGCCGATCAGTTTCTCAAACAGTTTGAAAATGGTGGAGAAGCCGGACATGCCATTGACCCCCGCGAGCTCCATGACTATACTCAAGGCGTACTTCGCAACGAAAAAGTATTTGAATTATTGGAGAATATATGATACCATCGCCATTATGGCAACAATCACTATTCCCAAAGGATTTGGCGCCATCAAAGAACTGATAGCAGTCCCCCGCACCACCTATGCGGAGTTTCTTGATTGGCAAAAAAAAACAAAATCCGTAAAAACATTTAAGCCCACTGCGGCGGAAAAAAACGCTCTTGCGAAAGCGCGGAGGGAATTCGCTCGGGGAGATTATATAACGCTTCCGCAACTCAAGCATGAACTGGGTTTTGACCGTTAACTCATCCGTCAGAAAAACCCTCAAAAGAATCTCCCGCACGGATGCGGAACGCATCGTAAAAGCATTTGAAGAACTAACGATAAATCCCTATGCAGGCGACATCCGAAAAATGGAAGGCGAGGACGATACATGGCGACGGCGTATCGGCGCGTACCGCATCAAGTATGAAGTCCAGACAGCGGAACGCATCATTCGCATATTTGAAATAAGCCGCCGAACATCAAAGACATATTAAAAGTGAGGCATGTTTGGGTCAGTAAAACAAAAGCATAAAATATACGAATTGGATGAACAGGCAAAGGGATTTCAGATTTCCACAGATGCTTATCTTGTAGATAATCTGGAGCGAGCCACTCAAAATGAAATGGTGGACGATGCACTACTTGCAGACCATACACGCAATTTCATAGCACATAAACGCCTCTTTAATAATCTTTGGAATCGCTATATGCAACTCAAAAAACGGTTTGCCAAAGATGACGAGCGCTTACTCCGCGTGACAGAACAATGGCAAGCATATTGGAAATCATGGTTCGCGACAAGCATAAATCATTACAGCCCAGAGGAGCTTGCAAAACTTGCAGACGAAAGGCAAGAGATTATCAAGGAATTTGAGGCGTGGGAGACATTAAGCGATAAAGCGTTGCATCTCACAAAATAATATTTAGAAGAAGCATTTATTTCTGACGGCAATCTATAAAAATAGATGAATCACAAACACATCTCCAATCAATATCTTATCCCTACCGTTATAGAAAAATCCCAATTCGGAGAGCGCGCGTATGATATTTTCTCGCGCCTCCTGAAAGAACGTATTGTTTTTCTCGGCGGCCCCATCATGGACGCCATGGCAAACACCGTCATCGCGCAACTCCTCTTTTTGGAGTCGGAGGACGAGAAAAAGGATATCAAACTCTACATCAACTCCCCCGGCGGCTCGGTGAGTGCCGGTATGGCAATCTACGACACCATGCAGTATGTAAAGCCCGATGTCTCCACGATCTGTGTCGGCATCGCCGCGTCCATGGGAGCTACTCTTCTCACAGCAGGAGCAAAGGGCAAACGATTCGCGCTTACCAATAGCGAGATACTCCTGCACCAGGTCATGGGAGGAGCCGAGGGACAGGCCGTAGAGATTGAAATCGCCGCGCGGCAGATTCTGCGCGTCAAAGCGCGGCTCAATGGAATCTTGGCCAAGCACACCGGACAAAAGCTGGAGAAAATAGAGAGCGACACTGACCGCGACTTCTGGATGGATGCCGAGGAAGCCAAAAAATACGGCGTGATTGACGAAGTCATCAAACGCAAGCCAAATAATTCAAAAGCATAGTCCATACCCTATTTTCAAAAAAGAGATTCCCGTCCGGGAATCTCTTTTTTGCTTCATAAGTATTGCTACTTCTTCAAAAACGGCAAAAGGCTCTGTCCTGTCATCTCCGCTGGCTTTTGCAGACCCAGCAGTTCAAGCACGGTGGGTGCTACATCCGTGAGGATGCCGCCGATCTCTGATTTTGCTTTTGCGATCGCGGCAGTATCCCGCGGAGTCTTGCGCAAAAAACGCTCGCTGATCACGAAAAAAGGCACAGGATTGAGTGAGTGTTTGGTCATACTCTCCCCGCTTACCGCACTTCGTTTGAGCTCCACATTACCGTGATCCGCAGTGATAACCATCATGCCATTTTTCTCCAAAACCGCATCAGCAAGTCTCCCCAGAGCCGTATCCAGCGCCTCAACCGCCTGTACTGCGGCATGGAAATTGCCGGAATGGCCGATCATATCCGCATTCGCAAAATTGGCGATGATGATGTCATATGAGTCCATGTTGGCGATGATGCGCGTCGCGATCTCGTCACTCCTCATCTGGGGTGCTTCGTCAAAGTGCGCTACCGAAAGCGATGGTACAAGCATCCGATCCTCGCCCACAAACGGCTTTTCGTCGCCGCCGTTGAAAAAATATGTTACATGAGCGTATTTCTCCGTCTCGGCGATCCGGAGCTGGCGAAGCCCTGCAGAAGCAAGTACCGCGCCAAGCGGATGCGTAACCCCGGGTGCAGGAAAGGCCGCATGCGCGCCACGCATCCCCTTCTCATACTCGGTCATAGTTACGACAAATAGATCTTGCAGTTTCTCGCGCGGAAACTTGTCAAAGTCGTCTTCCGTGAACGCGCGCGTGATCTCGCGCATAGAATCCTCGCGGAAATTGAAGAGCACAAGCGCATCTCCCTGCTTGATCACAGGCGCTGGCCCACCCTCTCCGGAAACAATGGCAGGCTCAACAAATTCGTCCGTGACGCCTTTGGCGTATGACGCGGCAAGATAGTCGGAGAGCGATGCGATCTTCTCGCCCCTGCCGAGTACCATCAGGTCATATGCCCGCGCCACGCGATCCCATTTGTCATCGCGATCCATCGCAAAAAACCGTCCCACAATTGATGCCAAATGCGCTTTGGGGTATTCGCTTGCCATACGCGCGGCAAGACCTGCAAGAAACCGCGCGCCTTCTTTTGGCGGCGCATCTTTGCCATCGGTGAGTACATGCACATAGGTCTCCGAGATCTGCTCACGGGACGCGAATTCAAGCAAAGCCATGAGATGGTCGGAGTAGCTATGCACCGAGCCAGACGATACCAGGCCCGCGATATGCAGACGCCCGCCATGCGCGCGCGCATGCGCCGCGGCCTCTTTTAAAACGGGGTTCTCAAAAAAAGACCCGTCCCGTATTGCGTGGATAATCCGCGGCAAGTGATGATGGATGACGCGCCCCGCCCCCATCGTGAGGTGTCCTACTTCGGAATTACCCGATTCGCCCCATGGAAGCCCTACAGCTACACCCGATGCCTGGAGGGTAGTAAAGGGGTATTTTTGCTCAAACCCGTCCAAGACGGGTTTTTTTGCCTCGGCGACCGGATTGCCCTGCATTTCAGGCGATACGCCAAAGCCGTCAAGTATGACGAGAAGAAAAGGATGCGGCATAGCATCCATAATATCATTCCTAATTCCTAATTCCTAATTCCTTGTTCCCGTTCCGCAGGTTTGACACTCCGATACATTCCTGATACCGTATAAATGTAGTTATCCTTACGTGCAAATTGATCTAATTTAAGGGAATAGAGATGCCACCACGCGCGAACACACTCCGATACAACTACAGAGGAAATCTTTCTCCTTTGCGCTATTTTTCTCATTGGATGCCGTATGCGACCGGCATGGCGCGATAATACGCGGTTTATTGCGTCTAGCGAGGAGCGAAATGCGAGCAAGCTCGGATCACGCGAGCGACGACGCATCAAAGGTTTAACGCAAAACCTTTATCCAAAATCTTTCTTTGTATCTCATAACACGTATCCCCTTCTTGGGGACGACGTCGGAGTCTCGCTCGTGACGCGCTCTTTTCTTTCATACATTTATGAACGGAGCGCTATTGATTGCCGCCGCCGGAGCACTGCTCGTAGGCGCCGGTATCGGATATTTTATACGCCAACTCGTTGCGGCCCAACGGGCATCTTCGATTGAGACACGTCTCAAAAAGCTTGTTGAAGACGCCCGTACAGAGGCAAAAGAAACGCTTCTCACCGCGAAGGAAAAATCTGCCAAAGTTCTGGAAGAAGCCAAAAACGAAGAGCGGGACCGGCTCAAGGAGATCAGGCGGCTTGAAGAGCGGATGCTGGAGCGCGAAGGCTCCATTGACCGCAGGATTGAAGACGCGCGCAAAAAAGAGCAGGAGACGGAACATCGGATTGAAAAAGTCCGAGTTCTTAAGACGGAGTGGGAGGCCCGCAAGGAGCAGGCGGAAAAAGAACTTGAACGCATATCCGGCCTCTCCCGCGAAGACGCTGTCAAAGAGCTTTCGGCGGAGATTGAGAAAAATCACAGCGAGGATATCATGGCGCGGGTCAAAAAGATGGAGCAGACCGGAGCCGAGGAGCTGGAACGCCGCGCAAAAGATATCCTTGCAACACTCATCCAACGCCTTGCAAGCGCCACGACATCCGAAGTTACGACAACGGCGGTCGCTATCGGCTCTGACGACCTCAAAGGCAAGATCATCGGACGCGAAGGGCGCAATATCAAGGCTCTGGAGCGCGCGGCAGGCGTTGAAATCATCGTAGACGAAACGCCGGGTGCCATCATCATCTCGGGTTTTGACCCCATACGCCGCCAGATCGCCAAGTCGGCTCTTGAAGCACTGATCCAGGACGGCAGGATCCAGCCCGCGCGTATTGAAGAAGCTGTGGAGAAAGCGGGGCAGGACATAGAGAAGCAGATCAAACAAGCCGCGGAGCAAGCCGCGTATGAAGTCGGCATCTTTGATCTGGATCCGCGGCTCCTGACACTTCTCGGCCGTCTGCGCTTCCGTACAAGCTACGGCCAGAACGTGCTCCAGCACTCGGTGGAAATGACGCATTTGGCCGCCATGCTTGCCGAAGAACTCGGAGCGGATGTCGCCATCGCCAAAAAAGGCGCGCTCCTGCACGATATCGGCAAAGCCGTGGATCACGAAGTAACCGGCACGCATGTTGAGATCGGACGCAGAATCCTGCAGAAATTTGGCATAGACAAGCGCGTGATCCAGGCCATGCAGTCCCACCACGAGGAGTATCCGTATGAGACGATAGAATCCATCATCGTGCAGACGGTAGACGCAATCTCGGCATCCCGCCCCGGAGCGCGCCGCGACTCGGTGGAAAACTATCTCAAGCGCCTGGAGGAGCTTGAGAAAATCGCAACGTCATTTGAGGGCATAGAAAAAGCATATGCGATCTCCGCAGGCCGCGAGATCCGCATATTCGTCACCCCCGAGAAAGTAAGTGATCTGGAAGCGCGCGATCTTGCGCGGGCAATCGCCCTTCGCGTGGAAAACGAACTCAAGTATCCGGGCGAGATCAAGATCACCGTCATCCGCGAATCGCGCGTCATTGAATACGCAAGATAAGCCCTTGGTCCGAGTTATAAAAGCCCCTGCGATGCAGGGGCTTTTATAACATTGCGATTTATTCCCCCGGAGCTACTTCAAGAAAGCCCGCTGTAGCGTTACCGTCGCACATGACGCCATAGATACCCGGGCCGTTTTTAAACTGTGCCTTGATCATCTGTCTGGCGCCTGAGGCTATCGTGGATTCGCCGGTAAAGATAACCATATGATGCTCACGACTGTCCCGATTCCAAATTGTTATGTCACTCCCCTCCTTCACCCGGATAATCGGGGGGATAATCGTACAGTCCGATTTGATCTCAAGAGTATTTGTCTCTTTCGCCGCAGTATGAATCGCCTGCGCAAACTTCATTTTTTCGTCAGCCGACCCGTTTATATCCGGAACTTTTATTCCCGCTACAAAACCGCCTTTTGTTTCGTTGCCGCTGTCTCGTATCTGTGATTGAATTTCCCCCTGGCGAGAGGACGGCAGCAACGACCGCCACCCGTTTCGAGGAAGCAGCATTGCGGCAACATTGCCGACGAGGAAGACGATCGCAAGAAAAATGATAAGACCAATAATGCGGAGCACCCGCAAAACGTTCTTGTTCCGTATCCAGTGTTTGATTGCCGTACTCATATATTTTATATTTTAGATGTTATTCGTTTATGCGTCGCAAAATGGAAATTGTTCGGATTTTACTCAATAGACCTACTGATTAAATAGTTTCGTTACGAGATGTTCAGATTTCGTGCGAGACAAAGCAAAAATTATGAGACATATACGGCGTATATGTTGAGTAATTTTTGCAAAGTCGTAGGACAGACGCGAGGCGTTCCCGCATAGCGGGATGCCCCGTCTCCGAAATCTGGACATCGGAGTAGAATAATATTTAATCAGTAGGTCTAATGACGGTCACTTTTCCGGTTATATAGGGCGCGAGATGATCATGCATTCCCCATTCTCCTTTTTCTTCAAATACAAAGCTCCACTCCTCTCCCGGCTCAATGGGGTGTTTGGGATCAAACTGCGGATACAGATCATGCGACGGATGGATATCCGACGCAGGCCATCTCCACAATGTATCACGGTTGATGAATGTGACGCGCGTGCCTTTTCTTACCGTAATGACAGCGGGGGAAAATCCGTCCGCGACCATTGTTATCGTTGCAAAATCGGAGTAGATCTTCGTAGAATCTCCACTCGCCGTTTTTTCTCGGGATAAAGTACCTACTAGTATCCCCCCAAGAATGGTAATGGCAAGGACTACGAAGAGAATAATTTTTTTACTTGTAGACATGTTTCCTATGGCTAGCGCTTTTGCTTTAGAGCGATGACCGCGCAGACTCTACTGAAAACAGGCACCCTTCCCGTTCCCGGCCCGCCAGCGCGTTACACAGCATTTGAGCCTTATCAAACTGGCGGGAAAATGCGTATTGGGTAGCCGCAGTTCCAATACAGTATTGCCGATAATGCTGGCCTGTCTTATCGCATTCTGCGATATTTGTCTCCGGATGATCGGAATTATCCTGGTTAATCGCATTCCCCAACCCCCCAAAGCATTCGGTTCGCACCGATTCATCAGGGAAATGCAGACAAAAACGCGCCGTTGCCAGGGTGTCCTTTTTGTAGAAGACGCGTCTGGCATGGTGCACGTGCTCTCTCACGCATGCAGCCTGGTATTTATCCGGAACAGAATCGCATGGATAGAACGGATCCTTTGAAACCAAAAAGTCTTTTGCGCCTTCCTGTTCAAATCTCCTGACCACATTCTCCATAGAAACGCCGTCATAACAGAAAAAGAGATCGGGCTGTTCATCCAACATGATATCACAGTCTTTGTATGATTCAAGGAGATCGTAGGATCGTACGACCATAAGGCCATGACCAATACCATGAAGGCAAGCCGTAATCGCCGTACGATTGCTTTGCAAATTAAGACATCCTTGGCCGAGTGATTTTAATATGTCGTTTCCGCCGCCACGCTCCTTGATGGCCTGCAGGATTACTCCATGATAGCATCCGAATCTGAAAAATGAGTCGCACGTCTGAAAAGCGTCATATTGGCGTTCCAAAAAGGCTATCTCGCCTACGATATGCACCAGTTCATGCTCCGAGCCGGGCTCGTCGGGATAAACGGCCTTGAGAAATGCATAGACCGCCTCGCTTCCTTCATCTTTGCCCATCTTACGGAGAATGGTAAGTCGTTCTTGCGACTCAAGATTGCGGAAGTACGCCTTATCTGCAGCCGAAATTTCTGCGTGCCGCACAAGACCCGGTATGAGCGCGGTCCCCCTCCATGACTGCACCATGCCTCCTCCAAATGCCAGCGCCGTCACTATCAACATCGCGATCCGCGCGTGTTTTTTATGATTATATATCGGTAGTATCCCGTTCATGTTTGAATTGATCTATTTTTGAAAAGCATGCCTGCTGCGCCTCGCCCGGATCTAGCGTAACGCAGAGTTCACGCGCATGAGCGAAATCGCCACCCATGGAAAACTTAACGACTCCTCCTTCCAGACATGACTGACGATACGCGCTTCGGGCATTGCCGCAAAGATTGATCACATCACCGGGATTTTGCCGAGAACCCGCTACCGCGTTTCCGGTCATATGAACGCATTCTCTCACAGTAACCCCATCGGCGTAAGACTCGCATAGCTCCAGCATCTCCTCATAACTCAACGACATACGTTCCTTTACAAACGTAATATGATTACGCACGCAAACGGCTTCATATTTTTTGGGAAATGTATTACACGGCGCACGAGGATCCGTGAGACTCGCATAAGGATTCTGCCGCCCCGCAAGCGTACGCGTAATATCTTCCATGACCACTCCATCGTAGCACCAGAAACGGTCGTTGTCGCTTGTTAATATGCGTTCGCATTCCTCAAACGCAGGGATAAGATTATAATTTTTTACCACCGTAATCGCATGTCCAAGCCCGTGAAGACAGTTCCCCGGCGTTGTCTGACGTTGACAGCCGTCCCAGAATTTCTGAGCAATATCATCCCGAAGACCGTATTTCTTCACCGCCGCGAATGCAACGCCGTGAAAACATCCGAACGCAAGGGACGCATCGCAGTATGCCAAGCCGTCAAATCCAGACTGTTGAAATGCCATTTCTCCGATACGGTGCCCCAGCTCGTGATCGGCATTTTGTTCATCCGGATATGCGGCGCGGATCATCGCCTGCGCTTCCTTTATCCCCTTTTCGCTCGCAATGCGCTCAATCGCTTCAAGCCGGACATCAGGTTCAAGACTGCGGAATTCAGCGGGCGACAACGATGCGGTCTTGCGCAATACGGTCACGGTTTTGGAACTCAAAACAAAGCCGGACAAAAGAGCGGCCGTGGCCAGCAGTATGATACACGCCGCTACGATGAAATTTTTTTTAGATGCAGACGACAAGACGGTCATGGGAGTGAAGCCTCTCTTCTTGTGCAGTATTGGACATACCCCGGTTCGCTTTGCTCGCAGTACGCCGCAAGCTTCTCGGGAGAGTAATAATTTTCATTGTTTCCGAATCCGATATTGGCGTAACAGAAGGGCTTTGCATCCGGTTCCACCCGCCTGCATATCTCAAAAGGGTTTTTGTTTGTGAGCAACGGATCACGCAGTACCCAGTACCGCGATGCTCCGGCATAGCAGAATTTCCGATATGCGGGAGTCGCAAAGATTTTGCAGTCGCTCACAATTCTTCCTATTTTTTGACTGTCATTTAAGGTCTGATCATTCAGTATCTGGGCAAGAAGCGTATTTGCCTGCGATTCATAACAACGCGAGATATAATCCAATCTCTTCTTGGGATCAGGTTCCGGAATATTGTCGCAGGTACGAAATCCGACATTAAGATCGTTGGACAATGTCCGCCCCGCGGCGTGGCTGTAACAATGACCCCTGAATTTTTCTTCTATATCAGCGCACGGATAGTACGGATCCCCTTCTTTCCAGACGTTGGAGATATTTTTTGTGAGCAGCGCATCGTCCACATGCCCGGGCACCGGACCGGCATGAAAGAGACCGCTTAAGCATAATTGCACTCCATCACTTTCAAACGGCCCCAAGCCGTCGCACATCGCAAGCGCCTGGGTAAGCGTAAGATTGGCAAAGATAGCCACTCCATGGCCGAACCAATGAAGGCATTGATTGACAAAATATTGCTTTTCCGTGACCAGCGGGTTTTCCATACATGACGCCCGAATAACACTTGCCCGCTTTTCAACAGGCAATAATGCCAATCCGGTTTCAATAATGCCGTGATAGCAACCGAATGCGCCGTAACCGTCACATTCAACTAATGCCCTGCCAATCTGCTGTTCCAGAGACACTCCTCGAGCAGAGTAGTAGGTAAGACCGTGATTACCGATGGTATGAGAGAATGGATGCGACCATTCAAGAAGTTCGGAGTGCTCTTCCGACAACGGTTCAATAATATCAAGAGCCGGCTTGATGCCGTACTGTTCCGTGACACGGATCAAAAGATCATTGAGGCATTTGAGTTTCTCCACCTTGTCCGGAACCAGACAAGCACGGGCAGCCTCCTTGTCTTTTTCTATACGGGAACCGTCGTTTTTCATGAACAGATACGTGCCATTCGCGCCAAGCATCAAAGCGGCGGAAAATACCAAAACAACCGCAACCCCGATACGGAAGAAGCGCCAATGACCGATAAAAATCAGGGAGGAGTTTTTGATCGCGCGATGGAATGAATAGATGATTCGTTTCATGCCTCAAGCGTTTATTGCGTCTGGCGAGGAGAGGAATGAAAGCTTGCTTTCATTCCATCCGTGCGAGACACATCAAAGGTTCAACATCGTCTCGATATATCGGGACGATGCGCGAGTAAATCAAGTTCCAACAATTCCTCGTCAGCCACGCCCGACGAAGAACCTTTATAAATTACTCGTGTAAGTATATCATCAATGATGCTTGGTTACAAAAACGATATGGATTCCCGATACTACGGTCTTGATCTGCCACGGCATGCGGCTATGCCCGATCCCGCGTCGGCGCATACCCGCTCATGCTCATCAGGACCGCCCAGTTGCTCCGCGCTCTTTCCCAGATATTGAAAGCATGACGTTTGAAGATCTGATTGAGAAACCTCCTGACAATAATGAATCCCAATGCTACCCGACCGATCTGAAACAAAACCAGAGATTATAAGACCTTGGATGCATGGCGCAGTCAGTTCTTTGCCAGCCATACATGCGCTCACACCTTTGTCCGCATTCCCCTCAAAAAGAAAATGGAAATCCGATCCGATGCCGACCGCACAGGACCGGCTGATATCGGAAGGAGCACTCCGACATACCGCAAATGCCCGTGCACCGTCTTGCGAACGGCGAAATTCATATCCTCCCGCGCTTCTCATGCACACGTCTTTTGCCACCGGAAGACCTTTGCAAAATCCAATAAAATCGTCAGGGAGAGGAAGGTGTTTTTGATTAAAAGTGGGCGCGTCAAAAAGCTCCATAAATACCCCCGTTGCGCATTCATCTTTACCTTGGATATCTTCCACTTCATTACAAAGAGTAAGCGCTTTGACAATATCGCGTCCGGCAAAATCGGCAAGGCCGTGGCCAATGCCATGATAGCAGGCAGTTCCGTCTTGACCGGGAAATGAGGATCCTTTACGCCGTATTGCTCCACAAATCGTGCTCAAATCTTCCAATATATCGCCCTTTTTCCTAAAAAGGGCCGATGCCGCTCCATGATGACAACCATATCCGCATATAGGCGTGCAGGCGGCAAAAACCTGTTCCGGATTTTCGGCAACGTCAATTCCCACTTCAGAGATAATGTGCGCTTCTTCATGACAGACCACATTGCGCGCGGATTCTTCCAATGAGACCTGCTGTTGGTAGAATTCCCGAACCGCACTGATGGTTTTTTGTACGCCGAAATTCTGCACTACCGGCTTAATCTCTTTTCGGAGACATGCGTAATAATCATTGTCGCGCTTTTTCCATCCGCATGCGTCCAGTGCCTGGGCAAGCGCCGGACCGGCATCGGTGCCATACGTTTGCGTAATCTTATTTACCTCCCATGCGAGAATCCCACCCGCGCACAATACGAGTAATGCGGCCAGCACAAGATACTTCTTTGATCCCAGTAGTATACGAATCATAGTAATTTTCAATCTTGATTCAAACAATACGATTCCTGATTCGGGAACAGCGCGCAGACCCGTGTACGTTCATCCGATCCCCGCGTTTCTTCTATGCGCGCGCCGAATTCGGCAAAGCAATATTCCTGGTCGGAAGGCTCCGCGGCCGCACACACAGCTCCGCCCATTTCTATGCGCGACGCGCTGTCTGTTACCGCAACTTTCGCCGCCATGCCAATGCACATCTTACGCATCAAAGGATCGGATATGTTTTTACAGTATTTCGCCACATGGTCGGGTTGTTTGTCGGACAGAAAAATACTTTCTCCGATCCGAGCACTGCATTCCTCTTGCCACCGGTGAGGAACGTTCCCGCATGTCTCAAACGCCGCTTGCGCGCCGCCGCCGATCCCGAATATAAGGTATCCGGAAAAAATAAAGCATGATGAGTGATATGTGTCATCCAGTGCGGCGCAGAATGCCGGTATATCGGGAGGCAATTTCGCTTGTTTTATTATTTGCGGAGGAATGGTGGAGAGCGCCATAAATACGGCGTGTCCGCATTGAAATCTTCCTTCGGTATCATGAATACTGTCGCACCGTCTGATATTTTTTTCAAGATCAAATCCGAACACGTCGGCAAACCCGTGGCCGAATCCGTGATAACAGGCAAGTGTTCGCGTTCGCGGCCCTGAAAAATCCTCCGGTTTACAAAATGAATCAATCCCATTTCCATCTTGATGAAGCGCCACGTACGCATGCCCGATGCCATTAAAGCATCCTTCTTCACACACAGATGAGCATGAGTTCAAAATTTCAGTCGCCGAATATCGGCTTGATAGTGCCGCCTCTCCCAGATCATGTCCCAACGCATGGCACGCTCCCCCACGCAGGCGCACACCCTCATCGGATCGGATGTACGCGTCAAAATGTGCCGAGGTTTGAGCAAGGCCGAATTGCTTGATCCATGCGCGCAATTCGCGCCGGAAACACGCAAGATCATTTTCTCCCAACCCCGCTTCTCCGACTGGATATGCGCACGCACTAAAAAGCGTCTGATATCCGCCATCTGGAACGCGTATGCGCGTGCTATCAGCCCAATAGATATATCCGCATATCGCGATAACATACCCAAGCATAATAATAATTCCCGAAACAGTGCCCGGACGGCCGGAAATTATTTTTTTCCCACGGACTAATGCGCTTTGCACAATCCGACAATATGTTGAAATTTTCTTTGAAAAGTTTGGGTTCATGGGTGCATGCGGCATATTTCTTTAAGCCAGTCGGGACTTACAGTGATTTCGCACAGGCGCGCACGCACATCTCTCCCCAGGTGCTCATCAAGCCGGGTGACGAGGAAATCCGCGCACGATTGTCTATTTTCCATTTCCGCAGATGCGCATATGCCGAAACCGGACACAGCCGAAGAGTCTGCCACTACCGACGCGGTAATCGCGCCTTGCAGACATAACGGAGACTCGTCTGAAGCAGATTCGCGTCCGGCTGCGCATAAAAGCTCAATCTCTTTGACCGTGCCGTTAAATACAAAATAAGCATTGTGCCCGATATAAAATATACATCTGTTCCGGAATTCTTGGGGAACGCGCCTGCAGGTGGCAAATGCTTCTGACACGCCCTTTGATCTTGCATAAGCATGCAGGCCCGCCGTTGTATAGCATGTATCGGAGTACGGATTACGGAGTGTTGCGCAAAATGCCGGAATGTCATCAGGAAACTCTTTCCTCTCGTGGACAAACGTGGAAGGTTCATATATCTCCATCATAACCCCCGATCCGCAGTCCGCCCGCCAATCTTGCGGGACGTTATCGCAGATCGCCAATGCATCGTACAGACGAAAACTTGTCAGACTAGCCGCGCCATGCCCAAGTCCGTGAAAGCATGCGCTCTTGCTCGCCCCACGCGCAAGACCGGCGCAGGCAGTGATAAGATCGTCCGACGTGCGGCCCGCAGAAGTAGCTCCCTCAATCGTTCCATGGTAGCACCCGTAGGTACACGCTTCTGTACAGGAAGAAACAACGGAAGCAAAATCGCCGGAAGACGCACCGGCAAGACCCCCCACCACATGAAGAAGATCGTGGCACATAGTAACAGAGTTTTTTTCATCAGCGTGCGTTCCAAACAGCGATTCAACCGCCCGAATATAAGGCGCAGGCCCTGCATGCTCCAATGGGGTCTTGAGCTGTTTTTTGTAGCACAGGATCTGTTTGTTGCGCTCCTGCTCCCCGGCGCAATCCTTTTGTGCCTGGCGCAGTTGTTCAATAGCATCTTTTTCGGCAGATTTGCTCGTTTTCATTATTTCGGGCGCCCACACCAATGAAAACAGAAACCCCGCACAAAAACATATCGCGACTGCAATCAATACCCGTGATTGTGCGCCTGTGAAAATATATGCACGTATTTTTTGCCTCATAATCTAAAAACAAAGCAGCCGAAAAACCAGCTGCTTTGGAAGGATATCGATTTTGCGTGGCCGACTAGCGGTCCGATACCATCACATAGCCGCTCAATACGGAATCACAGACGAGGCCATAGGTACCCGGGCCGGTTTTAAATTTGGTTGAGATAGCCCGTTCGGCGCCGGGCGGAATTTCTACCTCATCAAAAATGCGCATATTATGTCGGATTGAATCTCCGTTGGTCACGGTGAGTTGAATATTATCTTTCTTCACCGTAACTACCACCGGAGAAAGAGCACACTTCTTCCCAATAGTCATTGTATTTTGCTCTTTTGCAAGCTTGTTCAAAGCGGCATTGAATGCCTCGCGTTCTTTTGTGGAGGCATTGGGGCCAAGTACGGGAGGTAAGTCTCCTGCGGAGGGACTTGCTTTGATGCCTTCCGGCATCGCTGACGGAATGGATCCGGATACGTCCGGCTTGGAACCGGAAGGCGTTCGTGGCGATATTCCCAGAATTGATGTAACTGAAGGATTTCCAATAATGATTATGCCCGCGACAACGAGAAGGGCAAGGATGACGACAAAAATTGTAGCTCTATTCGACATATGATGTGGATATTAGTGTTATTTAAGAGGACGATTTAAGAGGGGAAATTATAAAGGCGGAATTTCTTTGAACGTAGGCGAAGGAAAGAATGAGGGGTAGAAAGCCGGATAGAAGGAAGAGTAAGGGCTAAAGCTTGGGTAGAAGCTGGGGTAGAAACCAGGGTAGAAGCTGGGATAGAAACTTGGGTAAAAGCTGGGGTAGAAACTTGAATAGCTCACAATGAATTTTACCGTCACATCCTTATCTGCACTCATTGTTACGTTGCAATTAACTCCCGAAGTGCTGTTACACCCGCTCCAACTTGAAAATTCCATACCAGTAAATGGAGTCGCGCCAAACGTTAGCACTGTGCCTGCATTATGTTCGCTGGTGCATGGCCCCACACCCAAAGGACAGCTCACACCTGAACCCTGAACAGATCCCCAATTCGACGCTTCTAGTTTATTTATGGTAAGCGTAAACGGACTAAAGGAGGGGTAGAAAGAGGTGTATGGGCTAAAGCTTGGGTAGAAGCTGGGGTAGAAACCAGGGTAGAAGCCAGGATAGAATCCAGGGTAAAAGGAAGAGTAAGGGCTGAAACTCGGGTAGAAGCTTGGATAGAATCCAGGGTAGAAACTGGGATAGAAACTTGGGTAGAATCCAGGATAGAAACCGGGATAGAAGGAAGAATAAGGACTGAAGCTTGGGTAGAAACTCGGATAGAAGCCAGGGTAGAAGCCAGGGTAGAAGCTGGGATAGAAGGAAGAATAGGGACTGAAGCTTGGGTAGAAGTCCGGATAAAAGTCCGGATAGAAGTCCGGATAGAAGTCGGAATATTCGCAGGCGGATATTATGTATCCTCCGGCGAGACTTTCTCCGGAAAGAGAGATGAATTTGAATGTAATATCCGGTTTTTGTTCAGACAGAAATTTCCGATCCGCATGGTTTTGGGCGACACTCTTATTAAAAGCGATGGCGGTGCGTATCTGGCCAAGCCGATCCGATGCGTCTTTAGGGTCATTCCCCGAATACGCGCGCTGAATATCCGCAACATCCAACGCCTGCGCCAAGTCATCAGCGCGGGAAAGTACAGCCGCGGCAGGTTCAAATTCTTTTTGGCTTAGCAGTGAGACACCAAGCGCATTGAGGAGCCACACATTGTCGCCGTATCGGGCAAGCCCCCGACGTGAGATTTCCTCCGCATTTGCGTACTCTCCTTCTGAAAAGTATATCCATGCAAGATCGTTATATGCCGCCCACTCGCCCTCCCCCTTCACAGGCGTTTCCTCTATGGCGGCTACGACTTTCTTAAAATCGCTTTCTGCCTCATCAAAATGCTTAAGAAAGCCATAAATCAGCCCGCGCACATAGTAGGACTGCGGAAGCACGGTAGGGTGCAAAGCAATTTGGGTATTGATCCTCTCAAGCGCTTGAGAGGGGTCCTTGGTTACAAAACTGATACGGCTCAACTGATGCCATGCTGTAGGATGAGACGGATCAAGCTCAAGAGCTTTTTTGTAATAGGCCTGTGCACTCGCGGGATCATACGCGCCTCCCCGCTTTGCACCAAAATAGTAATCGCCGATCTCGTACGCGAGTCGCGCGTCCGGATTAATGGCAAGCGCAAGCTTTGGCGCATGGAAATGCCGCCATGCAAGGGTACCAATGTACCCATGAAACACGGCACCCCCGAAGACGGCGCACAAAAGAATGAGCACCGCAAGAAATCTTTTTGTCGCCAATTGATGCGGTACGAACGCGAAAATCTTTTTTAAATTCTGCGTCTTCCATGTCCGCAAGACATGGAAAGCAAAACCGCGTCGTCCGTGTCTATTTTGATGTTCTGCTTTGTTTTTCTGCATCGTTGGATGAGTTACCGCTTTGCCTTACAGTATACACTAAACCGGCAAAAAAAGAGGAGGGTTATCCACACGTATCCCTTAACAACCTATTTTCACGTTTTTCACGTCCGTCTGCTGGAAGATTTCTCTTCTTTTTATTGCGTCTAGCG
>Ga0155436_126_pt1 | contig 22832 bp, 21 predicted proteins | sample RifCSPhighO2_02_FD_106404 | JGI IMG/M metagenome (GOLD analysis project Ga0155436, IMG submission 106404) | Candidatus Sungbacteria bacterium RIFCSPHIGHO2_02_FULL_52_23 | reverse complement strand
TCCTTCGCTCCGCGCCCGCTCCATCGCGGAGCGGAGGCGTACATTGGCATCGGGATTGGCGCCGCCTTCGCGCGCGGCGACCGTGATTTCTTTGACGAGCTTTGAAAAAAGCTTGCCACGCTTGGCGTCTGTAGCACCCTTTTGATGCTTAACTTGTTTCCAGTGGGAGTGGCCAGCCATGCGATGGGAATAATGAATTATGAATAAGGAATTAGGAGTAATAGGCAAGAGGTTATGAAGAGATATCTTCCTAATTCATAATTCCTGCTTCCTAATTCCAGTCAAGAGAGGAGCGGCTTTTGCATGTGTGCGCTCATGCCCAAGTGCGTGTAGGCGCGCTCGGTTACCATGCGTCCCCGCGGCGTACGCTCCAAAAATCCGAGTTGCATCAGATACGGCTCGTAGATCTCGGTGATCGTGTCTTCTTCCTCGCTTGATGCCGCGGCAAGTGTTGCAAGCCCAACCGGCCCTCCGGCGAATTTTTCAATGATGACCTGCATGATTTTGCGATCCATGGGTTCCAGCCCAAGCGCGTCTATTTCAAGGAGTGCGAGTGTCCCTGCGATGGCGTCGCGCGTGATACGCGGCATGCCGTGCACCTGCGCAAAGTCGCGGCATCGCTTGAGGAGACGATTGGCGACTCGCGGCGTGGCACGACTTGAGTGAGCGAGGGTCGCCGCGGCATCCTGCTCAATGCCGATGCCAAGGACGCCAGCCGAGCGCATGATGATGCGCTCAAGCTCTTCGGGCGTATAAAACTCAAGACGGAAGATGTTGCCGAAGCGCGAGCGCAAAGGGCTTGAAAGAAGTCCCACGCGCGTGGTCGCCGCAATCAAGGTAAACGGCGGGAGTTCAAGCTGGAGAGTCCGCGCCGACGGGCCTTTGCCGATGATGATATCAAGCATGCGCGACTCCATGGCAGGATACAATACTTCTTCAATGAGCTTGTTTAGACGGTGTACTTCGTCAATAAAGAGGATGTCGCCCGGCGTAAGATTGGTGAGAATGGATGCAAGATCTCCGACGCGCTCAATCGCGGGCCCCGACGTGATTCTGATGGACGTATTCATCTCGCGTGCCGCAAGATGCGCCATGCTAGTCTTACCAAGTCCCGCGGGGCCTGCAAAAAGCACGTGCTCCATGGGCTCTTTGCGCTGGCGCGCCGCATCTATAAGTATGCGCAGGTTCTTTTTGACCCGTTCCTGCCCGACAAATTCATCCCATTGCTGGGGGCGGAGCGCTACATCAAGATTTGCGTCTTCTCCGTCCGGTTTTTGCGGAGCTCGTGCGGGATTTGACATAAAGACAAATACTTGTTATAATGCTTGCATAAATCGGTAGATGGCGGCGCGGCGGTATTTTGTATAATCTTTCTTTAAAACTATTACGCAGGTGATATCAAACCTCTTGAAGTCGTGGGCAATTAAGGTTTTCCGACCGACAACCTTAAGGGAATTTCTTTACCAGGGCAATCCGGTTCCGGCTTGCCGGCGACTAGGCTGTACCTGGCGGTGATTCTATCCTCCATAAAGATTTATGGAGTAATTGCCCACGGCTTCAGGAGATTTTTCGTTCCAAAGTGCGATCCGATCACCCCACGGTATGCTCAAGCTCTTCCATATCCGTGATTCCCGCAGCTATCTTCAGCAGGCCATCTTGGCGCATCGTAATCTGCCCTTGCGCTATGGCCTGTTTTTTTATTTCCGGTTCGGATGCCGCTCCCAGGATCAACTCCTCCATTTTATCGTCAATGAGGATGACTTCGTAGACGCCGGTGCGGCCCTTGTAGCCGATGCCGCCGCATGCGTCACATCCGCCTTTTTTTGCGGTGAATACCGTCCATTGGGTTTCCGGAGGGGCCGGCGTTACCTGCGGAAACAGCGCGAATTCTTTTCTTAACGTCTCATAGATCGCATCCGTTTTCTCCGCGGGCACGCGGCATGACGTACAGACTTTGCGTACGAGACGCTGGGCCATGGCGACGTTGATGGCGGGCGCGATGATCGTGGACCGTACACCAAGGTCAATGAGGCGGGGGATCGTGCCTGCCGCGTCGTTGGTGTGGAGCGTGGAAAACACGAGGTGTCCTGTGAGAGCCGCGTGCATCGCGGTCTCTGCGGTCTCCATGTCCCGGATTTCGCCGACGAGGATGACATCCGGATCCTGTCGCACGATCGCGCGCAAGCCATTGGCAAAATCATACCCCTTATCCTGATCTACCTGCGTCTGCTCAATGCCGGTAAGGTGATATTCAATAGGGTCTTCAATGGTAATGACCTTGATGCCCGGATCGTGCACGGCGCGCAAAAATGTATAGAGCGTCGTCGTCTTGCCCGATCCCGTAGGGCCTGTCGTCAGGATCAGGCCGTTGGGCCGCGAGAGCTCTTTTTCCATGAGGGTGACGATCCACGGCTGCATGCCGAGCTCCGCGATCGTGATTTCAATCGCTTTGGGACTCAAGATACGCATCACGATATTTTCTCCATCGGGCCCCGGCAGTATGGAGGTGCGCACCTCCACTGCGGTCTCGTCGGACTTGATCGTGAAGCGTCCGTCCTGTGCCCGGTCATGCACGTTGAGCTTTAGTTCGGAGATGAGTTTGATGCGGGAGATCAGGAGCGTATACAGCTTGAGCGGAAGCTCCGCGATATCGTGCAGGGTGCCGTCCAGACGAAACCGTACGCGCACGATTTTTGTCTGGGGTTCAATGTGGATGTCGGACGCGTCACTCGCAAGCGCTCCGGCCAGGATGATTTCCAGCGCCTCGGTGGTGCGTCCGAAGAACGTCTCTTTAATGCGCGCGCGGACATCCGCGAGCGTTGAAAGCTCTTTTCGTACGGCGGCAAGCGTCGTGAGCGAGAGCGCGATGGCGCCTACGCTCATCTCATGGGATTCGGGAATTTGCGCATATGTCTTCCATGCGTATTCCAGGCTGAAGACTGACGCAAGAAACGTCTCGCAGGTGTAGCGGGCGAGCGTAAGCTCTTTGATGACGGCGAGCGTCTCTTCTTTTTTGGGGTTGCGTACCGCGATTTTCAGATGCTTGCCTGCGGCTTGAAAGACGACGAGCTCTCCTGCGCGGGCTTTGGCCTCGGGGAGTATTTTGAGCGCGTCAATTTCAATCGCGACCACGCTCAAGTCAACATAACTCATGCCGTAGGAGTCGGCGAGAAGTTTGGTGGAGTCCTCCGCTTCTTTGCGGCGGAGTTGTGCCAGGCGCCGATTTGATTTTTCTTCTTCAAATTGCGGCATAGGTTCTAAAAAAGGGAGTGTTCTTCCTTGTATGCTTACTCCCTGTACCCTCTATGGTATGTCAAAGGATTTCCCGAAGCAACGCCGACAGGCGCTCTTCCGCGGAAATAAAGTTCTCAAAGTCGCCCACAAGCAGGAGCGATGCGTCCTGCGGCGATCCGGGCTCCCGCGCGGAGAGTGCGGCAAGCAGTGCTGTATCCGCCAAAACCGCCGCATGCACGCGCTTCATCTGCGGATCCTGATAAAGGAGCACCGAGGCCCGCCGCTCGCCGAACACATCGCGTACTGCGCGCAGGACATCAGTCGCATCGGCGGGACTGCGGCCTGTTTTTTCAAAATCTTCCGCCGTAAGAAACGACCACAGCACGGAAGCGCCTGTGCTATCCTCTTTTGAGCGCACCTGGGCTCGTGCGATCAACTGCATGAGCGCAAAAGGCCGCGATCCCCGGGCGATGGCCCGCGCGCGCCGCGCGTCCGCCCCAAAACTCAAAAGTTCCGATGCGGCCGTATGGGTCTCTTTGCCTACAGGGGATCTGAAAAGATCAGTGTGTCGGAGGATACCCGCCAAAAGCAGGGTCGCGTTTGCGGCGTCAGGCTTTGTCCCGATTGCGCGTGTCGCAAAGCTGTATGCGATTTCGGACAAAGGCGTCTCGGCGGATGAGACGAGATTTATTTCTCCGTATTTTTTGTGTGCCGCATCATTGCCTATAGCGATGATCGGAGTCTCGGTAAAAAATTCCGGAGCAACGCCGCTCCGTGCGGAGATCGCTTCAATGTCGGGTATGCCGATAGTGATCAGACAGTCACACTGGACTTTGCCCTCGCGAAACGAAAACGAGTCTTCGCGGATGGGCGTGGCTTTGGGTGATAAGATGATCTCAATGCGGTCGTCATGCTTTTCATAGCGGAGTTCCGCGACTGGAACTTGGCTCGTGGCGATGCTGATGATAAATTCGCGTGTTAGAGGAGTAGGATTCAGTACTGTGCCGAATGTTTCGGGAAATCCTGCGGTTTCGGAGGCTTCCTGGTGTGTGCTCGGGAGAAACCCTACATGTTTGCCGCGGGCATCAAGCGCGTGCGCGATAGCTTCGGCGGCCGCGAGGCAGTCAACGCCGGGTTTTTCGGGCAGGAGCAGAGCAATATGCTCGCTTTTTGCGAGCAATTCTTTTGCTTTTGCGAGTTCCGTATCCATATCGTCCCATTCGTAGCGCAAAGTGAGTGCGGGGTCAACTTTTCTGGGGAAAACTTATCGGCACGTTGGTACTTGATTTTTTCTACAATATGATGTATAATATGAACACGCCATTTGTTTCTGAAACTTACTATCCCAAGGAGGGATGACTCATGAACGCACGTACAAAGTTGGCTCTGATGGTTCTTTTTTTATTGGCCCTGCTTCTTGCGGGTTGTAGCGGTGCTACTATCCGCATCCTCCCGGATGTGCAGTTCGGCAGGCAGGCGGGGGACGCGCCTCGGACGATCGTCCAGCACCCGCGGCCCGTGGAGACACGGCCGCAGGATGTGACCGTGGACAAGTTGGTGTTTGTGGAACTGCCGCGTGAGTTCTCCTCTGCCGCGGGCACTGTGTTCCATATTTTAGAACACGGGTGCGGGCTGATCGCCGTGAAGGCGCCTACGCCTGCGGGGTACCGCAAGGGGTTTGTTTTTCAGAACCCAAAGCCGGTACCTCCCCACAAGTATCGCTTGGAGTTCGCAGTGTCGTCGCGGACTCTGCTCGGCACCCGCCGCACAGGCGAAGAATATGTGCAGGCGGACGCAAACTTGTTTGACGAGCAGAATGTCGTTGCTCAAAGCGGACAGTTTGTCCGCACAGGCGGCGGTATCGGCTACTACGGTCGCGGGCGGGACGCGCTCGGCAACCCGATCTATGTCGGCCCCCAGCGCACACGGCAAGAGGCCGCACTCGCCGCCATAATCAAAGCGGTGGAAGCCATGTGCTACACCGCGGGCGCCTCGCACTGGGTGTCGGGGACACCTTCGTCTTATAGGGGTGGGTCATCGCGAGGCCTTGGGGGCGGCACGATGATGCAGGGGCCGACTACGGTCGGCCGGTAGATATCGCGGCGAAGAAAAGCGCCGCAGAAGAGTAAGTCCGCGTTTCGGTACAACCGAGCGCGGACTTTTCAATTAGTCTCTGAAAAACATCACAACATCTCTACGATCGTAGAGATGTTGTGATGCGGGGAAGGTTAGAAGATTTTCTGGAAATGCGCTATGTTTGTCTCATGACTTCGCGCATCGCGACAAAAAGCGCCGCAGAGACGCAAAAAATCGCCCGCATTCTTGCGGGAGAACTGAAGCCGCATGCGCATGGGGCTGTTGTCGTCGCACTTGAAGGGGACTTGGGTGCCGGCAAGACGACATTTACGCAGGGGTTTGCGCGGGCGCTTGGCATCAAAGAAAATGTTTTGAGTCCGACGTTTGTTTTGATGAAGATATATGACTTGAAGCAAGAAGCAAGAAGTAAGAAGCAAGGATTCAAATATCTCGTGCATATTGACTGCTACAGAATACATAATCCCAAAGATATTCTGCATCTTGGTATGAAAGATATTCTAAAAGACCGTGATGCGATCGTGCTGATAGAATGGGCCGACCGCATCAAAAAAATCCTCCCCCGCGATACGATACGGATACGTTTTGCGCATGGCGCAAAACAACATGAGCGGCGTATGAGGATTGAGGCGGTTGCTTGATATGGCAGTCGATCTGTGATAGGATGATCCCAATGATAAGTATGCGTAGAATACAACTGGTATTGCCGCCGCCCGCACCGACTATTGTTGGGGCGCGGTAGCTTTTGTTTGCCTTTCTATTTTGATTCAGCGAACCGCCCCGACTCAAATCGGGGCGGTTTCTTTTTTGGCGAGAGTGCTTCAAGGTGTTTGGCGCTTTCCCGCTAAGGAGCAAATCGCTTCTTAGACCAAGAGCGCATGCTCTTTGACAACATAATCTCCATCGGGAAAGGAACACGAGATGTCCCACGTAATCTCCAAGCACATGATCGTAAAATGCGGGACGTATGCGCTGGTCGGCGCGTCGGGGCGATTAGATCAAAGGATGTTCGGCGATATTGCGTGGCAGTGCGTAGAGTCGCGCGCGGCGGTGACGATCGTAAGCTCGGGTGCTATCAAAGCGGGAGAGGAAAGTATTCACGGCGGGGAGCCCGTCTTCGGACTTTTTCGCAAAGAATACGCCGCGATCGGCGCGCGGTATCTTCTGCAGAAGTGGGGTGATGCGTTTGCACCTTACGGGATGGAGATATCCCAGATATTGGTGACTTCCGTCAATGTAACCCATAGCGGCGAACGGGACTCCATATATGACGCGATTCGTTTGTGCCATCTGCGCGGTATCATGCCTGTTATCAACGGCAACGATGCGGTGTCAGATAGATGGCATAGTGTGGATAATGATTGTCTTGCCGCGACGATCGCGGACATTACACATCCTGACGCGGTACTTTTTCTTACGCGGGTGGGAGGTGTATATGAGCAAGATCCTGTGTCCAATCCCCGTGCCCGCCGGTATGCGGAAATTGATCCACGGACTGCTTTGACGAGCCCCTGGCTTACCAATGGAATGGCGCGAAAGCTCACTGAAGCTGTCCGATGTTTTGCGATGGGTATGCGAGTGGGGATTGTCGGAGTGGAAGGAGATATGATCCGGAGATTTGCCGCGGGGGAGCCGGTCGGGACGATGATCGGGGACTCGGTCAGATTTTACTGACGGCATATCCGCGAAAGAAAAAGCCTTGGCGCTTTGCGCCAGGGCTTTTGTCATATCCGCTCGGCGGTATTCTTTTTTCCGGAAGGACATGGCATCATAAGAAAACACAATGCCGCTTATGAAGAGATTTGTTCTCATTGATTCCCACGCGATCATTCATCGGGCGTATCACGCCCTGCCGCCTTTGACGACGCCATCAGGCGAGCCGGTGCAGGCGGTGTACGGATTTACGACGATGCTGATGAGGATTCTCGCGGAACTGAAGCCCGACTACATCGCGGCGGCTTTTGATATGGCGGGGCCGACATTTCGCCATGTGGCCTATGAGCGCTACAAAGCTCAACGGCCCAAAGCGCCGAGCGAGCTGATAAGTCAGTTTAGTAAAGTGCGGGATGTTGCGCGCGCATTCGGGATCCCGGTGTTTGAACTCCAAGGGTATGAAGCTGACGACATCATCGGGACGGTTGCCAAAAAAATGGAGAAGCAGAAAGGAGTAGAGACGATCGTTGTGACGGGCGATATGGATGCGCTCCAGCTCATACGCCCCGGGCTCAAAGTATATACGATGCGAAAAGGCATCAGCGACACCGTAACATACGACGAAAAAGCGGTACGCGAGCGCTTCGGCTTCGGGCCGGGAAAGATGGTGGACTATAAGGGCTTGCGCGGCGATCCGTCTGACAATATCCCTGGCGTGAAAGGAGTCGGCGAGAAAACGGCAACAGAACTCATCAAAGCGTTCGGATCCATAGACGAGGTGTATAAAGCGCTGAAGAAAAAAAATAAAAAGATCGGGCCGGCGCTTGCCGTGCGACTTGCGGCCGGCGAAGAAGACGCAAAATTTTCGCGCGAGCTTGCGCGCATCCGTCATGACGCGCCGATAGAATTCAGTCTGGACAATGCCGTATGGAGCGGCATGAAGCCAAACGGGGAAGTGCGCGAGCTATTCACCAGATTCGGCTTTGCAAGTCTTCTCCGGCGTCTTGATGGCGTGGGGGCGAAGAATCAAGAATCAAGAAGTAAAAAACAGGATTTGGATAAAGAGTTCCCTCTGATCGGGCGGAGAGGCGAGACGGTCTATGTGTGCGACGATACATTTCTCGCAGACCCCCCGCGCGCCGCTATCGCAAGGCGTGGAGACTGGTATGCATATGACGCAAAGTCGGCGATTAAGCTTTTGCGCAATGCGGGCATCGCAATCAAAGGCATCACGTTTGATGTACTTCTAGCCGCATATGTGGCAGGACAGTTTGCACGGGACTTTTCGTACCGCGCGATCGCCGCGCGGGAAATCGGGGACGCACATGCGTCTCCCGACCGGCTCTTTGATGTCGCTGGAGCACTTGAGCAGAAACTCTCCGCGGGGCGTCTCCGCGCCATATTTGAAGATATTGAGATGCCGCTGATACCGATCCTTGCCGATATGGAGGAGCGGGGCATTATGATTGACCGGCAATTTTTGAAAGCGCTTGCCCGCAGTGTGGACGCGCGGATTGATGGTCTTACCGAGGCAATTTATAAGTCCGCGGGAGAGAAGTTTAACATTGCGTCTCCCAAACAGCTTTCGCAGATTTTGTTTGAAAAACTCGGCCTTGCGACGCGGGGCCTGCGCAAGACCGCAAAAGGCGGCGTGATCTCCACGCGCGAATCGGAGCTTGAAAAGCTACGGGCGGTGCATCCGATTGTGGATGAAATCCTCTCATACCGCGAGCTTGCCAAGCTCAAATCCACCTATATTGATGTCCTGCCGCGCCTTACGGACAAAAAAACCGGTCGCGTGCATACGACATTCAATCAGGCAGTGACGTCCACTGGACGTCTGTCGTCCAATAATCCGAATCTCCAGAATATCCCGATTCTGTCGGAAACCGGTCGGGAGCTCCGTAAAGCGTTTATCGCATCTCCCGGCTTTACGTTGGTCTGTTTTGACTACTCGCAGATTGAGCTTCGGGTCGCGGCACACATGGCAGATGATAAAAAAATGATCGCGGCGTTCCGGCAAGGCCTTGATATCCACCGCATGACCGCCGCAGAAATCTATAATGTGGCGCTTGAGGACGTGACGCCCGAGCTCCGCCGCGCGGCAAAGACGCTCAATTTCGGTGTGCTCTACGGCATGGGAGCATCTGCTTTGGCAGAAAACGCGGGCATGTCGCGTGATGAGGCTGGACGTTTCATTGAAGAATACTTCCATGATTTTTCGGGCATACGCGAATATATAGAGAAGACCAAACAGCTTGCGCGCGAGCAGGGGTTTGTGGAATCGCTCTTTGGACGGCGCCGATATATCCCCGAAATCAATTCGCCGAATTTTCGCATCCGTGCCGAAGCCGAGCGGATGGCGGTCAACATGCCGATCCAGGCGACCGCGACCGGCGACATCATCAAGATGGCGATGATCGCCGGAGCCGCATGGATCAAAAAAGAAAAGCTTGAAGATGATGTGCGGCTTCTTTTGCAGGTGCATGACGAGCTTGTGTTTGAGATGCGGGAGCAAGTCGTGGGGACAGTAGCACCCAAGATCAAAAAGATCATGGAGGACGTAGCACATCTTTCCGTGCCGATTATTGTGGACATGAAAGCAGGCCCCAACTGGGGCGAGCAGAAATCTCTATGAATTATCTTCTGTACGGAGCGGATACGTTTCGGAGCCGCAGAAAACTTGTGGAGATCATGGAAGCGTATCGTGCAAAAGCCGGCGTCGCATTCAATATGCACAGGTTTGACGCCGAGGAGGATGATCTTGCGCGTATGCCTGCGATAGCGGGAGGGCAGTCTCTTTTTGAGCAGAAGAAACTTATTATCATTGAGCGGCCGTTTACGTTTCCGCGCCAATTTACACTTGTGCGCGATGCGCTGAAACGCTCGGCGCAGGACAAAGGATCCCTGATGATCGTATGGGACAGCGAGGTCGGGCAGGACGCAAAAAAAATGCTTGACGAGGCGTCTGCTCTGGCGGATCGTACGCAAGTTTTTGAAATACTGAAAGGCGACAAGCTTTTGCGCTGGGTGGAGGAGGAAGCAAAATCCCGCAAGCTCAATCTGGCACGCGCCGAAATCTTGGGCATGGCACGGCGGTGCGGAGGAGATTTGTGGGCGCTGTCGGGTGAAATGGAAAAAAGAGCCGTGATGCCTTCAGAATCAATAACCACGAATCAAGAATCAAGGGCGGATGCTACGGTGTTTCAACTCGGCGATGCGTTTCTGGTATCGCCTAAAGACGCTCTGCGCGCGGTCCATACACTGCTTGAGCAGGGGGAGAATGCGGTGGGGATGTTTATGTATCTTGCAGGATACGCGCGTACGCTTATGCTCGTGAGATCATATCTTGATCAGGGGCGGCCTGTGCCGCCGCGCCACGGCATACATCCTTTTGTCGTAAAAAAAGCTTCCGCGCAGGTACGATCCCTGTCGGGAGGATTTCTTGCGTCAATCCTCACGCGGTTTTTTGAAGAGGATATAAAAATCAAAACCGGCCTTGCAAGGCCGGAGGAAGCGCTCGTGCGACTAGTTACTTTGACTTCGCAATCAGTTTCGTCAGGCGCGATTTGAGGCGGCTTGCCTTGTTTTTGGCGATGGCGTTTGTTTTTGCGGCTTTATCCAGTGCTTTGTACAGGCGTGCAAGTATTGCGCCTGCGTCTTTGCTTTTACCGGCAACGGCGCGCTTCAAATCCTTCATGACATGCATGTAATCGTCTTTGCGCTTCATATTCTGCGCCCGGCGGCGGTCGGACTGGCGGAGCGCTTTCTTTGCTGATTTCGTAATTGGCATAAGCGGTACCGTATCATAAAACCTGTTTTTAGGCAAACGGTTGTCTCTGGAAATGAGAATCAGCTACACGTATGAGGTGTAGCTGATGTTGGTGGTCATGGTGCCCATTAGAGGAGGCCAAGCGTCCACTCTATGGCGGCCATACGGACGGGCACGCCGTTGCCTGCCTGTCTGAAGTATACCGCACGAAGGTTGCCATCAATCGCCGTGCTGATTTCACTGTTTCGCGGGAGCGGGTGCATGACGATCGCATCAGACTTCATGATGTCTATGATGTGTTCGTCAATGCAGTATCGTGCCTGCAGTGCATTATCGTCTATGCCGTCCAGCGGATGCTCTGTCTGTGTTCGCGTCCAATACACGACGTCGGCATCGGGCGCTACATCTTCCAGTACGTCATGTTCGGCAAACGCGATGCCATGCTCTTTGAGATGGTCGAGCACGTCACTGCCCATGCGCAGTTCGGGAGGAGCTACGAATATAATCCGTACGTCTTTGTACTTTGACAGAAGATAGGCAAGGGAGCGCGCGGTTCTGCCTCGCGTCAGATCTCCGCCGATCACAACGGTAATCCCATCTATCTCGAAGTGGGACTGCCGGATGGTGTAGAGGTCAAGCAGTGCTTGCGTGGGATGCTGGCCGGGTCCATCTCCTGCATTGATGATGGGGCATGAGCTTACGGCGGCCGCCCGTTGCGCGGCTCCTTCCTCGTAGTGGCGCAGGACAATCAGGTCCACCTCATACGCATTCAGTACGCGTATGGTGTCTTCAAGAGATTCTCCTTTGATTGCCGATGAAAATTCCCGTGCATTTTCTGTCGGCTCCACATGAATTCCGAGCCGATGCGCCGCGATACCGAACGAAATGCGCGTTCTGGTTGACGGCTGATAAAACAAGCTCACCTGGACTCTTCCGCGGCATCTTTCTCGTACCGTCTCCTTCATCCAGGGAACCTCGTTCCATATGGCAAATTGATCAGCCCGCCTGAAAATGGTTTTAAGGAGCTCCATATCAAACTGCTGTGCGCGCAGAATGTGCCTTCTCGGCATGGCGATGTCCTTTCCGAAAGGGATTGTGGTATTCACGCTCAAAAGAGCATACTGCCGGAGAGGATAGCATGTGTTTGAGCATTCTTCAAACCCCGCGGAGTTTTTGTATCCGATCCCGTATCTTGGCCGCGCGTTCGAAATCCATTTCGCGCGCGGCCTTTTTCATTTCATGCTCAAGCGCTTTGAGAACCTCTGTACTCGTCCCGGATGGCACGAGCGTCTCGTCATCCTGATCTGTTTTATCAAACATGGATTCGCGGATTGCTTTTGAGATGCCCTGCGGTGTTACGCCGTGCGCCTCATTATATGCGGCTTGTATTGTGCGGCGGCGGTCGGTCTCGTGGATTGCAGCAGCCATGGAGCCAGTCTTTGTATCGCCGTAGAGGATGACCGTGCCGTCGGTGTGGCGCGCCGCACGTCCGATGATCTGCAAAAGTGTCGTCTCGTTGCGTAAAAATCCCTCTTTGTCCGCATCAAGCACCGCGATAAACGATACTTCGGGCAGATCCAGACCTTCACGCAGGAGGTTGATGCCGACGATGACATCATGCTCTCCGGTGCGGAGCTTTTTTAAAATATCCGGCCGGTCAAGCGTCTTTACTTCCGAGTGCAGATATTCTGCTTTGATGCCGGCTTCGGCAAGATAATCCGAGATGTCTTCTGCCAGGCGCTTGGTGAGTGCCAGCACGAGTGAGCGTTCATTTTTTGCGATGCGGGCTTTTACTTCCCTGATGACGTCCTGCACCTGTCCTTTTGTCGGACGTACCTCTATGATGGGATCAAGAATCCCTGTGGGGCGGATGACTTGCTCGGCCACGTGCTCCCCGGATTTTTCAAGCTCATACGCGGACGGAGTAGCGGATACATAAATGATCTGTCCTGTCTTCTCGCGGAACTCGTCAAAAGTCAGCGGGCGGTTGTCTACTGCCGAGGGGAGGCGGAAGCCGTACTGCACGAGTACGTCTTTACGCGCGCGGTCTCCGCGGTACATGCCGCGGATCTGGGGGAGTGTGGCATGGGATTCATCAATCAGTGTCAAAAAGTCATCGCCGTGCGCATAGCGGAAGTAATCGAGCAGGGTGTGCGGAGGCGTACCGGACTCGCGGAATTCCAGATGCCGCGAGTAGTTTTCAATGCCGTTGACGTACCCGGCTGATGCAAGCATCGCAAGATCGTACTCCGTGCGTTGCTTGAGTCGTGCGGCTTCCAGCACCCTTTCCTGTTTCTTGAGTTCTGCAAGGCGCATGGCAAGCTCGCTCTGGATATTGGCGATTGCGAGCGGGAGCTTGTCCTGCGGAGTGACGAAGTGCTTTGCCGGAAATATGGTAAACGCGGGGACTCTCCGGACATGCTCCCGCTCGGCAAGAGAGACTTTTGTAACGCTGATATCCGTGACCGCATTTTTTTCAAACGCGATACGTACGATCTCGTCGCCGTTGGGCAGGAAAATCTCCACGATATTTTCCCGCGTGCGGAAGTGTCCCTGCTTGGGATCAATGGGATTGCGCACGTACTGCAGGCGTATGAGATTTTGCATGAGCTCTTTTTGTGTCATACGCGTCCCGACGGAGAGCTTCATAGATACTTTTTCGTATTCTGCAGGACTGCCGACTCCATAAATGCAGGATACGGATGCCACGATGATGACGTCTTTTCGCGTCAGCACCGACGCGGTAGCGGCGTGGCGTAGGGCATCAATCACCTCATTGATCTTGGCGTCTTTTTCTATATACGTGTCGCTTTGCGGGATGTAGGCCTCGGGCTGGTAGTAGTCGTAGTAGGAGACGAAATAGTGCACGCCATTTTCCGGAAAAAATTCTTTGAACTCCTCGTAGAGCTGTGCCGCGAGGGTCTTGTTGTGCGAGATCACGAGCGTCGGTCTTTGCGTACGCGCGATGACATTGGCCATAGTGAATGTATTGTGCACAAACAACCCACCATCACCAGCAAGAAATGTTTCGTTTTCTTCCACTGCAATATCGTAGACAAAAGCTTCTCCGAGTACATCGCTGACGTTTTTGACCGGCGTCCAATAGAGTTCCAGAAGTCCTCTTTGTGCAATAATTTCGCGGACTACATCCTTGTCCTTGCCCGCGTGGTGTTCCAAGAAGGTCAAGATACTATCAAACGTCTGTCTGGAGGGTACGCGCTTGCCGTGCTCGATTAAAGAAACAAGCGAACGCGTAACCCCGCATCCGTCCGCCATGTCTCTTTGGCGAATCAAGAGGCGCGTGCGAGTTTTCCTGATCCATGCTCCCGCAGCAGGGATGACATCGGTATTGGTGTTATAGGTTTTTCCGAGAAGGGTGAGAAGTCGCCTTTGCTTTTCTTCTATAATAAATCCTATCTGTTCGGAAAAAATACGAAGGAATTGCTGGCCGGAGATGGTTACGCGCCAATAATCGCGTCGTTCTGTTTTGAGAGGGAGCCGTATTCGTCTTTTGTGTATGCGGGCGACAATGCCAAACCGTAGCAGTGCGTACGCCACATCCGAGGCAAGAAACCGGCTCGCCGTGGTGCATTCGATGCTTTGTCCGCTTATTCCTCCGTCGGCAGAAAAATATGCCTTGAGTACATGGGCAAGCTGTGGAGTGGAGAGTTGTGTCCAAAAGGATGGCAGTTTTTTCGAGCGTGAGTCGCGTCCGCACAACGCGGCGAGTACTCCGCTCCATACGCAGGAATTGATCTGATAGTCATACGTGTCCGGCCTCCTGCGCCAGTACAGCCCTATGTCTTTCAAGGTGCGCGTGAAATCATCAATGATCTCATCATCACCGGAAGATATGATGATATAATTATTTTCTGCATGTCCTTCGGCGATATAATAGCCGAAAAGACGCAACAGAGTATCGGTGACAGCCTGGGTCAGAAGTGTGTGTTGTGGATGGCGATGTCCTGCTATTCTCGCATTCTCTTGGAGTGTCGGCAGTGCGGCGGTGAGCTTGTGATACAGGGATAAGGACACGCGTTCATCTGCATAGAACAGCCCGTGCGTTTTTGAGGCAGTAAGAAGTGGGCGAAGGATTTTTGCGTTTGCCGCCCAATACGTAGGAATCGACGGCATGGAGACAAAGAATCGTTCCGGGCGAGTGAGATAGTCAGAGAGATTTATCGTCTGCAAAGGGTGATGAGGCGCAGGCAGGGCAAGAGGAAGCGGTAGATAATCCTTTCGTGTCATGTCGGATGTCCGCATGAGCTGTAGTTTGCCGTTTCGAAGCGCGAAAAAGTTATGATCGCCTGTTACCGTGACTGATCGGCCGCATGCGGTAGTGATGGTATAGAGTTTGTTAGGGGAACGATGCCGAATAAACTGCCGTATAGGTTTCCAAGAGGCGCGGCCAGTTGCGGGATCAAAGCTATATGCCTCATAGCGGAGTAATTCCGGGACTTTTTCGCTCGTCAGTATCTCGGTATCGCCTCGGTGTTCTATATAATTCGGCAGTGCGAGAAAGAGACGCTGTATCAGATCTTTGATGGGTTCATGGCTGATGACCCCCTGTGATGTTCTTACGAAAATTGGGGTATCGCCGATAACGCTTTTGCCGGATCCCGTCACGCCCAAAAGCGTCTGGTGCTCTGCGCCATCATTTAAACCCGCCGTGAGCTTTTCAATCGCGGTCGGCTGATCGCCCGTAGGCGAGTATTGACTTTTCAGCGAAAATGTTGACATAAATGATATTTTATTATACTATATGTTCTTAGAACGCACAAATATATAGTGCTCTTTCACTAGGAGGTGCCTCATGGCACAAGAAGGCGGTATCAGACGGATGTGGGATGCTCTGTGCGCATGGTTTTACCCCTCTATGACAGATAGGAATCTGCCGTGGGGGGTCATGCATGCCATTGCAGAACACCGCGGGCTTCTCTATGCCCGTGAACTCAATATGCTGGACGCCCCGCACATTGATCTCTTGGTGTATCTCATCGCGAAACTCCTGCATGGCGATCGGGAAGCGCAATTGCTTTTTCTTGAGACGGTCTTTGCTCATGCGGAGGATGTGGAAAGTTTGATGGTACTTGCCCGACTCATCATCGCACGCACGCCGCAGGAGCGGAGTGTTGAGGCGATGAAGATTCTCCAGCTCCACCGTCAGGGCTTTGAGCTCTGGGATGCTCTATATCAGGGCGCGGCGTATCGTGTTGCGCAGGGAGACGACGCTGATCTCGTATTGGTGGCGTATGCGCCGCTTGTGGGATTTCGCTGTTTTGCGCAGGCACTGCGTGATACGGGCCGCAGTATTTATCTGATCAGTGATAAGCTGATCGCTGATCAGAGTGCAGATTTTTGTGGGTATCAGTTTGCGTGGCACGACGGCATACCGTTATGCACTGTCGTGCCAAAAGATCACGCATGGCCATCCCGTCTGGTGGTCGTGGAGGATACCATCAAGAGGGGATCTACCATGCGCGCGGTGTGTGATTTTATAAAAGGAGTTCGGCCGGACGTTTCTATCGCGGAAATCGTTCTCGCGCGGACTCAACCTATTACATGACGGCCTTCGGGCCGTCTTTTACTTTTGGTGGGCTCATCAGTGGAAAAGACGCACTGTTTTGTTATACTTCTTTTATGATCAGTTTTCTTGAGGGGACGGTGCTGTTTGCCGGAGAGAAGTTTGCCATCATCAGCATTGGCGGCATCGGATACAAAGTATTCGCGGGACCGGATACGCTTGCGCGCATGCCTGCGAAGGGTGCTGTAGCAAAACTCTGGACGCATCAGCATGTGCGGGAAGACGCGCTTGATCTCTATGGATTTTTGCATTATCCGGAGCTTGAGCTTTTTGAAATGCTGATCGCAATTTCCGGCATCGGCCCTAAAGGCGCAATCGGGATACTCGGCATCGCACCCGTGGATACGCTCAAAAAAGCGATTGCCGCGGGCGATACTTCGTATCTGACGCGCGTCTCGGGCATCGGCAAAAAGATCGCGGAGAAAGTGGTGCTTGAATTGAAAGACAAAATGGCCGGACGCGGCGTCATGGTGGATGCGCCCGAGTTGCAGGCAGAAGCGGATTCTCTTGACGCGCTTGTAGCCCTCGGCTACTCGCAAAGAGAAGCCCGCGACGCGCTTGCGGCAGTGCCTGCCGAAATCAAAGGGATTGAAAAGCGTGTGGGCGAGGCGCTGAAACGGATGGGAAAAGCGAAATGACAGCCGCGCAATCTTTTTTGCAGTCTCCAGAGTGGGAGAGTTTTGAGCGCTCGCTCGGGCGCACTACGTGGCGCGTCCCGTTAGAAAACAGCTCTCTAACGGGACGCGTCGCAGGCACGCTTGTCGTCAAACGCGATTTGCCGCTTGGCTTGAATTATCTGTACTGTCCAAGACCGGACTTTGGAATCAAGAATCAAGAATCAAGAATCAAAATTTTTGATGAGATCAAAAAGATCGCAACACAAGAGCGTAGCATCTTCTTAAAAATTGATCCTCTGGGATCTCTACCACCTACCACCTGCAACCTACAACCCAGCATTTCCATCCAGCCGCGCGAGACGCTTATTTTAGATATCGCAGGCAGGCCGGAAGGCGAGATGCTCGCCGCGATGCATGAGAAGACGCGATACAATATCCGCCTTGCGGAACGGAAAAATGTGCTGATCAGGAAAGAACCGGAAATTACTGGAGAAAAAGATCTTGATACCTTTTGGAGCTTGATACAGGAGACTGCGGCACGGGATGGATTTTACACCCACCCGCGTGAGTACTATAAAAAACTACTCGGGACTCGTTCCGAAATGTTTTCCAACGAATTATTTATCGCCGAATATCAAGGCCGGCCGCTTGCAGCAGCCCTGATTAATTTCTACGGGAATACGGCGACGTATCTGCATGGGGCGTCGTCGGGCGCGCATCGCGAGGTCATGGCGCCGCATCTTCTGCACTGGCGGATCATACAGGAAGCTTTGCGCCGCGGGTACGGGCATTATGACTGGTGGGGGATTGATGAGCGGCGCTGGAGCGGCGTGACGCGTTTCAAGCGCGGATTCGGAGGCCGCCAAGTCGCATACCCCCAGTCCGTGAATATCGCATACCGGCGGGTATGGTATACTCTTTATGCGGCGGCAAAAAGAGGCACAGTTTAATCCGCACGCCATACACTATGGAACAGGCTTTGCGAAAAGCAAAACAATTTATTCCCCGGACGCTTTTTTGGTGGCTTCAGTGGCCATACCATTTTTTACTTGCCCTGCTTGCCGCACTCTGGTACCGCTTTCCGTCACGGCATCTTACGGTGATCGGCGTTACCGGCACCAAAGGCAAGACGACCGTCGTCCATCTGGCGCATGAGGTCATGCAGGCTTCGGGCGCCAAGACCGCATCTCTTTCGTCCGTGCGATTCAAGATCGGCGACCGCGAAGAGCCGAATCTTTCCAAGATGACGATGCCGGGGAGGTTTTTCGTGCAAAGATTTCTGCGCCGCGCGGTACGTGAGAAGTGCGCGTATGCGGTGATTGAAGTGACATCGCAGGGTATCGCGCAATCGCGGCACCGCTTTATCAGATTTCAGGCGGCGGTCATGACCAATATGGCGCCCGAGCATATAGAATCGCACGGGAGCTTTGAGCGGTATCTGCGCGCCAAACTTGATCTTTTTTGGCGGCTGGGCACCCGCGCGGCCGCAGTGATCAATCGCGATGATCCCCACAGCAAGCGGTTTGCGGCGGCAACCCGCGCGCACCGCGTATGGTACGACAAAGATACGATTGAGCTTGACGGCAAGATATGGAAAGTCCTCCATGCCAATGCCGGCCCCGACGGGATTGCGTTCAATATCAACGGCAAAACGTTTACATCGCCTTTGTCGGGCACATTTAACCTGTACAATATTCTTGCGGCCGTCGCGACAGGGCTGTCCCAGCATGTGGAGCTTCACAAGATCGCCACGGCAATCGCGCACGTCGCGGGCGTGCCGGGGCGTATGGAGATGCTGCAGCGCGAGCCGTTTCGCGTCGTGGTGGACTACGCGCATACGCCCGAATCCCTACGGAGCGTCTATGAGACTCTGCGCCTGCCAGATGCGCGCATGATATGCGTACTGGGTGCCGCAGGCGGCGGACGCGACACGTGGAAGCGTCCGGAATTTGGCAAAATCGCGGCGGAATTCTGCACGGAAACATTTTTAACCAATGAAGATCCCTACGACGAAAATCCTATGGCGATCATAGACGAAATCGCCGTTGGGTTTTCTGATTCTGCTACAACCCGCCAGATGGCGGACAACCTACCTGCCTATCCGGCAGGCAGGCAACCTACAACCTTACATAAGATCCTTGACCGGCGGGACGCCATACGTACCGCATTGCGAAGTGCGGGCGCGGGCGATATAGTGGTGATTACGGGCAAAGGCTCCGAATCGTGGCTCATGGGACCCAACGGCTCCAAAATTGCATGGGATGATCGCGCGGTTGTCCGCGAAGAATTGCAAAATTTGACCACGAAGTGAAATTTTCTATGAAGCGCCTGAAGACAACCACCGTGCAAGCGCGCGGATTTGAAGTAATCACGGACAGTCCCGATGTGCGCATGCGCATACGGGGGCGTACCCTGCAAGAACTCTTCCGCAACGCCCTGCACGGCGTGGCGTCATATATATCTCCGGGTCCGATCAGAGCGCACGGAGGGCGCCTTGCCGAGGCGATCATGGTGCGGGCGGTTGACATCAATTCGCTTCTGGTGGAATTCCTTTCCGAGACGCTCGCTCGCGCGGAGGGGCGCGACGCTCTGTTTACGACCGCGACGTTTCGCGCGTTTGGCGAGGACTTCTTGGAAGCGGATCTTGCAGGTGTCGCAATGGACGACCGCATGCGTGATGTGCGCGCGATTTCATATCAGGACGTAGATATCAAAAAGAGCCCCGAGACCGGATTTTTTGAGACGGACATTATTTTAGAACTTTAGAATTTTTTCGGTATGATGAATACCATTGATCTCCAGATACAATCCACTGCGTCGGACGGCAAGCACACGCCCCGCGAGATTGCGGCTATGGCGCGGGATCTCAAGCTTTCTGCCATCGCGCTGACGGATCACGATACGGTTGAAGGCGTCCACGAAATCCTCTCTACAGAAAAAGAATACGGCATACGCGTGATCTCCGGCATTGAGATATCTATTGAGGAGTACGGCCTGCACCTGCTCGGCTATGGCATTGATTATAAAAATGAAGAGCTCCGCGCGAGCCTCGCCCGCGCCGCGGAAGATCGGATCGGCGGCGCAAAGCAGATGGTGGAAAATCTCAAAAATGCAGGTTTCAAAATTGAGTGGGCGGATGTCATGCGCGAGGCTACGGGTGCGGTCGTAGCACGTCCGCATATCGCGCGCGCGATTCTCGCGCGTCCGGAAAACAAAGAGAAGCTCGCCGGCATCGCGACCGTACACGATTTTATTGAAGCGCATCTTTCCAACGAAAGCCCGCACTATGTGCGCCGCGCGCGTATCGGAGCGCGCCACGCCATAGCGCTCATGCATCGGGCGGGCGGAGTTGCCGTGTGGTCGCATCCTGCTATCCATTTCCGCGATAACGCGGACAAGCTTGAGACATTTTTGCGCCAGCTGAAAGAATGGGATATTGATGGGATAGAAGTGTTTAACCCGTCGCATACGGAGGATGATGTAGAGCTTCTGCAGGGTCTTGCGTCAAAGTACCGCCTGCTCCGCACTGCCGGATCCGACTTTCACGAAAAAGGGGAGCATGCCGCAGACCCTGTCTCCGGACTGCATTCCGCGCGCACGCTGGCGGATTTTGAGACGTACGGATTTGCCATAGACGACATCATGCCGCGTCTGGATGAAGCGATGGCACAGCGTAGGAAGGATCTGGAGACTGCCCCGACTCCTCCCGCGAATTGACAGCGGGCCGCTCCTCCCATAGGGTAGAGAGTATGCAACAGCAAAGACGCTCTCCATCCATGCGGAAATTTCTGCGGCGCGAAAAGGCGCGCATTAGGCGCGAAGTTCCCGACCAAAAAGAAGCGGAATCAAAAATTCGTGAGGTCACCGTCTCCCTTCACGCGGCATAACTCTTTCGCATGAACAGGATGCGGGTCATGATTGTCGCAGTGATTGGAGTTCTCGGCTTTTCGCTCGGAGTGATTTTCGGGCTTCCGGTGCGGGAAGGGAATTTTGCGACAGTGAAGATCGGCGGCGTGACGCTTGCCGCCGAAGTCGTATCCGACCGCGCGTCTATGGCGCGTGGGCTTTCCTACAGAAGCAATCTTGCCCAAAACGGGGCGATGCTTTTTTTGTTTGATCGGCCGGATCGCTATGGATTTTGGATGAAAGAGATGCTGTTTCCGATAGATATTTTCTGGATCAAAGATAATAGGATCGTGGACATGGAGGAGCGTGCGTCTCCTCCGGCGCCCGGAGCTGATGAAAAATCGCTCCCCGTCTATGTCCCTGACGTGCCGGCAGACATGGTGCTTGAGACGCGCGCGGGATTTGCGGCCGAGCATCACGTGCGCATCGGGGATGCCGTGGAGATTATGGGATTTCAATCGCCTGTCGGGAAGCGCGCGGGCGGCACAGAGAATGCGATGTCCTTGTCGCCCGGCGAGCAATACACGATAGAATATGCGCGCGCACATCCGTCCGTCGGGTCGGATTTCAAAATCAACGGCATCTTGTCCAATCCCAATGGCGACGGGTACAAGAAATTTTCCGTCGCGTATCGGTCGGGCGATCTTGTCATAAGCGGCGTGATGAACGTGCCGTCGGGTAGCACCCCCGATGGCGGATTTCCTCTGCTCATTTTGAATCACGGCTTGATTCAGTCCGAGGTGTATTTCTCCGGCAGGGGATCAAAGCGCGAGCAGGATTTCTTTGCGCGCAACGGATACATCACGATCCACCCCGATTACCGCGGTTTGGCATCATCCAGCCCCAACCCCGCCCTGCACCACGATTTTTATGAAGGATATGCGCAAGACGTGCAGGCACTGATTGATGCTCTCAAGAAGACGGATACTTCCCTGATAGATACGGACAGGATCGGCATGTGGGGGCACTCCATGGGCGGCGGGATTGCGGCGCGCGCCATGGTGCGGAGTCACGACATCCGCGCGTATGTGCTTTTTGCGCCAATCAGTGCGGACGCGGAAGACAATTTTTATGAGCTGACGGACGAAGAAGTAGAGTGGCTACACGGCGAGTATGGCCCTGCGGGAAGTCCTCTCTACCGGAAGATATCGCCGATATCATATTTTGCCGATGTGGCAGCACCCGTACAGTTGCATCACGGTACGGATGATCGTGAGGTGCCAATCGTGTTTTCGGAGCGCATGTACGACACGCTGATGCAACTCGGCAAAAAAACGGAGCTTTTCAAGTATCCGGGCGAGAAACACGAATTCATCAGCGCATGGCCTCTTGCCTCCGCCCGCGCCCTCCGCTTTTTTGACACGTACGTAAAAAATGCGCGGTAATCTGCAAAAATCAGTACGAGGTGCGCAGCTCCTTATTTTATTGGTATATCCAATAGTTTCCTTCTGGACGCTTGACCTCTATCACTTTATTTGCTCTCATATTTAGAGAAAGGGGGTGATCAATATGATTGCGATGATAGCCGGGTCTGCAGCTGTTCTACAATTTTCAGGCCTGATGGCAGTAGCATCGGGCGCGTATCATGATAAGGCCGGACTTGTGTGTTTCGGGTTCGGCTTGATAGTAGTCGGTTCTTTGTGGGTAGTCTTGGCGATGACCAAGACGATGTATCCACGGTCGTATTAACCAGAAGGCATGACGTCCATAGACGTCATGCCTTCTTTATTTTTTCTATCTCTCCTGTTTGAAGTCGGACTTCAAATAGTTGGGAATGAGATGAGTACGTGTCTGTTTCTTTGATTTTTCTGAAAATCGTGATATGATCGGGCGATGGCGGATACGCTTGTCATAGATATTGAGACCAAAAAATCATTTGCGGATGTCGGCGGCAGAGATCGCCTGCGTGAACTTGGCATTGCCGTCGCGGGCATTTATTCGTATGCGGATGATAAGTTTGTGGCGCTTGAGG
>Ga0155436_113_pt1 | contig 23110 bp, 27 predicted proteins | sample RifCSPhighO2_02_FD_106404 | JGI IMG/M metagenome (GOLD analysis project Ga0155436, IMG submission 106404) | Candidatus Sungbacteria bacterium RIFCSPHIGHO2_02_FULL_52_23 | reverse complement strand
TTCACTTGGTACTGAAAGTGGGCGATATTGGGGTCAGTCGCCACCCGATACCCTTTCGCCACGAGTGCTGTGCGAAGAGCATCTCCGATCACATCAATCTCGCGCTGGTCAGTAGTGTTGCGAACCTCAACCCATACAATCCGCTGGTCCGGAGACACCGGATCAAGGAAAATGGACTCGCTCATCCGCGTTTGGACATTGAGGTCTTTATACTGAATGGCCGTCGTCATTGCGCCGCATCCAGCCAGCATCGAGATCACGACAAGCGCCAAAACTACTTGAAACTTTTTGAAGCGAGACATAACGTCTCCTTTCATTTTTCTCTTTTGTGTGTTTTATAAAAAGCTACCCCCCACGCTTGATCTTTTCCGCTTGCTCCTTTTTTGTAAAAGTACGTTTCTATAAAGTCTAGCCTCTCCCTACCCCATAGTTACCACCTCCTAAAAATATGTCAAGCCCTGCCTGCACAAAGAAATCTCCGACATGCTATCAAGAGCACAAAGGCTTGACAACTAGCCATATTAAGCATACGCCTATGAGCAAACTCCCTGTGGTTTTCGTTCCCACATTGAGGCGAAATTGAGTCCATAGGCTCTAAGACCTTTGACAATGCATCATTTGATCGGGAGGATGTATGGAACGTTTCCATGATTTTGTAACCGGTTATCTTGGCCTCCTTCAAGAGGCAAAGAATATCCCTCTGGGACAGTACGTCTCCGCGTGGCCTGAATTACCGCCAGATGCACCGGTAGCGGTGATTCTCTCCGCGCATCCGGATGATGAAGTCATGACCGGCATGCCACTCGGCATTCGCCTGCGCAGGGCCGGGTATCGGATCGTAAACATCGCCGTTACGGTCGGATCGCCGGACCAATATGAGCGCCGCCTCCAAGAGCTTCAGGGCGCGTGCACATATCTCGGGATCCAACTCGTTGTGCCTCTCATCGGGGGATTGCGCGGGCAAATCAAAAGCAATTGCCCACAAGATTGGCAATATGCCGTTGATGAAATTACAAATATCATCAAGCCCCTGCGTCCCAAGGTTGTGATCACCCATCACGAAGGTGATGCGCATCATGACCACATCGCCGTAAGCAAACTCACGCATCAAGTGCTTCTTAAAGAACTCCCCGCTCTTGATTGCGTGCTCGCCTGCGGCGAGTACTGGCGGGATCTCCAGAGACCTAATCTCCAGCTTGAGGTGTCGGCTGGGGATCTCGCGATCCTGCTTGAAGGCTTAAGTTTTCACAAAGGAGAACTCGCCCGCAATCCGTATCACCTGCTGTGGCCGGCCTTTATGAGTACAAAGGTTCGCTATGGCGAGATAGTGAAGGGCTGGGGTACCGGAGCGCCCTCGTTTGACTTCTCGGTCATGTACCGGCTGAAGCGATCACATGACGGCGCACTGTATGACTATCTGTCGCCCACGCAACTTGGCGCAGACCAGCCGATTGAGTTGATCCTGCCGCGAGCCAACTAGACTAGCCATCTTCCAACTACTGCGCCACAACATAACCGGTATGCTATCAGCTGATAGCATACCGGTTTTTCAATAGACCTGTCCCCTTATAATTTTCGTTACGAGATTTTCAGATTTCGAGCGAGACGCAGGAAAAATTATGAGGCATATACGGTGTATATGTTGAATAATTTTTCCAAAGTCGTAGCCGAAATCTGGAAATTGCAGTGGAAAAGTTATAAGGGGACAGGTCTAATATGATCTGATCCGCATACAACTAATTTTTCCACGCAATAGCAAAGCCCGACAGGTTTCCCTGTCGGGCTTATCATTGTCACACTAACGACAGCGCAATGAATGTCCGGTCGTCGTTAAGATTTTCTACTTTTTGGAGCGCCAGAGATTCGGTTGCGGCTTTGAGATATTCTTTTATCCGCGCTTCACAAACATCCCGATCTGCCCTGTCTTGTAGCAAATCGCGGATTTGCGCAAGAAACGACGAGCGAGGATCGGAGATAAAAGGAGTGACTCCGTCAGAAAAGAGAAGCACGACATCGCCACAGGCAAGCTCAATGGATCCTGTTTCCAGGTACTCCAGTGCCTGTTCCTCACCGGTCAGCGCGCCGTAAGTCATTTCCCAGCGCCTGGAAGGATTGCGGAGCGTTTCTCTCCAAAGCTGCCACTTCTCACGCTCGTTTAGGTCCCAGTCTAATACACGCTGGTCCCGAAATTTTTCCGGTTTTTCCACGGTATCCAGGGACATCCATTTTATACTTAAATCAGAACCGCATACCATCACGCGACTATCGCCAAGGCAACCATACCACAGGCGATTTCCCTCCAATTTGACACCAACCCCGACACAGCAGAGATAATCTCGTACGAGATAATCAACAGTCTGCGAGGTAATGCCCACACAAAGATTTACCTGTTTGACTGCGGCGTTCGCACGTGCAAACGCTTCAGTCACAGGTTTCTTCTCTGCGAGCCGACGCGTCAGTTCCTCACAAAATGACGCTGCCGCAGGCTTTGCTGAGCGGAGCTCTTCCGGATCGCCATGCTTCCACGTCCGGCTTACGCCGTCTGCGACCGCAAATACCTGTTCACGCTCTAGGTACGCATAAAAGTCATCATTCGGCCTTTTTTTGGTATTGTCTTGATGGAAACTCAATACGCGCAGTTTTGGCATTGCGCGCCTCCTCTGTATTCTTGACCATAATGCTGGAACGTACTAAATACACTATACAATTTTTCACATAAAAAGCAAGCGGTGGGATGCCCGAAGAAACCCGTCTAGCTGATCGTCTACTTTTCCAGATCCAAGATTTGGTCAATCCGGATAGACGCCACAAAATCAGGCACGTGGCTTACGAGAATCATCGCCCCTTGATACTGATCAAGCGCTGTCGCAATCACGGGGATGTGCCGAAAATTGATATGGTTGGTCGGCTCATCCAGTATCAAAAGCCCCGGCTTCTGCAAGACAAGCCGCGCAAATGCGACCAGCCCTTTCTGCCCCTCCGACAGACTGCCGATCTTGGTACGCATCATATCGCCCGTGATAAGAAATCCGGCCGCGACAGAACGCATTTCCTGCTCCACCGGATGATCCATCACCGCCATCAGCGCGTCATACACCGTATCCTCAAAATCCAGCATGGAAAAATCCTGGCGATAGTATCCCACCCGTACGCCCGATCCGATAGATACACCTTTGGCCTTGCCTTGGGCGATGGATTCAAGGAGTGTTGATTTGCCGATGCCGTTTGGCCCGCGCAAAAGCAAATGTTCGTTGCGTTTCAGCGAGATCGCGGCCGTACGCGCGACCGGCTTATGATTATGGACGACGGAAAACGACCGGATGCCCACGATCTCCCCTACCAAATCCGGCTGATGCGGAATCCTGAATGGCCGGATTGCTTTGTCTTCTTTACGCACATCTACTTTTTCCTCCTCAAGCTCTTCTGCTTTCTTACGCATGCGCTTGGCTACCATACGCATCTGCCCGCCCTTGTGCGCAAAGGTATTGGCTTTGTCTTTTTTCTCCTGGATCTCTTTGGCAAGCTGGGCGTTTTTCCTGTTCTCTTTCTCAATCCGCGCCGCAATCTGCTCCACCACGTCAAAGTAATTGCCCGAGTACTGCTCAAGCTTGTGCGTGAATACGTCCAGATACAGCACGCCGTCGGTGAACGCATTGAGAAAATCCGCATCGTGCGAAATCACGATGCATGTTTTTTTGTAGCTAATAAGAAACTGCGTCAGATGCTCAATGCCCGCGCGATCAAGATTGTTGGTCGGCTCGTCAAGCAGGAGCAGATCGGGGTTTTGGATCAGGGCTGATGCAAGCAGGAGGCGCGCCTGCTGGCCGCCGGAGAATGTTTTGATCGCGCGGTCGTGCGGCGCATGAAGATTGACGATCTCAAGCACGTCGTCAATTCTGGGGTCTATATCATAGATCTTTTTTGTAAAGCACCGCTCAAAAAACTCCCGCACGGAGAGTTCCAACTCCTGGCGCGGGATCACCTGCCGCGAGACTGCAATCGCACAATCCCGCGGGATATTGATGGCACCCGTATCGGGTTTCAAAGCTCCCGTGATCAGCTGAAAGAGCGTTGATTTGCCCGCGCCATTCTGCCCCATGACGGTAAACTTGGCCCCGCGGCGCACGGAAAAACTCCCCTCGTGGAGGATGGGTTTGTTGGGTCCGTATTCAAATGATACGCGGTCAAACCGTACAATTGCGTCGGCCATCCGCCCACCCTACTTCATTTAAGACAAAATGCAAAGAAACGCCGAATGTTTCTTGTAATCCAAGTTTACTCTGCTATCATCAGACCAGTTCGTCATACAGTACAGCAACCTCCTGCAGGAGGAAGGATCCAATGGAAATCTCGCGGTATGAACAAAGAGGCGTCTCCGCATCCAAGCCCGATGTGGAGCAAGCTGTCACAGTTCTTGATCCGGGACTCTATCCCGGAGCGTTTTGCAGGATTTATCCTGACTACTTTTGCGGTAGTCCCGACCACTGCGTGATCCAGCATAGCGATGGCGCAGGGAGCAAGGCGCTCCTTGCGTATCTCTACTGGAAACTTACCGACGACTTGGACTGGATGATATGGAGCGGCATCGTCAAAGACAGCCTGTTTATGAATCTTGACGATGCGGCATGCGCAGGAGCTTTTGGCCCGTTCATCGTCTCTATGGCAATCGCGCGAAACAAGCGCCTGATTCCCGGCGACATTGTGAAGTCTCTGATCGGAGCGTGCCAGAAATTGTGTTCTGCCCTTTCTGATCTTGGTTTCCCCTGCCATTTCACCGGAGGCGAGACTGCGGATCTCGGCGATCAGGTGCGTACGCTCACGGTTGACCATACGATCACCGTGCGATTCCTGCGAAGCGACGTCATAGACGCAAGCAGGATTTCGGCTCCTGCGCTCATCGTCGGTTTCAGTTCTACCGGCCGGGCGGCATGGGAGGATAAAAAGAATTCCGGAATCAGATCAAACGGCTTGACCAACGCGCGGCATGACATACTCTCGCCAGCGCATCGGATCCACACAGAAACGTTTGATCCCGAAAGCGATCCTGATCTCGTCTACTGCGGTAACTATGGGATCTGGGACACATGGAACACCGCGGCAGGCACTCCGGATTTTTATATCGGGTCAGCGCTCCTCTCGCCGACGAGGACATATCTCCCGCTTATCTCAAACATCGTGCGCGAGATCGGCGTACATCACATCCAAGGGTTCATTCACTGCTCCGGAGGAGGGCAGACAAAAATCGGTAAATTTGGATTTCCCGGGATCGTATACCTCAAAGACGATCTCTTGCCTGTACCGCCTATTTTCCAGATGCTTCATGTGCCCGGTATGTCTTTGCGCCAGATGTATGAGACATATAATATGGGGCATGGGCTTGAGGCGGTTGTAAAAGATCAGGTCGTTGCCGACGTATGCATAGAAATTGCCGCCCTCTGCGGCATAGAGGCAAAAGTAATCGGCCGCGTCGTGCCAAATGGAGCGAATCCGCACGGGCGGAAGGTCGTCATCAAAACCGCAGGGGAAGAGTTCAGCTACGGTGTCTGATTTTCTTCCCGCTTTGAGTTCCCGGAGCGCTCGCAAGCACTCCGGGATTTTTCTTTAGAAAAAATTCTGCTACCGCACATCATTACAACATTCATACGATCGTATGAATGTTGTAATGATGCCTTTTATGTCGTTCGCTAATTTTTTCATTTTTTCGCTTGAATTTTCGCGAGAATCTTTTTCACTTTTTCCATGCTGTCCCAGTCGTGAATAGAGAGAGGCAGGACATTTTTCGCGGCTTTTTTAAGGGCTACCAATTTTTTCTTCAGCTCCGCGGGCGATGCTGTATCGCTTTTGCTTAAAAACACGTACTCTTTCTTTTGGGCAAGCTCTTTGCTGTATTTTTTCAGTTCGTTTTTTACGGTGCGGTAGTCCTTTACCGGATGTGCCGAATCCGCGGCCACCAGATGAAAGAGTATCCGCGTCCGCTCCACATGGCGGAGAAATTTGATGCCAAGCCCCTTGCCGTGCGATGCACCCTCTATCAGCCCGGGGATATCCGCAAGTATCAATCCGTAATGCACCCCGAGATTTGGCTCAAGCGTGGTAAAGGGGTAATTGGCGACTTTGGCACTCGCGCGCGTGAGCTCATTGAGCAAGGACGACTTGCCCGCATTGGGAAGCCCGATCAATCCTATATCGGCGATGAGCTTTAATTCAAACCGGATATCAAAGCGCTCGCCCGGAGTGCCTTCTTCAAACTCCCGCGGCGTCGTATTGACGGACGACCGAAAGTGAAAATTACCCCAGCCCCCGCGGCCGCCGCGCGCAATACGGATCCGCTCGCCGACTCGCACGATCTCCCGCGCATAGCCTTTGGTCAGATTATGAACTACTGTCCCGACCGGTATTTTCAGAACACGATCCGATCCGTCTATGCCATCACAAAATTGCGGCCTGCCTCCGCCGCCGCTCTGCGCTCTTACGTCTTTTTCATACCGAAACTGCCCCAGTGTACCGAGATCCGATACGCCTTCGGCATAAATACTGCCTCCGCGGCCGCCCGATCCTCCGGCAGGCCCTAGTGCAAGCAAGTTTTTATTAAACGCGACGGCCCCCCGGCCGCCGTCTCCCGCTTCGGCTTTGATTGTCACATCGTCAATCAGCATGCCAGCAGAACCTATCCCAATGAAAAACACGTCGCGAAACATGAAATTTTCTGGTCCAGACGCGAGGCGTTCCCGCAAAGCGGGACGCCCCGTCTCCGAAAACCCTGAAGGATGACGATGGCGTACTCAAAGAGTACGTCAAGGAGTCCTGACGGGTTTGCAGCCGAAAATTTCATGTTGGAGTAGTGGATTTTCATTGGGATAGGTTCTTATACGAGTTGACTGTTTGAGGAAAGCCAGTCCATCATGCGTTTGCGGTGAAGCGCCACCGACCACTGATCGCCGTGTTTAAAAAGCGTCGGATGTGCGGCCTGAAATTTTCTCAAGAGAGCCGTGGATGCGCGCGGATACCCCGCAGGCAAAGTGCGGTTGTAGGACTCCAAAAACGCCGCAGACGTCGTCCGGATCTGGCTCAATTCAAACTCTTCCCGCCTTCCTTTCATATGTTGCCATAATACAACATATTATAAGAAAAATCAAGGATGAAAGAATCAAAAAGGCCGAGCTTGCAAAAGCGGGCGCGGCCTTAGCTCTCGGGGACATGAGGCATGGAGCTCCAAGCCGCTGTATCAAAACGTGGGAGCATCACCACCTCTCGGAGACGGCGCGAAGCCGAAGCGCGCGGCGACCTCATCGGCGCGCCGAATTTCTATCAAACTCTTGTCATAGCAACCACTGCAAACCATGCGGCCATCCCTATAGACAGGACTAATTATGTCTTTTCCGCATTTCCCGCACTTTACCTCACGCAAGGAACTACCAACTTGCAATGACATGGACTTCTCCTTCTTCAAGCCACAAAACCGCAAGGACTGGTCTGATCGTACCACACGCCGTTCAATGCGCAAAATCACTCTTTTGTTCCATCAAGCGCCGCGACCCGTGCCCGCGTCAGGGGACCGAAATAGCCTACTGCAGGCATGATGCCCTGCGCTTGCTGAAATCGCGCGACAGCCGCGCGCGTGAGAGTACCGAAATAGCCCGTCACCAAAGCCTCTGGATATTGCTTTTGTTCAATCAGAAATCTCTGTAGATCTATAACATCATCCCCTCGCATGCCGACCGCCAGATCACGGATAAACACTTTTGATACGCGCGAAGTTCCGCTGGCTCCGAGTTGCGCCGGAGACGAAGAGATGGTACCCGATGATGCGTCGGCCTTGGTCGTGAGCGTATAATCGCGCGACACTACCAGAGCACCCGCAACACTCTCGGATTTTACGCGGAAGTGGTAGGGGACGCCTACGATAAGACCGCCAAGCGGCATCGTATGCACGGCGGTCCTCACAGTATCGCGGCCGGTCGTCTTGCCGTACGCGGTCGTCAAGCCGTATTCCACCTCCGATGTGGATGGCGCGCTGGTATCCCAGCGGATGACGACCGCGCTTTCGGAGACAAACTGAATCGCGGTATTCAGAATCGTCAAAGATTCTTCGGCGCGAGCGCTCCGTATTCCGGACAAGACTACGACCAATATCGCCAGTACGCCGATCCCTGCTTTTGCAATATTCTTTTTCATATTAAGAAATTATTTAGTCCCATTTTTCTCCGCTTTGATGATTTTTTTCACTACGATAAATACGACTGTCGCAAGTAGGATAAAATTGATCAGCTCCGCAAAAAATGCTCCGTACGCAAGCCGCACGGGACCCATAACAAACACCGCATCGCGCCACGGCCCCGTAGAAGCCAGAGGCAAGATCACCGGCATCAGCATATCTTTGACAAACGAATTAATCAGCGCGGTAGAGGCACTTCCCATCACAAAAGCGATCGCCAAAGACGCAACCTTATACTCCTTGAGAAACTCCAAAAACTCTTTTACAACCATATATCAGACCTACTGATTAAATATTATTCACCTCCGATGTTCAGATTTCGGAGACGGGGCATCCCGCTATGCGGGAACGCTTCGCGTCTGTACTATGACTTTGGAAAAATTATTCAACATATATACCGTATATGCCTCATAATTTTTCCAATACTCGCACGAAATCTGAACATCTCGTAACGAAACTATTTAATCAGTAGGTCTATCCTATAATATCACTTCTCGTAACTATCCACAAAATCGCTTTTCAAGATGCCGTATATTTCTTCGTCCTCATAGACGCCCCACTTCTTTGTGTGCTGGCGCAGATGCCCCTCATGCGTCATGCCAATCTTTTGCATGACGCGCCCGGATGCGGGATTACGCGAAAAATGATACGCAAATATACGATTGAGACCAAGCTCGCCGAATCCATACGCAAGCACCGCGTGTCCGGCTTCAGTAGCATACCCCTGCCCCCAGTACGGCTTGCCGATCCAATAGCCAAGTTCTGCGCGGTCAAATTCGCGCGTGATCTCAAGACTGATCGCGCCGATCAGCTCGCCTGAAAGCGCGATAGCAAAAGTCACGCTCTCTCCTTTTTCAAATTCCGATGCAAGAGATGCGATCCATATACGAGCCATCTCTTCGCTGTATGGATGCGGGATGCGAAGAGTATTTGACGCAACATCGCGACACCCTGCCATACGCGCCGCATCCGCGGCATCGGCCGCGTCAAAAGCACGCAGGATCAATCGCTCTGTTTTGAGTTGCGGAAATAGCGCCATCTGCTTCTAGTTTATATCCATAATATCAAAATAATTCTGGCCTGTTTTATAGCTTTGCACCGACAGCGTGCAGAATGCGAACATCGGCTGGGGCAGATGCTCCAAATCATACCAGCCCCATGACTCGGACTTGTCCGGCTCAAGCACTTCTGGCTCTCCGCTCTTCCAATCAGCAATAAGCGCAATATGGATATAGTGCTTCGGCGCATAGTGCGTCACGTTTGCCAGGAACTGAAACCGGATATTTTCAATCTCAAGGCCACATTCCTCGCGCGTCTCGCGCCTGCTACAACCCTCAAACGACTCCATATATTCCAGATGCCCGCCGGGGAAAGCGTACTCACCCGCGCCGTGCGCACCGCGGCGCAGTGCAAGTAAAATCTTGCCGTCTTTAAAAATCATCACGCCGATCCCCACCTTTGGTCTATTCGTATTTTCCATACCAATACGATCTCTTATATCTTATCCCAAATATCATTTGGGATGCCTGCTTGTTTCAAAATTTCTGCAACAAGATGTCCTGAAATATCGTTATGATGCGGATTCGGAATGATGACTTTGATATTCTCCCGCTTCATAAAGAGATGACGGCCGCCTGCATAAGGGCCGTCAAATCCTAACCGCCTGAATTTTTGAACCAATTTTCTCCAAGAGACATTCTTAGACATGCTTCACCATTTTGCGACGATCCACCCCGATATGGAAACCCGGCACAGGACTTCCATCCTTGATATGAAAAAGTATCCAATCCTCTAAAGCGCTCTGAAGCTCTTCTCTGCAATCCTCCAATTTTTTTGCATTTGCCCATACCCCGCGCAATCCCGGAATCTCGCCAAAGTAGCTCCCGTCTTTGAGAAGTTTATACCGCGCTTCTTTTAATTTTTTTGTAAGATATTCGCTTAACATAATCCCGTTATAACATGGACGCGTCCACCCTGCAATCTTTCATCTACGGCCTGCGACCTACCCTTAATCTTTACTTTTCGACTCAAATTGGATGACCTGAAATCCGTATTTATCTGTATCCTCCTGCGGCCAGAATGTCTGGCCTTTGGTTTTAATGATGTAGGTCGCGATGACTTCCGACTTTCTGCCGGTATATGCCTTCTTGTCCGGATCCCATTCTTCCAGAATAAGGGTATCGCCCTCGCTCACGTCAAAATCCGCGAGCCGCAATTCAAATTTCTTCTTTCCTGCGAGAATCTCCTTAAAATACTCCGGCCAGACTTTTTTATGGATGACTGCCATATAGATATGCTGTTTATATTATACATCCAACATCATTCTCATCCCGATTCAAATCGGGATGAGAATGATGTTGGTGCTTTTTGTAATGGTCTCATAGTCTCCTGGTGTACTATTCTTGAGGTTTTGCTTCATAACGCCATGCGTCGGGATTGAACACGATGAGTCCTGCCTTGATGAGACGGGAGCGGACGGCTCCGGACTTGCGTCCGAAGTGATCCGCGAGCGCTACTATTGTCCACCCTTCTCTGAAATATTTGCCAAGTACCTCGTCCTCTTCAGAACTCCATGCGCGATACGCGTTGGGATGCACGGCGCGGATACGCTCAAGACTCTCCCGATCACGATGGGGACGCGGGCGCGCATGGTGAGACGACACAGTATTATCCGCAGATTCGACATCACCGGCACGCCCGCCGCATCGCTCAATAAAAGCCTTATGCTTTGCGCCTATTTCTTCTCCCGGCATACCGCGCAGTTTGGCCTCCGCTTTTTCCGAAGCCATGCGAAACCATCTGTCTTTTTGAAGAATCTCATGGCTTACCATAAATGCGCGATCATTGGCGCCGATGAGATACAGCCCCGAAAGTCGCCGCACGCGCGAAAGCGCCACATATCCCTGTCCGTATTCAAACGCATCCGAAAGATCCACGATCGCGGCATCCATGCTCATCCCCTGGCTTTTATGGACGGTCATGGCCCATGCAAGCCGCAGAGGAATCTGCGCGACGCGCGCCCGTATCCTGCCTCCCTCTTCAACGATCCATTCCATCGGCTTGATGAGGATCTCCGTTCCCTTATGCGTCTCAATGACGGGATATCCGCTTTCTTTATCAAAACCAATGACTCTCCCAAGCGTCCCATTCACAAAACCGAGCTGGGGATTATTTTTGGTACACATCACCGTAGCGTCCTCTTTCAATGTGAGTGATTCCGGCGAAAGGCAGTTGCGTTTGAGCGTCTCCACGAGCGCCGCGGGACCCGATGCTTCCATAAAAAAAACCGCCGGCGGCCCGGGCAGTGTCCCGAGCCGGTCGCTATTGATCCGATCCACATCCGCGTTGTGGGAGAATAGTTTCGGCACATCGTCCGGCATGTCTTTTGGTACCCGCTTCTGGCGGAATATCCGCTCGCGATGCGTCGCGTCAAAGAGATTGGCGCGGATCGCCGAGAGTATGGAGAGATACGCCGGATCGTCCTGGCGATACTGCTCGGTCAGATAGCACACTACCGGATTTAACGCGCGCCAGACGTCTGACGTATACGCAAAAGAAGATTTTTTCCTCTCGCGCGATATCGGCGGCAGTTGAAAAAAGTCTCCGACAAGGACAATCTGAAGTCCGCCGAAAGGCGCGTCGCACTCCCGCCCCGTGCGGCATACGGTATCTACCATCGCGAGCGTTGCGGCCGAAAGCATAGACACCTCGTCAATGATCAGGACGCGTGCATCGTGCATACGCTTTCTGATTTTTCTCCGTGCCGAGATCATGACCGCATCATCCGCGGAGAGAGCATCCGCGACTCCTATGCCGCTCCATGAGTGAATGGTCATGCCGCCGATATGGGTCGCGGCGATACCGGTGGACGCAGTTACCGCGGGCTCTATACCGCGGGACCGCAGGTAAGCGACATAGGCGTTGACGGTATGGCTCTTGCCCGATCCCGGCTCTCCCGTAAGAAATACATTCGCTCCTGTCTTCAAAATATCCAGCGCGTCATTTTGTGTCATATGTCTGATATATTCATATGCCATACTACCACACTTATATTTAAAAAATGAGCAGGCCCATACATTGTAAAGCCGGCGGTGGTATGCCGCCGGCGATCTGACACTATCTCGGATGCGATAGTGCTCGATTAACTTCACGCGCTCTACGCTCATCACGACGTCTGCTTCTACGTGCCTCGACCCAAGCATTTAGGGCGAGAAGGCCCCACCCTAAAAAAAAGAGTGCTCCCGGAAAGATCAATGCCTGACCCATAGTGAACCCTACATGCTTAACAAAAAAACCCACGGAGACTACACACATCAACAATCCAAAAGGGATATAAAGTAGACATTGTCCGCAAAACAACCAACTCAAAATCCTTCCTACTTTTCTCACCTGGATCCTCCTCTCTTTGATGGAGTCATTTTCTTTTTGGGAACTGACTTTGGAATCGGTCGCGAAAGAACATTTACTTGCCGTTGCAACTTCTCTACTTCATTCTCCAATTGCTGAAGTTTTGCTTCCGTCTTCTCATGAATGACAGTGGAAACGTACGTCGGTACTGGTAGCCGCGGATGAGTCATAAGAGAAACAGAGATGGTAACTATGCCCGCCGAACTGAAAAGCATAATTATCAAGATAAGAACGTAATGCGTTCTTATCCGCACACCACTCACCTGCGCTCTATATTCCTCTCCGCCAAAGACGCGCATGATTGGGCGTAACATATCCTCACCGGCAATGAGCCTACTATTCCAATACTGTATAACTCCCTCCATCCTCATCTCAAGAAAGAACCATAATACAATACTGCTCACCTCCATTAATCCAACCACGATACCAAGAGGTTCACCCTTTAATGCCCTATCAAGACCAAACGGGAGTAATGCGGCATTAAGCGTAAACATCACCGCACTGATATACCAGCGGATGGTAACGTCGGCATTCCGGGTCTCTCCCACATTGTCATACAACAGCCGCAAATCTTCGCGTCGTTCCCGTGTAAGCATGACCTCGCCTAAGTCCTCCGGCACTGGCTCCACGAGCGCCTCCTTGAACCTGTACATTTATCAACGATCAGTCCATCGATTGGTATGTATAATACAAACATCATTTAATAACTTTGTCAACAAATCCGCTGACACGGGAGCGAAAGGCACACTCTATATTTCACTTATTTGATCAGAAATGGATCAGGCCTACCATATTGTATTATAATCTCCGTACTGCTCCGTGATTTCTATCGCATTGATCGTCACATTTTCAATCGGATGGTCTCCTCGCGCTTTATCGGTTTTTACATTTTCAATCTTGTCCACGGTTTCCATGCCTGCGGTTACGCGGCCGAATACCGTATGCTTGCCGTCAAGCCATGGAGCGGCATCCGTTGTCACGATAAAAAACTGACTTCCGTTAGTATCGGGCCCCGCATTGGCCATGGCAAGCGCTCCGCGCACGATTTTGTGAGCATTGATCTCGTCTTTAAACGTATAGCCCGGGCCGCCGGTGCCGTCGTTTGACCAATCGTCGTCGCGGCTGTAGGGATCCCCTCCCTGGATCATAAAGCCTTTGATCACGCGATGAAAACGGGTGCCGTCATAAAATCCGGCGCGCGCAAGCTTTACGAAGTTTTCCACGGTAAGCGGCGCTTCTTTAGGAAATAATTCCAGCGCCACATCCCCATGGCTCGTTTTAAACGTCACACGAATCGTATCTGTCATAGGTTTTTGCTGTGTTTCCGGCGCTTTCGCAGGCTCCTGCGGGGTCGCTGTGTCCGAAGACTGCTCTTGTCCCAAAACGCTCGGGGTCTCGGACAGCGATGAGGCCTGTGGCGGCGCGCTGTTATACAAATAATACCAGCCGCCAAGGGCGGCGGCCACGACTACTGCGGCGAAAAAAATATAAAGCCCTCTGTAGCGCATTAGTTCTGGTTTTTATAACTGTTAATCCATGACTACTTCTTTCTCCGTTTTTTTGCACGGATACTTGCCCCGACCGATCGCGCAATCCACTGCTCAAGCTCTCTTTTATCCTCGCGCGCTTCTTCCGGCAATATCCGGTACGACAATGTGGATACTTTGCCGTTTTTCATGGTATATGAAAAAGGCGTTGAACTCAAACGCTCAAAATACTTCTGATTTTCCTCGTCTGCTTTAAAATACAGCTCGCCATCTGCAATGATCGCAAAAATGATTCCATCTTTGTAAATGCCCCACCCGCTGAACATGGGGCGTGATGTGATGCCGGGCATGCCGCCAAGCAGATCATGGATGACGTATTCGTAAAACCCTTTGTCGCGCATCTTTACATCTGCCGTAGCCGCTCCCGCAATTGCACCACCTCTTCGGTCAGCGCTTTGAGCTTTACTTCCCTGCCCTCCATATATTTCAGCAGGCGCTCCAGCTCCCCCACGTATTTCTCGCGGTTGATCTCAAAAGCCTTGCGAAGTGTCGCATCCGGCTCAACGCCGACAAAAAATTTCACTTCGCTTTTCTCGTCCAAAATCGGATAGATCATGACTTCCTGCCAGTAGGTATAGCCGTCTTTGTTTTTGTTTTCCACTTCTCCACGGTATGGCACTTTGAATCTCTTGAGCTGTTCCCACATATGCTCATAAAAGTCTTTGGGCATGCGGCCGCCCCAGAGATCCCCGGGCGTCTTCCCCATCATCTCGGCAAATGTATATCCCGTGTGTTTTTCCGCGGCTTTGTTTGCGTAAATGATATTGGCGTCCGGATCCGTCATGACAATATGGTCTGCGATCATATCAAAGCCTTCGGTGAGCGTGCTAATCTCCGAACGCAATGCTTTGATTTTTTCTTCTGTGATGGGCGTGCGATGAGCCATAATATCTTGTTATTTAAACCATTCCTTAGCGCTCTTGGGCCATCCAAGAAGAATCAGCAGGGCAAGCGGCGCTCCCCAGTTTGCCCAGCGCTCTACAAAATCCCATATCGGCATGCCGACGATCGGGCGCAGAAGCGCTGTCCAAAATCCCCAGAATACCATCCATAAAAGTGCTATGCGGACGGGCCTTGCGAGGACGAGGACCGCAAGCGTGATATCTATGATACCCAGGATAAAAAGCAATTGTCCTGCCGTCGCGGCATCGGAGACGCCGAATTGGGCAAACCAGCCGATCCAGTCTTTCTTGCCCTGCAGGGCAAACACGCCATGGCCGATGAATTCGCCTGCAACGGATATCCGCAAGACCCACTCAATCAGTTTTGTATTCATGTGGATACATTTTATGTTACACCATGAGCAAAAGAATTACTACTGGGCAAGCCATCCGCCGTCCACATAAAATGTAGCGCCGGTTACGTAGCTTGCCTCATCGGACGCAAGAAACACAACCATCGCCGATACTTCCTCCGGCCTTCCCATTCTTTTCATAGGAATACGCGCGATCATGGCATCCATCGCGTCTTTGGGTATCTGCGCCGCCTGCACCATGGGAGTATCAATAGCACCCGGAGCCACGACATTGACGCTGATCCCGAGCGGCGCCCATTCAACGGCAAGCGTTTCGGTCATACCGATGATGCCTCCTTTGGACGCGGTATAGTGCGCGCCTCCGGCAATGCCGACTCCTACCTGCCCTGATGCCACGGAGGCGATATTGATGATGCGCCCAGAGCCTGCCGGACTATTTTTTGCCATTTCCTTGGCCGCGCGCTGTGCGCAGAGAAACTGCCCTTTGAGATTGATATCAAGCATCCTGTCCCAATCCTCTTCCGTAAGCTCCAGAGCCGGTTTTGAAATATAAATACCCGCGTTATTGACCAAAATATCCAATCGTCCGAATTTTTTTATCACCTCATCAAAGCCCGCGTCTACATCGGCTTTTTTGGAGACATCCATCGTAACACACATTGCGTCCCCCCCTTTGGCCGCTATTTCTTCCACGACTCCTGCGCATTCTTTGGCATCAATATCTGCAACGGCGACTTTAGCGCCGCGCTCCGCAAGCGCCAGCGCATGTGTCCTGCCCATACCGCGCCTGCCGCCTGTGACGAGAGCTACTTTACCGGTAAAATTCAACATATATCCAAAAGGAAATCGCTCCGCCGTTTTACGACGGAGCGCACATTCATTTAATCTTCTTCCAAAGCCAGATGCCCAGAAGCACGAGGTCTACTAGCACCACGATCAATATTATAGAACCTAGCGCCCCAGTGCCGCCCATCATGCCAGCACTCGATCCATAGTTTCCATATCCCATCATATATTTGATAATTAGTTAATCAATCAATCAGGTACAATAGACCTACTGATTAAATATTATTCTACTCCGATGTCCAGATTTCGGCTACGACTTTGCAAAAATTATTCAACATATACGCCGTATATGTCTCATAATTTTTGCTTTGTCTCGCACGAAATCTGAACATCTCGTAACGAAACTATTTAATCAGTAGGTCTAATCAGTTACTTGATTTTGTTAAAGAGAACCACGAAAAGCCAGACGGACAGGAGCGCAATGACATTCCAGATCACAAGGCCGGAGATAAACGTGCCGAGAGTCAGGATGTTGCGACCCATGTCTATACCCATATGGAGACCATACCTCATAAATCCCGGGCGCATTCCGGGTACCAGCGCGACGCCTACAAAGCAGATCACATAGACAATGCTGATCCATGCCGAAGCGACTTTGAGCAGATGATTTGTATTGATCATATTGATGATACTCATATTATGCTTATAAAACACTGAAGTTAAACATCATACCCGACTCCAGATGCTCGGCAATATGGCAGTGAGCCATCCAGTCGCCGGGGTTTGATGCGTCCAAGAGAATATCGACCGTTTCTCCCGATGGAATCAAAACCGTATCCTTCCATACCAGATTATCCTGCCGCACGCCATTTCGCGCAAGCACGAGAAATCTCTGCCCATGGAAGTGAATGGGGTGCTGCATCGGATGCATGGAATTCGGATCGTTAAAGATCCGGATTGCGACCTGCTCGCCCCGCTTGAATGTCCAGTCAATATCCGTATTTTCTTTGCCCGTAGTCTGGTCTATGATCTTCCACTTCACCGTGTCGGCAGTGGACATAGCGCCCATCATAGTATTCGTATCCTCCCATTCAATGCCGTCGGAGCTGGCACCCATCATGCCATCTCTCATCATTGTGCCGTCAGGCATCATGTGGCCGCCCGATGAATTCATCATGCCGCCCATCATATCAACAGTAAGCGCAAGCCATTTATCAAACGGTTTGTCAAAATACTGCCGATATGGGTCAATGCTTTTCACGGCGGCCGTATTGACGCGAAGTGCCGCAAACGCTTCGGCGTAAGAGGGTGAGGATCCATCACCCGAAACCGAAACCGCCCCGAGCGCGTAGTCCCTGGCGGGAGTTTTGTTTTGAAGCGCGTATGATCCTTCTGTATCAAACAGCACTTCTACGACCGCGCGTTCCGAAGGCCCGATGATTATCGTATCCTTCCATTGGTCTTTTTCGTACGCGCCTCCGTCGGCTCCCACAAGTTTGAGCTTCGTTCCGGCGATGGCAAAATTAAACGGCCGCGCGTTCCCAGCATTGGTAATATAAAACCTGATCACTTCTCCTTTTTTTACGGACAACGCATAATCAGTCTCTCCGTTGACCAGCAGGACATTGCCATAGCGCCCCATGAGCGTATGATCGGCGCCCTGTTTGCTCAAGATGATTCTACCGTTTTCAATCAAAATATCGTCAAGAAACAGCGCGACCTCGCGGTTGACCGGCGACCAATAATCGCTATCCGCCGGTGCGACCAGATAATTGCCGTAGAGCCCCAGCTCCTGCTCATAATCTTCGCGGACGTGCGGGTGATACCAGTACATACCGGCATCCGGAAACTTCAGCGTATAGGCAAATGTTTCTCCGGGCTTCATTTCTTTCTGTGTAGCCTGCGATCCGTCAAAGGGATTGTCCATCCGCACGCCGTGAGAGTGAAGCAGAGTCGACATATCCGTGCCGTTTGTAAAATTGATGGTTATCTCCGCGCCCTGTACCACCTTGATCAGCGGCCCCGGGATGGAGCCGTTGTACGCAAGCATCCTGTATGTGGTGCCATTGATTGTTTTCTTCACATAACGTGCGGTCAGATCGTATGTGTCGCCGTCTTGCAGTTCCACAGTCTCCGAAGATCGCGCAAACGCAAGCCCCGCGACATCGGCGTATGAGTATTCGCGGCCCGCGCCATACGGCAATCTATTTTGGGACAGCAGGAGCGCCCCGACCATGACGACAGCCGCGATCACGGCGATATAAAGAGATTTTTTGCTCATTATCATGAATTATATACTTTGGCGCCGCAGGAGCATCGCATTAAAAGCTACAATCACGGTAGAGAGCGACATAAATACCGCGGCAACAGCAGGCTCAAGGATAATCCCCCGATATGCAAGGGCACCTGCGGCAATCGGCAATGCGGCTAAGTTATATCCGGTCGCCCAGAAGAGATTCTGTATCATCTTGGTATAGGTCAGTCGGGAGAGCTTGATGATGCTTGCGATATCGCGCGGATCGTTGCGTACCAAAATAATCCCCGCCGACTCAATGGCGACATTGGTCCCCGCGCCTATCGCGATCCCAAGATCTGCGAGCGCAAGCGCTGGCGCATCATTGACGCCGTCGCCCACCATTGCGACTTTTTGCCCGCGCGACTGGAGCAGTTTTATTTTTTCCGCTTTTTGATCCGGCAGTACTTTGGCAAAATATTCATCAATGCCAAGTTCTCCTGCGACCCAGCGCGCTACGTCCTCGCTATCGCCCGTAATCATGGCGGTCTTGACTCCCATCGTGCGCAAGACAGCGATCGCGTCATGCGATTCTTCGCGGATCACATCGGCAAGCGCCAAGGCCCCAAGCACTACGCCGTCCTTCAAAATGATATTGATCGTCTTGCCCTGCCGCGCCAGCGCATCCGTCTCTGCTTTCAGCGCCGGAGGCAATACCATGTTTCGTTCTTCGGCCAGAACCGTACTTCCGACAAAAACTTCAGCGCCACCGATCTCAACCCGTACGCCTTTCCCCGGCAGGCGCTGAAAATTACGCGCTTCAAGAAGAGTCAGCTTCCTTTTGTGCGCCTCCCGTATCATTGCTCCCGCAAGCGGATGCTCGGAATGACTGTTGGCCGAAGCCGCATATAAAAGTGCCTCGTCCTCGCCTCCGTGAGTTACTGGTACGATCTTATCCACGCCGAATTCCCCGCGGGTCAGCGTCCCTGTTTTATCAAAAAGTACGATATCAACGGCACGAGCCGCTTCAAGCGCGATACGCTCGCGCACCAGAAATCCGTTTCGCGCGGCTTTTGTCGTAGATATGGATGCGACAAGCGGCACCGCAAGCCCCAGCGCATGGGGACACGCGATGACAAGCACGGCAACAAGCCGTTCTACTGCGGTAACGATGCCCGCACCCGCAAACATCCATGCACCAAACGTGATAACGCCCGACCCGACCGCAATGCCGGTAAGATAGAGTGCTGCGCGATCGGAAAGCATCTGCAGGCGCGATTTGGAAGCCTGCGCGTCCGCAACCATGCGCATGACGCCCGCAAGAAACGTATGCTCGCCTATCTTATCCACCCGCACCGTGAGCGCGCCGTCTCCGTTGATCGCACCTGCAATCACCGCGTCGCCGATTTTTTTGGCGACCGGTTTTGATTCGCCGGTGATGATTGACTCATTGAGATCGGACTGGCCGTCCATGATCGTGCCGTCGGCAGGCACTTTGCTCCCGGGCCGGATGAGCACCGTATCCCCCGCCACGAGTTCGGCAAGCGGGATTTTCTGTACAGCGCCGTGGCGCATGACTTCCGCGGTATCCGGCAGAAGTTTGGCAAGCTCTTTTAAAGCCCCTTCGGCTCCGACGACAGCTTTCATTTCAATCCAGTGGCCGATCAGCATAACCGCAATCAGCGTTGATAGTTCCCAAAAAAGCGTCTCACTCCTGCCGGAGAATACCGAAAATACGCTGAATACGTATGCGGCGCTGATCGCAAGAGCGATCAGCGTCATCATGCCCGGAAGCCGCGCACGTATTTCCCGGTACGCACCCGTAAGAAATACTCCTCCGCCGTAGAAAAACACTACGGACGCAAGCGCTAAAATCATATATTCCTGTCCGACGAAAGTCGGCGGGGCCCAGCCAAAGACCGTCTCGATGATCTCCGAATACGCCAGGATAGGTACGGTAAGCGCCGCAACAACCCAAAACTTCCGCAGAAAAGATTCCGTCCGGTGTCCCGCATGCTTATCCATAGACCCGCCCGAGGTGCTGCCATGCGCCATATGCCAGTCATGTCCTTGATCCTCCCCGCGGACCGGTTTGTGATCTTTGCCTTTTGATTTTGGCATTTCCAAGAGGTTCATCCCGCACTCGGGACACCTGCCCGGCCTGCCGGATACAATCTCCGGATGCATGGGGCAGGTATACTTTTGTGGCGTCACGTCGTCCGTTTTCATGCTCTTATAATATCCTCTTTTGAAAAAATAACAAAAGAAAGCTACAGAAGACCTACTGCGTAAAGATCTTTCTGCTGCAATCTCCAGATTTCAACTACGGCTTTGCAAAAATTATTCAACATATACACCGTATATGCTTCATAATTTTTGCTTCGCCGTAGGGCAGACGCGAGGCGTATTTCGCAGTAGCGAAATCGCCCCGTCTCCGAAATCTGAACATTTCGCTACGAAAATCTTTACGCAGTAGGTCTAGAGATTTTATGGCATCAACTCGCGTACGATACAAGCTCTTTATTGCGGCGAGCAAAGAGCGAAATGTAAGCTTGCTCGGATTACCCGAGCGACGACGCATTAAAGGTTCAATACCGTCCCGATTCAAATCGGGACGGTGCACGACCGCCGGTCGGCGAGAGTCCCGACAATACTTCGGAGGCAACAACGAGGAACCTTTATATGGATTGGTAGGCGCCAGCCGCAAACCACGCAAGAGCGACGTTGAATACGATATTGCCGAGACCCAGCGGGATCATGACGCGGCGGAAAGAATACCGCGCGATACCCGCCGAAATCGTGATAAAGTCGTTGGAAAAAGGCACGAGCGCGCCGTAGAGAAAACAAAAAAGCGGAAGCAGAATCGGATGTTTTTCGCTAAAAGAATATATCTGCTCAAAAATCCCCCTGATCGCGCGGGGAGCTACCATGCCGCCCCGCATGCCCGCATAGTACGATGTGGAATCGCCGAGCATGACGCCCGCCGCCGCCGAGAGGCCGAGCAACATAGGATTCATGCCGCCTGCGGCAAACGCGACGAGCACCAAGTGATACGGCACTCCGCTGAATGTCGTCAGTCCCCCGAGAAACGCGAGGAAAAAGATCAGCGCATACGCATTGTTGACCCCGATGAAGTCAATGATGCGTTCGGGACTCAAATACAAAAAAGCATAGATGGAGAGACTTCCGAAAAACACCAAAGGCACGAGCCCCCAGAGATATCTAGAACCCATCCCAAAATTCCATTTCGGCTCCGATACGGGATTTTGGGCTGCGGCTTGCGGCTCTGCCTCGCCGTATCCCCGATACGGCTCGGCGTCCGCCGCATCGCCTCGCCTCAAAAATCCCGTATCTCGCCCGTGAAAGCGAATTTTGAGATGGGTTCTGGCCTTTTTGCCGTCTTGCAGTTTCAGCATCCTGACCGAATTTATCTGCTGTTTAAGATACGCACGACCCGCGCCTCTATCTGTCCTGCGGCGTTTTCACTTCCCACGACAACTGCGTAGAAGCCGATGCGCAGATCTTTGAATCCGACACCGTCCCTGCCGCGCCTGATCTGCGTCGTGGGGACAATCAGCACGGTCAGCGGCGCAGTGCCTTGTCCGACAATCTCAAAACTGCCTTCCTGTACCGCCACGATCCTGCCGAAATACTGGGCCTCGGCCCACCGCTCAAAAAATCCGACACTGAATCCAAGCGTATAGAGCACCAGATTGGCCGCGGCCACCACGCACAAAAGCCCCGCAAAGACCAAGACCGCGCGCATGAAAAAACGGGTACGGTTTCTTGCCTTGCCCGCGCGTACGCTATAGTCAGCTTTTTGATCCACTGGCGGCATACACCCACTGTACCGCAAACCGGGCAAGCATCAAAACAAGGCATCATTACAACATTCATACGATCGTATGAATGTTGTAATGATTTCAAAATGGAATCTCATGGTGAGTAGAGTTATGGAGCGAGCGCTAAAATCCGAGCTTCTCGTTGACGAATATGAGCTGGACTTTTCTACCCATAAAGTCGGGCTCCCGTTCAAATATGAGAAGTTTTGAAATGGCACTCCCGCCGTATCCGGCTTCTTTCATGCGCCGATCCTCAAGCGGCAGAACATACTCGCGCACGCGCGCGAGCGCCGCATCAAGATGTGGCGTTATTTTCTGGATTCCCACGACAAAAATGAGATTCGGGGAGGTAAACACGATGTGCGGCAACTGACTCCCGGAATTTGAGGCGACGACAAGCTGTCCGGTTTCTGTGACCGCATGGACGCTCCCAAGGTAATAATCCGACAGAACGGCCTGCTTGCGCAGCATAGCCTGCTTCGTGGAATCCTTTTCCGCAAGAATCTCCTCATGCAGATTTCTCCAGCCATGAGCGCCGGATTTCAAATAGTCAACAAAGCCGATCTCCTCCAACGTCCGCGAGGACCCGTTCATCACCGACGCGCCCGGGGGGATGATCGATTTTACTTTTTCAAGCGCATCGGTACGGTTATTTGCAAGTACCGCCACGACGCCGCGTCCCGCAAGGGCGCTGATTGTTTTATCAACTGTCTCCGTACCGGCCAATGTTTCGTAGTTCATATGTTTGATTTAACAAATAGTGCAAACCTCAATCTGGCACTATCCGAATGTAAACGCATACAGACGGAGTCCCCTGCCTTTGAT